>Ga0182021_10012061_pt1 | contig 10271 bp, 10 predicted proteins | sample 612E3MmetaG_FD_120493 | JGI IMG/M metagenome (GOLD analysis project Ga0182021, IMG submission 120493) | Permafrost microbial communities from Stordalen Mire, Sweden - 612E3M metaG (Illumina Assembly) | ecosystem: Environmental > Terrestrial > Soil > Wetlands > Permafrost | place: Sweden... | reverse complement strand
TTTCGGGGTGTGTTTCCCGGTCTTGCTCTGATTCTCGCAGGCGTGCTATTCCTGGCAAATCAGATGAGCTGGATATCCGGCGATACCTGGTGGAAATGGCTGCTTGTCGGTTTAGGCGCAATCATGATGGTCAGTTCGCTCGTTCAGTATCGGCTTGTGCCGGAATACCGCGGCCGGGGACGCGGCAGATTCATCTGGGGTATCGCTCTGGCTGTTCTCGGGATTTTGTTCCTGGCGGGCGTTAGCCAGTGGTGGCCGATTATACTCATCGGAGTCGGACTTGCCTGTTTATTCCGGTTCTGTTGGTGATTATCGAAAGGGTAGTTATAGTATATGTAACAAGGCATTATTGACATGCTATAATTACCCTACTTGATTGAGTGTGGTGGATAGAAATGCCGGATGCAAAGACCACGGATGACAACGAATATGAAATCAAAGATGATTCTTTTAGTTCCGATGAAAAGATAAAGGATCTGCATCAGGAACTCAGGCGCATCAGAAGAGAAAGAAGGCTGCGGAAGAATAAACAGCCCCACCCATCCCGTTCAGTTTTCTGGGGGTTGATGCTGATACTCTGGGCGATACTGATTATTGTCGCCAGGCAAAACCTCATTGATACCGCCGATATCTGGAAGTATTTTCTCATCGGGCTGGGCTCAATTTTCATTATCCAATCGGTCGTTAATTATTTCAGCTCTCTGCCCCGCACGTTTACCTTCAGTCGTCTCATTCCGGGTTTTGTCCTCCTGTTTGTCGGACTTGGATTTGTGCTTAATTTCAGCGCGGCCTGGCCTGTCGCGCTTGTTGCCGCCGGCATCGCCGTCCTTTTCTTTTCCTGGTTCACGCAGCGGGAAATTGAAAAGCGGAAGACAACCCAGGAAAATTTATATGAAAGTGAAGTAAAATACCGCCATATTATCGATAATGCCAACAGCGTCATCATGGAAATTGATACCATCGGCAATATCACCTTCATCAATCAGTTCGGCGGTGTTTTTTTTGGATTCCAGGAAAAGGAATTGCTGGGACACAATATGGCGGGCACGATTCTGCCCTATTTTACGTCGGCCGGCCAGGTCCCGGATAAACTGGTGGAAGCTATCGCGGCTAATCCTGCCCAATATCTGCACTACGAACAGGAAAACCTGAAGAAAAATGGCGACAAAGTCTGGATTACCTGGACATATAAGCCCATTTATGATGAGGCCAATAATTTGAAAGAAGTATTATGTATCGGGATTGACAGCACCCAGCAAAAAAAGGCGGAAGAGTCAGAAGCTCAACAATTGAAAGAAAAAACGGCCGAAGAGGAACGCATCCGCCTTGCCCGCGACCTGCATGATGCGGTCAGTCAAACGCTTTTTTCCACCAGCCTGATTGCCGAGGTGTTGCCGCGTTTGTGGGAGCGGAATAAAGAAGAGGGCCTGCAAAAACTCGAAGAAGTCCGCCAGCTTACCCGCGGTGCCCTGGCCGAAATGCGCACGCTGCTCTTCGAGCTGCGCCCCGCGGCTCTGGCCGATGCCGAATTGAGTGATTTGCTGCGCCAGCTCTCGGAATCGATTATCGGTCGGGCCAGAGTGCCGATAACATTAGAAGTTGAAGGCAATTGCGCCGTCCCTACCGATGTGAAAATTGCGTTGTATCGCATTGCGCAAGAAGCCTTAAATAACATTGCCAAACATTCGGGGGCCAGCCGCGCGCAAATAGCGCTGCATTGCCAGCCGCATCAGGTATCAATGAATATTATCGATAATGGACATGGTTTCGATATTAATCAGGTGGCGCCGGGCAGTTTCGGGTTGGGTAATATGCAGGAACGGGCAAATCATATCGGCGCTTTGCTGAAAATTGAGAGTAAGGCCGGGGAAGGTACCGAAATAACAGTTGATTGGCATGATAATGCCGGGGAGGTGTCAAAATGACACAATCGAATCCTATCAGAGTTTTGCTGGTTGACGACCATATGGTAGTACGCAGCGGGTTGAGTACGGTATTATCCGTTTACGATGATTTGAAGCTGGTTGGTGAAGCGGGCGACGGCGAGGAGGCAATCCGGCTCAGTGAACGTCTACAGCCCGATGTAATCTTAATGGATTTATTGATGCCCAAAATGGATGGCGTCACCGCCATCAAGGCAATCAAAACCCGCTGGCCTCAAATCCAGATTATCGCTTTGACCAGCTTTAAGGAAAAGGAATATGTGGAAGGGGCGCTGAAAGCGGGCGCCAACGGTTATCTGCTTAAGGATGTCTCGGCAGAAGAACTGGTGAATGCGGTAAGAAGGGCTACTGCCGGCCAGCCGAGTCTATCGCCGGAAGCGGCACAGGTGCTGATGAAAAATGTTAGTGAACCCGCGCTGCCGCATCAGGATATGACCGGTCGGGAACTGGAAATTCTGGCCTTAATGGTGGAAGGACTTTCCAATAACGAAATCGCCGAACGGCTCATCATCAGCCAGTCTACCGTGAAATTCCATGTCAGCAATATCCTCTCCAAACTGGGCGTCACCGGCCGCACCGAGGCGGTGGCCCTGGCGGTAAAGCACCACTTGGTCAAGTGACCAGTATCTAATCCGGTTAGCTTACCAGTACCGAATCCCCCCGAACGCACGGCGTATCCGGGGGGATTTCTTTTTATACTGAATCTGTCAATGAGTTTTTCGTGTATGAAGGAGGATAAAAATACGAATACCGTTATTGAAGTAAACAATCTGGAGAAAAAGTACGGCGATGTCAAGGCCGTTGACGGAGTCAGCTTCGGGGTGGCGCAGGGGGATGTTTTTGGCATTCTGGGTCCGAACGGCGCCGGGAAAACAACCACTATCGAAATGATAGAAGGCCTGCGTAAACCGAACGCCGGCAGTATTAAAGTCTGCGACATCGACGCCTTGAAAGAACCGCGGCGCATCAAAGAACTGATCGGCGTGCAGCTGCAGGCCACCAGCCTCTACGATAATATCCGCGTCAAAGAAGCCATCGACCTTTTTGGCAGTTATTACAAAAAATCCATCCCATCCGAACAGATTATGGAAGAGGTATCGCTCACGGAAAAAAAGAACAGTCAGGTCAGCAAACTCTCCGGCGGGCAAAAGCAGCGTCTGAGTGTGGGATTAGCCCTGGTAAATGACCCTGAAGTTATTTTTTTAGATGAACCGACTACCGGGCTGGACCCGCAAGCCAGGCATAATCTCTGGAGCATTGTCGAAAAATTAAGAGACCGCGGTAAGACTATCGTGATCACTACTCATTACATGGAAGAAGCGGAGCAGCTTTGTCATCGTCTGGCCATTATCGACCGGGGTAAAATTATTGCCATGGATACTCCGGACAACCTGATAAATAAGGCGGAACTGGCAACGTCCATCGATTTCACCACTTCGAGAGATCTGGATGGTTTGGCAAAAAATATTCCCGGTATTTGCAAGGTTAATAACGGCAGCGCGCGTAAATATTCGATCAGTACGAAGGCAGTTTCGTTAGTCCTGAAAGACCTTACCAATCTCTGTTACGACAATCATGTCGAACTGGAAAATATCTCGGTCCGGCAGGCCACGCTGGAAGATGTCTTTCTGGCCATGACCGGCCGCAAATTAAGGGAATAAAAGGAAAAATCGATTATGAATATGCTAATCAAACAAACCCGGATGCAAATGAGGCTGTTTCTCCGCAGAAAAGACGAACTTTTCTGGACGCTGGCTTTTCCGGTGCTCTTTATCCTGCTTTTCGGTGCGATTTACGGCAACTCGAAGTGGGAAGGAATGAGTATCCGTTCGATCGATTATCTTTTGCCGGGCATCATCGTCATGGGCGCCATGGTCACCGGTATCATGCGGACAGCTACCGGTTTTGTTCAGGAGCGTGAACAGGGAATATACCGGCGGTTAGCTCTAACCCCGTTAAACAGGACAACATTGATTGGCAGTCTATTATTACAGCATTACCTTGTGATTATTGTGCAGACGTTACTGCTGGTAGCAATCGGCGGGCTGGCTTTTAAAACTCACCTCACCGGCGATACTGCCCTGTTCTGGCTGACGCTGTCAGTCGGTGCGCTCTGCTTTATGAGTATCGGGTTTGCCCTGACCGGACTGATCAAAACCTTACGCAGTGCTACCCCGATTATCCAGATCACCTATTTCGGACTGATGTTCCTGGGCGGCATCTTTTTTCCGAACAGCCTTTTGCCGAAATGGCTGGGTAACGCCGCCGGTGTATTACCTTCGACCCAACTGGGCGATGCCCTGAGAGCAGTGGTTTACAACGGAGCCGGTATCGGGGATATCTGGCAAAAACTGGCGATAATGGCGGGATGGATCGCGGTCTGTCTCATTGTCTCGATCCGGTTTTTCCGCTGGGAATAATTATTCTGGCGAATAATCGTTTTCCCTGATTGATTTAAATCAACCTTACAATGTGGAACAAATCGAAAATAGTCTTAATCAGAAGCTCCGGGCGCCGGTAATTATTTTCTTATATAATTATGTCCGATATTGTTCTTATGAATTTATATATAATAAATGACCAATTTGTTTTTTTACGTTTATGCGCTATTGACAAATCAAAAATTTAATGATAGCATGATACTAATTTGGCGAGCGTATCCTTGAAAATAAACAAGGATATTAGCCCATGTTTAAAAATATAAAGTATACTGAATAGAAATGGTAAGGCTGGCATTGCCGGGCAAATCCAGGGAGCCGCGAGTTAAGTGGTTGAACTCACCGCTCAATATTGGATTCAGTGGCACAGCAAGGCTTTATCGATAAAAATATGTAGTTAATATTGTTCTAAAGGAATTTGTTTTATTAAAAAGGAGGTTCAAAGAAGGTTTACATGAAAAGAGGAATTATCTTGGTACCGCTAACCTTTCTCTTGGTAGCATCGTTGCTGTTGGCATCCTGCAACAAATCGACCACGACGCCGACCACAACAACAACCACAAATCAAATCACAACCACAAATCAAATCACTACCACAACCACTACCCCAACTACTTCCCTAACCACATCCACAACCGCAGTTGTCTCCACTACCGCAACCACAACATCGACAGGCAATTGGTGGGATAAACTGGGTACGCCCACTTACGGCGGGACGCTGATTGACCGGATTCAGCAAAACATCACTACTTTTGACCCATACACGAGCACCAATGGACAATCGGGCTATGCCCCGTATTTGTCACAATTGTGGCAGGGTAACTACGCCACCGACCCGAGCGTCTGGGATTTTCAAATCGGTTGGTTACCGGACCAATACGCTACCGGTTTAATGATGACCGGCTATACCATGCCCAATCTATACACGGTTGTTTGTAATCTCCGCACTGATATGTACTGGCAGAACATTGCTCCGTCCTTCGGCCGACAGTTCACTTCTGCCGATGTTGTCGCCCATTATGACCGGTTATTAGGCCTGGGTATGGGCTATACAATTGATCCTTATTATATTTCCGTTACCGCCTGGGCGCCGCTGTTATCGGTCGTTGCTACGGATAAATATACCGTCACTTTTAACTGGAAGCAGGGCGCTGCCGGAGTGACGTCAATATTGACAGTGATGGAAGCCGCCGGGGCTGATAATTCGTTTGACGATATTGATGCCGTCACCGCTTATACCACTGCCAGTCAACCGCAACTGCTTAACTGGCATAATGCCATCGGTACCGGTCCGTTTATTTTAACGGACTTTGTTGATTCCAGTTCAGCGACATATACTGCTAATCCCAATTTCTTTGGGCATGATTTACGTTTCACGCAGAATCAACTCCCCTACATCCAGACATTGAAGATACTCATCATACCGAACGCACCCACCGGTGAGGCAGCCATGCGTGTCGGTAAGCTTGACGGCTACGGTTCGATGCCGACTCAAGATGCTTTAAACATGATGAAAACGAACCCTGAAATCGTAGTGAAACAAAAACCGCAGGGGAATGAATACACCCTGGACCCGAATAATGCCGTGGCCCCGTGGAATAGCGTCGCTCTCAGAACAGCCCTTCAGCACGCGATCGATATCAAAACGATTACCGCGACCTATTATCAGGGTTACGGCACACCGTGGCCTGCCTCCTTGACCGAAAATCAGATGGGTCTTGGCGGCTGGGGTTTTGCGTATCCTGACTGGCCGGCAGATGTCCAGGCCACCTATACCTTCGACACTACTCTGGCCAAACAGATGCTGGCGGCCGCCGGCTTCCCCAATGGAATGAATACTAACTGCGTTTTGGAGAGTGATGCAGACCAGGGCTTGTATCAGATCGTCCAATCTGAACTGGCTTCCGTTGGCGTTAACATGAGTATCACGAGTTTACAACCCGCGCAGTGGCAATCGACAATTATGACTTCCCATGCGTATGATGCACTGTGCGCGCGTAATCAGGGACTAATGGGTTTCAACTTTGATATCTTCAGGATGTTTATGAGATATACAACCGGATACCAGAGCAATTACATACAGGTTAACGACCCTGTGATGAACAAGTTCTATGCTGATGCCCAGGCCGCTCCGACTGTCGCGGGAGTACAGAAATTGCTCCATGATTGCAACCTGTACGTTGCCCAGCAGCACTTCGTAATATCACTGGCGCAACCATCTACTTTTAATATGGTGCAGCCGTGGATCATGGGTGCTGTCGGTGCCAATACCTTAGGCGACGCCGTTACCGGTGCAGGATTCGGCGATGGTGTTCCGATCGCTGTGTGGGTTAACCAATCCCTGAAGACATCACTGGGACACTAGATCAAGGAAATTAAACGGGAGAATTCTCAACAGAGATTCTACAAAGTGGGCCTGTGAAAACAGGCCCACTTCTTTTTTATATCCGGCCGCAGGCCTGCATTAATATTTATAGTTGAAGTACGGAGGTGGTATAATAGTAAGGATTCAATTACAAATATTAGTCTAAAAGGGGAGATAATTGACATGAAAGGGAAACAGATACGCTTTATTAGGTGTTTTCTGATAATAGGGTTATTAGCAGTCTTAACCCTGATAATGGCAGCCTGTTCATCGAAACCTACCTCTTCTTCTGTTACATCTTCTTCTGTTACGACTAAACCGACCGGGTCATTATCCTCCATTACGATAACACCTTCAGCCCCGCCTGATTTGACGTCGGGTTATACGATGCAGTTCAAGGCCATCGGAACCTATGCGGATGGTTCAACTGCCGATATCTCTGATAAGGTTCTTTGGGCTACCAGTGATCGGACTACGGTTAACCTGGTTTCGTATATCGCGGGATATGGTGAGTTCGTCGGTATGGGTGTTGGAACTGCCAGTATTTCAGCATCCCTGAATGGAATTACGAGTCCCGCTGTAAGTTTAACCGTAGTCTATGCATCAACTACGACATCTCCTTAATTTCGGGTGGAATACCCCTTTATAGCGTAATAACAACTTAATCCAGCCAATGAAGCAATGAACATCTCTTCAAACACAGCCGGCTAATTATTCAATGAGCTTTGTATCCGGTCCGGTTAGTGGTTAATTCCTGCTATCGGAGTCGTTTTAGATTTAAAACAACTATGCAGCCATTTTATTTCCTCACCTGCCATTCTATCTTATTGGGAAACAGTATATCCGCTTCATTTCAACTTCTTTAATTTCTCTGAAAACCACCAATAATTATTTAAACGAAAAGGGTGTGGTAACTTTGCACTGATTTTTAAAACAAACGAAATAATTATTATCGCGAACCGCAGAAAGAGAAGAAATATGTTTGAAACTTGGGTTTCCAAACATCGTATTGATAGAATTTAGCCGGCATAATAAAAGAAAAAATGCGGCAAAGATTGCTGGCGACCCGTGCGGGATTCGAACCCGCGGTCTTCTCCGTGACAGGGAGATATGCTGAACCGCTGCACCAACGGGCCTTGGCTGACATTTGAAAGGTGTATGCATCTCGCACACAAGTAAAAGTCTATCAAGGTCTGTTCATTGCTGTCAAGCCAAAGCTGAATTCCGGTCAAGAAAAAGTGCTATTCTCTTAAAAAAGCCGGATGCGCATGTTGACAAGTTAAAATTTAATGTTAGACTAGAATTGTAATAAAGAATCCCGGATAGGAGGAATAGCTATGCCTATATACGTTATGTTCACCCGACTCTCAACCGAGGGGAGAAAATCCATGATGAATAATCCCCAAAGAGCTTTTGAAGTTAACAAAGAAGTAGAAGCGATGGGCGCTAAGGTGATTGCGCAGTACGCTTTACTGGGTAATTATGACTTCATCAATATTCTTGAAGCCCAGAGTAACGAAGTAATCGCACGGGTTGCTTCAGAATTAGGCTCCCGGGGCACACTTGAACCGATGACTATGGCAGCAATTTCGATGCAGGATTATGTCAGGGAACTGGAAACTGCCAAGATTATCAGAAGATAGATTAACCTCTCTTTGAATCCTTAAAGATAAACGGAATCCCGAAGGCCCTCGTTCTGTGAATCAGATGCGGGGGCTTTTTGGTATACGAAATGACTGTGAAGAAAAATCCCGGTAATTGGAAATCTCGCTTGAAAGCAGATCCAACCGATTGGCTGCTGGAAAAGAATAATCCTTCAGTGCGTTATTTTACGCTGAAGGATATTCTTGAACGGAAAGAACATGACCCTGATGTGACCGATGCCCGTAAATCAATCATGACCTCCGGCATTGTACCGCGTATTCTCGACAAACAGAACAACGATGGCAGTTGGGGAGTGCCGGAGGATTTTTACCTCCGTGCCAAATATAAGGGCACTGTCTGGAACATCATCGTGCTGGCAGAATTAGGCGCCAACAATGATGACAACCGTATCCAAAAGGCAGCAGAATTTATTCTTGCCGGGTCTCAGGATAAACAAAGCGGTGGTTTCGCGGTTCAATCCGGTGTAGAAGGCGGCAGCCACGAACGGGTTATTCCCTGTTTGACCGGCAATATGGTCTTCAGCCTTATCAGATTTGGATACCTGGCTAATCCGGCTGTAAAACAGGGAATTGAATGGATCACCCGGTACCGGCGATTTGATGATGGGATAGCGCGGGCACCGAAGGGCTGGCCGTATCAAAGATTCCCGAATTGCTGGGGAAAACACACCTGCCATATGGGTGCTGTGAAATCTTTAAAAGCGATGGCAGAAATACCCGATAATAAACGGACGCCGGCCGTGAAAGAGACAATCGCTAACGGCGCTGAATATTTGCTGAAACATCACCTGTACAAGAGCAGTCATGACCCATCGGTAATCGCCAAGCGGTTTTGGGTTAATTTCGGTTTTCCGACACTCTGGAAAATAGACGCGCTGGAAATGTTGGCTGTACTGGTAAAACTGGGATACCGTGATCACAGGCTGCAGGATGCTATTGAACTGGTTATCTCAAAACAGGATGAGCAGGGCCGGTGGAAAATGGAAAAAAGCTTTAACCCCCGTTTGCTGTTCAGCCTGGAAAAAGATAACAAACCCAGTAAATGGATAACTCTGCAAGCCCTCAGGGTGTTAAAAGGAATCGGTGGAGATAAATAACGTTTTTCCCACTTTCGTAAAGGCTTCCAGTCCCATGTATCTTCACGGGAGGGATTAAGGAGGATTTACGGATAGACTGACACCATATAATATTCGCCTTAAGAATAACTCCAGAGTGCTTCGGAAAACCATGACTGATTCCGAGATAATTCTTTGGTCTAAAATCAGAATGAAACAATTAAACAACTGCCAATTCTATCGACAAAAGATTATCGGTAATTATATCGTCGATTTCTTCTGTCCAAAATATCACCTGATAATTGAAGTCGATGGAGGACCGCATTATTCTGATGAAATGTTAAATGCTGATAGGGATCGTGATGAAACACTGAGATCCATGGGGTTGACAATATTACGCTTTACAAATGTGGATATCTTTAAAAATATCGAAGGCGTGGTAACAAGAATCATCGAAAATCTTGAATGATATTGGGTAAATCCCCCTTAATCCCCCTTTACGAAAGTGGGAAATACGCGCATTTTCTCCCCTTTGCAAGGGGAGATACAGAGGGATTTATCCGGCGGTTAACACAGTGTGAGAGGTCCGGTTTTATGCCTCTTGTTTTGTTTCCTTTCCTTTCTTCCTGCCTTAATTTTGAGCCTGAGGCTATTGACAAGCCCATAAACGGGCTTTAAGCTAAAATTAAGCATACTGTAAGATGTGAGTTCTTTTTGTGACCAATAAAAATTCAAAGTGGCATTTTCATGTACTTGATGCCTTTCTGTTATTTGTACCGGTATCAATCATATTTTACTTTTTGCAT
>Ga0182021_10012059_pt1 | contig 10272 bp, 8 predicted proteins | sample 612E3MmetaG_FD_120493 | JGI IMG/M metagenome (GOLD analysis project Ga0182021, IMG submission 120493) | Permafrost microbial communities from Stordalen Mire, Sweden - 612E3M metaG (Illumina Assembly) | ecosystem: Environmental > Terrestrial > Soil > Wetlands > Permafrost | place: Sweden... | reverse complement strand
TCATATTTTCGAAGAATCCTACCAGAAAGCTTACCTGCCTTTCATGCAGGTACTGCGGCGGCATCCCAGTATCAAGATGACTTTCCACTATACCGGGGAGCTGTTCCGTTTCCTGAAAGAAAAACATCCGGACTTTGTCGGCTATCTGCAGGAAATGGTGTCCCGGTCGCAGATCGAGATCATGACCGGTGGTTTCTACGAGCCCATCCTGGCTATTTTACCAGACGATGATAAGCTGGCGCAGATCGAAAAACTTACCAATTTTATCAAAGAAACCACCTCCTGCCAGCCACGGGGCATGTGGTTGGCCGAGCGGATCTGGGAGCCGCATCTGGTCAAGCCTTTACAGGAAGCAAAAGTAGAATACGTGGTAGTAGATGATTATCATTTCAAGAGCGCCGGGCTAAATGAGGAAGACCTTCTGGGCTATTATATCAGTGAGGAACAGGGCCGGTCCCTGGCCATGTTCCCCATCAGCCAGAAGTTAAGGTATATGATCCCATTTGCTTTGCCAGAGAAGACCATAGAATATTGTGCGCAGCTGGCGGACGAAGTCGGCGACCGGCTGCTGGTCATAGCCGATGACGGGGAGAAATTCGGCGTCTGGCCGCAAACCTACCATTCGGTCTATGAAGAACAATGGCTGGAACGGTTCTTTAAGTTATTAGAGGAAAATTCCGCTTGGATCAAGACCACTACTTTCAGCGAGTACCTGGATGGGCATAAAGCCCGCGGCCGGGTCTACCTGCCCTGCGCCAGTTACAGCGAAATGCTGGAATGGTCACTGCCGGAGCAGGCCCAGGAAAACTACGAGAACGTCGTGGAACGGATCAAACACAATTTTGACGAAGCGGGCTACCTGCAGTTCATTAAAGGCGGTTTTTGGCGCAACTTCCTGGTAAAATACCCGGAAGCGAATAACATGCATAAGAAAATGCTGGAAGTGAGCCGGAAGGTGAATGCCGCTTTAAAGAAAAACCCTGGCGCTTCCTCGCTGGCCCAGGCCCAGGACCATCTGCTGGCCGCCCAGTGCAACGACGGTTACTGGCATGGGGTTTTCGGCGGCCTCTACATGTCCCATTTGCGCCGTTCGGTCTATGAGAACCTGATCAAGGCCGAGAACAAACTGGCTGAAAGTATGCCGGCTGAAGTAGGTCCAACCCTGCAGGAAGAGGATTATAATAACGACGGCCGGCAAGAGATAATCGCCACTACGGAGAAAGTAAAATGTTACCTGGCGCCAGGTGTCGGGGGTAAGATCAGCGAGATCGACTGGCGGCCGCAGAATTTCAACTGTCTGAACGTCCTGACCCGGCATAAAGAAGCTTATCATAAAAAAATAATTGATTTTATTGGCAAGCAGTCCAAACAGCAGGATAATGGATTGAAGACCATTCATGAACAGTTCCGGGTCAAGGAAAAGAACCTGGACAAGTATTTAAAGTATGACTGGTACGAACGGGGTTTCCTGATCGATCATTTCCTGAGCGACTGGGCCGACCTGGAATCATTCGCCAACTGTAATTTTGGCGAGAAAGGCGATTTTGTAACCCAGCCCTTTGACTACCGTCACCGGCAGCTGCCAGACGGTTTGGAGATAGCGCTGTCCCGGACCGGACACGTTTGGGTGGACAGCCTGTTCGCAGCTATTAAGGTAGAAAAGACCATCAAGATACCCCAAGGCGGCCAGGAACTGGAGATTACCCAGGTGATTAGCAGCTTGGAAAATACGGAGCTGAAATTACGCTACGGAACGGAATTCTGTTTTGCCGGTACTACGGGCCACGATGACGGGTGTTTTTATTATGCGCCCGGGCCTGCCGGTACATTGACCAATAAATATATGGACAGCCTGGAAGAAAATGAAGAGCTGTCCGAGCTGGGCATAAAAGATTATTTCACCAAACTGGAGGCCATCTGGCGGTTCTCCAACCCGGCCACGCTGTGGCGTTTCCCCCTGGAAACTGTTTCCCAATCGGAATCCGGCTTTGAAAGAAGCTACCAGGGCTCAGTGATTCTGGCCCAGTGGCAACTGGTCTTGCCGCCGCAGGGACAGTGGCGGAACAGGATCATTTTCAGGATGCAAGACTTAGAGGCGTAATATGCTACTCCAATCCATCTGGCTCAGTTTAGTAGCCGCATTCATCAGCCTGGATGTAACCGCCTGCTGGCAGGTCATGATCTCCCGGCCAATAATTATTGGCCCGATCATCGGATATCTTTCTGGTGATTTCATGCATGGCATGATCATGGGCGCCATGTTGGAACTGATCTGGATAAACACCCTGCCCATGGGAGCCAGTATCCCGCTGGACGCCACGGCCACCACGGTGGTAGCTACCGCCAGCGCTATCCTGATAGAGCGCATGTGGGTGATCCCGGAACCGGCGTCGATAGCGTTGGGAATATTATACGCTATTCCCTTCGGCGTGGCCTTTAAGCGACTGGATATATTTACGCGGCGTTTCAGCAATAACCTGGTTTACCAGGCTGATAATTACGCCAAAGCCGGCCGCCTATTGCGGATAGAATCCATGGTTGTTTTAGCGATCTTTCTTATATTCCTCAAATACTTTCTTTTTTATTTTATCACTATATATTTTGGCTTGCATGTCCTGTATATATTGGTGCCGAAATTACCGGCCCAGGTAATAGGCGGTTTAGCCCAATCCATGATCTTGTTGATCGCTTTGGGTCTGGCCATGGTCCTGGATACATTCATGTTCAAAAAGAGAGGCAAAGAACTTGAGTGATACGATAGCGAGCAAGAAAATAACTAAAATGGACCTGTTCCTGATCATGATGCGCTCTTTTTATATTCAGGCGGTCTGGAACTTTGAACGCTTGCAAAACCTGGGGTTCCTTTTCGTCGTGGTGCCCATGATCAAAAGGTTGTATCCTTCTAAGACCGAGCGCATACCGGCTTTGCAGAGACACTTGGAATTCTTTAATACCCATCCGTATATGGCGTCCATTGTTATCGGGGTAGTTACCAGCATGGAAGAGAAGATGGTCAATTCTCCGGACGCCGTTAAACCGGAGGACATCCGGTCGATAAAGGCCATTATGAGCGGTCCGCTGGCGGCCATCGGGGACGCTTTTTTCTGGGCTTCGCTGCGGCCTTTCAGCGCTTTGATGGGAGTTACCCTGTTCCTGCTTCTGGATGGCTGGTTCAAAATAATCGGGCCGCTGTTCTTCCTGTTGTTCTTTAATTTTTTTGGCCTGTATATCCGTTTCGGGGGACTGCTCAAGGGCTATCGGCTGGGAACCGGCGTAGTGGACATCCTGAAAAAGTTCGATACCCAGGAATTGATCACTGTAGTCAATTTGCTGGGCCTGATCGTCCTGGGAGTATTGCTGATAATTTTTATGTCGGGCCTGGATTTCTGGCAGAACATAGTATTTGGCGGCACCTTACTGCTGTCCTACGGCCTGATCCGGAAAAAGGTCTATACCGGGTTACTGATATTCATTGTGATCTTAAGCAGCATAATCATGAAATACGTGGGGTTCGATTTTTAGGAGACAGGACACATAATGCAAAAATCATTTGCACTAAAAAATAGATTAGGACTGCACGCGCGGCCAGCGGCCCTGTTCGTGCAATTGACTAACCAGTATAAACAAGCCCGGGTCAAGGTGCGTGTCGTTCGCAACGGAGAAGAGGGCGAGGAAGTTGACGGCAAAAGTATCATGGGTCTGATGATGCTGGCGGCGGAGGCCGGCTCCAATCTGCTCATCACTGTCGTCGGCGATAAGGAAGAGGAATTGCTGGGGCGGATAGAAGAACTGGTTAATAGTAAATTCGGCGAGGAATAATAACAGCGGGAGTGGGTATGCAAAGAGGTATAGCGGCGTCACCCGGAATAGTCATAGGCAAGGCCTTGGTCCTAAGCCAGGAGGATTTCTGCATTAAAAAGCGGAGACTACTGGAAGAGGAAGTAGAAGAAGAGATAGCGCGCTTCCAGGAAGCCTTGAATATAACCAAGCAGGAGTTGATCACCATACGGGATAAGGTCAACACCCGTCTCGGGACCAAGCACGCTTCTATTTTCGAAGCTTACCTGCTGGTGCTGGAAGACCCGATGCTGGTAGGCGAGACCATGGAAAAGGTCCGCAAAGAGAAAATTAACATTGAGTACGCTTTCTCCCAGACCATCGCCAAGTTCGTGCATGTCTTTACCACAATGGGCGACGAATACTTGCGGGAACGCGGTCATGATATCCAGGATCTGGGCAAGAGGGTCCTGCATATCCTGCTGGGCGAAAAACGGCAGATCCTGACCCATCTAAAAGAAGACGTGATCATTGTCGCCAACGACCTGACCCCGTCCGATACGGTCCAGATGCGCGAGGAAAAGATCCTCGGGTTCATCACCAATATGGGCGGCAAGACCTCGCATACGGCGATCATGGCTCAGTCTCTGGGTATACCGGCGGTAGTGGGTTTGAAGGATATAACCGCCAAAGTCCAGAACGGAGACCAGATAATCCTGGACGGTTATGAAGGTTTCGTTATTGTCAACCCGTCAGATGAGATCCTGGAAGAATATGAGAAAAGGAACAAGAAATACCAGGAGATCCAGCGGCAACTGAATAAATTAAAAGACCTGCCGGCGGTAACCCAGGATGGCCGTGAAGTAGAGCTGGTGGCTAATATAGAAATACCCGATGAAGTGGAGCTGGCGTTGCGCCAGGGCGCCAAGGGGATAGGACTGTTCCGGACTGAATTTATCTTTCTAAATCGCGCCGATCTGCCCGGGGAAGAGGAACAAACCAAGGTCTACCGCAACATGGCTAAAAAAATGGCACCTTACGCGGTGATCATCAGGACTCTGGACCTGGGCGGCGATAAGCTTACCGAACAGCTCGGGACCACTGTGGAAACCAATCCCTTCCTGGGTTTGAGGGCGATACGTCTCTGCCTGAAACATCCGGATCTTTTCAAGACGCAACTCAGGGCGATACTGCAGGCGTCCACTTCAGGTAATCTAAAAATAATGTATCCCATGATCTCCACCGTGGAAGAGGTAATAAAGGCCAATCGCATATTGGAACAGGTAAAAGAAGAGCTGAAGAAGGAACATATAGATTTTAATCCCAATATTGAGGTGGGGGCCATGATCGAAACTCCCTCCGCGGCCCTGACCGCTGACGTCATCGCCAAAGAAGTGGATTTTATGAGCATCGGCACCAATGACCTGATTCAATACACTATCGCAGTGGACCGGGGCAATGAGAAGGTGGCGTACTTATATGAACCTATGCATCCGTCCATATTACGCCAGATCAAACACGTGATCGAAGCCGGGCACCGTGAAGGCAAATGGGTCGGACTGTGCGGAGAAATGGCCAGCGAACCCGAGTTGACCCTGATCTTGCTGGGCATGGGCCTGGATGAATTCAGTATGGCCCCTTCCTCCATCCCGCGCGCCAAAGCCATCATCCACCAGTGGGATACCGCCGCCGCCCGCCAGGTTGCCGCCGCCGTGCTTGCCCTCGACTCGGCCGCCGCCGTCCGCCAATTCGTCCGCCAGGCTTCCCGCCAATAGCTGAAAGCTTTTTAAAAGTTGCGGCAGCTGGTATACCAGCTGCCGCAACTTTTAAAAGAATTCCTCCCAGGTTGAGTTCAAAAACCCCCACCCCCGGCCCCTCCCTGCGGGAGGGGAGAACATTTTTTTGGGTTTTTTGGCGCCGTTTGGCGCCAAAAAACCCTTATATTCTTTCTCCCCTCCCCGAGGGGAGGGGTGGTGAAAATCAGGCAGCTTTTGTTCAAGGCAGGTATGAGATTTGGTTCACAAAAAAATGCGGGGGTACCCCCCGCATTTTTTTGTGAACCAAATCTCAATTGCTCATTTACCAGATCTTGATCCGGGTCTTGTAGCGGTCGATGAGATGCTTGTTGTACTCCAGCGAGCCATCCAGGTTGCCGCTCATACCCACCGGTGGCACGACGCCCTTATCCAGCAGGTTCTGGCAGGCCTGGGTCACAATCATATTCAAAATGAAGAGGGTGGCAACGCTGGAGCCTGCCCCCACCGGCTGTTCCAGGCCGTCCAGGTGCAGCAGGCAGTCGCCTTTGGGGCACAGGTTGTCGATCACCACGTCGGCAAACTCGTACATCTTCCGCCCGCTCGAATGGCGCGAGGTGGTGCCCTTTGAATGGGCCAGCGAGGTGACCGCAATAACGGGTATCTTGCGTTCCTTCGCAATCATCGCCATCTCAATGGGGGCCGCATTGCGCCCGGAATTTGAAATAATAATCAGGGCATCTTTGGGGGTGATCTCATAATAATTAAAGATGACCTTTGCCAATCCCTCAACCCGCTCCATATACTCACTCTGGGCCACCTTTTCGTGCCCGGTGAGACTGCGCTCCATAATCGCATCCACTGCAATCAGCCCGCCCGCCCGGTAGGTGAGGTCCTCGGCCGTGATATGAGAATGACCGGTCCCAAAGGTGTAGAGCAGGCCATCGCCTGCAATTGCATCAGCCACGATATTGGCTGCTTGCTCGATGGCTCCCATCTGGGTTTCCAGAATATGGTTGAGCACACCGTCAATGGCATTCATAAATTTAATGGCGCTGTTTGTCATCGCATTTCTCCTTGGCTTTTTCGGCTTACCAGATTTTCACCCGGCCCTTATACCGCTCCCGCAAAGGAACGTTGACGAGGTCCGCACCGTCCAGGTTGCCGCTCATAAAGACGGGAGGTTTGATACCGCGATCCAGCAAAGTTTGAATGCTCTGGACGATGATAGTATGGAGAATGTATAAGCCCGCAATGCCAGACCCGGCCCCAACCGGCATGGGCAGGCCTTCCATCTTGATCATCGCATCCCCCTTGATGCAGTGGTTGTCGATCACAATGTCAGCAAATTCGTACAGCTTTTTTCCTGAGGAGACCCGCGAGGTGGTCCCCATGGAATGCTGCAGGGAAGTGATGGCAATGACCGGCATGCCGCGCTGGTGGGCACCCTGGGCCATTTCAACCGGGGCCGCGTTGCGGCCCGAGTTGGAAATAATCACCATTACATCTTTTGCGGAGGGGTTGTAGTAATTCAGGATGACCTTGGACACGCCTTCCACCCGCTCCATGAACTCGCTCTGGCGCACTTTTTCATGACCGGTGAGGGCTGCCTCGAGGATTGCGTCCACTGGCACCAGCCCACCCGCCCGATAGGCCACGTCTTCCGCGATGACGTGCGAATGCCCGGTTCCGAAAGTGTACACAATGCCATCCTGGGCGACGGCAGTTGCGATCACATCGGCAGCCTGCATTATTTTGTCCATTTCCTGCTCGACGATGGTGCTTAAAATCGCCTGCATCGAATGGGCATAATCAAGTGCTTTTTGGATCATTTGTACCTCCTTGAAATTAATAGTGTCTTATTTTTCTGTAATTTTGTGGGGTCATGACCCCGCAAAATTACAGAAAATTAAAACACAATCTACTCGGCTTCGCCGCAGTTGTTAGAGATCAGGGTGCACAGGGCCTCGATGGCTGCTGCTTCGTCATCTCCATCCGCCGTCAGGCGGACGTGGTGGCCCTTCTGGGCGCCGGCGCCCAGCACGTTGAGGATGCTTTTGGCATTGATAGGCGCAGTCGCCCGGTCGAGATTTTCCAACGTGATTTTGGATTTGAATCCCGCCGCACATTTGACAAAATTGGCGGCAGGACGGGCATGCAGCCCAACTTTATTGGTGATGATCATTTCGCGGCTGGCAGTCATGGCTTTTCCTCGCTGAACTCATGAATTGGATAAAGCCAGGTTCTGGATAGCCCACAGCACCCCGGCTTCATTATTGGATGGTGCGATCAGTTTCGCGGCCTGTTTCACTTCGGGCAGGGCATTGTCCACGGCAACCGCCAGCTCCACTTCGCGAAACATGCTCAGGTCATTTGGGCTGTCGCCAATCACCATCATATTCTGGGGCAGAACACCCGTGATACGTGAGATTTCAAGCAGGGCAGAACCTTTATTCACCCCGGCCGGGGTAATTTCAATATCCTCTTCCCCGGCAGTGGTTATGTGAAAGCAGCCGTGGCATGCATCCAGCTCCTTCTGGGCATTCTTAAGCGCTTGAAGATCCCCGTACAGGGTGAATTTGAGCGGTTTAAATTTCAAGTCTGCCAGGATATCCTTGCAGGGTTGGGGAGGGCATGGATTGAAATCTGAGACCAGGCGGGCGAAATAAGGGTCACCATTCTCCATCAAAATGCTGTAGGCGCTTTGGGCAAAAATGGTTAGCTTCCAACGCCGGCTGATCGCTACCACCTGGCGCGAATCTGCCCGGCTTAAGCGGCTGCTGAAATAAACCGGCCGCCCCCCGTTGCCGCAAATCATGGAACCACCCGAGCTGGCATGGGGACCAGTCAGGTGCAGCGTTCGGGCAATATGGAAAACCGAACAGGCGTTTCGCCCGGTAACGATTGATATGAGCAGACCGGCCCGCCGGGCGGAGGCAAATAAGTCAACAGCGCCAGCCGGCAGCGCTTTACGGCTGTCAAGCAAAGTGCCATCCAGGTCAATCGCAACCAGGCGGATGCCGGAACGTAATGGAACGAAGTTGATTTTTTTCAAAGAGCCTGATTTTGCTGCGGAGATTGACTAATTAAAGCATAAAAATGCAAAAATGGGATAAAAACTGAGAGCGAAGTTTTAAATCATCCCTGGCAAACCAATCATTGGCAAGAAAAGTCAACTTTAGCATACCCTGACCGGGTATGCTAATTTATATCCAAAAAATCTTTTGTGGTTTTTTTCCCCTCAAGTGGGGCATCAAAAACCCCACTAGAGAAAATTATTTTTTCTGAAGGTGGTTTACCATGCTTCGTGCACTGCGCTTCATTATTGTCCTGGTTGTTATCCTTTTGCTGGGCGTGCAGCCGGCGGTAGTCATCCCTCAAAGTCCGGCGCCCCGATCCAACCCGTCTGCCAGCAGCCAGCCAGTGCTGCAGTTCACCTCCGGAAACGATGTGTTGGGCTTTCAAGCGGATGGGGTTTACCTGGCGTCTTCCTCTCACGTCCTGCACATTACTTTCCTGGGAGCCAACGTGGTCCAACCGGTATCCAGCCAATCGGCCCTCCCGGGCAAGTCTACCCAGCCGCTCCAGCAGGTAAGCTGGCAAAATCTGTGGGACGGCATCAGCGTCATCTACCAGGCCGCCCCGGGGAGCATTGCCGAAAGCATCTACCAGCTGGCTGCCGGGGCAGCGCTTGACCGGATTATGATGGCCTACAACCGCCCGATCTCGTTGAATGCAGATGGTTCCCTGACCATTAATTTCGCTTCCGGAAAAATAACCGAATCGGCCCCGCTGGCCTGGCAGGAAATGGACGGCAAACGCAGCCCGGTGCAAATTGCCTTCCGCCTGGATGGAACTGACTCATCCGCCCGAGTGGGATTTTCGGCTTCCGGGATCAACCCAGCCTACCCGCTCACCATTGACCCCAGCTTCCAATGGCTCTTATTTATCGGTGGATCTTCAAACCAGAATAACGATTCCATCTTTGTCGATTGGGGCGGGAATGTGTACCTCTCAGGCGACAGCGACCAGAGCTTTGGCACACCCCTGCGAGCCTTTTCGGGCTATGTGGATGGGTATATAGCCAAGCTGAATTCAAACGGGGTTCTGCAGTGGATGACGTTCCTGGGCGGCGCTGACTTCGATGTAGTGATGGCCCTTCAGGTGGATTCGACCGGCAACGTTTTTGCCCTGGGCGAAAGCCGGACCACCTGGGGTTCCCCGGTGAACGCCTACACAGGCGGCGATGAAGTCTTCCTGGCCGAACTGAGCAGCAGCGGCAGCCTGGCCTGGAACACTTTCATGGGTTCGCCGAGCTACGACCGGGCTTATGGCCTTACCCTGACAGGCCTGGGCACCCTGTACGCGGTGGGAGAAAGCTTTGGAACCTGGGGCTCGCCGGTGCGGGCCTACGGGGGTGGCAACGAAGATGGGTTTGTTGCCAAAGTAAATGGCAGTGACGGTGTTCTGCAGTGGAATACCTTCTTGGGCGGCACCAATTCCGACGCCCTTTATGGGGTCAAAACCGATTCCAGCGGTCACCTGGATGTGGGCGGAGTTAGCCGCGCAACCTGGGGCTCGCCCATCAGTCCATTTGTGGCTACCATAGATGCTTGCCTGACCCAACTGGACGCCAGCACCGGGGCTTTGATCTGGAACACTTTTTACGGCAACGGGAAAGACGATGCTTATTATTTGGACGTGGATGGGAGCGGGAATATCTATGCCTCAGGCGAAAGTG
>Ga0182021_10012058_pt1 | contig 10272 bp, 5 predicted proteins | sample 612E3MmetaG_FD_120493 | JGI IMG/M metagenome (GOLD analysis project Ga0182021, IMG submission 120493) | Permafrost microbial communities from Stordalen Mire, Sweden - 612E3M metaG (Illumina Assembly) | ecosystem: Environmental > Terrestrial > Soil > Wetlands > Permafrost | place: Sweden... | reverse complement strand
GTCGATATCGCACCCTTCGACCCGGAGGTCAATCCGGTCGCCGAGGCGAAGGCTATTCTCAAGGAATTGAAGAAGTACGACGAAGCACTTTACAAGAAGCCGCGTTGGTTGATCGTCAACAAGATCGACCTGGTGCCCGAGGAAGAGCGCAAGGCAAGGATCGCAGCGCTGGTCAAGGGCTATGGCAAAGTGGCGCGGCATTTCGTCATATCGGCAATCGATGGCGGAGGTTGTCGTGAGCTCACTTTCGCTATCATGGAACACATGGAACAAACTCGGTCCCATGAGAACCCGGATCGCGCAGAGTAAGCGGCTAGTGGTCAAGGTCGGCAGCGCGCTGGTCACCAACAACGGTGCCGGACTGGCGCTCGACTTCATCGGCGATTGCGCCCGGCAGATCGCGGCGCTACACACCGCCGGCCGTGAGGTGCTGCTGGTCTCTTCTGGGGCCATCGCCGCCGGCATGCAGCGCCTGGGCTGGTCGGCGCGGCCGCAGGCGATGCACGACCTGCAAGCCGCCGCGGCAGTCGGCCAGATGGGTCTTGCCCAAGCCTATGAGTCGGTGTTCGCCGAGCTCCGGCTGAAGGCGGCGCAGGTTCTTCTCACTCACGAGGATCTTGCCGATCGCAAGCGCTATCTCAATGCCCGCTCGACCTTGCAGGCCTTGCTCGGTTACGGCGTGGTGCCGATCATCAACGAAAACGATACCGTCGTCACCGACGAGATCAAGTTCGGCGACAACGATACGCTCGGCGCCCTGGTGGCCAATCTTGTCGAGGCCGATGCACTGATCATCCTCACCGATCAGAAGGGTCTTTACACCGCCGACCCGCGGCAGGATCCTGCCGCGACGTTGATCGATGAAGGCCGCGCCGATGATCGTGCCTACGAAGCCATGGCTGGTGGCGCCGGCAGCGGCATCAGCAAGGGCGGCATGATCACCAAGGTGCGTGCGGCGCAACGGGCGGCGCGCAGTGGCGCCCACACGTTGATCGTCAGCGGCCGGGAAAGTGATGCGCTAGCAAGAGCGGCAAGGGGCGAAGCGATCGGCACCCTGCTCTACGCCACCGAATCGCCGCTGACGGCACGCAAGCAGTGGCTGGCCGATCACCTGCAACTGGCCGGCAGCGTTACCCTCGATGACGGCGCTGTCAAGGCCCTGTCGTCCGGCCGCAGCCTGCTACCGGTCGGCGTCAAAGCGGTTGACGGCGATTTCGAACGTGGCGCCGCCGTCGCCTGTCGCACCGGCGATGGCAACGAAGTCGCTCGCGGCCTGGTGAATTATTCGAGTTCGGAAGCGCGGCGAATCGCCGGCCACGGAAGTGCCGAAATCGAGGCTCTGCTTGGCTACCTCGATAACGAGGAGTTGATTCACCGCGACAACCTGGTGCTTCTGTAGCCAGCAGGCCAACGAAATTCTCGTGTCAGGTTCATGGTTTATTGCTACTGACAGGTGGTGCTAGTATTAATTTGCGTCCACCGATAGAACAGCGCGAAGGGGTTGACGCTGCACCTGCCCAACAGGAGGAGTCGCCAAAATGAATAGCCCAATCGCGAACTGCATCGACCCGGACGCCAAGCGGAATCGGTCTGCATCGCCAAGCTTAACGGGTAGGTGTCTGCACCCTACGCTAGGCGCCGTCGCGCTCGGCGTGTTTCTGTTGGCCGGATGTGCCAGCGAGCCGCCGGCGACCACCGCCGCGGCACCTGCGCCGGCGGCTGCGCCTGCGCCAGTACTGCTACCCGTACCGTTCAATGAAGCCGTCCGGATCGCTGCCCAGGAGGTCCTGACAAAGGCTCAACTCGCGCCGAACACGAAGGTTCCGCTGATCGTCGATCCGCTCGTAGACGGTGGTTCCGGCGTGCAGACGGTGGCCACCGCCGCGGTGGGCGAGATGGTCGTTGACATGGTCCGCAGTGGCTTCCCGCAGGTCGAAGTGCAGCCATTCAGCGAATCGGTCGTGGCCAAGCTACCGCTGATCATCATCGGTACCTTTACGCCAGTCAACTTGCAGGGAAAGGCGGACGGCGAGAAGGATGTCTATCGCGTTTGCTTTGCCCTGGCGGACCTTAAGACCGGCAAAATTATCAGCAAGGGTCTGTCACGAGCCCTGCCTGCGGGCATCGACGCTACGCCACAGCCCTTCTACCGCGACTTGCCGGTGTGGCTGCGCGACAGCGCCGTAGAGGGTTACATCAAGACTTGTCAGGGCACCAAGGCCGGGGATCCGATTCACCCGGCCTACGTCGATAGCATCCTTGCCGCAGCGACGATCAACGAAGCCAAGCTTGCCTACGAGGACGGGCGCTATAAGGACGCCCTCGCCCTGTATCAGGCAGTCCTCAAGAATCCGGCCGGCCGGCAAGGACGCGTTTACGGCGGCATGTATCTGAGCGACCTCAAGCTCGGCCGCAAGGCGGATTCCATGAAGGCCTTCTCTGAGCTTGTCGCTATGGGTCTTGCCGGCGACAGGCTGGCGATACGCTTCCCCTTCAAGCCGGGCGCAACAGCGTTCACCGGCAACGAGCATCCCTACCAGTTATGGCTGACGGAGATCGCCAAGCAGTCTGTGGCTCAGAGCGGCTGCATCGAGGTGGGAGGCCACACGACGCGCGGCGCCTCCGAGCCTTTGAATGAGCGCCTGTCGCTGCAGCGCGCGGAATTCATTCGTCATAAAGCCAGCGCCATCAAGCCTGCTTTCGCAAAGAAGTCGTCGGCGCAAGGCTACGGTTCACGCCAGACGTTGATCGGAACCGGCAAGGGCGACGCGTCCGATGCGCTTGACGAGCGAATCGAGTTCCGCAAGACCGGTTGCTGAGGCAGATGGCCTTGTCTTGCCTCGCACCGGCCGAGCGGGCGGGAATTCGCCGATTGCTCTGCGTCGGCGCGGCGGTGTTGTGCCCGGTCGCCGCATTGGGTGCGATTGAGCCAGCCGAAGCCCTGTCGCTGCGAATCGAGACGGGCACCCACATCGCACCTATTCGGGCAATCTCCGCCGACCGGGCTGGCCGCTTCGCCATAACCGCCGCGGAGGACAAGACGGCCCGCGTGTGGGACATCACAACGGGACGGCTGATCCAGGTATTTCGCCCGCCGTCCGCGCCCGGCAACGACGGCAAACTGTTTGCAGCGGCCATGCTTCCCGATGGAAGCTTGTTTGCGACCGCCGGATGGTCGGCAAAGAATGACGTCTACCTGGTCAATCGGTCCACCGCAGAAATAGCTCACCGGATCACCGGCCTGCCCAACGTGATCACCGCGATCGCGTTTTCTCCGGATGGGCGCCTGCTGGCCATTGGGCTCTGGGGCACCGGTGGCGTGCGTCTGTTTGCCAGCGATGACGGTTGGCGTAACGCCCGCGAAGTTGCGGGTGATGCCGACGTCGGCGGCGACATTCGCGGTCTCGCATGGTCGCCGGACGGCCATCGATTGGCGGTGACGTCCGCCGATGGGGCACTGCGCATCTACGAAGCAATGCAGCAAGGCCTGCGGCTTATCAAGCGTCAACCCGCACAGGGTCGGGAGATTCCGTACGGGGTCGCTTTCTCGCCGGATGGCAAGCAGCTCGCCGTGGGCGCGGCCAACCTGCCGGTCATCACGGTGGTCGATGCCGCCGACTTGCGCCGGGCGTATGCGATCACTGCAGTCAGCTCGTCGCCGGAGGGCTTGAGCGCGGTGGCCTGGGCTGCGGACGGGCAGCGCATCTACGGCGCCGGCACGCGGCGGAACAGTCTGGGCCGGTTCACTCTCTGTGTCGCCCAACGACAGAAGTCGACCTGCATGAGCGAGTCGCCAATCGCCAAGAACACCGTCACCGGACTCGTTGCGCTCGGCGACGGTCGCGTGCTGTATAGCGCTGCCGATCCGTCCTGGGGGAGTGTCGATTCCGCTGGGCAACGCGTGGTGGCGGTCTCGCCCGAGTTGAGCGACTACCGCGGTATGCGTCGCGGGTTTGTTTTGGCCCCGGATGGGGCCGCAGTTGCGGTGCGATCGACCAGCAACCCGGAAAGCGCTTTCGATCTGCGCAGCCTGGCGTTGGTAAAGGCCAAGGGAGACTGGTCGCTGCCGATGGCAAATGCCGGACGCACTTCGGTAGCGGGCTGGTTCGAGGGATCCGCGCCGACCGTCAATGGTCGCTCCGTGAGACTCGAAGACAACGAGGTGTCCTTGACTGCTGCAGTTTCGCAGCAGGGCGACCGGGTGGTCATTGGCACAAGTTTCGCCGTCCGCTGCTACGACGACTCCGGGCGCGAGTTGTGGCGCACAAGTGCGCCTGGGACAAGCTGGCAGGTGAACCTGAGCGCCGATGGTCGTTGGGCAGTCGCTGCTTTCAGCGACGGAACCGTGCGCTGGTACAGAATGAAGGATGGTAGTGAGCAGATTGCCCTGCTGCCGCTAGCGGACGGACGACGCTGGGTCGCCTGGACGCCGGGCGGATATTTTGCGGTGAGCCCGGGAGGCGAGGATCTGCTCGGCTGGCAAGTGGATCGGGGCCTTGAACGCGCCGCAGATTTCTTCCCGGCATCGCGGTTTCGCGATAAGTTCTATCGCCCGGAACTCATTGCTGCAGTCTTGGGGCTCGGGGACGAACAGGCCGCCTTGGCCGCAGACAAAAGGGTCGGTGAGCAACCGACAGGTGACCAGAAGGTGGCCGAGCGACTGCCGCCGGTCGTCCGCATCGTCTCCCCGGACGACGGCCATCTTGCCAATTCGAGCCAGATCCGCATTGTGGTCAACGTGCAGGCACCGCCAGACGCACCCATGCTTCGTCTGCGCGTGCGGGTCAATGGCGCCATTGTCACCGTTCCGGAAGTCGCGGCACTGCGCGGGCTCGCGATGAGCGGCGCCAAAGGCCGGGGCGACACCTTCGAAATCCCGCTTCCGCTTCCGGAGAGCGACGCTGACGTCATGGTGTTCGCCGAGAACCGTCATGGCGTCTCGCCTCCCGGTGTGCTGCACGTCAAGCGCGACGCCAGCGATTCGGCGCAGCGTCCCGGCGCCACGGAAGCACGCGAACCTGTTGCGGCCGCGCCAGCCAATGAGGGCACCCTCGAGAACAGCCTGCTCCCGGCCCTCTACATGCTCTCTGTCGGCGTCAGCAAGTATGCCGACAAGACGATCCAATTGGCGTACTCAGCCAAGGACGCCACGGATCTTTCGAATCAGTTTCGCACTCAGGACGGCCGTCTCTATCGGAAGGTCGTGGTGAGGTTGTTGACCGACGAGCGGGCTCGCCGGGACGACGTCCTCGATGGACTTGAGTGGATTCGCCGCGAGGTGACGGCACGCGACGTCGCCGTGGTCTTTCTTGCCGGCCACGGGGTCAACGACGCGGATGGCGTGTACTACTATCTGCCTTACGATACCGACGTGAAGCGCCTGAAGCGCACCGGCGTGATATTCACTGAAATCCGCAATACGCTCGTCTCGCTGCCCGGCAAAGCGCTGTTCTTCGTCGACACTTGCCACGCCGGAAATGTACTGGGGACCGGCTTGCGCGGCCTGGCTCCAGACACTACTGCGGTGGTCAATGAACTTGCAAGTGCAGAGAACGGCGTCGTGGTGTTTACAGCGAGTACCGGCCGCCAGTCGGCCCAGGAATCGCCCACCTGGGGCAATGGCGCGTTCACCAAGGCGCTCATCGAGGGCCTGAGTGGGAAGGCGGACATGGCCAAGTCAGGTCGAATCACGCACAAGATGCTCGATCTCTACGTGTCAGAACGCGTCAAGGCCCTCACAGAGGGCAGCCAATCGCCAGTCACCATCGTGCCGCGCGGAGTACCGGACTTTCCGCTGGCGGTCGCACGAGCCGTTCCGGGGAAGCGGCGGCGATGACCAACTCGCGCACAGAGCCGCGGGCCATTTCACTGGGTCGTTACACTGCCGGCAGCCGTCATATGGTCGGCCTCTTCGCCTCGGGCAGACTTTCCGTAGCGATCCAACAGTTCGCCCGTCTGGACAGCCATCAAGCGCATTATCGTCCGCCGTGCCGCCGTACCCATAGAATGGCGCAGCGACAGATCGTGTGACAAGCGCCGGATACAATCCAACGCTTGCTCTTCGGTCACCACGAGAAAACCGTTGCTGCCGTGTTCGATTAGTTCGGCAGCGCCAACCCGCTGCCGAAATAGCACCACCGGCAGGCCTGCGGACATCGCTTCCATGACCACGGTACCACTCGTATCGGTCAGATGAGAAGGTATCCGATAGACGAAGCAATCCAGTCCGTCGAGAAATTTCGCGACGCCGCCGGGCGTTGCAGTTTCGGGCAGCAGGGAAACGTTGCTCCCCGCGGCGTCGCTTCTCAGCGCAACCGCAAGCCGCGTTCCTCCGAGGATCCGAACCTGATAGCCTTCACTGATCAATCGCCGGAAGAAGGCCGGATCGTTGGCATGAAATTCCGCATCGCTGTCGCGGCTATGTCGCCCGATGACCATTGCCCCTGCCGAAGCCGGCACGGTAGGACGAGGGCATGGGTACGCGGTATCGATCAGCGGATACTCCACCGCCCCGGGCAGGCCAACTTCATTGCGAAACCATGAGGAAGGATATGTCAGATCAATCGCGAAGCCCTCCGGAATCTCTTCCAGCTCCACCAATCGGGCGATCAACATGTCCATCCGGTCCGAGTCAACGCAGAGGGTGATCCTGGTCGGGCAGCTTTCCTCCAGCCAATGACCGTATCCGAAATCGATACCGATGAACAGAAAGTGGCCTTCGCCGGGAAAGCGCCCACCCGAAATATCGATAGTCTCGATTGGGTAGCGCTGCGCAAGTTCCGGCAACGGCGGCACCAACGACCAAAGGCGTACGGCCCCGCTTTGTGCCAGCGTCTCGTAGTAGCCCAAGGCGCGATGCTGCGACTCACCGACAGTACTAAGGTCGCCAATGATATGGAGCGGTCCGCATCGTGCCCCGCCTGGAGCGCCGACTACCCGCGCCACGTCGAATCGTTGAATCAGTTGGGCGATCTTTCGTCGCATCGAACCGTCGCGTTCCGGCTTGTACCAGCGCTGGCAACACCGACCTACTGCGTCGACGGCTCGGGGTACTTCGCCAAGCAGTTCGGCCTGCCGATAAAAGGACAGGGCAACATCGTAGCGCTGCATGTCTCGAGAGCAATCGCCGCACGCCAGGGCCATTGCACCTTGTGTCAGTACTTCGGGTGAAAGGTCAGCCAGCAGCCGCATCGCGGCTACAGCCTCGCCGGCCTGGTATGCCGCCAGTGCCTGCCTGGCAATTGCGTCGCCCGCCGCTGCCACAGTGGCAGGGGCTGTCAATTTTCCGCAGCAATGCTTGTAGCGCTTGCCACTGCCACAGGGGCATGGCTTCGTGCGCAGCTGCGCCACATTGGGTTGAGCCGGACGTTCGACCTTTGCCAGCGGCTTCGGGGGAGGGCCGCCCAGCCGCGCCAGGAGGTCCGATGCCGCTTCGCGCACGGTGGGGTCGCTAGCCGCCAACCATGCCTCCTTGCGGGCCAGGGCAAGACTACCGACGTGCTCCAGGTGAAGCGCTAGCCATAGACGGAACTGTCCGACGTAGGGAAGGAGTTCGATTGCGCGCTTTAGCGGCACTTCGGCGGACCGCCGCTCGCCGGCCAGTGACAATAGATGCCCCAGATAAGCCAGCGCGTTAGGGTCGTCCGGGTACTCCCGCAAGGCCTGCTCAAGAAGCGCCCTAGCCCGTGTCGAATCGCCGCGGCCAACGGACTCTATGGCACGAAAGGTGAACCGCTGCGCCCTGTAACCGTGGTAGGCACCGTCACCTTGCCATTTTGCCTGCAACAATTGGACGAAACGCTGCATCCGAACGCTATTTCGGTTATTTCCTTGGCCCGTGCCCGAAGTGCCCAGTTCAACGTGATAGTTGAATGTCGCCAAATCGATATGCGCAAAATCGGAGTACGTGGCAATTTGGGCGAAAAAGTCCCGATCCTCACAGATGTCCATGCTCTCGTCGAAACGGCAGCCAAGGTCAAGGACGCTCCGCTTGATCAGCGCAGCAGGAAATGCAAATAGGGGGGCATAGAAAAGCGACGACCGATTGAAAGGCAGCCCCATTACCGATCGCACCTCGCCATCGATACCCAATACGCGGGAAAGCGCGTAGACAACCAAATTGCTCGTCCCTTGTGCGGCGATAACAAGCTGCGCAACATGTTCCGCATCGAATGTGTCGTCATCGTCCAGGAAGCCAAACCATTCCCCCGTGACAGAGTCAAGGCCGACATTCGCGGCACGGGGTCTGGACAGGCGCTGGCCGGTACCGACTAGCCGAACGCTATGTCCCGGACGCCAGGCGAGATTCGGCAATGGTGGATGCGCACCGCCCGAGGCGTCGACGACAATGACCTCCAGCGACGGGTAGTGCTGTGCCGCCAGGGATGCCAGCGCCAACTGAAGCTCGGGGCGCCCCATGCTGCGGACGACAATTGACACCAGCGGCATTTCTTTGGTCGCAGCCTGAGTCAGGCTCGTGCCACCCTGCAACGTATCCGGCTCCGCCAGATGGGCGAGATAGTCCCGCACTGGTAGCCGTGCATTCAGGCTTTCCAGCCTGGCGACATAGTCATCACCCAGCCAGCGTTTCCCGGCATGATTGAAATGGGCAACGAAATTGTCTCCCGCCACCGAATTGGCATTGTGGAAGATATAGGTGTAGAGGTGCGGCGCCTCCAGGCCAAGGATCGGGCTACGCCAGGACAGTTCCTCGATCACGGGAGTGTCCTCACAATACTGGATCGCCGGAAAGGCCGGCAATACGGCTTTGCGGGCAAGGGTACTATTTTCCCATAGTCGGGCGCGCGAAATGCCTAGCCGATGTCTCTTTGGCCACCAGAGGGTGCACCGGTGCAGCAGGCAGGCATCGGCGCCGCTTGCCTGCAGCGCCGCCAGTTGCACTTCAACGCGCTCCGGGTCCGACAAGTCGTCGTCATCCCAAAGGCAGATGTACTCCCCGAGAGCGTTGGCAATTGCTAGGTTCCTCAATTCCCCGAGCGGTATTTTGGGGCCTGTCTGCCGAACGCAACGGATCCTGGCGTCGTTCAGGGTGGCTACATGCTCGAGCAATTCAACTGCGGAACCATCGACGACAATGACCAACTCGCGATTGGCATAGGTCTGACGCCGAAAGCATTCGACGGCGTATTGTCCGGGGGACAGGCCGCCACGGGTAATCATGACGCAGGACACCAGGGATGGGGCCGCAATCGGGCCACCTATCGTCAGGGTCACCTTTTGGGAGATTTGGCCGCCCACATATAGGGATCCCTGAAGCGTACGAGTCATGGCAAGAGCATCCTCCACGGAGAGATCGACCCTCAGCGGAAACCACGTTTCTGCGGAATCTCGATCTTGTAGGTGGTTTGTTCGGCGCTGGAGCTATTGAATGCCCACGCGTCCGCGCGTAAAGCGGGGGTCTTCGCTGGCGGTCTTGCCATCTGGGCAGGAGGACTAAATTGGGCACGCTTGCGGATGGCCATCTGATACCCCACATCCAGGACTTCGTACCAGCCAGCAAAGCATGCCAGGAAGGAGTCGACGGCCACTTGTGGCCTGAACCAAGGCTGGTCGGGGTATTTCGGCCAGGCATAGTCGTCGAAGATCAGAATGGCGTTGTCCGCCGCCAGACGCCATGCCAAAACGGTGTCTACCAGAACATCACGAGCCGTATGCGAGCCATCGATGTAGAGAAGGTCATAAGGTCCGATAAGCGTCGGCAGGATCTCGGCGCTCATACCCACGTGCACGTTAACCCGACTGCGCCATGCAGTGACGTTGCTCTCGAAGCGTGTTTGGAGGGACGACAGATCCAGTTCGCAGTGCTCCATGGCACCGGCAAAAGTGTCAATACAATCGACCGTGGCACCGTCACCGGTCAGTACATTCTCGAGTAACCAGCAGGTCGAGCGGCCTTCGAAAACGCCTATTTCGAGCGCGCGGACAAGGCTCTTGCCGCGAAGCTGGGACAGTAGTTTGGTCCAGGTTGGGATATTGTGACTAAACCAGTCTTGCGTGAACTCCATGTTCCCGTTCCTATTGCTATTGATGGAAGATTCTGACCTGCTGACCTGCCATCGAAGTTTCCGGCCATTTGCTGCTGGAGCAATTCTAGCAGTGCAGAAACGACAACGCCCCTTTCGGGGCGGTGTCGGTGTAAAGGGTTAGTCTGGCGCTGACCTACTTTCTCGCTCGTAGTGAGCAATATCATGGGCGCGGAGGTGTTTCACGGACCTGTTCGGGAAGGGAAGGGGTGGTTCCACCTTGCTATGG
>Ga0182021_10012057_pt1 | contig 10272 bp, 8 predicted proteins | sample 612E3MmetaG_FD_120493 | JGI IMG/M metagenome (GOLD analysis project Ga0182021, IMG submission 120493) | Permafrost microbial communities from Stordalen Mire, Sweden - 612E3M metaG (Illumina Assembly) | ecosystem: Environmental > Terrestrial > Soil > Wetlands > Permafrost | place: Sweden... | reverse complement strand
GCGGATGTTGCTCGGCATCCCGTCGGGCGTGACCGAAGTCGAGAAGCGCGCCGTCCGTGACGCCGCCATGAACGCGGGCGCACGCTGGGCCGGTTTGATCGAGGAGCCCATGGCCGCCGCGATCGGTGCTGGTCTTCCCATCAACGAACCAACTGGCAGCATGATCATCGACATCGGCGGCGGCACGACGGAAGTCGCGGTCATCAGCCTCGGTGGCATCGTCGTTGCCCGCAGCATCCGCATCGGAGGCGACGAGATGGACGCCGACGTCGTTTCGTACGCCCGCCGCGAGTACAACCTGTTCCTCGGCGAGCGCACCGCAGAAGACATCAAGATCGCCATCGGGTCGGCTGCCCCGGGCGAGTGGGACGCCCAGCGCGTCACGCTCCGCGGCCGCGACCTGCTGACGGGCCTGCCCCGCAGCGTCGAAGTGGGCGGCGAGCAGATCCGCGAGGCCCTGGATCCGTCGCTGAGCCTCATCGTCGATACCGTCAAGGACACGCTCGAGGAAACGCCCCCAGAACTCGTGGCCGACATCATGGATCAGGGCATTGTCCTGGCCGGTGGTGGGGCCCTTCTCTCGGGGCTGGATCGACGCATCGCAGAGGCGACCCAGATGCCCGTCCACATCGCCAACGACCCGCTGACATGCGTCGTCCGCGGCACCGGAGTGGTGCTGGAAGAGCTCGATCTCATGGAAGAAGTACTCGTGGCGGACACCTACGCCCGCCCGGCGCGCTGACACATAGCGGGGCCACGGTGGCCTTATGAACGCGATTACAGCCACCCGGCGGACGATCCGTCGGGAGTGGACGGTATTCGGCGTGCTTCTGATCGTCAGCGTCGGCCTGATGGGCGTGTCCGGCACTCGAACGGCTCACGACATGCAGTCGGCAGTCAACTGGGCGGTTAGCCCTGTTGAGACGTTCCTCAACGGTCTCAACGACACAGCCGTCTCGTACTGGTCGGCCCTGACCCAGATCGACCGGCTGAGGACTGAGAACGCGCGGCTCAACCAGGAAAACCTGACGCTCCAGGAGGAGCTGAATCGCATGCCGTCGATCTCCAAGCTCAACGATGACTGGTCGAAGATCACCGCCCAAGCGGCAGGAGTTCCATACCAGTTGACGCCGGTCCGGGTCATCGTCCGAGACATCTCAAGCGTGAGCCAGCGGACACTGGTCATCAACAAAGGGAGCACCGACGGCCTCAGCAAGGGCCAGGTCGTGATCGACGCCGGTGGAGCACTGGTCGGCCGGCTCAGCTCAGTCGACGCAACCGTTGCGACGATCTTGCTGATCAGCGACCCCTCGGCCGTCGTCGTCGGGAAGGAAGTCAACACGAACGCCACGGGCACGATCAAGGGATCGATTGGCGGGCAGCTCCAGATGCAGTACGTCGACGCCGGAGCGGCCCTGACATTGGGCGATCCGGTGGTGACTGCCGGCGAGGCGCTCTCCGGCACAAACGACACGTCCCCCTACCCGCCGGGGCTGCTGATCGGTACGATCACCCAGGTATCGACGGCCCGCAATGAGGTCGTCCAGAGCGCAACCCTCCAGCCGGCGGCGCATTTGAACGACGCTACCTTCCTTCTGGTCATCACCGACTACAAGGGAGGTTTTGGGCCCACGACACCGTATTGCTCCAGCAGCTCGGCCGGCCCCGGCAGTTCCGCGAACCCGGGTAGCTCCGCGAGCCCGGGTAGCTCCGCGAGCCCCGGCGCCACCTGTATCCCTGCGCCGTCTCCGCTGGTCAATCCCTCGGTCAATCCGACGACCAAGCCCAAGGCCACGCCGAAACCCAAGGCGACGCCGACACCCAAGCCGGTTCCGACGCCCGGGTCTTAGTCGATCGGCACCTGGGCGGCGCCACGGATTTCAAACCTGCTACGCTCACGGCCTTGAGTCCTTGGGAGCCACCTTGAAGGGTCTCGTTCTGGCGGGAGGTACGGCCACTCGCCTCTTCCCGCTTACCATTGTCACCAACAAGCACCTTCTGCCGATCTACGACCGGCCGATGATCTACTACCCAATCGCCACACTGGCGGGCATGGGGATCAGAGAGGTCATGGTCATCGTCGGCGGCAAGAGCGTCGGCGACGTCGTGGAGCTTCTCGCCGATGGCGAGCATTTTGGGCTGAACCTCACATATCGCTACCAGCGCGGCGCGCTCGGCATCGCCCATGCCATCGGACTCGCTCAGGACTTCGTCGGCGATGATGCTTTCTGCGTCGTCCTCGGTGACAACGTCCTTCTTGGACCTCCCCTGGCCGACCTGGCTCGGGAATTCGAGGCGGGTCCCTATGGCGCAGGAACGCTGCTGTACGAAGTGGCGGATCCGGAACGATTCGGTGTGGCGGAGTTTGACGCCGCTGGCAACGTCGTCGCCTTCGAGGAGAAGCCCGCGCAGCCAAAGAGCAACAAGATCCCCATCGGCGTGTATTTCCTCAGGCCGGACGCGTTCGGCGTCGTGGACCAGCTCGTACCGTCGAACCGCGGCGAGCTCGAGATCACTGACCTCCTCAATCACTACCTGCCCGGTCGGTTGTTCGCCCCCGAATTCGACGGCCTGTGGACGGATGCAGGCACGGTGACCTCACTCATCCGGGCTGCGGAACTGGCCGAGCAGGAGTCGCGCTCCGGCCGCCTCGCCGCCCCGCCCGCCCGGCCGACCAAGTGAGCGAGGGCGACGCGCCGCGGTTTCGCCGTCTGCTCGTGACCGGCGCCGCGGGCTTCATCGGCTCTTGCTTCGTGAGGGATTCTCTGGCTCGCCGCGATGGCACGACAATCGTGGTGCTGGACAAGCTGACGTACGCGGGCAACCTGGCCAATCTGGCAGCGGTTGAAGCCGATCCCGAGCAAGCCGCCCGCCTTCGGTTTGTCGAGGGCGACATCGCCGACGCCGCCGTCGTGGCGCCGCTCGTGGCCGACGTGGACGCCGTCGTCAATTTCGCCGCCGAATCGCACGTCGATCGCTCGATCCTGGACCCGGCAGCGTTCCTCCGCACCGATGTGATGGGCGTCCACGTGCTGCTCGAAGCATGCCGCATCGAGCAGGCGCGGGCCGCCGGCGGAGACCGTGCCGCCGCCCCGAGATTTCTGCAGGTCTCCACAGACGAGGTCTACGGCTCCGTGGAGCATGGCGAGAGTCGGGAGGACGATCGCCTCGAGCCTCGCTCGCCGTATTCCGCCGCCAAGGCCGGTGGCGAGCTGCTGGCCCGGTCCTACTTCGTCACCTTCGGCATGGACGTGGTGACGACTCGCGGCTCCAATACATATGGGCCGTACCACCACCCCGAGAAGCTCATTCCGCTCTTCATTACCAACGCCATCGACGATCAGCCGCTGCCGCTGTACGGCGACGGTCTGCAGCAACGCGACTGGCTTCACGTGGCCGATCACGCAGGTGCCATCGGCCACGTCCTGGAGCACGGCGTTGCGGGCGAGACGTACAACGTCCCGGGCAACAACGAGCGCACCAATAGCGAGGTCGTGGCCGCCCTGCTCGAACGTCTGGGCAAGCCGTGGTCCCTCGTTCGGCGGGTGGAGGATAGGCCCGGCCACGATCGCCGGTACGCGATGGACGGTTCGAAGCTCGTGGCCCTGGGCTGGACGAACAGAGTGCCATTTGGTGAAGGATTGGCCGCGACCGTCGACTGGTACCGCACCAACGAGGCCTGGTGGCGCGCAATCAAGGCCGGGGACTGGGACGACTACTACCGCCGCCAGTACGGCGGGCGATTGGCCGGCTCGCGCGAAGCCGGATGATGAGGTCGGTGCGCCGATGAGAGTGGCAGTCACGGGATCTGGTGGCCGGCTCGGCAGCGCCCTGGTTGAGCAGCTGGGCAGGGCCGACTTCGTCAGCCAGGTCCTCCCCTGGGACCTACCCGAGCACGACCTCGACGACGCCTCCTCGGCGCGTCGGCTGATATCCAAGTACAGACCCGATGCCGTGATCCACGCCGCTGCCTGGACGGACGTCAACGCCTGCGCCGAGCATCCGGAGATTGCCCTGCGGCGTAACGGGACTGCCGTCGGCGAGATGGCCGAGGCTTGCGTCGGTTCCGGAGCGGCCCTCGTCGTTGTCTCGACCAACGAGGTCTTCGACGGCGCGCGAACCGACGGCCGGCCATACGTGGCGACGGATTTACCGAACCCACCGAATCCTTACGGCGCGTCGAAGCTGGCCGGCGAGCAGGCCGCCCGGGCCGCCTTCTGGGCTACCGGCACGGAGTTCGCGGCGGCGACGCTGCAGCCGAAAACGGCCGACGACTCCATGGTCCCGGCCCTGGCGATCGTCCGGACCGCGTGGCTCTTCGGTCTGCCCGGTCTCGACTTTCCGCAGAAGATCCTGGCCGCGGCCCGGCAAGCCCGCACCGACGGAACCACGCTGAGCCTCGTCTCCGACGAGATCGGCTGCCCAACCTACGCCGCCGATCTGGCCGGCGCGATCCTGCAGCTCGTCCGAGAATCAGGCCGGGCAGGCGGTCGCGGCTTTGGCGGAATCCATCACATCGTGAACACCGGGAGGGCCTCCCGAGCGGAATGGGGCCGGGAAGTGCTGCGCCTTGCCGGCATCGAAGTTCCAACGGCAGACGTACCGATGAGCACGTGGTCGCGTTCCTCCACTCCGCCCCTTTGGGGAGCGCTCGAGCCGACGCCACTCCCCGACGGACCACTGCGGGCCTGGCAGGATGCATTCAGGGCCTACTTCAGCCTGCTCCCCAGGGGCGAATAGCGGGCGTCGGTCGGCTCTCAACAGAGGAGAAGGAAGACATGGACAAAGAGCCGGGCACCAGGTCGCAGGTCGGGTCCGAAACGCCGTCGGGTGGACGATCCAGAGCCAGGGCCGGTCTGCCCGCGGCTGCCGTAGCGCCGGCGCCCGGGTCCACGCCTGCAGCGGTGCCCGCGCCCCGCGTGAAGCCGGCTGCCAAGCCGGCGGCGAAGAACCCGCCCGCCAGGCTGGCCGTCAAACCGGCCGTCAAACCGGCCGCTAGATCGGTCGCGGCACGGGCACCCAAAGCGGCAAAGGCAGTGGCACCGGCAGTGGCACCGGCGGCGGCCGCCGCCACTCCCAGTATCGGTTCGGCGCTTGCGCTCCCGCAGACTCACGGCGAGGAGTCCGGCGGAACGCTGAGCCGCGTCAAGGCCACCACCGTAGCTATCAGCCAGGGCGGAGCCGGCGAAGTGGAGGCCGAGTCCATCAGCGTCCATCAGGGCGGGATCGGCGCGGCATCGGCCGAAGACGTCTCAGTGTCGATGGGCGGCATCGGCATGGCTCAAGCCGACGACATCGCGCTTCGGATGGGCGGCATCGGGATGGCCAGGGGCGAGCGCGTATCGGCGGAGCTGGGCGCGATCGGCGTCGCCGTCGGAAACGAAATCTCCGTCACCCAGGGCTTCGTTCGGGCTGTCGTCGCTCGCGACGTTCACATCCAGCAGGGCGGCGCCGGATCGGTGATTGCCGCCAACGTGACCCTGGGGAAGCAAACGGGAACTGTCGTGCTGATCGCCCGGCGAGTCGAGGGCAACGTTCGGACGGTGCTCGATTGGCGCGGAGCTCTCGCCGCCGGGGCCGCGCTGGGCATTGCGATAGGCCTGCTGTCCCGGCGCAAGCGCGGCTGACGGCGCGGCGAGCGCGCTCGAACGCGCGTGAGCGAGCACCGCAGGAGCCAACGAAGGCATCGGCCGGCCGACCGGCGAGGTTGGGTATACTGCGGGGCCGGCTGAGCGGCGTCTGAGGATCCCTCCGCCGGCCTCCGAACAACCATAGGAGTTTCCTCGTGATCGATCCCGCGGCGAGGGTTCGCGCTATTGAAGTTCTCGAAGCCGCCGTCGCCGGCTCCCGAACTCAAGGCGGCTCGCTGGTAGTGCGGCGCGCATCCCACTCGGCGGCATCGGCGTGATCCCAATCTCGCGCCCAGACCTGGGCCCGGAGGAAATCGCGGCCGTGGCGGCCGTCCTGGGGAGCGGGATGATCGCCCAGGGCCGCAAGGTCGCGGAACTCGAAGAGCGATGGGCGGAGTACTGCGGCGTCAAGCACGCCATAGCCCTCTCCAACGGCACGGTCGCGCTCATGTCGGTCTTTGCCGGTCTCGGCCTTGGTCCCGGCGACGAAGTCATCACCGTCTCGCACACCTTCAACGCGACCGTCAGCTCAATCCTGTTCACCGGCGCATCGCCGGTCTTCGTGGACATTGAGCCGGACACCTACTTGATGAATGCCGGCCGCATCGAGGCCGCAATAACCTCGAGGACCCGGGTCATCTGCCCGGTCAGCCTCTTCGGAATGGTCGCCGACATGGATGCCATCCAGGCCATCGCCGACCGCCACGGCCTGACCGTCGTCGAGGATGCCTGCCACGCCCAGGGTGCCCAGTACCGCAATCGTCGCTCCGGCAGCTTCGGCTACGGCGCCTTCAGCCTGTACGGCTCCGCCAACATGACCACGGGTGAGGGCGGATTCGTAACCACCAACGACGATCGGTTGGCCGATTGGATCAAGCTCTACCGCAACCAGGGAATGCGGGAGCGCTACCACCACGAAATCCTCGGCTACAACTTCCGAATGACGGACATTGCCGCGGCCATCGGGCTTGCGCAACTCGACAAGCTCCAACGCAACACGGCCCGCCGCCAGACGATCGCCAAACGCTACGAAGAAGCGCTGGCCGATCTTCCAATTCGACTGCCGGTCTGGCCGGACGGCCGGACCCATGTGTACGCCCAGTACACAATCGCGGTGGGTTCTGCACGTGACGAAATCGTCGCGGAGATGGAGGATGCCGGCGTGATGTGCGGCATCTACTACCCCATTCCCTGCCACCGTCAGGCATATGTCCTGGAACTCGCAATCGAGGCGGATCTGCCTAACACCGACGCGGCCGCGGCAGGCAGTCTGTCGCTGCCGATGTATCCCAGTCTTAGCGCGACGGAACAGGATCTCGTGATCGAGGCCCTGCGGGGTTCGATCCTTCGCCACGCCGTCTCGATTGGAGGCCGATCATGACACGGCGCCCCGTCTGCATGATCGTGCATGCCTACTACGAGGAGGATCCTCGGGTCCGCCGGCAGGCCGAGGCGCTTGTGGCGGCGGGCTGGTCCGTTGATGTCTTTGGGCTGCGACGCGAAGGTGAAGCCGCCACCGGAACGGTGGCCGGCGTCAACGTCCACCGGCTGCCTGTCCGACGCCACCAGGGAGCCGGGCCGCTCATGTATGTGGCGGAGTACGGTGCCTTCCTGGTGCGGGCCATGTTCGCCACCACCAGGGCCCATTCCCGCCGGCACTATGGCCTCATCCAGGTTCACTCCATGCCGGACTACCTCGTCTTCGCCGCGGCGCCGATGAAGATGTCCGGCGTCTCGGTCCTCCTGGACCTTCACGAGGTCATGGCCGAGTTCTTCAAGACTCGCTTCCCCGGCGCATCCAACTCCGTCACCAATGGCCTGCTTCGGCTGCAGGAGAGGCTGTCGATCGCCTTCGCCGATGAGATCCTGACCGTTTGCGATCCGTTCGCCGAGCGCCTCCTTCGGAACGGCCTCAAGCCCGACCGGCTCACGGTCGTTATGAACAGCCCGGATCTGCGCCTCTTCGATCCCACCGCCCACCCGACTCGCGAGTTCATGGCGGACGGCAAGTTGCGCATCATCTACACCGGAGCGCTGACCCCAACCTACGAACTGGACGTGATGCTCCGCGCCATCGCCCGGCTCCATCAGGCCCGCCCCGATCTGCCGGTGACGGCCGACTTCTACGGCCGAGGGGACGCGAAGGAGCCACTCGAGGCTCTGGCAGCGGAGCTTGGCATCTCAGACCTGATCACGATGCCCGGCCGGATCCCGATCGATCAGGTGTCCGGAAAGGTCGCGGCCGCGGACATCGGCGTGGCCCCGACGCGCCTGGACCCTTTCACCGAGATGACTCTGTCGGGCAAGGTCCTCGAGTACGCAGCGATGGGCAAGCCCGTCGTGGCATCCCGCCTGCCGTCAGTGGCGGGCTACTTTGCGCCCGACACGCTCGCCTTCTACGACCCTGGAGACCCCGCCTCGATGGCCGACGCGATCCTCCGGCTCGTCGATGACAAGGAGGAAACGGCGGCGCGAGTCGAGCGAACCGGACGGCGCATCGAGGAATTGAGCTGGGCCCGCCAGTTCGAAGCCTATCGCGGCGTGGTTGAGCGACTCGAGGCAAAATCGGCCTCCAAGAGCCGTCGCGCTGAAGCCTAGGCCCGCTCCAGGCTGAAAAGTGCCGGGAGATGCGCGCGCCCTGCCCTCCCGCCGACCAACGCCGACGCGTTCCCTTCCCCGACCACCCGGCAGAATGCGGTAGCATACGGCTCCGTTAGCCGGCGTGCTCCGCCGGGACCACGCTCGCACCAGGACGCCCAGATGACTTTCCGCACAAGAACGGCCCCCAAGCCCACTCGCCGTCGAACCCGACGCAGCGACACCCGCCGCTCGGTCTATATCACCCTCTCCTTTTCGCTGGCCATCGCGGCCGCGCTGTCTCTGATGGGCGGCGTGTTTGTGGCCAGCTACTACCAGGACCATGGCGTGCCCATCGCGGCAGTCAGCGGCGAAGGCATCAGCAAGGATGCGGTCAAGGATCGAACGGCAGTAGATTTGGCGCGCTTTCAGCGTCAGCTGGCCGACTACCAGATGATGCGCAACCAGGGCCGGATCACGACCGATGAGTACTCGGCGCTGGAGACCTCGGTGACGACAAACGAGGGGACCGTCGGGAGCGATGCCCTGACAGAACTGATCAACGAGGCGGAACTCCGGCAGTACGCCTCCAAGAACAACATCACGGTGACGGATCAGCAGGTCGACGCTCAGGCCAAGGTCGACAGCACGTTCCACGAACTGCGCCACGTCAAGATCATCAGCGTTCCCGTGGAGCCAACACCTCCAGCCGCCGGGCCTTCCCAGGCGGACAGCGACAAGGCACAGAGCACCGCCCAGGGCTATCTGAAGGAGATCCAGGGCGGGAAGAAATGGGACGACGTCGACACTGAGGCCGATACGGCAGGCCTGAGCTCGAGCAGCGGCGGCGGCGATCTCGGCTTGATTACCAAGGACGCGCTCAGCATCGATCCCGACCTTGCCGATGCGATCTTCAACCTGTCCAAGTCGGGCGACATCACTCCCATCCTCAAGGGGAGCGACGGCTCGTATCGATTTGCCACGGTCACGACCATCGCGCCGACTTGGGTTGACAACGATTGGCAGAGTTCGGTCGTCGCCTCTTCCAACGGCGACGCCTACCGATCCTCCGTCCGGAACGCCGCGATCAAGGCGGCCGTCCGGGCTCAGGTTGAGGCGAAATACGTGACCGGCAAGACCGAACAGACCAACGTCCGCGAGATCGTTGTCTCCAGCGGCCTCGGTCAGGCCGGCGGCGACGAGGTCAAGCTTCGAATGATGGTCTTTGCCCCCTCGCACGACGAGGCGAACGCCAGCAAGGTGGCCGCGACAGACGCGGCTTGGGGGGACGCTCTGACGCGCGCCAAGACCGCCGTGACCGCCCTACGCGCGGATCCGTCCAAGTTCGCCACGATGGCCAACGACAAGACCATCAACGACGACACCAACTTCAGCACGACCGGGGGTGATATCCCGTGGATCCCCACTGACATCTTCAATGCCCAGACCGCGTCCGGGCAGACCGGCCTCGGAATGCTGTCGGTGGAAAAGGCGGTCTACACGCCCGGCGTAGCGGACGGCGCCGTCCTCGACCCGATTCAGGAGGCCGCGTACGGCTACGTGGTGGTTCAGCTCCAGGGTCGCCGACCGGCTCCTGCGCAGCGCATAGCCAACGCTTTGTTCGCCATCAACGGCGGCATTGCCTTCGCCGACGAGGCCAAGAGCGTCTCGGAATCGCCCGACGCCTCCGAAGGCGGAAACCTCGGCTGGGTCTCGCCATACATGCTGACATCAGACCAGGAGAAGACAATCAACCAGACTCCGGTCGGCCGGGTCAGCAACAGTGTTATGAGCACCAGCTACTTCCTCTACGAGGTAGAGGATCGGCAGACCAGAGTCGCCGATGCAGACCAGCAGGCCAAACTGCTCAAGGTCGTCTTCCCGAACTGGCTCGACGAGCTTCAAGCAAACGCACTCGTCTGGAAGGACGCGGCGGCGGTGTCGGCCCTGGCCTCTCCTTCGCCCGCTCAGTAGCCGCGCAGGACGGTGCTCGACGCATTCATCGCCGAGGCCAGGATCCGCTGGGGCCTGGACCCAGCGGTCGGGCTTCAGATAGCAGCACCCG
>Ga0182021_10012056_pt1 | contig 10273 bp, 9 predicted proteins | sample 612E3MmetaG_FD_120493 | JGI IMG/M metagenome (GOLD analysis project Ga0182021, IMG submission 120493) | Permafrost microbial communities from Stordalen Mire, Sweden - 612E3M metaG (Illumina Assembly) | ecosystem: Environmental > Terrestrial > Soil > Wetlands > Permafrost | place: Sweden... | reverse complement strand
TTTCAAAATATCATTTTCCGATGTATCTTAAAGAAGTCGAATTCCGTTTCAACCATCGAACGGATAATCTTTTGAAACTCTTTACTCAAATCTATTTTGGTTACGTTTCTGTATAATTACCTAATATTATTTCAATAAAACAATTTTTTGACTCGCACTAAATTTGTCTGCACGCATTCGGCAAATATAGGTTCCCGAGGCTAATCCCTCTCCATCAATGGTCAATCGATGCTGACCCGCTGCAAGCTCAGAAGAAAATATACTTCTCACTTTTTGACCAAGCAGATTATACAATTCTATTTCAACAATTGCTTTTTGAGAGATTTGAAATTCCAACACGCAAGATGGATTAAATGGATTAGGATATGCCTGTTTAAACTCGTATCCCAGAGGAACAAGTAAAGGACTATTGAAAACTCCCACTGGCGTATCGAACCAATTTAAGATTGCTTGTATAAAGGCACCACGTGAAGTCTCACTAGCGAGATTACTAATCCCCTCAATACCAAATCCCAAGAAAACAAGTTTACATTTTGTTTGATTATTTTGATAGGTCACACCTGCAATCGATGTACCATTAATACTGCTGTAGGTGAGGAAAGGTACAGATGCCCCATCAGAGAGAATGATATCCGGCGAAGTTTGATTGGCGAAACCGTCTGCTCCAGAAATCGCTACCTTATTGATTTGGATTCCTAATCCCTCTGATGGAATACCATAGAGTGTTCTCCCGACCAGCAAATTCTTTGACCATTGGACATGGAATGATGTCGTCAGCGCTGTGACACCGCGTCCCTGTAAGTCTTCTGCAATATTTTGTCCGCTCAGTAAAACGTGTCCACCGTTTTGGAGAAACCGGGTAAGACTATCCAGAACTATTGCAGTAATTGTCTGAGATTTTATATTTCCTGAAAGATATATCAACGCTTTACGCCGGAAAAGCGCCGAATTGTTCATCACAGAATCACGAGTACGAAGTACTTCATAAAATTGTCCGATAGAATCCAGGGCACTTCTAAAAAAGAGGACAGATGTCTGCGCTATTGAATCGCCATCAAGTAGTGCGACTGCAGGATATCCTAACGTAATTGGCATGGTAAATACTTGATGAAAATTTGCCGCCTTTAAATCAATTTTTAATTGAATTTCTTTTGGTATAAAATTCTTTTGCAATCGGATATTTGCTACAGATGTTACATTTGCAGTGGAGAGTGACGACAAAGAGAATATTGTCACTGTGGTATCGACAGTAAATCCCGATCCGGTCGCAGCTAAACGTAACTCGGCATTTATGGCGCTCGTCGGATAAATATTTTTTATCTGAATGGTCAGCGGTCCATTTTCCCCCGGTTCAATACGCCCATTTACCGATGCTTGACCGGCATCAATTTGTGTGACTGCAAGGGCATTTAAATACGGCCGTGCGCCTACATCGAGATCTGCAAACATCGTATCGGCTTCGCTGCTGATAGTGCGAACACCCACGTACGATTGAGCACTCGAATAGCTGATACTATTCGGATTTGTGTAGCCATCGAACGATCTATTGTTTGCGCTGCCCGGAAATGGATCTCCCGCGTCTCCACGATTAGATGAAGTATTGAGGTTGCGCAAACCATCCGCTTGTGCCAAATCAACCCAATGATGATTGGGATCCGTGTTTCCAACCGAAGATTGATTTTCATCAATATGGTATATTAAAAGTCCACCTCGAACAAGACTTGTATCGAAACCGACTTTCTCACGGTTTTCCACAAGAAAATATTCGGAACTGGACTGACCCAATAACCATAATTTAAATGCTTCCGGAAATAGTTCTGCCTTTCTAATAGACTGCTGCGGAAGAAATTTTGTGACAACCGTAGGTGTTACCCAGCCCAATTGCGTTTTACACCAAGCAGACATATGCGCTGGCTTGGCAGGTGTCGCACCATCGCCTCCCCATGATCCTCCAGCCATCAGGCACCAATTTCCCAGGCCCTGATCTGTTGAACTATAGGTAGTACTTGTATTATAGAGATCCGGTAAACCGAAGAGATGTCCGAATTCATGACAAAAGACACCAATCTCTATCAATGAACCATTGGTATTGCTGCCACCTGATATCTCTGGTTCACAAGCATAATCACCATCAACAACGACTGGAGAACCGAGATAAAAATCATTAGTGAGAAAATGTCCGGTTGATAATATTTTGGGATTATTATAGAGTGTATCTTTAGAATCGGCTTTTCGGGCTATTATTCTCGGACGAACATTCCATCGATGCGACCAGATATTACTCGCACCTGCTTCCGCACCGGCGCCTGTATGAACTGCAGCAATAAGCCGAACATGATATCCTTCATAATCAAGACTTGTGGGATCAACATACGGCGAGAAATCGAAAGTTGGATCGATACTGAAAAGAAGATCTATCACAAAATCTCTTCGCCCGTCGTTGCTCTGTCCATTTGTACCTGCATAATACAGTAAGGTCTTTGGTACACCTGCCCAATCCGAAACGGTTCCGGTGAGATACATCTTTCCATAGGAGATTTCAGAATAAAATTGTGTGACGGTTCCCTTAGGATTTGAATCGAAGAGATCGTTTTGAAAATCTTGTCTCGTATACTTTTGCTGAGAATCACTATAATGGCCGAGAAGCACAGGCAAACGAACGCTGGTTGGTATTGATGCTTGCGCCACGAGTTCTCCATTGCCGCTTTCCAGCATACTGCGTCTACGGGCCATTTCCTGCGGCCAATAGCCAGAAGAATACTCAGACCGTATTTGTTTGAATTCTTCGACGAGATACAGCGGCACATTAATACCTTTTTTAGCCGGAGTAATTGCATAGGTGGAGTGCGTAATAAAAAACAGCAAAAGGACAAGTAAAGTTTTTTTTACGATTATTTCCATTATTCGAAAAAAATACACCGCTCTCCCTTGAGGGAGGCGTATTTGAAATGTCATATTCAATCATTCGAAAATCTCAGAAAGATACTCTGAGACCAACAACTTGATTCCCTTTGAAGGATTTAAGTGAACGATATGCGTAATCTACATTCACGATGATCTTGGAGATAATGTATTCCAATCCAGCGCCAAGACACAATCCAAATTCAGGAGCACTCTGATTTTGCGTGAGGTATGCATACCCCCCGCGGATATGAATCATTTTTATATCTGTCAGATCACCGCCGACACAAACATCATCTTCTAATACATTATTATTTCGGTACAATGCTGCAAGCATGAGAGAATTATCCTGTGATATTTTAAATAAAGAACTAAAGTTTAACTCGAAAATGCTGGGCAGTTCAAACGATTCTGTCACCGGCTCATATATACCTGATCCATAGCTTGTGGGAGTCGCATTGGGAACCTGAGTCTTTTGTTGCAAATCCGTTCCCGTATATCTCATATCGTTCCCGATATTTTTCAAAGCTACACCGAACCACAGATTGCCAAGGAATTTATTTTGGACACCGAAATCGAATGCCAAACCATTAGCGCCAGTAGCCATCATCCTTACATTAATGTATTTCATATTCACTCCCGCCCGCATTCGGTCTGTAATTGCTTTGGAATAAGTCAGCCCAAGTACAAAAAAGCTGGGGGAGTATGTAGTACCAAGTCCATCCGGATTCGCAGTTGTTGTTATTGGAATATCGCCGAAGTTGAGATTTTTAAAACTGAGATCCACCTAACCTAAATTACACATGTAGTAACCAGTAGAGAAGTAAGAAAGTTTCATCCCGGCGATATAGTCCGTATAGCTAAAGAGTGCTTCTGAACTCTCCCATCCGGAAAGACCAGCGGGATTTAAATGAATCGCCTCAGTCACCGTGGTACTGGCCATAAAAGCTCGGACGTTAGCAACCGTTTTTGCACAGACTGGAATAAGAAGATTGACCCTGCACTTAAATTCTATCGAAAACGGAAGGAAATTTTTCACTCTTATCATCATTTCATGAACCCAGTGTTAACACACTGCTATCAGATGAATTGTAAACGAGAATAATCATTCACAATCTGTCATTTCCTAAAAATGGATTTTAATCTATAAATTTTCTTGAAGATCAAAAGGAAAATATTCTATTTATTTCAATATATTGAAAAGTTTTAGCTCACTGTGAGCAGATGAATTATGATAGAATATGTCTGGAAAACCAGATATATGCAACAAGTATCATTCCCATTACTTTATAAGTACCAGCTTTTTTGTCTCAACATATTTATCCGTTACAATGTGATAGAAGTAAATGCCGCTTGGATAGCCTGAGGCATCAAACTTCACCTCTTGGCTACCGGCATCTTTGAATCCGTTGACGAGTGTCGCCACTTCGCGGCCAACCATATCGAACACCTTTAATAAAACAAAACTTCGCACAGGCAACTCAAATCGGATTGCAGTCGATGGATTGAAGGGATTAGGGTAATTCTGGCCGAGGGTAAATGCTGAAGGGGTTAATTCGACAGTTGTTTGAACACCCGTTGCAGGGAAGCTCACATAGGCACGGACGAGATAGTACGCAATGGAATCTCCCGCGGTATTCGTTGAATAATAATACCAGTTTGGTCCACTGGTGGACCCCGATGAATACGTAAAGCTTGTCGCTCCAGTACCTATTGGAGCCGAGGTCGCCATAACATAATTATAGATGGTTCCTGAATAAACGCCATCCATAATAAAACCTACGGCAAACGGCGAGGATGTGCTTATATTCTTCGATCGCAGATCTATCGTTACCCAATTAGGCCATGGTACTGGGTATGGTACAGTCGGTGTAGTTAATCCCGTCGCCGAGAGATTTAATGCTAATGGAGTTCCGAGTGGCGATGGTCTCGTAACACCCGAATATTTCCAAATGCCGCCTCGTATCACTGTGTTTCGTCTTACCGCAACCCGGACAGAATCAAGCCTGCCACCTTGGACAGCATCAAACGTAACGCAGACAGTATCATTTGCAGCGAGGCTGTAAACGCCGGTCGGTTCGGAATAATCGTATCGTAATTCAATTGCCTGACTCACACCGGAGGCACGATAGGTGTACGTATAGGAAGTTGAAGGATCCGTGTTCATGATTATAAAATCAATTTCGGTATAAGTAGAGCCATACAGGGATTCGGAGAATTCTACGCCGCTTGTGACATCAACAACACGTTTTGAGGATGCACCAATTTCCACCGCTTTCAAGAGAAGTGCCGGATTGCTCATCGTAAAGGTCGCCTTGAGCTGTGAGGAAGATTTAAAGGTAACGTATTGAACTGCATAATTCTGAGCCGTATCGGTCGTCAGAGAAATATTTGGGCTTAAATTTGTGATACCGACTGATTTGGGAAGATTGGGATAGATATAGCCATACTTAGAATCGACAGTCCGGTCGTTCACTTCATTTGCAATAAACCAGTTCTTTAAGATATCAGAAAATCGCAGTGTGGAATTGATGGACTGGAGTCCGGCGTCGATACCGGCCGTTCCCGTCAGCGTGCTGGCAACAAGGTGTTTAAAAAGTCCCATTCCGACTTGATCGCGCAGGTATACAAAAAACCGGGCGGCGCGTGAATAGTCTTTCAAAACTGCTGTGGCATCGTTTCTGCGCCAATCTAATAGATAATGATCCGGTTCTTTAGCATAGTAAGACTGTGTGTAAATCGGAAAGCCGCAGTTGACTTCGGCAAGAGTCGAACACCCTTCGTTTACGAATGATATTTCCTGACGGTCATAATTAAAGTGGATCATATGCTGAAATTCATGCGCAAGCGTGGAAAGTCCACTCGAAAGGCCGCCGGAAGTAGTAATGTTAAGCGGGTTGGTGTCAAGATAAAAAATTTCTGCAAAGTTACTTGTGCTGTACCCAGGAGTCTCCGGATCTATCTCATTAAATGAATAAAAGTATCCTTCAACATAACCGCCGCCGCTGCTGCTGGAATAACCGTCTTTTATATCCAGCATGAGTATTATAATTTTAGGATCGTTATCTACATCGGGCGGATTGCCAAACGCTGCCGTATCCGTTTCAAAAATACCTTTGGAAGAATTGGCGGGTGTTTTTGAATCAAAATAAATGCGCACTGAATCCACTGCACTTTGATCGACTCGATCTCCTGTCCAGCTTACATCTTCCACGAAGATATAGCAGTTTTGGCCAACGGCTCTGCACGTTGAAGGTACCAGGTACCGTGGACCATTCGCAGGGCTGAGGTCATCTGCATACCATTGTTTTGTCGAACCAACGATGTACGCCGCCGTTTTGCGCAATGCACTTTGGTGGAATGCTTCAGGATGCGCCATTAAGTATTCCCGTACCTGAAGTTCTTTCTCCCACAGAAGATCGGATGCGTGAATCGGATAACTCTTTGGAAGAGTGTTTGTGACTTCCTCTGGTTTCATAAAGAACTGCGCCTGGAGAACGGTTGTAAACACGATAGCTCCAACAATTGGTATCAATGTCCGGCGTAGCGTGCGGTTTATCATGCAAGATCTCCTCGTAAATTGGCAAGAATAGCTGTTCGATGTAAGTTTATTTCTTATCAATGTTCTGGACAAGAAGCGTCAGTCCTTCTGGTGATTGTTCTGTTTTCTCATAATAGATTTTTATTTTTTGACCCTGCTTTTTATTTAATACCTGCTCGACCTCTTTTGAACATTTCAAGATATACATTGTCCCATTCGAAGTCTGGAGCCCGAGTTTTGTGAAGGGTTCGTTGCTGATAGAATAAATAGTACCCTCGATCATGCCATTTTCCGACTTTAACCGCTGAAAAGTTGAACAGGATGCAAGCACAAATGCGGTGATTAAGACCCATACAATATTCTTATATCTCATGAATGTATTAGATTGTTCTTGGAGAGAATTGTTATTTATCATATATAACATTGGGAAGGGAGTTATTAATATCCTCGCTCTCGATTGTCCATAGAAACCTTCCTTGGTTTTAATATAGAGAAGCCGATTACAAAGAGCAAGAAAAACTCTGCTGTTTTTAATCAAATGTTTTTAATCAAGGGGATGTTTGTTCTTAACTTATTCAGGGCAAAAGAATCTACTATCTTATATAGATGTTTCTTATCGGGAAGTTTCATCTATGACAACATATAAAGAATCTGGTGTTGATATTAATGCTGGAGAAAATCTTGTCCAGCGCATTAAAAAATACCGATTCGTACTGCCTACAGCCGCAACGTATTAACGGATATAGATATGTTTGGAGTATTTTACTGGGTAGATTTCAATGGGAAAAAAAGCCCGTGGTTGTCTCGAGTGTCGATGGCGCTTCGGCACGAAATTGAAGATTGCCATCATGATGAACCATTATGACAGTGTTAGACAGGATTTAGTGCATCATTGTGTCAACGATATACAGGTATGCGATGCAAAGCCGTTATTTTTTTTACTATTATTCCACTGGGAAACTATCGCCGAATATTGCAGCATGATTTTGAGGCGCGGCGGGAAAAAAATTCTGTTGAACACCCGTTACTGCAAAATCAATTTTCTGATACACCCAATCTTCGTTGAATGTGGCACGACCGCCGGATGTTGCGGTACCAAGACTTCATCCACTCCTGTAAAGAAGTCGCCTGAGGCTCTATCGATGGTGAGATTAGGATACAGAAACCGAACGCATTATAGGCATGCTTATTCACATAATTCGTGAATCCCAAATAGAAGTGGTATCATTATCATGAAGTACTGTATCAACTGGTCTGGAAATTGATGTCCTTATACCAGTTACTTCATGCCAGAATATTACGGTAAAGTATGTACCGAGGTATTTGCGATTGGACGGTTTGAGAAATTTATTGCCTTACCCGTTTGTTATGAAATGCAATTTGTTATTCTGTATGCAATAAACCTCGAGTCGTTCGCTCGAGGTTTATTGAAAAGAAACACAATGCGGAAATACTAAACAGCTTCTTTTTTCTTTTTCGGGGATGTTTGCAGATTGAAATCAATATATTTGAGCAACTCCGATCGTCCGTCGCCGCTGATAATCGAGAAAGGTACAATGCCACGACAACACCCATCGCTCAATTGGCTTTGAAACCTCTCTTTATATGTTTCAATTTGCTTTCCTAACTTACTAAACGGGAGTTTATCGGCTTTTGTAAGAACAAGCAAATACGGAACTTCATAATATTCCAGCCAATCCATCATCATCAAGTCCAACGGTGTTGGCTCCTGGCGCGAATCGATTAACTGCATCGCCAGGACAACCTGTTCACCACGCTTCAAGAAATCTTCGATCAACTTTTTCCAACCTGCACGCATTTGTTCAGGTACCTTCGCATATCCGTACCCAGGCAAATCAACAAAATAAAATTCATTGTTAATGATATAATAATTAATCTCGCGGGTTTTTCCTGGAATAGTACTTGTGCGCGCAAGGTTCTTCTTGTTGCACATTTTATTCAATAAAGATGATTTACCAACATTTGATCGTCCAATGTACACAATTTCACGTAATTCATTTTTCGGAAGCTGTCGAAGATCGACAACGCCCTGCAAAAACTCTGCTGATACAATTTTGAGCATACTTTTCTCCTCAACAACAAAAGCAAGAAAGGATAGCACAATGCTATCCTTTTTTGTTCTTCATATTATTCTGTAACAACCGGAGGTGACCCTGCATTATTCTCCTGGGTGTTTTTCGCTGCCTTTTCAGGAATCTCAGAAGCGGCTGTTACATCGGCGCTCTTCTTCGTTTTTGAAGTGCTCTTCTTTTGAGATGCAGATTTCTTGGCTGCTTTTACTGCCGCTTTTTCCTGCCCAACATTATAATCAACAAGCTCGAGCACAGCAAGTTCAGCACCATCACCTAACCGTCTGCCAAGTTTCACAACCCGTGTATAGCCACCAGGCCGAGTAGCAACCTTGAGTGCAATGTCCTTGAACAATATCGTTACTGCCGCCCTATTCCGCAAAGCTGCAAACACTTCACGCCGCGCTGATATATCGAGATTATCGGGAGCAGTTTCTGTTGCAACGGCATTCTTTGCCCGTGTGATAATTTTCTCCACGAACATTCTTGTTTCCTTTGCTTTCGCAACGGTGGTTTTAATTCGTTTGTGGACAATCACAGCGGTGCACAATGCTGCAAGCGTTGCTTTGCGATGGCTGCTTGTTCGTTTAAGTTTTCGTCCTGAGTTATTATGACGCATACTTCCTATTCCTTCTACGACTTAGTCGTTGCCTTCTTTCAAATACTTGTCCACATCCATTCCGAATGTCAATCCATGCTGTTCAACTATCTCGGAAAGTTCCGCCAGAGATTTGCGTCCGAAGTTGCGGAATTTCAAGAGCTCAGATTCACTGCGCCGCACTAAATCTGCCAGCGTTTTTATATTTGCTGAACGCAAACAATTGTGCGAACGGACCGATAGTTCCAATTCATCCACAGACATTTTTAAAATTTTCCGTACTCTCCCGATTTCTGCTTCTTGTTCTGTTTCTGCTTTTTCTGCTTCCGGCTCTATGCCGAAATTAATAAAGAGTTGCAGGTGATCCCGCAATATTTTTGCAGCGTACGTCACCGCTTCTTCTGGAGTTATCGAACCATCGGTCTCAATATCGAGCACCAGCTTTTCAAAGTCAGTTTGTCCGCCGACTCGCGTTGGCTCAACCGTATAACGCACGTTTACGATAGGTGTAAAGATCGAATCAATAGCGATGGTGCCTAACGGGAGATCTGGCGATTTGTTTTCTTCGGCAGGAACATATCCTTTTCCGCGGCCCAAGCGTAATTCAATTTCGAAGTCTGCGTCTTTATTCAATGTAGCCAGATGGTAATCCGGATTTAGGATTTCAACTTCTGATGAAAACTTTTGGAGATCACCGCTCTTCAACTCACCGGGACCTTTGACATGCATCATCACTTTAGCGGCTTTTTTATTAATGGGTTTTATCCGAAGCTGCTTCAGGTTGAGGATAAAATCGGCGACATCTTCGACCATTCCTTTAATCGTAGAGAATTCATGATGAATTCCTTCGACTCGAATTGCGGTAATCGCTGTACCCGGTAATGACGACAACAATACGCGGCGCATAGAATTTCCGATTGTCACTCCAAACCCTTTTTCCAGAGGTTGAAGTGTGAATCTTCCCGAGGTAACGGAATATGTCGACTGTTCCAGTTCGACTCTTTCAGGCATTTGCAGGGCACTCATAGTCTTCCTTTTCCCGAGTTCATCGAGGCAGAAAAAAGTTTTTGTCTCATAGTTAAATTTTTAATTATTTCGAATACAACTCAACAATCAACTGTTCGTTTGCATTCAATGGAATAT
>Ga0182021_10012055_pt1 | contig 10273 bp, 7 predicted proteins | sample 612E3MmetaG_FD_120493 | JGI IMG/M metagenome (GOLD analysis project Ga0182021, IMG submission 120493) | Permafrost microbial communities from Stordalen Mire, Sweden - 612E3M metaG (Illumina Assembly) | ecosystem: Environmental > Terrestrial > Soil > Wetlands > Permafrost | place: Sweden... | reverse complement strand
CGATTTTTATCTACCTTTATTTTTTCCGTGAGAACATAAATTCCTTCATACACACCATTTGAATCCAATTCACAAAGTTGAGTATGCGGCTGATAATGTCCCATTTTCGCAAAAAGGTCAAAAGCGAGTGTGTTGCGCATAAAGACCTTATCATTATAGTTGGCTATTAATACCCAGTCATTTTCCGCAGGCATGTTTAATATCGGCACATTGAGGTTGTTTCCTAAGCTGTCTCTGGTTTCAAATCCATAAGGCTTTTGTGGAAGAGACGCAGAATAGGAGCCTCTTATTTCAATCCCTACATAACCATCATAGACATTCGCCGAATCAGTCACGTGATTTCTTCGGAGAGGTTCATTATTGATAATTTTCATTCGTGCAGTGATCTTTGTACCATCTGGAATCGTTTGACCGTTCGTATTTATCTCGATGATCGGTAAATTCGATGAGTCGAGAACAACCGTTGACGTTCTCTGACTGCTAGTAATAGAATTTCTTTGAGGATCAACGACCCTCGACGTAATAGCAGGATACTCATCGCTGCGTATGTGAAAATTGGATTCTTGACTTTGCCCAAACGATTCCGTTAAACAGAAAGACAAGGATGCAATGGAAAAAATAATTACAATCATTTTCATATACATATCTTTCAAAATATATTTTCAAAATAGTTTTTATAAAAATTGGTTTTGATTTCTATGTATAAGGTAATGTTGCTATTTATTTCTATCAGCTTCAATTTTTACTCCATGTTCAAATGCCAAAGTGCTTATTCGTTAACAGAAGGCAAACGGCATCACATTCAAAGCTGCACATCATTTTGATATTAGTCATTTTTTAGCATGGTCAATTAAACAAATGATGTATAGCAGCAGTACGAGTACTGCTGCTATACACGCGATTATTACATAATCATACGATGAGTACGATTACTTAATAAGGAGCATCTTTTTCGTTGCAGAGAAGCTCCCTGCTTGCATCTTATAGAAATACACACCGCTACCCAATTTTGCTGCATTCCACGTGAGAAGATGTGTGCCGGCTGGCTTTACTTCATTCACAAGTGTAGCAACTTCTCGGCCGAGAATATCGTAGATTTTGAGAGTAACAAAGCTCTGTTGACCTACTGTGTACGAGATTTGTGTTGACGGATTGAAAGGATTGGGATAGTTTTGTCCAATTGCAAATTCTACTGGTTTCAGTTGCTTTCTGGAAACGCCGACAACACCATGATTGGCATTAAGCCGTACCATGTCCACATTAGCCCATGAGTTAGATACAGTAGACGGATTCCTTAATGAAACACCAATTTTATTTCCGATACAGGTGGGCATAGCATCTGCTGAAAATTGAAGCGAATATTCAGTCCAAGTTGCGCCAGTAGGATCGAGTGCCTGCTCATCATAGGTAATTGTATGCTTAACGCTTGAAGAATCATAATACAGTTCATAATGTATCATATCGGCTATCCAAGAGGCTCTTGCATTGACCCTCAGTGTGATTATATCACCAGCCTGAATTGAATAATCGGTCGTGTTCCATACAGGACCATCCTCCCACGCCAAAAATCCTGCATATTGACCATCTCCGCCATCAGAATTTTTTTCAAGGCCTGAATCTATGACCGTACTATCGGATGCCCAGCCTGGAATATCTGCTTGTGAATCTGCTATTTTGGAACATGAGCCCGGGCCATTCCAGCCTTCAATTTTACCTGAGTCTGGTTGTTCAAAGCTGTAATTAGGTACTTCTATGATAGTTGAATCTTCGTTTGTCAGCCGTACATTATCGATATACATCCATGAATGAGGACCGGCAGTCACATTTTGGAGCAAAATACCAATTTTGTAACCTTGAGCATCGGTAGCAACAGATCCATCGACCGTGATCGAATATGCTGTCATAGTGGTTGTTATTGTTTTCGTATCGGAGACAATTGGAATTATTGCTCCTGCTGCTGAATCTCCGTCATGATAATACAATTCCATCTTTAAAGATGTGCCTAAGTAGGTTTTCTCTGCGTCCACCGTCAACTTGAGCTTATCATCTGATGCAAGACGCCTGTTTAGATTCTGATATATTGCCGAATCGCCACCCATAAGATATGCTACATAATCTCCATTAGTGGCAACACTCTGACTATCTATACCCGAATCAAATACTGACGAGTCCGGAGCATTAACATGCCAACCCGGGACTACAAGGACTTTGAAGCCGGTTCCGGTATGGGTAGTTTTTCCCTCGAACCCTTCTATCTTGCCCGAGTCAGGTTTTTCGAAGCTTGGATTCATAATTGTGACATTCCTCTGTGCATATACGTGCACCGGCATGAGCACAACACCTGCACTTAACAAAAGTGCTAACGTGATAAAAAATACCATACGTTTCATTGTTCTCTCCTTTGTTAATGATTTGTACGGTCAACTGCTGATTTATTGAGTCAGTTGACTACATCTACAGCTATACCACATTAAAAAAGATACTTCAACTGAACATTTTAGCTTATCCCAGTCCACCTCCTTTCAATCTTTATGATTCTCTGGACTCAATTTGGAAATATAGAGAGCTACATTTTTCCAATTGATAAAATTAGTTATTTAACCAACCAACAACATCATTCTCCAGTTTTTCCAAAAGCGTGTACAGAACTATCGTTTGGAATTAAATTGCTGCAGGTTCTTTCACCTTCAGGAAAGATGTTCCAGTACTGATAGACGCTACATATATTTTCCCTTCGATATTGAACCTATCCTTGTACTTCTCTAGAGTTGTTTCGCCGATTTGTTCGATTGCTTCATTTTCAATGAGATTAATTGTGCAACCTCCAAATCCGCCTCCCATCATTCGCGAACCATACACGTGCGGATTATCTCTGACCAATTCCACCAAATAGTCGAGCTCTTTGCAACTGACATTATAATCACGACTGAGACCTTCATGAGAACGATCCATACATAAACCGAAGTTTTTTAAATCTCCATTTTCTAGCATAGTACATGCTCGTAAAACCCGATCATTTTCTTCTACAACATACTTACAACGCTGATATATTGTCGGTCTCATTCTTTTCTTGCATTCATCCAACATGTCAATAGATACATCACGAAGATGTGTTACACCTGCATAATATTTTTTTATGATTGCTACTCCTTCTCTGCACTCTTCCCTTCTTCTATTGTATTCCGATGAAGCCAATGAATGAGAAACGTATGTATCAAACAGGACAATGGAAACATTAGGATAGGCAAACGGATAATATTTAAATTCCAGCGATTTACAATCTATGCGAAGAACTTTATCTCGCTTGCCAAAAATATTTATAAATTGATCCATAATACCGCAGCGAACACCAACAAATTCATTTTCTGCCGCTTGTGCAAGCTTCACCAGAGGAAGATTTTCCATCCGTAAATCGAAGATCGTATTCAGGGCAAACGCCAAGCCCGCTTCAAGCGCTGCAGAGGAAGACAACCCTGCGCCGATGGGAATATCGCCCCCGAAGACGCAATTAAATCCTTGAATTCGATAATGTGCCTTTATGAACTGATCGACAACACCCATGAGATAGTTCGGCCACCCAATTTGTGTAAATTGGAGTTCATCTAATGTAAACTTGTATTCATCGTTCATGTCAAGCGCAAAGACATTGCATACTCTATCATTACGTGGAGCAATCGCAAAATAAATCGCTTTATTTATGGCTGCAGGGAGAACATATCCAAAATTATAATCCGTATGTTCACCTATGAGGTTCACTCTCCCGGGCGACCGTACGAGAAGGGGCTGTTCCGTGAAACGTTCCTTAAATTTTTCTTCGACTCTAGCAAGAATATTCATATGCGAGACTTAATTTGTTTGCTTTCGTGTCTTTAGATACATTGCTCCACCAAAAATGATCATCAGTGTTCCCCACCAGATATTGGGATGGGTTTCTGCTAAAACTGTCGTTATCGTTGGTGGATTGATTAGTTGATATAATCCGCTTAAAAAAATAAGCCCTCCTATCACCAATAATATCAATCCGACAAAATACCAAATGGGTTTCATCTTATGTTCTGACATACATTATTCTCCTTGCTTACCAAAACCAAACGTTCAATACAACAAATACGATTAAAGAAATAATTGCATAGAATTCCGGGCGTTTAGTCAACGGAATATGCTGATCATGATTCTCTTGTGTCAATCCTTTTACCAATCCAACTAATTCTTCTTTTGATCTCTTCTTCGTAAGAAGACTGACAACAACAGTCACAATTGCACAGATGAGCCACGCCCACCAAGCACGCCAAAAGTTTGCGGCCATATCACTTTGCACATTCGACATCGTGATAATGTTTTCGGCAAACCAATGAAACTTAACCGCCATATACATAAAAAATGATGAAAGCATTCCCGCGATTAACCCCCAAAATGCTCCATTCGGTGTAATCCACCAGATAAACATGCCAAGCAACATCGTCGCAAAGAGAGGAGCATTTACCCATGAAAAGATTGCCTGCATATAATCCATAATACTGGGAAAACTCTTTGCCCAATATGCAGTAACAAGAGAAAGAACAACTCCAACTATCGTCGAGACACGTCCCATCCAAAGCAAATGCGCGTCCGATGCTTTCCTATTCAAGACAGATTTATAGATATCATATGTCCATACAGTATTGAAGGCGCTTACATTTCCAGCTTGTCCTGCCATAAATCCTGCAAGCAAAGCTGTAACACCCAAGCCAACCAACCCTGGAGGATAATATCGCGCAATCAACAACGGAAGCGCTGAATCATAATTTATTTGAGTTCCGTCATGCAGCAATTTAAATCCGCTCTTTGGATCAATGGACAGAGCAATTGCTATCAAACCTGCAAGGATAACAATAAACGGCAATGCCATTTTGAAAAAGGATGCAAGGATTGGAGTCATACGCGCCGAACGTAAGTCTTTTGCTGAAAACGCCCGCTGAACAACAAGAAAATCTGTAGTCCAGTATCCGAACGATAAAACAAATCCAAGTCCTAAGACAATACCACCCCAGTGGATGAACATACCATTCTGCATGGGAGCTGAAGATGATGACCAGAGGGTCGTAAATGATATTTGCGGACTGAATTCATTTATTCGAGCGATAATTTCATGCACACTCCCGATCTCAATGATTCCGAGAATCGAAACCAAAAACAATCCAAACCAAATTAAGAAAAATTGAATTATTTCGGTAAAGATGGCCGACATCAATCCGCTCAGTGTCACATAGGCAGCAACGGTGATTGCAGATGCCCACATACTTACGTCCCAATTCCAACCAAGAAATGTATGAAGTACGAGAGCCATTGCATATAAATTTATTCCCGAAACAAGAAGTGTCATGATGGCAAAAGAAATTCCATTCAGTACTCGAGTCTTTTCGTCAAATCTTAGTTTGAGGTATCCGGGGATGGAATTAATCTTACTGCTATAGTAGAACGGCATCATATAAATGCCAAGAAATAACATTGCAGGAATAGCACCTATCCAATAGAAATGTGCAACATACATCCCATATTTAAATGTATTTCCCGTCATGCCAAGAAGTTCAAGTGCGCCAAGATTTGCAGAAAGAAATGCAAGACCTGCAACCCATGATGAATTTTTTCTTCCCGCAAGGAAAAAATCTTCTTGGCTCTTTGTAAATTTTCGAAGATACATTCCTATGGTGAGAACAAAACCGAAATAGACAACAATAATAACCCAATCAACCAATGATAGTCCAATTGCTTCCATAGAGTATCCCTTATAAGATGTTCATTCCTTTTAGTTCCTTCGCATCACATGCGATCGACTACTATTTTACATTGCTCCGATTTATTTTCTCAACAGAATTCACACAAAAACACATCTTCAAGACACTAGCTCATGGATTTCTGCAAACGTTTGCAGGCGAGCAAAAAAAATTATGTTGATCCCCGGATAATAAGCTTTGTATCTAAGACCCAGGTTTTAGGTTCCACAATTTTGTCTTCGATAATTTTGACTAATATTTCTGCAGACTTCCGTCCCATTTCGAAAGAAGGCTGATCAATAGTTGTTAACTGCGGTTCAACAAGACTAGCGATTTTATTATTAGAAAATCCCATAATGGCTATATCGTCTGGAATTTTTAAGCCTGCTTCTTTGATTTTTTGAAATGCACCTATAGCAACAGGATCGTTCACAGCGAAAATCGCATCTGGAATATTTTTTTCTTTTATTAAATAATCCATTGAAGTATATCCATCTTGTTCATGCAATCCACCATAACGGACCCAATCGTTTGGTGTTAATAATGGAAGTTGCTTGATTGAATCGACATATCCATTCAATCTTCTTTTACAAATGCCTAATTCTTTCGGCCCGGCAAAGTGCGCGATAGTTTTATATCCTTTTCCAACAAGATAGGATACTGCATCAAAAGCACTCTTGTAATCATCAATCACAACTTTATCTGCTACGACATCTTCACAAACGCGATCAAAAAACACTATCGGAATTCTACGCCTTAATAAGTCTTGAAAGTGTCCTCCACTTTTCGTGTTTTGTGAGATAGAGACGATAACACCTGCAACTCGGTGATGCATAAGTGCATTCGCATTGACTACCTCTCTTTCATAGCTTTCATTTGATTGGCAAACAATAATAGTATAGCCGGACCGATAAGCAACATCTTCAATACCACTGATAGCAGATGAAAAAAAATCATGTTTTATCTCTGGTACGATGACTCCAATAGTTGTCGTCCTATTGCTCTTCAGACTTTGAGCAATAGGATTGGGAGAGTATTGTAATTCCTTTGCAATTTTCCTGACATGTTCTTTTGTTTCTTTTTTGATGTCGGGATGATCGCTCAACGCACGCGAGACTGTTGAAGCTGAAATTCCCAATTTTTTGGCAATATCTACTATCGTAGCATGTCTTTGAGTATGTTTCATGGATTGCAATCGTTCCCGCAAACGTTTGCATTATAATGTATTTTACTTACTGTGTCAAGTCCTTTTAAAAGAATTATCTGTATTAAATAAAGAAAAATTAGTCCCTCCTAAAAAACCTAAATGCTATTCGACTAAACAACGTACGGTGTGGTGTTACAAAACGAGAATTTGATTATCTGTGTCTGAATTGTATTACGAAAACAATAGAATCAACTTAAGAACTTTTAGGTAACCAATAGAAGTTCCCCCCATTGAACTTTCCGCACATTATGTACGATAATAATCCAAATTCAATTTTAAATTAATCTTATTCACTTTACCGTGCATTTGCTTATTTTGCAGGTGTCCATAGAAAAGTGGCTTTGTACAATTTTGAGGAGTTTAAGGGATCAAAACTCAATCCATCTGAGTTACATGGATGGAATTTATTTATCTTAAATTATGTGTGGGCGACAACATCACTGCTCTCTCAACGGTGTGCTATAATGAGTATTGATCCGGCCTTCGCCCTTTGAGCATGTGATTGTATGCGTTGATTTGTTTTTTATCTGCAAGAGATAGATCTATATCAGCAACAGCAATACCAGGGTCTGTTTCACCAAGCCTACAAAGAATATTACCATTTGGCGCTACGATCTCACTTTTTCCAATGAAGTTCAAATCGATACCGCCTCGATTTTCTTCTCCTACCCTGTCAGCTGTAGCAGTGAATATTTTATTCTCCAATGCTCTTGTGATCATTCCTTCTGGACAGTATGGTAAAACGAGATTAGAAGGATGAGCAATGAGTTGTGCTCCGTTTATTGCCAGTGATCGCGTACTTTCGGGGTAGAACCAATCGAAACAAATCATCATCCCAATTCTTCCAAAAGGCAAATCATAAACAGGAAAACCTAGATTTCCGGGTGCAAAATAAATATTTTCTTTATAGAATAAATGAACTTTTCGATAAATACCGAGAAGCCCTTCCGGTCCAACAAGGGCTGATGAATTATATATTTTATCTGCTCTTTCAGCAAAACCATACACAATGTGACAGACATGTTTCTTTGCCCATTCCCTTAAAGTGACAAATGTCAATCCATCTGCATGTTCCGCTAATTTGTTCACTTCCGCTTGTTCAGAAAAACTGTATCCTGTATTAAATAATTCAGGAAGAACATAGATATCTGCTTTTGCCGTTTCCATCAAAGATAAGGCATCCTGTACATTTTTATTAATTTCACCGAATGTTGGATTCGTTTGAACGACAGCTATCTTCATTTCAATTTTTTTCTATTTTTTAGCTATACAGTTTTTATAATCTGAATAACTTCTAAATAGATGACTGCGTAGCTTGGAGCACAACCGGCTATTGTTGAAGTGCTTTTCTCTTGGATAGTAAGCTCAACTTATTCAATAATTTCTAACCATCGTGCTTGATTTTAAAATCCACCATCATCCATTTTCGTGCAAGTAACAATAAAATTGGACTCATAACTGCAATAAACCCGAAGATGAGCCACATGTGTCCAGTGTCTTTTGTGCCTTCTGCGGGACAGTAACGCTCCATTATTTGGCCCGAATAAAGAAGTGGAACGAGAAACTTTGTAAGGAACCATGGGAGTTGTGCCACTCCTTGGTATTGTCCTGCTCGATCTGCAGGTGCAATTTCTGTAGCGTATTGAAGAAAACGTGCCGACCACATAGCTTCACCAACTGTCATGAGAATAATGTATGTTATAAGGGTCAGAGGGGTTGGTCCAAGCGCCAGAATAAATGCCGAAGAACCCATAACAAACGTTCCCCAAACCATCATATTGTACACATTTCTCTTGTATGTTAATGCCGTAATTATAGGCACAAGGATGAATATAAGAATAGGATTTGCGTTGGATGCAATCTCATAATACTCTCCGATCCAACCGCCAGCAAAAGCTCGAGAAATATATTGAGGCAGCACAAGCCAATTATATGTGAAGAGCGTTTGGACGGGCATAAGTGCGAAGATAAAGAAAAAGAATCTCGGATCTGCTAAAGGATGTGCTGCAACCCAACGAATGACAGGAACTTTGAACCGATCCGGTAAAAGTGCGATGATAACAGGAACTCCGATCACAAACGATTCGAGGATATAACGCCATGGATCAGGGACTCGAAAATAGATTGCTATAAAAATGCCGGCAAGAACGATCCACGAAGTGATAGGCACTCTTAATGGAATGGACAACTTTTCTTTGTAAGCTTTTTGTTTTTCTATTTCAATGGATTGGCTCTCCGATGTCATCAAAGCATTTTCTGCAATTACGCTTGCGATTGTTTTCTCAACTGTTTTTTTTGATAATACAAAAATGGTCACAAGCAGTGAAATAAGAGTAAGTGCAGTATAAACCCAAAAAGTTCCATTTATACCGAGGCCTAGAAATTTGTCATCACGCAGCAGAAATGCCATCATTGCCAAAGATGAACCTGCGTTCATAAGCGCATAGAGCATTGCATATGCCATAGACGCTGTTTTAGGTGTCGTGAATTGCCGAACAGCAGCATATGCAGCGGGTTGATAGACGCCATATCCAATAACGACAAAGACAATCCCTACCATTGTAAGAATGTGCAATGAGGACCAGACTCCATTTGGTACCATGCCAAAGACTGTTGGAGCAGCGGACATCACAATCCTTCCTATGAGGAGAAATGCGAATGAAAATATGAGAGCGCGACGTACCCCCAACTTGTCAGGTACAAAACCTAAAAGGACCATAGCAATTGCAATACCAGCAGTCAAAACCATCACCATCTCGTGAGACCATATATCTGCGTGCTCGACACCTTGGAAAATGAAATCTGAGAAATGAATAGCTAAATATGTAAGAATCCCAAAGTACGACAGCCCTTCAATCATATAAGCAAGATTCACTCCCCATAATGCACGAGGTGCATGTACTAGATCAATAAATGGTTGAGTGATTTCTTTAAGAACGCCAAGAACTGTTGTTTCCCAAGGTTTAATTTCGTCATTGATGACTAGTGAGTGAATTAGTGCAATAGGAAATAACATGCATCCATAAAACCACCAAAGCCCAAAATGATGTTTTTTTGGTTTGACAATATAAGCAGGGATTAAACCGATGAGTATATATATTATCAATATAAACACTGAAAATATCAGCATTCTGAGTAATGATATACCCATATCTACCTTTCTAAATAGAAATTAATACTTTTTCAAAAACACTACAGCAAGCGGCGGCAACGTTAAATTTAATGAGAACGGCCTGCCATGATGCGGTATAGGCTCAGTTTTTATTTCTCCAATGTTGCCGATATTGCTCCCTTGATAGTAGGAAGAATCACT
>Ga0182021_10012054_pt1 | contig 10273 bp, 7 predicted proteins | sample 612E3MmetaG_FD_120493 | JGI IMG/M metagenome (GOLD analysis project Ga0182021, IMG submission 120493) | Permafrost microbial communities from Stordalen Mire, Sweden - 612E3M metaG (Illumina Assembly) | ecosystem: Environmental > Terrestrial > Soil > Wetlands > Permafrost | place: Sweden... | reverse complement strand
TTTCCATCACCCTGTCCATTTTGATACGCCGTGCAATTCAAAATGGTCATTGATCCCAAATTGCTGTTCTGGTCAAATCCTTTTGACTTGTTGAGGAACGACAGACAATTTTTCACAACCATATTGTGTCTTAAATTCTTTGCATCACTGCCGCCCATTTTAAATCCGTTGCCGTTCATCTTGGAATAGGTCGTTACACCATCCTTCAAATAGCCATTCAAAAACGACCAGCAATTTTCGATCGTTGTATTCACATTGTCGGAAGGTCGTAAATATCCATCCCAGCCGTCATCAGAGTTCTGCCACGCCCGGCAGCCGTAAAAATAATTTCCCGTGCCAACATCCAGCTTGGGTGAAAAACCGTCTGCATTGCCGCCTGCAGTGGCCACGTCTCCCGTACTATCATAGTTAAAATATGAATCACAATTAATAAACTGATTATAGGAAGCGCCGCCACCGATCTGGCATCCGCCGTCTCTATTCTCATGGAAAGCACAGAACTCAATGATGTTATGCAAACCGCTCGTAAATATACCATTGTCGCCAGCTCTATAAATATCGAGTCCTTTAATATGCCAATAGCTACCCGCAAGATTTACTCCACGATTTGAACTGCTATATGCCATAGATGAAAAATTAAGGAAAGGACGTGCATTATCCGGTGGATAGGCATAAAGTCCGATCATGCTACTTGCCGTACCGCTCTGAGATAGATTTATCGTTGTACTATTTGCATATGATCCGGCACGTATAAAAATTGTATCGCCGGCCTTTGCAACTGAAACCGCTTTCTGAATTGTCAAATACGGATGGTTATACGTACCTGAATCGGCATCACTTCCTGTCATCGATACAAATATTCCAAGGATAGTATTCGGATCAACGGCGGTACCACTTACTGAAATAGTTTTGGGCGTTATTCCGCCGGCGAAAATTCTAATAGTGTCGCTATACATCTGAACGATAGAAGGTATAAAACGAACATATATGGTATCCAGATTTAATGTTGAACCGGAGTATGGCAGGGCCAGATACGACGAATAATTCTTTCCCAATGTTGTTGAGACCTGAAAACCTGTCGGTGCGGTGATGCGGATACTGTCACTTGCAGGATTTAAGTACGAACCGGACAGCGTAAAATAATTATCCTTTGTTGTATTCACTTTAATTGTGCCAAATGATACGGCAGTGGGTGCTAAAACGATTAATGGTGCTCCGACCAGTGAAGATGTACCGGAAATAACAACATTTGCGAGCAACACATATTTTGTTGCGCTGGTAGAGGATGCATTGTACCATGGATAAATTCTCACGTAGAAAGACATGCCAGTATCAACAAAAACTGCTGGGGAATACGACAATGTTGTCAGAGATACCGCAGCAGCATTGGAAAGAACTAATGCAGTGGAATTCAATTGTATTTTTGTTGCGAACGTGGAATCGGTGGAATAATAAATATTAGCAAAAAATTTATCTGTACTGCCTAGTTCCCCGATATTGAAAGTAATAGATGTAACTGTAAATTTATTTTTCGGCAAGGGAGAAACAGAATATTGAATATACCGACCATTTTGTTGTGCGGATTCGTTCGGCCAAAAGTGATTATTTAGCCAAAGTCGCTGTGCTACACCGACATATGATCCAGAAGTTGTGCCACCAACATTGTCCTTTACTGTCAACGTTGTTGAAGTATCACCTGAAGTGCTTAATCTTTGGTTAAGTGCTATAATATTTCCTGTGACTACGGCGGCTGTTGTGGTCGTATCGGCTGGCGATTGCCACGTTGCAGAAGCAGACTGTGCATACCCAACTTTCGTATGAAGCAATCCGATACTGAGAAAAAAAACTATCTTCCCTTTCCAATTCCCAAAATATTGAGAAAGTTGTCCGATTCTGAACATACTATTCGCCTATAATTCAATTGATAAAATTTGTATTTATTTCGTCATCTATTGAATAAGGAGACTAAACATTTTTTATATTGCTGGGCGTTCGCATCTGATCGCTAAACATATAATCAGATTATTTTCATATTTAATCAATTAAAATTCTGTGAGCCGAAGAATTCTGCGGCAAGAAGAAGCAAAGGAAAGCCCGGATAGATACGATGGAATCATTTATTAGCGATATTTCACTGAATTTGTAGGTTTGCATTAATCTAAATCAATATTCCAGTATATTTCTAAAAAATCATTTGATATTGTCAAATATCTTCTTTACCTTAATACTGTCAAATAACAGTACACCGTTATGGCTCCCTCGGGAGACCTTTTCTGTAGAGTAAGTCCTGTTTTGAGTCGTTGTTGGTGGTATTATTCAACCCCTTGGTTTGAGAACCTCCATAAAGATGTTACCGACTTCTTTGGGCCGTATCAATCCAGTAAAAGTGTTTTTGAGTAGAGTACGGCGTACACCCCGCCGGCGGTCGGCCGGTTTTACAATCTTTATGAAAGGATTTGTTCCATGGAAAAAGGAACAGTCAAATGGTTCAATGGAGCCAAAGGTTTTGGTTTCATTTCACGTGCAAGCGGCGAAGATGTATTCGTCCACTTCAAAGCTATCACCGCTAATGGGTATAAAACTCTCAATGAAGGTGACAAAGTAGAGTTTGAAGTTCAGCAAGGACCGAAAGGTCTCCAAGCTGCAAACGTTTCAGTCGTTTCCTAAGAAGCTATTGAGCGTAGAAACAAAAGACCCCGTTGATGAAACGGGGTTTTTTATTGATGAGCAATCATTACTTTCCCAGCCGCTGCATCTGCAGATCTGGATATCGTTCACCGGATGCAATACCCGCAGGCAAAGCATTGCTAATTCTATTTGCCTCTTCAGAAGTCAAATGAACATCCACCGCTTTAATATTTTCCTGAAGATATTTCAATTTCTTTGTTCCGGGAATCGGTACAATATCATCTCCCTGTGCTAAGCACCATGCAAGAGCTAATTGTGCAGGAGTACATTTCTTTTCTCCTGCAAATGTCTCAACCGTCTCAACAATCTGTAAATTCTTTTTGAAATTCTCTTCTAAAAATCGAGGATGGTTGCTCTTTCGGAAATCCCCATCTGCAAAATCTGAAAGAGATTTAAATCTGCCTGTTAAAAAACCTCTTCCCAGCGGGCTATAGGGCACAAATCCGATTCCCAGGGATCGACACGTGGGAAGAATCTCCTTTTCAATATCTCGGGTCCAGAGAGAGTATTCTGTCTGTAGTGCTGTAATGGGATGGATCTCATTTGCCTTCCTGATGGTCGCAGCACCTGCTTCTGATAAACCGAGATAGCGGACCTTTCCATCACGTACAAGATCTGACATCGCTCCGACCGTCTCTTCTATCGGTGTATTTGGATCGACCCTGTGCTGATAATAGAGGTCGATGTAATCAATTTTCAACCGGCGCAGACTCGCATTGCATGCGGACTTGACATATTCGGGTTTCCCGTTAATTCCCAAAAAGCTTTTATCGGCACCGCGTACATTACCGAACTTCGTTGCAATGAACAGGGTATCGCGTTTGCCTTTGATAGCTTTCCCGAGTAATTCTTCATTGTGGCCAACACCGTACATATCGGCTGTATCAAAGAAAGTGATACCGAGATCGATTGCTGCATGAATCACGGCAATGGATTCTGAATCATCTCCCGTTCCATAAAACTCCGACATTCCCATACATCCAAGACCTATAGCTGAAACAATAGGTCCATTTTTCCCAAGTGTTCGTAATTTCATTATCTGCCTTCCTTTTCTATAATTTACCTAGAAATAGTATTCTCATTTCAATCTCTCTAACAAAAATTGATGCCTCGTTCGTTCCCTTATTACAGCACATCAACTTTATAAATAAACGTTGTCTCGTTCTTGTTGTTTTTAGGATTAAGACGATAAAAAATATCATCGAGAAAGCTCGCTTCAATCCGACGTTCAAGTGTGAATTTTAATTCTAGCGAAGATTCAATATTCTGCACACGTTGATCAATATCGTCCATCCCAAAAAAGACGGCATAATTCGGTTGAACAGGTTCATGAAGTAATTGTGACTTTACCTGAGCCAGTTCTGCATTGTCGTTAATCTGATACAGCAGGACCGGATATTTTCCGTAGTAAAACAGAGGAGGTTGTGTTACGCCTAACTTTCCGCCTACCAGCACAATTCCACTTACCTGTTTTCCATAAAGAGCGTACATCGCTTCAACTCTGGACTTCTTAGAGTAGTATGTCGTAAATGGAACAAGCAAAATAAAATTGATCACCCAGAACCAAATCCAAAGCGATTTTGATACTGCCCGATGACGTAACCAGAACGCCGATCCGTTCATGAATTCTTCCCATCCGACCACACTCATCAATAGTATCAATGGTACAACCGGAAAGATGAATCGCTCCTGCTTATTCGGGAAAAAAGAGTGGGAAATAAAAAACACCAGCACCGGCAGTATTACTATTAATGTCTTTCGCCAATTCCTGAAGAATCCATACAACAAAAAGAAACTCATCGGTGGAATAAAAGCACCAAGGATTAACAATAAATAAGTATATACTGGTCCAGTCGTATAGTCATATCCATGCGTTGCATTATAACGCATATATTCGAGGAATGATGCGAATGGATACCCCCAAGCGAATATATCTGCACTCCCCTGAATGAGCACTGCGGTTACAAGAAATCCGGCAACTAGTAATCCCATTTGTTTGAATTCTTTTCTGAAGAGGAAAACCAATCCCAGGGTAGCTGTGATCGAAAAAGTTTGATACCGAAACACAAACGCAAGTCCAAACCACAAGCCGGCAATAAACGCGTTCCATACTTTCTCTTTGGATCTCAGTGCATAGAAAAATCCGGCCATCAGAGGTGGTACACAGACCATTTCGATAAGGTTGCGCACACTCAAGAAAGGAAAAGCCCAGAAGAGTGCAAGAACGAGACCCGCCTTCTTAGCAGTTTCACGATTAGTTATCGTTTCGGCAATTTTGTAACCGAATGATACCACTAGAAGTGAATAGATTGCATGTAGCAACCGTACAAGATACATTTTTGCTTGCGGATCTCGAATTCCCAAACTCTCGCATGCATTTAAGAGGACATAGTGAATAACCGGATAAACGATACTGTGCCCATGCGGTGTTGTCCGACTCGTCCAATAACTAATGTCGTGCATAATAATAAAGGGCTGTTCGATGGGACCGAAATGGTCATCGTGCATACCGTACCCTTTAGAGAAAATTGCCGCGATAAGACGCGGAATGAAAGCAATCAGGATGATCGCCAGCAATGGGTGTTCGTTCCAGAAACGTTTCAATACTTGAACCATCGAAATTCTACCTCGGCAGTTCTGAGTGAGAAATTCTGACACTGTATCCTTGGTTCTATAGCAGAACAACATTTACTTCTATTATTGTAACAATCAGTTTCTAAGGATTCAAGCAGTAGGGTAGTGTCTCTGTTTAATGCGGTCAGGACCAACGTCCTGACTGATACTTTTAAATGTCAGGAATCCCGCTTTACGGGACTGACATCACAAACAAACTATGTTAAATTGAGACATTTTCAGCAATAGGTTCATTTTTGAATTAACTGGACTTCTGCGTATCTTTCATATCATTTCACATATGAATTGGAGCACTTGATTCAATGATACAGGCTGTTCTGTTTGACCTCGACGGAGTTTTGGTTTCAACCGATGAATATCATTACCGCTCTTGGAAAAAATTGTCCGATGAAGAAGGATTTAATTTTTATGATCATGAATTTAACCATAAATTCCGCGGTGTGGCAAGAATGGAATGTGTGGAAATCATCACGAATGCTTCCGGAAGGATCTATTCGCCCGAACAGAAACAGGAACTTGCCGATCGAAAAAACAGGTATTTTGCTGAATCTCTTTCTTCGGTAACAACGGAAGCTCTTCTCCCCGGCGCTCTTTCAGCACTGCATGAATTGAAAAATCGTGGAATCAAAACAGCAGTTGCATCCAACAGCCGCAATGCACTAACCATTATTAAGCAAGTAAAGATCGAACAGTTACTCGACGCCGTCATTGATGGGCATCAGATCGAGAATTCCAAACCGGATCCTGAAGTTTTTCTGCTCGCCGCAAAAAAAGTTAACACCTCTCCTGATCACTGTCTTGTTGTTGAAGATGCCGTGGCCGGTATCGAATCGGCAAGACGCGCCGGTATGAAAGCACTCGGGATTGGTACAAAGGAAAGACTTCCTAATGCAGATATCGTTGTCCCCAATCTTTCCGCAATATCGATCGATGAGTTGTTGAAATTGTAAGAACAGCTTTTCGAAAGCTGCAGCAGGATTAATGTATAGAATATTAAATTCACACATCATTAAAAATAACTTTTAACTATTTCAAAATCATTTAAAAGGAGTTCTACTCATGAAGATTTTTTCGGCAATTTTTGTGTTCGTTTTAGTTTTATTCATCGCCGGAATGACAATGTGCCAGCCCACCGGTCAGCAGATAAAAGCAATCGATCCGGCAAATATGGATCTCTCTGTAAAGCCATGCGATGATTTCTTCCATTATGCTAATGGCACCTGGTTAAAGAACAATTCTATACCTGCAGCATTCGATCAATGGGGAAGTTTTAATATTCTCGCCGATCATAATAGTGACGTTCTACATGTAATTCTTGAGGATGCCGCAAGCGATAAATCAGCGCCTGAAGGAAGCAACAAAAAGAAAATCGGCGATTTCTTTACCACGGGAATGGACTCCGCTGCAATTGAGGTACTCGGATGGAAACCAATTGCAGAGGATTTAAATCGTATTGCTGCATTAAAAAACATGGAAGGCGTACAAACAGAGCTTGCCCGGCAACAATCCATGTCCATGCGCTCTTTATTTGGATTTGGCTCGGAACAGGACCCGAAGAACAGTACGGAGGTTATTGGAGAATTGCATCAAGGTGGACTGGGTTTACCGGAACGCGATTATTATCTTGCCGAAGATACACGCTCGAAGAAAATTCGAGAAGAGTATATCAAGCATATTGCAGCAATGTTCAAATTAGTCGGCTATGATGATGTGGCAGCTTCTACAACAGCACAATCTATTATGACATTTGAAACAAGGCTCGCGAAAGCCTGCCGGCCTCTCGCTGATTTGCGCGACCCGGATAAAAATTATAATAAAATGACGCAAGACCAACTTTCCGCACTCGTGCCATCGCTTCAATGGACCCGTTTCTTCACGGATCTCGGATGGACAAACCCGGGAAGTGTCGATGTCGGTCAGCCTGAGTTTTTTAAAGAAGTGAATGTGATGATGGGTAGCGTGCCGCTGGCAGATTGGAAAAATTATCTGTCGTGGAGAATCATCAGTTCTGCCGCAAACGCTTTGAGCTCTCCAATTGTTGCAGAAAATTTTCATTTTCGCGGAACGATTATGACCGGTGCAAAAGAAATACAGCCGCGCTGGAAAAGAATTCGTGAAGTGATCGACAGAATGATGGGCGAAGCTCTCGGCGAAGTGTACGTCGCAAAAGAATTTCCACCGGAGGCTAAAGTCCGGGCCTTAGAATTAGTAAAGAATGTCAGGGTTGCTCTTCGCCAACACATTCTAGCTATTTCATGGATGGATGATTCTACAAAACAGGTAGCACTAAAGAAACTGGATGCCATTATGGTAAAAATCGGGTATCCGGACAAATGGCGCGACTATTCCAAGCTCAGTATCGATCGTAGTTCGTACCTTGCAAATATTCGGCATGCAGCAAACTTCGCCTTTAATTATGAAATCAGCAAGATCGGTAAACCGGTAGATAAAACTGAATGGGGAATGTCACCACCGACTGTCAACGCATACTACAATCCATCGATGAACGAAATCGTTTTCCCGGCAGGAATTCTTCAGCCGCCTTTCTTCAATTTTAAAGCAGACGATGCTGTGAATTACGGCGGTATTGGTATGGTTATAGGCCATGAAATTTCTCATGGCTTCGACGATCAGGGTAGCAAGTTCGATGCAGACGGAAACTTAAAAGTCTGGTGGACGTCTGGAACAAGGAATAATTTTGATGAACGCACGACTGTTCTTGCCAAACAATTTGACGCTGTCGTTCCTATCGACTCGTTGCATATCAACGGCAAAGCAACACTTGGTGAGAATATAGGCGACTTAGGCGGACTTGCAATATCGTACACTGCTATGAAAAATGCACTTCAGGGAAAAACTGTAGAACCAATAGATGGCTTTACCCCGGAACAACGGTTCTTCCTTTCTTTCGCACAAGTGTGGAGGCGGAATGTTCGTCCAGAGAGGTTGCGCATGCAACTGAAAACAGATGTGCACTCACCTGCAGAATACCGGGTGAATGCATCGTTGCCGAACTTGCAGGCATTTTACGATGCGTTCGGATGCGGCGTGACCGGAGCAATGTATATCGCACCTGAAAAACGAGCGACCATCTGGAATCTGAAATAGAATAAAATATTTTGAAAAATTGATCCCGTTTTTTGTTCAGCAAGAGACGGGATTTTTTTTACCCTTGTGTGATCAGGATTGATTTCGTCATTGCAACTGTCACCAGTGATTTTGTGTAAATGCAGAAGGATTGCGCAGAGTGAGGAATCGTTAGCAAACGAAACATATTATGGGTCAAAGGAGAACTTTATGGCCAAGAAATGACACACGGTAAAATCCATCGAAACGGTTTATCCAAACGAAGAAGATATTACTGTTAAAATAGTATCAAGCTATGGTCATGCAAGCTCTATACTTTCATCATCCGGGGCTTTTTATTTAGGTTGAACTTAAGTAAATATAGATGTAGAATTCTAGAGGTTAAGATCAATTTGTGAAAGTAACCATGTTCAAAAAATATCTCTTCATCGTTTGCCTGGTGGTTTTTGCTTTGGAATCTTGCGACAGCCAACCATCCACACGCATCCTGTTCATTGGCAACAGTTTCACATTCGTCAATGGTGGTCTTGACAAACAATTGAAAGGTCTGGTTCCTACAACCGAAGCAGTTTGTATTGCTCTAGGTGGATATACTCTTGGCAAACATTGGACTGATGGCAATGCCATTCTTAAAATTCATGAAAGTAAATGGGACTATGTCATTTTGCAGGAGCAAAGCCAACTCCCAGTCATTAATCAGAAAGAGTTCTATGACTACGTCAGAAAGTTCGACGAGGAAATACGAAGCAGTGGAGCAAAGACTATCCTTCTGATGACGTGGGAACGACCCGATAGTAGAAAGTTTGGAGTCACGACGGACAACATAGCGGCTGCTTATACAGCTATTGGAGGGAAACTAGGCGTGAAGGTGGCCCCAGCGGGATTAGCCTTCGAACGAGCTATTCGTGGCAAACCCGAACTTATGCTGTACAGTCAGGACGGACATCCGACCGTAGAGGGGACTTACCTGGCAGCGTGTGTGCTTTATCAAACGATATTTGAAAACAGTCCTGTTGGAAATCCGTATTCGGAGCAATCTATTCCCGCTGAAATGAGATCTTATCTACAAGGAATAGCCGCAGAGAATTCTGGTATGTAATTCAACATCTATGGCTGTTTGTTTTTGCTCGAACAAAAAGCGGCGATACAGTTGAACTTTTGAGTGGTTACATAGTAAAGACAAATGAAAAGTTGTTGATACAAAATCAGAAGAGGATTTATTTTTTGTGACCCCGGCGTGACTCGAACACGCGACCCACAGCTTAGAAGGCTGTTGCTCTATCCACTGAGCTACGGGGCCGATGAACAACAATCCATTTTCCACAAATTCTTTTTTCGTTTAGAGTGAAGATTCGATTTCATTTCACTCTGAGAGTGCTTCAACTAGCACCCAATCTGCCACGAATAAAAAACATCTAGTGAGACGTAGCTTCCAATTCCAAAACACTTGACGTTCTACTCTTTCGAGTAAATGTCTTTTCCCTTTTTCCGGAAGTTTATTTCTTTAAGTCCATAGCAATTTACGTAACAATGCTAGGGAAGGCAAGAATAATTCCCGTAAAGTTTCAGCATAGTTTTAGTCAATACGATATATTTCTTGTTTGTAGTGCTAACGAATTCCATCGGAAAAAATAAAACTCAGCTACCCAGCTTCCTGTCATCTTACCATTGTATCGGAGTTTATTTGCACAGATCCAACGTATCCTGAGAGACGGTATAACCAAGTTCTCTTGCTTTCATAAAATCTATCCTGGCATCACCTTTTTGATTAAGCATCAAGAATGTTCGTCCTCTATTATAGAAAGCTTCTGAAAAATCCGGTTTTGCCTTAATTGCAAGTGTGCAATCGTTTAGGGATCCTTGA
>Ga0182021_10012052_pt1 | contig 10273 bp, 10 predicted proteins | sample 612E3MmetaG_FD_120493 | JGI IMG/M metagenome (GOLD analysis project Ga0182021, IMG submission 120493) | Permafrost microbial communities from Stordalen Mire, Sweden - 612E3M metaG (Illumina Assembly) | ecosystem: Environmental > Terrestrial > Soil > Wetlands > Permafrost | place: Sweden... | reverse complement strand
TTTTCCATTCTGATTTTATAACTTTCCGCCGCCAGCATCTTGTTGACGCTGAAATGCCGGCCTACGTCTCTTAAAAATTCAATGTAATTTATTTTTGTCAGCCAGTCGGCGTTGTTCAAAAGAAGCGCCTTACCGTCCGAAAAATCAAGATACTGGGAAAGCTGTTTGCCCAGACATTGGGCGTTGTAGTCAATCTGCTCTCTGGTGAGAACCTGACGCATTTCCGTTTTGCCGCTGGGATCACCTATTAAACCGGTGCCACCGCCGACCAGCGCGATTGGCTTGTGTCCGCTGTGCTGCATATGCGCCAGCGCCATTATCGGCACGAGAGAGCCGATATGCAGACTGGTAGCCGTGGGATCGAACCCGATGTAGCAGGTAATCTGCCCCCCGGCGAAATGTTTTTTGATTAAAGCTTCATCGGTAACCTGCTCGATGAAACCTCTTTCTTTTAAAATTTCGTAGGTGCTTTTCATCAAATCATCTCTCTTATGAATCTTTCAGCTTAACACTGATTCTCTCAATCGAATTCGCTTTCCCGCTTGCCTCGTCAATATTCAAAATTACTCCCTGCATTCTGATATCGTCTTTGGCCAGATCGAACTTGTTGGGCATCTGAGTTAAAAATCTTTCGATGATCACTTCTTTCTTGATGCCGATAACGGAATCAAAAGGCCCCGTCATACCAACGTCGCTGATGTATGCCGTTCCCTGCGGTAAAATTTCTTCGTCGGCCGTCTGCACATGGGTATGAGTTCCTAAAACAGCGGACACTTCGCCGTCGAGATACCAGCCCAGCGCTTTCTTTTCGGAAGTGGCTTCCGCGTGAATATCCACGATAATGATTTTTGTTTTTTCGCGCAATTCGGCGATTTTGTTTTTTGCCGCTACAAAAGGACAATCTATCGGCTGCATAAAAATCCGTCCGGCTAAATTGAGAACGCCCACGTATCCTCCGGTCTGAAGAGGGATCAGAACAGATCCCGCTCCCGGAGTTGCAGCCGGATAATTAGCCGGTCTCAGCAGCCTTTCAAAATCTCCGATGAACTCCAGAACTTCCCTTTTATTCCAGATATGGTTACCGGAAGTAAGCACGTCAATGTGATAGCCAAAAAGTTCTTCCACATTTTTTTTGGTAACGCCGAATCCGGCAGCAGCATTTTCACAATTGGCGATGACAAAGTCAATTTTTTTCTTGGAAATCAGGGCAGGCAGAAGTTCCCTTACCGCCATCCGTCCCGGACTGCCGATAATGTCGCCAATAAACAATATTTTCATTTAATACTTTCCTTTTACTACTTCGCGAAATCCGAAACACGCGTTTCCCTGATCACGGTAACCTTTATCTGCCCCGGATAAGTAAGCTCGGTTTCGATTTTCTTGATAATATCCTTGCACAGCATCGTGGCGTCATTCTCGGATATTTTTTCATTTTCCACGAGAATGCGGATTTCCCTTCCGGCCTGAATCGCGAAACATTTATCAACACCGTTAAAGGAATTGGCGATCTTTTCGAGACCCTCCAGACGCTTGACGTAGGTTTCCAGCATTTCGCGGCGCGCGCCCGGCCTTGCTGCGGAGAGCGTATCCGCCGCCTGCACCAGAACGCCGAGCAGTGTGTTATTGCGCCCGTCATCATGGTGAGTTGCTATCGCCTGTACAATGCGGGGATTTTCTCCGAAACGTTTGGCGTAATCGGCGCCGATGGCCGCGTGCGTTCCTTCCACTTTATGATCTATCGCCTTGCCGATATCGTGCAGTAATCCGGCGCGTTTGGCCTCCCGGACATTCACTTTCAATTCCGAAGCCATGATGCCGGTAAGATAAGCGACATCAATGGAATGCTGTAAAACATTTTGCGAATAACTGGTGCGGTATTTAAGAGAACCGAGCAGGTTGATTATCTCCGGATGGATGTCATGAACTCCGGCATCAAAGGACGCCTTTTCTCCGGTTTCTCTGATTATCTGCTCGACTTCCGTTCTGACTTTTTTAACAATTTCTTCGATGCGGCCGGGATGAATTCGTCCGTCCTGAATCAAACGCTCCAGTGATATTCTGGCCACTTCCCTGCGGACCGGATCGAAGCTGGATAACACAACCGCTTCAGGTGTATCATCAATTATCAAATCTATCCCCGTGGCCGCTTCAATCGCCCGGATGTTCCGGCCTTCGCGGCCGATAATGCGCCCTTTCATTTCTTCACTGGGCAGGTTGACCGCTGAAACAGTTTTTTCCGCGACAACGTCTCCGGCATATCTTTGAATCGAGTAAGCGATGATTTCCTGTGCTTTTCTATCGGCGGTAAGTTTAGCTTCGTCTTCAATCTTGCGGATAAGGGCCGCGGCGTCTTGTTTGGCCTCCGCCTCCATGGATTGAATCAATACTTTTTTCGCTTCCTCGGGAGAAATTCCCGCTATTTTTTCGAGCTTTTCCTGCTGTTCAAGCAGAGCGGCGTCCAGCTTGCGGCGTTTGTCTTCAACGGATTGCTCTTTGCCGGTTATTGATTTTTCCCGTCCTTCAATTGACGATTCCTTCTGCGCCAGAGCGTCTGTTTTTTTATCCAGATTTTCCTCTTTGGAGCGGATGCGTTTTTCTCTCGCGTCGAAATCGTTTCTTCTTTCTTTCGCTTCAGAGTCAAATTCGGCTTTCACCTTCAGAAGGTTTTCCTTGGCCTGAAGAACGGCTTCTTTTTTGATGGTTTCCGCTTCTTTTTTAGCTTCTTCCGCCATGCGTGCCATCAGGTTTTTTGACGACCTTATCTCCTTGGCGGCAAGAGATTGCTTCAAAATAAAGCCGATAATAATACCTGCAATAACTGCTGCAACTATAACGAGCACTGATAAACCTGCATAAAACATATTATGTTACCCCCTTGGTGCTCCTCTGGAAAATCCAACTTTCGATCCGATAACTATCTTTGTTTTCATAATAGAAAATATCCCCAGCAGAGCTATATTTAAACCTCAAAGCCAATATCCGATTTTTCGGACACATGGATTTGAGAATTTTTCATGAGTCCCAAATTTTAATGAGCCTTGATTTTCACCCTAAAGGGCACTGCGCCGAAACGTAGTGCGACGGAAAATCTTAGAGCGAATTATCCCACGTGCGAAGCTAAGTGGGACAAACATCTTTTATTATTTTTTAAAGGCGGAAAAGAATTTGGGCTGAAACGCGGGACATAAAAACCCCCGCAAATGCCGTGTTAATCACCTTTTTGAACCTTTTTACAAAGTGGGCACCGGTATTGGTTGTTTTAGGCTTTCTGCTTCCCGACCAGCTCAGGAAAAAGCGGACATGCACACCACAATCAAGGATAAGGTCCCGAGTTCAAAAATGTTGGCTCAAAAACTAATGTTAATCACGCACACAGCAGGGGCTGATAAAAAGTTGCTAACTTGCATCCTCAATAAGTTGAATTAATTTTTCGGCCCTGTTTTCCAGTTGATCACAGAGCTCCCGGTTAACTCCTTTTAATTTTAACAATTCCTCTGAAACGTTTAAAGCCGCCAGGATGGCAACGTTCAATGTTTTAAGGCCGTTGCCGGAGTGTAAAATTTCATCCACTTTCTTATTTAAAAACTGAACAACTTCGGCCACCTGTTCATCTTCTGAATCGCTTACAACAGAAAGTTCCTGGCCCAATATCGTTATGTTATAACTGTTTTTCAAAACACACGCCCTGGAAGCTTATTTTACTGAATCTACATCCGCTATTAAATCAAGCAGTGAATCTACCCTTGTGCGTACGCTGTTCCTTTCCTCATCCAATACCTTTATTTTACCATTTAACTTTTCTAATTCCGCCTCTCTATTTTTTAATGTTTCCTCCAATGTATGAATTTGTTTTTTTAAAGAAACTTTTTCACTAATAATCACCTTAATTTTATCTTCCAGCTTCGCAAATTTTTCCAATTCCACAGTAAAATTCATCCTTCCTTATAAAAAAATACAGTTTTTGAAAGCTTCTTTTGCCTTATTTTATGCCAATTTATAGAATTAATGTCAAGGTATTATTTTAGTTTGGTCATCCTCTAATGACCGGAAATAATCGTTCAATTCATCAAGCATGACTTTATCGTCTTTTAACTTTCCAGCGAATTCTCTAAACTTGTGAGAGTTGTCTAACCCCTTGGTATACCAGAGAATATGTTTGCGAAAACTCTTTCCGGCTAAGCGCTCACTTAAAAAATCGACTTCCATTTTCCAATGGTTTTCAATCATTTCCCGGCGCTGGCTAAGCGATGGCAGATAATCTATCTCGCGGCCGTTGAGCGCCTGAATAATTCCTTTAAATATCCAAGGGTTTCCTAACGCTCCTCTTCCCAGCATCACGGCATCACAGGAAGTCTCGGCAAGCATTCTCACCGCGTCCTGCGGCTGACGGATATCTCCATTGCCAATAACCGGAATTTTAACGGTTTTTTTTACATCAGCAATTATTTTCCAGTCCGCATGACCGCTGTAACCTTGATCGGCAGTGCGGGCGTGAACAGTAATCGCGTCCGCTCCCGCACTTTCCGCTATACGGGCGATTTCGACAGCGTTAATAGAAGCGTGAGTCCAGCCGGAACGAATCTTTGCACTAACCGGAATTTTAACAGCTTTTTTCACAGCATCAACTATGCGGGCAACCAGATCCGGGTCCTTCATTAAAACGGCGCCGGCACTGGCCTTAATAACTTTTCTTACCGGACAGCCCATGTTGATATCAATCAAATCAGCACCGCTGTCCGCGACAATACAGGCTGCTGAGGCCATAATTTTCGGATCTGAGCCAAAAATCTGCACGCCCAGCGGGCGATCATCAGCGCAGGTTTTCAGATACTCGTAAGTTTTGGCAGTTTTGCGGACAAGGCCGTTGGAACTGATCATTTCCGTGTAGGCCAGCGAACAGCCCAGAGAGCGGGCGATCAATCGGAAAGGCAAATTGGAAATCCCCGCCAGCGGGGCAAGAAAGGCTCCATTTTTTCCTGCAGTTTGAATTAGGTCTATCATGCGATAAGATATTTTTCAGCGCGGGAAAGTTCTTCCACCGTGTTGATTCCCATAACCTCAACGTAATCGGAAGCTATAAATGACTTAACCGTCACGCCTTCGCGGCAGGCGATTTCGATAATATCGGTAAGATAGTATTCGTGCTGCTGATTATTATCGGTAACTTTTCCCAAAGCGGAAAATAAAAATTTTGTGTCCACGCAGTAAATACCGGTATTTATTTCCCCGATTTTTTTCTCGTCTGCAGTGGCATCCTTATGCTCCACTATTTTCAACACATTGCCCTTGTCATCCTTAACAATGCGGCCGTAAGCATGAGGCGGAGGCGGAATGGTTGTCAGGACGGAAACAACAGCCTTGGCGGTCAGATGATTATCAATCAGCGATTTGATTGTCGCGGCTTTAAGCAGAGGAACATCTCCGCAAAGAATTACAGTTAATCCCTGATAATCGGCAAGTATTTCTTTCGCCTGCAAAACGGCGTGCCCTGTTCCGAGTTGCGGTTTCTGCTCCACAAAAATACAATCGCTATCTGCAAACTCTTCTCGTACCTTATCCGCTTGATAGCCGATAACCGCCACTATCTTTTCCGCGCCGGCTTCTTTTGCCGCCGCCAGAGAATAATGCAGCATTGGCTTACCATTAAGAACATGCAGAACTTTAGCCTTATCCGATTTCATGCGGGTGCCCTTCCCCGCCGCCAGAATCAACGCGCAAAATTTCTTTTCTTTCACTCAGTCAATCCTTCCTCTCGCAAAATAATATTTTACCGCCTGACCCAACGGATACATCAGGATATAGTGATTTTTATATCATTTTTAATTGTAAAGTAAAACCATCTTTAATCAGTATGTTTCTTTTGAAACTTGCTCTGTTGACCAAGATTTCCTTGACATACAAGACCGCGTTTCTTATTCTTCACCGGACAAAAAGGAAGTTCTTATCAATCAATTAAAAATTAATATTTGAACGTTTTTGTTATTATTTTATTATAATTTGTTTTGTGCTACACTGTTCAATAATATCATTTCCAAACAGGGATATTAAATCGCTTATACTATATAACCCGTACCTTTAAGGAGAAAACGTCATGAAACAAATAATTCTTACTCTTTTAATATTTTTCGCTATGTCGACTGTAGCTGTTTCAGCTGAATTTTACAATTGTGTAGACAAGAATGGAAACAGCTTCATTACCGATAATCCGCCCCAAGGCGCAAAATGTAAAGCCACAGCGTCGGATGACGAATCCTCAACACAAAATTATGATAATGCAAATCAGAGCCGGCAAAAAGATTCCGAGGCTCAGCAAGCCCAGCAAGGTGATGAAAGCCAGGAAAAGATTAATAGATTAAAGAGAATAAACAGAGGTGAAGCGAGCGGCGCGGAATGATGAAAAAATGCGCCAGGAAATAATAAATAAATTAGTTTTATATCTGTACTTATAAAGCTTCATCCAGCATCACGAATAATAGAGAAGCGGCTTGCCGTTCAGAACATGCGGGACTTTAGCCAAATCCGATTTCATGCGGGTGCCCTTCCCCGCCGCCGGAATCAACGCACAAGATTTTTCTTCCTTCACGTTATAAACATTTTCTTTCAATTGTCATTCCCGCGAAGGCGGGAATCCAGTTTTAAAATTAAAAAGAATAGTCCTTTATTTTTTATTTTTCAGAATATTTCTCAGGAAAAACTTCCTTTATAAACTCAGTCTCAAACCATTTGAGATCATCGCTCCAATCAGCTATGGCTTCCGCCATTTCTGATTTATCATGATTTGAACTAATTCGAAATTCAAGCCAACTACGCAACCTTGCAAACCTATCCTTACTACCTGCTATTTCCCACCGGTCTTCTTTTAATATCATTTCATCTAAAAAAGCATCTCTAAGTTTGTTACGTCGCTCTCTTTTCGGAATACCTTCACTACCAACACGATATCCCAAGTCACTCAAAAAACCGAATTTTGAACTATCCTCATTAATGTGTATTTTTGTTTTCACTCTTGTTTTACTTCCTGACAATTTACGTTCTTTTATTTCCTCCAACCCTTTTTCAGCAATTCTTCGAGTTAATATACTAGGATCTTTTTTTGCCAATTTGAATTCATACAGCGCTGTTTGCATGTCCCCATGTGCTAAAGCATCATTTCCTTTCATTATATGCTCATTCATAACTTTACCTCTAAAAAGTCTTCTTCTTATTTATTTAAATGTCTTTCTACTGCGCCGGCGCTATTACCATCACTTCCTTTATCGATTTCTGGTCGGCATCTTCAATGATAAACGTAATTCCGCCGTACTGATACCTCTCTTTGCGCTGGGGAATCCTGCCCATTTGCTGCATCAGAAAGCCGCCGACGGTTTCATAGTTCCCTTCAGGGAATCTGGCGCCCAGCAATTGTCGCAAAGTATCCATCTCCAGTCTTCCCGAAATAAGATAACGACCGGCAGTTATTTTTCTGTAGAGTTTTTCTCCTGCCACGTATTCATCTATGGTCCCGACGATTTCTTCCCCGATATCTTCTATGGTGACAACGCCTGTCGCGCCGCCGTATTCATCCACGACCACCGCCATCTGCTCCTGTTTTTTCTGCATCGCCGCGAGCAGTTCACTGGCTTTTTTTGTCTCGGGCACGTAAAACACATCCGCACGCATACAGGAAGCCACTGTTGTCTCTCCTACGCTTTCTCCGGCCTTTTTCTCCTTAAGCAGCATCTGTAAAAGATCGAAGTAGTTAAGAATACCGACGATATTGTAAACCGTATCGGCGTACACGGGAATGCGCATATATTTCTTATCAGCCACGACGCCCACCGCCTCGGAAATTTTCATGGATGCGGGCAAGGACGTCAAAGCGGAAATGGGCACCATGATTTCATCCGCCGTCAGTTCGGAAAAATCAAACACGCGGCTGACCATTTCTTTTTCCGTAGTCAGAATATCGCCGCCCTTGGTCTTTTCGCCCAAGATATATTTCAGCCCTTCCTTGGTGATATGGGAAGTATCCCCTGCTTTTCGATCAGAAGAAAGATGAACCGTTCCCCTGGATACGGCCGCGATCAAAAAAGCAACGGGATAAAAAAGCATTGAGGAAAAACGGATAAAGTAAGCGACTCTGACTGCCACTGATTCCGCGTGATGCAGAAATATGCTGCGGGCAATAATCATTATGAAAAGAATCGGCAGCATAACCATAAAAGCTATTCGTTCGCCCCGCGCCTGGCCGTAAAAAGATATCAGCAGGCCTGTTGCCAGCGTGGAAGCGATGATAATCGCCAGATTGGTTCCGACAAGCGCGGTGGAGATAAACCATTCCGGCCTCTCTTTTAGTTTAACCGCCTGCACGGCGCCGGATGATCCCTGGTGCGCGCGATTTTTGAGTTTATTGATATCGGAAGCGAACAGCGCCACTTCGCCGCCGGAATAAAGCATTTCCAGCAGAAGACAAAACAATATGGCCGCGATGATTAAATAAACGCTCATTGCTCTTCGGTCTCCTGGGGCAGTTCTCTGGTTATTTTCACTTTCAGTATTCTGGTCTTGCTGACATCATTAACACCAAAGATATATCCTTCCGAGCGCACTTCCTCTCCTTTTCCCGGCATTTTCCCGAACAGGTGCAGAACAAACCCGCCTATGGTATCGAACTCATCCTCCGGTAATTCAGATTCGAGTAGTTTATTGCACTGTTCGACCGACATATTACCGGAAACGATAATTGTCTGCTCATCAATTTTTTCACATCCTTCACAACCCGATTCATCATCGCCGTCAGGCTCTTCGAAAAGATGTTCCAGAATATGCTCGAGGGTAATCATTCCCGAAACTCCGCCGTATTCGTCAACCACAATGGCAATCTGCAGGAAGTGTTTCTGAAAATCATGCAGAAGTCCGTGAACCGTTTTTTGTTCAGGAATAAAATAAGGCTTCACCAGAAGATTCTGGATGCTGTCCTGAGTTCTCCCGCGCCAGACATTGTTGAGCAAATCACGGGCAAATAATATACCGGCAATATCGTCTTTGTCCTCCCTGTAAATCGGCACGCGCTCCTGCCTTGCCCCCGCGATGGATTGAAGCATTTCCGCGACCGGCATATCCAACGGCAGACAAAACATATCCACGCGGGGTATCATGATGTCCGTTACCGGCCTGTCTCCCAACTCGAATATTTTCGTGATTAATTCTTTTTGCGATTCATCCACGACGCCTTCCAGACTGCCGGCGTCAACGAGTGTTTTGAATTCGTCCTCCATCAGAGCTTCCGATTTCTCTGTTTTATCCGAACCGTAACGATTCAGGAAAAGACCAGAAATTTTTTCCAGCCCGGCAACCACCGGATACTCCAGACGCGAAATTGCCGTAAGCGGGAGGGAAACCCAGGAAGAAATCACCATCGGATAGGTGACACCGAAGGTCTTGGGAATGGCCTCGCCGGCAAACAACAAAACAACGGTTGTAAAAATAATGGAAACCCATTGCCCGTTGCTTCCGAAAAGCCCGATGAAATAGGAAGCCGCCAGAATGGAAATGCTGACATTGACAGCCTCATTGCTGGTCACTATCGTAATCAGCAGCCGCCGCTGGTTGGAAAGCAATTTAACGACATAGTCAAAAAAAGGATAGTTGTCCTGTTTCATCCTGTGCAGATGCAAATCTCTCAGTGAAAGCAAAGCCGCTTCCGCCGACGAAAAAAATCCGGAAAACATAAAAAGAATGATCAGAACGACAATATCAGAATTCCAACCCAATTATTTGCCACCTCGTTGATGTTGTTTATGGGTATAATTTAACAGATTACGGCCAAAAAAGACAAATATTTTAATGCCACCATTTGACTTGAGCCGCATTTTCCGTTATTGAACAATAAATTCAATTTGGGAGTATCGATTATGATCAACATACTGCTCATCGGAAACGGCGCCCGCGAACACGCGCTGGCTGAAGCGATTACACGCTCTGAACAAAAACCGCGGCTTTTCTCATTTATGAAGACAAACAATCCGGGAATTGCCTCTCTATCGGCAAAAACAATGCTGGGCAGTTATTCCAATCTCGAAGCAATTACAGGATTCGCGACGGAAAATAAAATCGAATTCGCCGTCATCGGCCCGGAAGATCCGCTCAACAACGGTGTCGCGGACGCTCTGGCCAAAATAAATATTCCCTCCGTCGGGCCCACTAAAAGTCTCGCCAGGCTGGAGACTTCCAAATCGTTTACCAGAAATCTTGTCAAAAAATATAACATTCCCGGCAATCCGCGCTTTCAGGT
>Ga0182021_10012051_pt1 | contig 10274 bp, 6 predicted proteins | sample 612E3MmetaG_FD_120493 | JGI IMG/M metagenome (GOLD analysis project Ga0182021, IMG submission 120493) | Permafrost microbial communities from Stordalen Mire, Sweden - 612E3M metaG (Illumina Assembly) | ecosystem: Environmental > Terrestrial > Soil > Wetlands > Permafrost | place: Sweden... | reverse complement strand
GGCTTCATGACGCAGTTTGTCAACGAAAAGCTGGGCGAGTACTTCGACAAGAACTCGGCCGTGGGCCGCAAGATCGTCGGCAAGGCCATCGAAGCCTCGCGGGCGCGCGAAGCGGCGCGCAAGGCGCGGGACCTGACGCGGCGCAAGGGCGCGCTCGATTCCGGCGGGCTTCCCGGGAAACTGGCGGATTGCCAGGAGAAGGATCCCAAACTGTGCGAGCTTTTCCTGGTGGAAGGCGAAAGCGCCGGCGGCACCGCCAAACAGGGACGCGAACGGCGCTTCCAGGCCATTCTTCCGCTCAAGGGGAAAATCCTCAACGTGGAGAAGGCCCGCTACGACAAGATGCTGGGCCACGAGGAAATCCGCTGCCTCATCACCGCGCTCGGCACCGGCATCGGCAAGGACGATTTCGACGTCGCCAAACTGCGCTACGACAAGATCATCATCATGACCGACGCCGATGTGGACGGCTCGCACATCCGCACCCTGCTGCTCACGTTCTTCTTCCGGCACATGAATGAGCTGATTACGCGCGGCAAGGTGTACATCGCACAGCCCCCGTTGTACCGCATCAAGAAGGGCAAGAGCGAGAAGTACATCAAGGATGAGAAGGAATTCACCAAGGAGATCATGCGGCGCGCGACCGAGAACCTTACGGTCGAAATTCACTCTAACGGCGACGGTCGTCCGAAGTCCATCATGGAAGGGCAGGAGTTGCGCACCTTCCTGCTGAACCTGGACGAATACCAGTCGATGTTCCACAAGGTGGAGCGGCGGCTGCGCGATTCCCGCGCGGTGGAAGTCCTCAGCGACATCGCTTTCCAGATCGACCACAAAGCCGATTTTCAGATGGAAGAGAACCTGAGGCCGGTATTTGAAGCGCTCAAACTGAAGGGCTTGAATCCGGAGATGCGCAAGGACGAGGAGCACTCCACCTGGGCCGCCGTGTACCGCGACTCCACTGGGGCGGAACGCAGCGTCGGGATTCAGTTGGCCTCGCAGCCGGAGTTCCGCCGGTTCAGGGCTTTGGCGCGCACCATCGCCAGATTCAATGAACCGCCATTTGTGGTGGTGAAGCACGAGCATCGCGATTCCCAGGCCAACTGGATCGAGTTGCTTGAGTTCGTTAAGAACGAAGGCAAGAAGGACGCCAGCGTGCAGCGCTACAAGGGGCTCGGCGAAATGAACGCCGAACAACTGGCGGACACTACCATGAATCCCGAGAAGCGCACGCTATTGCAGGTGCGCCTCGAAGACGCGGTGAAGAGCGAAGAGATCTTCTCCACACTGATGGGCGAAGATGTCGAGGCGCGGCGCAAGTTCATCGAAGAGAACGCGCTGGATGTGAAGAACCTCGACATCTAGGGCCGCCGCCTGCTGCCCGTCCTGGAAATCGACCTCAGCCAGCTATTCGACTAGAGGTGGGGCGGGCGTTGGCCTGCCAACGCCCGCTTCCGCGCGTGTTCTTTCTCAGTTTCCTACGGGGTGACCTCAGCCAGGCTCCGGTGCCATGCTAACATGCGGACGGAGCGCAGATAAAAGTTGCGGATTCGGGAGTCCGCTGTCTCGTTCCATACCGAAAGGAATCTTAACTTATGAATGACGAGACCCTTGCTCCGGGCACGGGAATTCGTTTGGGCGGCGCCGCCCGGCCACGCACTTACTTCGATCTGTTCCTGATTAGCTTCCTCATTTTATTCTTCGAGTTGTCCTGCATCCGTTGGTTTGGAAGCATGGTGGTATTCCTGACCTTCTTCACCAATATCGTTTTGCTGGCGACCTTCCTGGGCATGTCCGTGGGATGTCTGACCGCGTCCGGCCGCCGGGATTGGACAGTGTTGGTGGTGCCCCTCTTGCTGGACACAGCGGCCGCGGCATATCTGGTATTGCTGGCATACAATCGCCTGGGACGCGTCATGATCGACGTTGGAGGGCAGGGCTCGCCACAACAGATTTACTTCGGCACGGAGTACCGCGCGACGGACATATCGGCGTTTGTGGTGCCAATCGAGCTCGTGGCCGTCGTTTTCTTCGTGCTCATTACGTTGATCTTCATAGGCATGGGTCAGGTGATGGGGCGCGCCTTCAATCAAGCTCCCGACCGTCTGAAGGCCTACACGGCGAACATCGGCGGCAGTCTGGTGGGGATTGCAGGCTTCTCGGCGGCATCCTTTCTGAGGACCACGCCGCTGGCGTGGTTCGCCATCGCGCTTATCGTCTGGCTTTACTTCCTGAAGCGGTGGACCCCCAAGCAGATTTACGGCATGATCGCGACATTGTGCCTGGTGGGCCTGACCAGTTACAATTCCACTTGGTCGGCTCCGTACGAGAAGTCCCCGGACTACGACATTCAGCTTTGGTCTCCGTACTACAAGATCCAATACAACCCGGCAACCAGGGGAATCACCACCAACAACATCGGGCACCAGGCTATGGCCCGGAATGCGGAGAGCATGCCCATGTATGCTCTGCCTCATCTGCTGAACCGCGACTCCGGAGGCAAGCCGTTCGAGGATGTTCTGGTGATCGGCGCCGGCTCCGGCAACGACGTGAGCGCCGCGCTGAGATGGGGCGCCGGGCACATCGACGCGGTGGAAATCGATCCCGCAATCTACGAACTTGGCCGGGCCAATCATCCGGATGCGCCCTATGACGACCCACGCGTCAGCATGCATATCGACGATGGCCGCAGCTACCTCCGGAAGACGGACCGGAAGTACGACCTGATCGTCTATGCCCTGGTCGACTCCCTGGTTCTGCAGTCGGGGTATTCCAGCCTGCGGCTGGAGAGCTTTCTATTTACCAGGCAGGCCTTCGACGATATCCAGGCGCGGCTGAAACCGGGCGGCATGTTCGCCGTATATAACCTGATGCGGCGGGGATGGTTGGTGGGGCGCATCGACAAAATGGCACAAGAGTCTTTCGGTGCGCGGCCGCTGGTGCTCTCGCTGCCTTACGTGGCGACGATCTCGCCCTCGGACCCGCAGACAAACCGGGTCACGCTGTTTCTCTCCGGTAGCGGCTCTTCCCCGCTTGCCGCCATCCGCAAGCGCTTTGCGGACCAGCAGAACTTCTGGTTGGAGCGGCGCTCCTCGGTGAAATCCGCCACCAACGGTTTCAGTCCTCAACCACCGGCTTCGACAGACTCGGCCGCCGAATGGTTCCGGCTCGCTCCCGCCACCGTCGACGCCAGCGGCTTTGAGCGGGTGCCGAGCGACGACTGGCCATTCCTGTACCTCCGCAATCCCACGATTCCGGCATTGAATGTTCGTGAGATGATCCTCCTGGGCGTGGTTTCGCTGGCCATTCTGCTGATCTTCTCGCCGGTGAAGCGCGTGCGGCCGAACGGGCAGATGTTCTTTCTTGGGGCGGGGTTCATGTTGCTGGAAACCAAGGGAGTGGTGCACGTGGCCTTGCTGTTCGGCTCCACTTGGATCGTGAACTCCGTTGTGTTCTTCGCCGTTCTGGTGATGATCCTCGGCAGCAACTTCTACGTAAGGCTGGTCCGGCCGAAAACCTCCTGGCCTTATTACGCGCTGCTGGTGGCGGCGCTGGCCGCCAACGTGGCGGTCCCCATGAGCACGTTCCTCGCACTACCGGGTTGGCAGAAGGTGGCGGTCTCCTGCGCCGTGGTCTTCGTCCCGATCCTCTTTGCGGGCATCGTCTTCAGCATCGCGTTTCGGGACAGCGCGAATCCGGACGTGGACTTCGGCTCGAATGTCGCGGGCGCGGTTTTGGGCGGACTCAGCGAGAACTTCTCGCTGATGCTGGGCTTCAATTATCTGCTGGCCATCGCCATCGGGTTTTATCTGCTCTCGGCCGTCCTGCGCCGGCGTGGCCTGCCCGTTCCGGCATTGGCGGACGGGGGGTAGCAGCGTCCTCAACCGGCTATTCGAATGAGCGCGCTGCGCGGCGCACATCTTCCAACAGAATCTCCATGTCGCCCTTCGTGGTGCGGTAGTTGAGCACGCAACCGCGCAGGGCGAACGCCCCGCGGACGCGCGCGTTGGAGAGATAGCTGCTGCCGCCGCGCTGCACCGACACCAGGATACGCTCGTTGAGAGCGTCCAGATCGCCCGCGAATCCGCGCGGCCGGTAGCGGAAGCAGAAGATCGAGAGATCCACCGGCGCCAGCATTTCGAAATCGTCCGTGGCGCGCACCAGGTCCGCGAAGTATTTGGCGCAGGCGATATTGTTTTCGATCGCCTCCGCAATGGCTTCGGTGCCGGCCGTTTTCAAAAGCAGCCATAGATCCAGGGCTCGAAACGGGCGCGAAAGCTCCGGGCCGTAATCCCAGAAAGCGAACGTTTCGTCCCCCGTCAGGCCCACCACGCGGGTGTACTCGGCGTTCTCGCTAAACGCCGCCCGGGCCGCCGCCGGGTCGCGGTAGAGCACGCAACCGCAGCCCACCGGCAGGTAGAGCCACTTGTGCGGATCGAGCGCCACCGAATCGGCGTCGCCGATGCGGCGGAAGAAGTCGCGGGCGGAGGGCGCGAGCGCGGAGAATCCGCCGTAGGCGCCATCCACGTGCAGCCAGAGATTGTGGGCCTGCGCGAAATCGGCGATCGGTCCCAGCGGGTCCACCGCTCCCGTCCCGGCGGTTCCCAGGCTGGCCACCACGCAGAAGGGCAGGTGGCCGGCATCGCGGTCCTCGCGCACCTGGCGGTCGAGGTCCGCCAGATCCATGTGCAGGTTCGCGTCGGTTTTCACGGAGCGCACGTTGGCCTGGCCGATGCCCAGCATGGCCGCCGCCTTGCGGTTGGAGAAGTGCGCCTCCTCCGACATGTACAGCCGCATGCGGGTGCCGCCCATGCCGTCGCGGACCACATCGCCGGGCGCCTTGGCGCTACGGGCCGCGGCGATCCCGGCGAAATTGGCCATCGATCCGCCGCTCACCAGCAGTCCCGCGCCGTCCGCGGGATAACCCAGCATTTCCTTGATCCAGCGGATGCACACCAGCTCCATCTCGGCGGCCGCCGTCCCGCTCCGCCAGCAAGTCACGTTGATGGTGTAGGCCGCCGCGATCATGCTGCCCATCGCCGCCACCGGAGTGCCCGGCGAAGAGACGTATCCGAAGCATCGCGGGTGGGCGGCGTGGCGGGAATACGGCGCCACCACGTCGCGCACCGTGTCCAGGAGATCCGCGAACGGCACTCCGGCGGACGGAGCGGGTTCGTCGAGCTGCTGCCGCAGGTGGGCCGAGGTGGTGGGCCGCAATACGGCACGCGATGGCAGCGTGTCGTAATACTCCGCCACCAGGTCAAGGGTGGCGCGCCCCATCTCGCGGATCTCGGGCCCGGGGATTACCAGTTTGTTCGGCAAAGTGCCAGAGTAGCAGAAGGAGTATCCGGGTGGGTAGGCGCCCTGCCCCCGCCAAATTTCCATACACGTTTTGCAAGGTGGTGGTGCGCCGCTCCAGCCTTCGGCGCCTATTCCCGTTCGGGTGGCAAGAGCCGCCTGAGCCGCGCCGGCAGAACACTTACGATGTGCGCGTCGATCCCGGTGCGGTTTCTCTGATAGGCAACCGTTGCCATGATTATGCCGACTCCGATCACCGTCAACGCCATCGGCAGGAAGAGAGAATCCTTGAACAACCGGAAGGCCAGGTAGCTCAGGTAGCCCGCTACGCCGAAGGAGCCGAAGACCGCGAATGCCCGGCGATTGAGCAGTGTCGAAACCGCGATCAGCAGCAGATTGAGGACACAGTAGCCGAACCGGGACCAGGGTCCGCCGCTATCCATCATGGATAGTCCGCCCCAGAAAGACGCCAACCCAAACAGGTACAGCCAGAACGCATAGTCGTCCCTGGTGCGCCGGTCGACCAGGTAGGCGGCTACCAGCACGACGGCGCCAAACACCACCGATACCCAGAGTTGCTGCGGCTCCCGGAACTCAGTCCGTCCGAATAGGAGCGGCGTGAGATCCATCGACATGTACCACAACGTGAAAGCGAGCGGCGCGGTCAGGAAAGGGAAACGCACGAAACGCAGGGCCACGCCGCCGGCTGCCAGCGTGGCCAACTCCATGACTAGCCAACTGCCTTTCACCCACATGTGGTAATCGTGATAGCTTCCCGGATCCGCCTGCGGCCACCAGCCCATCGCACGCTCCAGACCGTACACCGCCAACGGAGTCATGCACACCGCCACTACCGTCAGCAAGCCACCGGCGACATACAGTCTACGCGCATGGAACAAGTGCGGTCCCAGGAAGCCGAAGAGGCAGCCATAGGTCAAGGCCAACGCCAGAATGCCCGCCCCGCCCACCCGCTCCCACGCCAGGCTGAAAAAGAAGCTCATCGCCCCGATGACGATCATTCCACCGAAGTAATACGCAACGTGCAGCCCATCGAACTTCTGCTGCCCATCGGTTGCGGCGGAAAGGCTGTCCCACAATTGTTGAGTCTGGTCCGTGGGAATCCCAACGTCTTCCGCTTCGCTGAAGAGTAATTCCCTGGTAATTTTCATGCTTGCGCGTTCCTGATCGTAGCACCGGTCGCTATCACCCGAAACTGACTCAAGTTAACCCCTGCAGGAAGTAGTTGGAGCGTCTTTCGCGGGCGATGGTGGTGGGGTCGCCATGGCCGGGAAAGACCTCCGTCTCGCCGGGGAGTCCCATCAGTTGGCCGTGGATGGATTCCAGGATCTGGCGGCCATTGCCGCCGGGGAGATCGGTGCGGCCAATGCCGTCGCGGAAAAGCGTATCGCCGGAGACCAGTTTACGCTCGGCCGGAAGCCAGAGGCAGACGCTGCCCGGGGTGTGGCCCGGGGTGTGGAGCACGTGGACTTCGGTGGCGCCAAGGACGAGTTTGTCGCCATCCTTCATTGGAACGTCGATCGCCACGGCGTCGGGAGTGCGCACGCCGAGCCAGCCGGCCTGCACGTCGAGCATGTCCTGGAGCTCGCTGTCCTCGAGGTTCATATATACCGGGGCGCCGGTGGCCAGCTTGAGTTTTTGGGCGCCGCCGATGTGATCGATGTGGGCGTGCGTGATCACGATGGCGGTGACGGTGAGACTGTGCCGGGCCAGGACTTTCAGGATGCGCTCGATCTCGTCGCCGGGATCGATCACCATGGCCTGATGCGTGGTTTCATCGCCGAGAATGGAGCAGTTGCACTGCAGCATGCCGACGGGAAGAATCTCGTGGATCATAAGGCGAGTATACTCACCAGTATGGGTGAGATTCTCACGGCCGTCATGCGATGGGTGCACATATCGTCGGCGGTGACACTGATTGGTGGGATTGTGTACGCGCGATTTGTGATGATTCCCTCGGCCCGATCCCTTGCGCCCGACGCGCGGGCGGCACTGGACGAGAACGCCGCGCGGCGGTTCCGCCCGGCGGTGTTCGCCTCCATGGCGGGCCTGGTGCTTTCGGGAATCTTCAATTACTTCGTGAAGACCGGGCACACTGTCCGGTACTCTGCGCTGTTCGGCGTGAAAATGCTGCTGGCGCTCCACGTGTTCAGCGTCGCCATTCTGGTGTCGGCTCCAAAGAACCCGCGCCGGGCGCGGCAGTTGTTCGGGGCGGCGATTTCGGGCCTCGCCATCATTTTGATCGCGGCGTACCTGAATCGTATAGGCTGAGAGGATGAACCTGGGTTACCAAGCGCTGCGCCACGGTGCGGCGTGGCTGGATCTTTCCGCGCGCGGCCGGATCGTGGTGCGCGGGCGCGACCGCGCCCGCCTGTTGCACGCCATCGCCAGCAACGAAGTCAAGAAGATGACGCCGGGGACGGGGTGCTACGCCTTCCTGCTGAATCCGCAGGGGCGGATTCAGGCCGACCTCTGTCTGTTCTGTCACGCGGACCACTTTCTGATCGACACGGAGCCGGAGTTGCGCGAAAAGGCGCTCGCGCACATCAAGCGCTACATCGTCGCCGACCAGGTGGAATTGGAAGATGTGACGGCCCTCACGGCGGCGATCGGGCTGGAAGGTCCGGGCGCGGCGGCCATTCTGGCGGCGGTGGGCGCGCCTGTTCCAGCGGGTGCTTATACCCACGCCCCGTGGGAAGATGCGACGGTGGCCGCAGTCACGGCGACCGGGCAAGCGGGAGTGCGCTTCTTCTGTCCGGCGGAAAAGGCTGCCGGCCTGGTGCATCGGCTGGAAACGGCGGGTGCAGTGGCGGCCAGCGCGGAGGATGCGCGCCTGGTGCGCATCGAAAACGGCAAACCGCGTTACGGGGAAGATATCCGCGAGACTTCGCTACCCCAGGAGACGCAGCAGATGCACGCCGTCAGTTTCAGCAAGGGCTGCTATGTGGGGCAGGAGATCGTGGAGCGGATCCGCGCGCAGGGGCGGGTGAACAGGAAACTGACGCGCGTGGTCCTGGAGGGAGGCGCGGTTCCAGCCGCGGGCACCAAGACGACGGTGGACGGGGCGGAGGCGGAAGTGACGTCGGCCATCGTCTCGCCGGCCTCCGGGGAAGTCGTGGCACTGGCCTACGTCCGCCAGTGAAACCCGGGGGGGAAACCCGGGGAGGAAACCCGGGGGAGGAAACCCAGGAGGAAACCCGGAAACCCAGGGACAGACGGAACGTTTTCCGGTTTCTTCGCATCTGTTGGGAGGAGTGGAACAGACGACGTGCTGGGCAGCCGCTCTGTCACGTGCATCCGGGAAACCCGGGAAACCCGGGGGGAAACCCGGGGACAGACGGAACGTTTTCCGGTTTCTTCGCATCTGTTGGGAGGAGTGGAACAGACGACGTGCTGGGCAGCCGCTCTGTCACATGCATTCGTGCGCCCCGAGAAACTGGAAAACGTTCCGTCTGTCCCCGGGTTTCCCAGCTTTCCCCAATCTGTTGGCATTGAGCGGAATAGACCAAGTGCCAGGCAGTCGCTCCGTCACACACAAATCGGTGCGCCCGAGAAACTGGAAAACGTTCCGTCTGTCCCCGGGTTTCCTGTCCCCGGGTTTCCCTGTCCCCGGGTTTCCCCCCGGGTTTCCGGGTTTCACCCCCGCAATCGATCCACCAGGTCGCCGGGAACACGCACGCTGCCCAACGTCACGTTGGGCTTGATCGCCCCGTGGTAATCGCTGCCGCCGGTGACACGCAAGCCGTAGCGCCTGGCGAGCCCGAGGTAGAGTTGGGTGTCCTCGGCAGTATGATCGCTGTGATAGGCCTCGATGGCGTTGAGCCCCGACGCGCACAGTTCGGGCATGAGCGCGGGGATGTCCCCCTTCACGCGTACCGGATGCGCCAGCGATGCAATGCCGCCGGCCGCGCGAATCCGCGCCACTCCCTCGGCGAATTGCGGTTCCCTTCGAAACACGTAGCCCTTGGCGGATTCGTCCAGATAATCGTCGAACGCTTGCCGCAGGTCGGCAACGTAGCCCTTCTCCACCAGGATCTGCGCGAAGTGAGGGCGCCCCGTCATGCCGCGGCCGCGCGCCTCGGCCTCCGCCAGCGTGACGTCGAAGCCAAGTTCCTGGAGACGGACCACCAGCCGCGCGTTGCGGTCGCGGCGCTCCGCCTGCTGGCCGGCGATCCACGTGCGGAACGCGTCCAGATTCCGCCGGTCGAGAAAGTATCCCAACAAGTGCGCCGAGTGGCCGTGCAATTTGGTGGAAAGCTCGATTCCGCAGACCAGTTCCAGGCCGGCTTCGGCGGCCGCCGGCTGCGCCTCGTCGTAGCCCTTGAAGGTGTCATGATCCGTGATGCCAAGAATGGTCACCCCGGCGCGATGGGCTTCCGCCACCAGTTGCGCGGGCGAGCAGGTACCGTCGGATTCGTCAGTGTGCGAGTGGAGATCGATCAAAGCTAACCGGACCCAAACGTTCCAGTGTAGCCCAGATCTTCTCCACGCTCTCTTCGGGAAATTCCTGGCGAGCCCAGTGCAGCCCCCCGCGCTGGTAAGATAGCAGGAGTGGATCCTGAAGCAAATCCTGACACGCGGACAGAGATGGGGCCCGCCACCCATCCGGCCTGGCGGCGCGTGCAACTCGCCCGGCATCCCAAGCGTCCGCATTCGCTGGACTACATTCAGCGCATCTTCACCGATTTTCAGGAGTTCCACGGCGACCGCGCCTTTGGCGACGATCCGGCCATTGTCGCCGGTTCGGCGCAATTCGCCGGGCGGCCCGTCATGGTGGTCGCCGAGCAGAAGGGCCGCGACACCAAACAGCGCTTCTTCCGCAATTTCGGCATGCCGAAACCCGAGGGCTACCGCAAGGCGCTGCGCATCATGCAGATGGCGGCCAAGTTCGGGCGCCCCATCATTACGCTCTTGGACACGCCCGGAGCCTATCCCGGCATCGATGCCGAAGAGCGCGG
>Ga0182021_10012050_pt1 | contig 10274 bp, 8 predicted proteins | sample 612E3MmetaG_FD_120493 | JGI IMG/M metagenome (GOLD analysis project Ga0182021, IMG submission 120493) | Permafrost microbial communities from Stordalen Mire, Sweden - 612E3M metaG (Illumina Assembly) | ecosystem: Environmental > Terrestrial > Soil > Wetlands > Permafrost | place: Sweden... | reverse complement strand
CCTGTACAACGGCAGCAACGACTACGCCCTGCAGAAGACCCTGACGGCGATCGCCGGGGGCAAGCCGCCCGACATCACCTACCTCTACGGCTCGTGGGCAGCCAACATCGTGAAGAGCCCCAAGGTGGTGATCCTGAACGACATGATCGCCAAGGACTCTTCGTTTAACTGGAACGACTTCTGGCCGGCCGAACGGCTGGCGGCCACGGTCAACGGCAAGATCATGGGAGTGCCGGCGCTCGTCGACAACCTCGCCATCGTCTACAACAAGAAGCTCTTCGACCAGGCCGGTCTGTCGTACCCGACGGCGCAGTGGACCTGGGACGACTTTCGCGCCGCCGCCAAGAAGCTCACGATCCCGGCCCAGAAGCAGTTCGGCTGGGGCTATCCGGCCGACGCCAGCGAGGATACGGTGTGGCACTGGGAGGCCATGCTCTGGGACTATAACGGCGACATCCTCACGCCCGACAACAAGCAGGCGGCCTTCAATTCAGCCCAGGGCGATCAGGCTCTGACCATGCTGGGCGACATGGCCACGGTCGATCACTCGATCTACATCGACACGACCAACACCAAGATCCAGCAGACCTTCAACAACGGCCATATCGGCATGATGGTCACGGGCCCCTGGGACCTGCCCAGTTTCCCCAACGTGAAGTTCGGCGTGCAGGTCATGCCGGCCAATCACCAGACGATCTCGGGCCCCGACAACTGGGTCATCCTCAACAACGGCGCCGCCCGGGTCAACGCTTCGTGGACGTTCATCAAGTGGTTCACCGCCGCCAAGCAGCAGATGTACTACGACCTGCAGACCGGGGCGCTGCCGACCCGCCAGTCACAGCAGCAGCAGCCCGACTTTCAGACCTATCTCAGCAAGTACCCCGGCACGGACCTGTTCGTGAAGAACATGGGCAACGCCGTCAAGTCGCGGCCGACGATCCCCCAGTACTCCAAGATCTCGACGTTCCTCGGACAGGCGATCGTGTCGGTGATGCTCGGCAAGTCCGACGCCAAGACGGCGCTCGACCAGGCGGCGCAGCAGACCAACGCTCTCCTGGCCGTGCCCGGATCGTGATCGTCGAAGGCGCGTGACTTTGAGCCTCGCGCCCGACTCGAGGCTGCGCCGGGCGCTCGGCTCGGAGCATCTGGCCGGGTGGGCGTTCGCGCTGCCCGCTGTGGCGCTCATCGTGATCTTCGGGATCGTGCCCATCGTCTGGTCGGCGGTCATGTCGTTCCAGGCCAACGACCTGGTCTCGGCGCCGCACTGGGTGGGCGTCGCCAACTACCGGGCGCTGCTGCACGACCCGGCCTTTGCCGCCTCGGTGCGCCACACGCTGCTCTACACGGTGATCTTCGTGCCGCTCTCGGTGGCCGGCGCCATGCTGGTCGCCTGGGCTCTCAACCCAAGCTGCACGGCGTGCGCTTCTACCGCCTGGCGGTGTTCGTGCCGGTGGTCACCTCGACCGTGGCGACCGGTATCATCTTCCTCTGGCTGCTCGACCCCGTCTTCGGTCTCGTCAACTTCTTTCTGAGCAAGCTCGGCATTCCGGCGCAGGGGTTTCTCAGCAATCCCAATCAGGCGCTTTACTGTATCGTCGCCATGACGATCTGGGGCTGGCTGGGCTTTGACGTGATCATCTACCTGGCGGCGCTCCAGGGCGTGCCGCACGAGCTCATCGTGGCGGCCGAGATTGACGGCGCCGGCAAATGGAGCTCGTTTCGCAGCGTCGTGCTGCCGTTCCTGCGGCCGGCGACGCTGTTTCTCGTGGTGTGGTCGACGATCAGCGCGCTGCAGCTCTTCGACGAGATCTACGTGACGACCCGCGGCGGCCCGCTGGGGTCGACCACGGTGGTCGTCTTCTACCTCTACCAGCAGGCGTTCCAGTTCTTCAACGGCGGCTATGCCGCCGCCATCGCCTACGTGCTGTTCCTGGCCATCCTGGTGATCACGATCATCCAGCTGAAGGTCGGCGGCCGGCGGATCTACAGCAACACATGAGGGCCGGGTGATGGCCACCCCTACACTCATCGGCGCCGACCGCCCGCTCGACTTCGAGGCCCTCCCCGACAAGCGCCCGCGGCACTGGCCGTTCAGCCCGTGGCACCTCTTCCTGATCCCGCTGTCGGCGGCCATGCTGCTGCCTCTCGTCTGGTCGGTGATCACCTCGCTCGAGACGTCCGCCGACGCCCAGCGCTTTCCGCCGGTCCTGCTGCCGAGCTCGCTGCACTTCGAGAACTACGTGCACGCCTGGAACTCGCTGCCCTTCGGCCACTTCTTTCTGAACAGCTTTCTGTACGCGGCGGCGACCGTGGCCGGCAACCTGCTGTTCTGCAGCCTCGCCGCCTACGCCTTCGCCCGGCTGCGCTTCTTCGGCAGCAACCTGGTCTTCGTGCTGCTGCTCGTCACCCTCATGGTGCCGTTCCAGGTCGTGATCATCCCGACCTTCCTCATCGTGCGCAAGCTCGGCCTCATCGACAGCGTCGGCGGCCTGATTGTGCCCAACCTGTGCGGGGTGTTCGGCATCTTCCTGCTGCGCCAGTTCTTTCTGTCGCTGCCCGTGCAGCTCGAAGAGGCGGCCCGCATAGACGGCGCCTCGCGCCTGGCGATCCTCTTCAAGATCGTCCTGCCGCTCTCGGCGCCCGTGCTGGCCACGCTGGCCATCATCCAGTTCATGTGGTCGTGGAACGACTTTCTGTGGCCGCTCATCATCATCACGACTCCCCAGCACGCGCCGCTGCAGCTCGGTCTCTCCATGTTTCAGGGCTCCCACGTGACCCAGTGGAACCTGCTGATGGCGGGCACGGTGATGAGCCAGATCCCCATGCTGGCGGTGTTCCTGTTCGCCCAGCGCTGGTTCATTCAGTCCATCGCCTACACGGGCATCAAGCAGTGAGCCTGCAGAAGGGATAGACGCATGGCCGACGTGTCCTTTCAGGACGTGACCAAACAGTTTGCCGAAGGGACGCTCGCCGTCAAGGGGCTGTCGCTGGCCATCCCCGACGGCGAGTTCATGATCCTCGTCGGGCCTTCGGGCTGCGGCAAGACGACCGCGCTGCGCCTGGTCGCCGGGCTCGAGACGGCCACCTCCGGCACGATCACCATCGCCGGCAGGGCGGTCACGCACCTGTCGCCGCGCGACCGCGACATCGCCATGGTGTTCCAGAACTACGCCCTGTATCCGCACATGTCGGTGCAGCGCAACCTCGCTTTTGGGCTGCGCCAGCGACACGTGCCCCGGGACGAGGTCGAGCGGCGCGTGGCCGCCATGAGCGCCATGCTGGGCCTCGATGAGCTGCTGCGACGCCGGCCGGCGCAGCTGTCGGGCGGGCAGCGCCAGCGCGTGGCCATGGGCAGGGCGCTCGTGCGCGAACCCAAGGCGTTCCTGCTCGACGAGCCGCTGTCCAACCTCGACGCGAAGCTCCGCGTGCAGATGCGCGCCGAGCTCAAGCGCATCCACCAGCGGCTGAACATCACCACGATCTACGTCACGCACGACCAGGTCGAGGCGATGACGCTGGGCGACCGGCTCGCGGTGATCTCGGGCGGCGAGCTGCAGCAGGTCGGCACGCCGCAGGATGTCTACGAGCACCCCGCCAACGTCTTCGTCGCGCACTTCATCGGCAGCCCCCCGATGAACTTGCTGCGCGCCACCGCGAGCGCCGGCCGGGCCCAGGCCGGCGATCTGTCGGTCGAGCTTGCCCACGTGCCGGACGGTCCCTGCGTGCTGGGCATCCGTCCCGAGTCGCTGTCGCTGATGGCGCCCGACGATCCCCGGCCGTCGCTTGATTTCGACATCGAGGTCGTCGAGCCGCTGGGCGGTGAGCTGCTGGCCCACGGATTCGTCAACGGCCGCCTGGCGTCGCCCGACGCCAGTGAGGAGACGCCGCTGTTTACCGGCGACTCCGAGTCGCGGGCCGAGGTCACGGTGAAGCTCGACGGGCGTCTGCGACTGAAGGCCGGCGAGCGCGTGCGCCTGGCCGTGCACGCGGGCGAGGTCTACGCCTTCGACGCGGCGAGCGGCGCTGCCCTGATAGGGTAATCCGATGCGCCAGGAAGAACGCATGGGCCTCATCCTCGAAGAGCTCGCCGCCGGCGGCTCGGTGGGTGTGGCCGAGATCGCCGCCAGGCTCGGCGTGTCCACGGCGTCCATCCGTCGCGACCTGCAACTGCTCGAGCAGCAGCGCCTGCTGTCGCGCACGCACGGCGGCGCCGTGGCCAACAGCACCGCCTACGAGCTGCCGCTGCGCTACCGGGGCGGCCGTCGTCGCGACGACAAGCGGCGCATCGCCGCCGCCGCCGCCGCCCGCGTCGGCGACGGCGTCGCCTCCGTGGGCCTCACCGGCGGCACCACGACTACCGAGGTCGCGCGCCGGCTGGCCGACCGCCGGGGGCTCACCATCGTCACCAACGCGCTCAACATCGCCGCCGAGCTCGCTCTGCGACCCGACCTCAAGCTCATCGTCACCGGCGGCGCCGCGCGCAGCGAGTCCTACGAGCTCGTAGGGCCGCTGGCCGAGGCCGCCCTCGAGGGTATGAACCTCGACCTCGCCGTGGTGGGCGTCGATGGCATCACGGTGGCCGGCGGCCTCACCACCCACCACGACATCGAGGCGCACACCAACCGGGTCCTCATCGGCCGCGCCCGGCATGTGATCGTCGTCGCCGACGGTTCCAAGGTCGGGCGCCTGGCCTTTGCCCGCATCTGCGAGGTGAGCTGTGTCCACGAGCTCATCACCGACGCTTCGGCCGCCGCGTCCGAGCTGCAGCGTCTGGCCGACGCCGGCATCGCCATCACCACGGTCTAGCATGTGATCTGCCGGCATTGCCCTGGTGCGGAGCGTCACCGTGGTCAACCAAGACCAGGACGCGCCCTTCTTCGCCCGCGTCGCCTCCTCTGCGGTGTAGGGGCGCGCTGCTCCGGGTAGCAAGGCTAGCACCGACCGGCCGATCGGCCGGTCGGGCTCCTTGACTGGCCAGGTTCTCCGGCAGGGACGCAGCACCGTAGCGAGGGGGCGCGATGCGCGGACGATTTGGCAAATGGGTGCGGCGCGGCGTGGTCTCGGTGTGACCGCCGGCGCGCAGCGTGCCGCCGCGGCGACGCGGCCGGGCCTGGGACTGCCGGCTGCCATCTTCGACTTCTCGCGCGGCAAGCAGGCCCTGCTCACGATCGCCCAGCCGGCCCTGGGCGCCGTGCTGGCGCTCGCCGGTCTGCCTTCGTGGCGCGTGATCGCTATCGGCCTGCCGGCGGCCTGCGCCGCCTCGTTTGCCCTCTACGCCCTGAACGATCTGCTCGACCGCAAGGTCGACGCGCGCTTCCTGGCCGTCGGCAAGAGCGCGGTGCCCGAGCACGACCTCGACACGACCTTCGTGCGTCACCCCCTGGCTCGCGGGGTCCTCAGCCTGCCGGTCTCGATCGCCTGGATCGCGGGCCTCACCATCGTGGCCGTCGTGGGCACGGCCGTCCTGAACCCGCTCTCTCTGCTGTTCTTCGCCGCCGCGGTGGCGACTCAGTTCGTCTACTGCGCGCTGCGCTGCGTCACCTGCTGGAAGACCGTGCTGTCGGGAGTGATGGTGGGCTTCGGCGGTCTCGCCGGCTGGGCGGCGGTAGCGCCGCTACGACTCAGCGCTGCGGGCCTGTTCGTCTTTCTGGCCTGCTGGGAGATCGGCGGCCGTAACATCGTCAACGACCTGAGCGACCTCGACAGCGACGCGCGCGTCGGCATTCGGACCATCGCCAGCGTGCGCGGCGAGGCGGCCGCGGCGCGCGCCGCGGCCGCCGTGGCGGCCGCCTGCCTGGTGGCGACCGTGCTGCTGCCGATGCCCCCGACGTCGGTCGTGCTGGCGCTGGCGCTGGGAGCCTGGTCGCTGGCCTGGCCGGCGGCCAAGCTGCTGCGCCGGCCCACTCCGGCCCAGGCGGCCTCGTACTTCAACCACGGCAGCCTGTATCCCGATCTGGTCCTGCTCGCCGCGCTCGCGGGCCTGGCGCTGGGCGGATCCTGATGCCGGCCGCCGGCGATGGGAGTGGCGACCGGGCCCGCGGCGCCGCCCCGCGAGCGCGCGGCGCGACGCGGCGAGCGCGCGACGCGACGCCCGATCTGGAGCCGTCGCGCATCGCCGAGCTGTTCGACCGCAACGCGGCGACCTACGACCGCGTCAACACCATCATCACTTTTGGACGCGACGCGAGCTGGCGGCGCTGGGCCGCCGCACAGGCCGTGTCGCAGCCCGTCGGGGCGCAGGCGTCGGCTCCTCCTGCCTTGCCGCCAGCGCCCGCTTCCGCTATGCCGGCGCGCCCGCCACGGGTGCTCGATGCCTGCGCCGGCACGGGTCTCCTGGCGCTCGAGCTCGCTCGCCGCGGGGCGACGGTGACGGCGGCCGATGCGGCGCCGGGCATGCTGGCCGTGGCGCGCGCCCGTCTGTCCGCCGCCGGGCTGCCGCTGCGCACGGTCGCCGCCGACCTGGCGGACACGGCGGCGGCCGACAGGATCGGCGGCCCGTTCGACGTGGTGAGCCTGGGCTTTGGGCTGCGGTACTTCGCCGATCCCGGCGCGCTGCTGAGGCTCCTGGGCGGGCTGCTTGCGCCGGGCGGCTTCCTTGTGCTCCTGGAAGCGGTGCGTCCCGCGCAGGATCTGCTGGGGGCCGCGGCCGGCTTCTACTTCTTTGAGGTGGCGCCGCGACTGGGCGCGGCTCTTGCCGGTCGCGCCGAGCTCTACGACGTGCTCAGCACCTCGACGCGCGCTCTCGGCGCGGCCGGCGAGGTGGCCGCGCACCTGCGCGGTGCTGGGTTTGTCGTCGTCGCCCAGCGGCACTTCGCCTGCGGCCTCGTCGCCGGGTTCGTCGCCCGGCCGGCCTGACCGTCGGGGGGGCACAGTGGCGCAACCTGCGGGGTTGGTCGCCGCGGCGCCACTGGCGAGGTCGCTCGCCGCGGCGCAGCATGCGAGACCGGTCAGTACTGCCGCAGCGTGTCCAGGCGCGCGGCCAGAAACTGGGCCGCGCCGCGCGCCTCGTCGAGCCCGAACAGATGCTCGTGCTCGAGGGGAGCGTCGGTGACGAGGGCCATGGCTTCGCCGGCGCCGCAGAGCGGCGCGTCGTGGCCGGCGTCGCGGCGGAAGATCTCGACCCGGTGCGGCGCCGTGGCCTTGTAGCCCTCGGCCACGACGAGATCGAAGCCGGCGAAGTAGCGCCGCGCGATGGCGGCCAGCGGCATCTCTTCGTCGACCCTGGCGATGTAGGCCAGGCGCTTGGGCGAGGAGATGACGTAGGCCTGCGCTCCGGACTGGCCGTGGCGCCACGAGTCCTTGCCGGGGTGGTCGATCTCGAAGCTGTGGGCGTCGTGCTTGACGGTGCCGACCCGCAGACCGAGCCTGACGAGCTCGGGGACGAGCTTCTCGATCAGGGTCGTCTTGCCCGAGTCGCTCTTGCCGACCACCGCGACCAGGGCCGGGGCTGCGTCCGAGACGGCGTCGGGCCCGCCGGCTCGCTCGTCTTCGGCGACGGTCGCGGCCGACCCACCCTTGCTGTGCCGCGCGAGGTCGCGGGCGGCCTGGTATTCGTCGAGGGTGTTCACGCTGTGAAAGAGCGCGTCGGACTCGAACGGCACGGCGGCGACGCGCACCTTGGAAAAGACGTCGACGATGCGCTGCTGCCCGGCCTCGAGCATGGCCGTCATCGGCGCGAGGCACCCCGGGCCGTAGACTGCGAACAGCGGCTGGTGATGCCGGTCGATGGCCGGCACGGCGATGTCGTGACCGGGAAAGGCGGCCACCACCTGAGCGCCGGCCGCCCGGCTGGGAAAGGCGACATCGACCGCCAGAACAAACAGCGGCGCCCGGTAGTGGGCCAGCGCCGTGGCGATCCCGGCCAGCGAGCATCCCGGCCAGGCGTCGTAGAGGATCTCGGTCTCGCCGAGCTGGGCGGCGTCGCCCAGGTCGAGCTGCTGGCCCTGCCCCAGTGAGACGGCCACGGTAGAAAACAGGCCGTGCAGGAACGCCAGGTTGCGCCGCAGCAGGGTCTGGCCCTCGAGGACCAGGAAGCGCTTGTCGACGCCGGCGCGGCGGCTGCCGCCGCCGGCGAGCAGCACACCGATCGTCACTTGCTTGTCGTCTGAGCCGGGCGCCATGGCGCACAACAGTCTACCAGCCTCACGGGCGGCCGGGCGCCGGCGGTCTTGGTCCGCACCGGGCCGCCGGAGATGCGTGCCTGGTCCGGCGTCGCGCTGCCGACCGGCCAGATCCCGTTCCGCTCTTGGCTGCGTTTGGGCGCAAGAACAGGGAGGGGCGGGGCGAAAGCCTGAAAGGCTTTCGCCCCGCCCCTCCTGAGCGGCATGTTCGCCCGACGTACGTGTGGCCCTGCCGGCTGACGTGCCGGCCGTTCAGGTCACGCCGCCCGTGCGGGCGCGACCTCTAGACCAGGTCGTAGGCCGCCTCGCCGAACTCGGTCTCGTCGAGACCCTTGAGCTCGACCGAGTCGGGCACGCGCACCGGGTCGAAGAGGTTGATCAGCTTGAGGATGAGATAGGTCGCAATGAAGGCATAGGCGGCCACCACGACGGCCGTCAGGACCTGCCAGCCGAAGAAGTGCCAGTGACCGGTGATCAGACCCTGACCGCCGGTCGGGTTGACCGTGAAGGTCGCAAACACGCCGAGCAGGATGATGCCCAGAGTGCCGCCGACGCCGTGGGCGGCCCAGACATCGAGGGCGTCGTCCCACTTGACCTTCCTGACGAACAGGACGGCGCAGTAGCACAGCGACCCGGCGCTCAGGCCGATGATGAACGCCGCCCAGGTGGGCACGTAGCCGGCGCACGGAGTGACGGTGGCGAGACCGGCCACGGCGCCGGTGAGGGCGCCCACCAGGCTGGGCTTGCCTTCGCGCCACCAACCCAGAGCGAGCCAGGTGCACATGGCGATCGAACCGGCGATGTCGGTGTTGACCCAGGCCTGGGCGGCGAAGCCGTTGGCGGCGTTTCCGTCGCCGCCGTTGAAGCCGAACCAGCCGAACCACAGCAGGCCGGTGCCCAGGGCGACGAAGGCCACGTTGTGGGGCAGGCTGCGCTCGCCGGGGGCGAACTTGCGCTTGCCCACCACGAACACCGAGGCCAGGGCCGCATACCCGGCGCTCATGTGGACCACAGCGCCGCCGGCCCAGTCACGCACGCCGTGCTCAGCGAGCCAGCCGCCGCCCCAGATCCAATGGACGAACGGGATGTAGACGATGATGCTCCACAGCACGAGGAACCAGAGATAGCTCTTGAACTTGACGCGGTCGGCGAAGGCGCCGGTGATGAGCGCCGGGGTGATGATGGCGAACATCTCCTGGTAGACGAAGTGCGCCTGGGCGGGGATGGTCGGGGCCCAAGGTCCTGGAAGCTGGCCCACGTGGTTGAGCACCACCCAGTGAAAGTTGCCGATGATCCCGCCGACGTTGCCCGAGAACGCCAGAGAGTAGCCGAAGAACACCCAGATCGTGGTGACGACGCCCATCGAGATGAACGACTGCATCATGATCGCCAGGAAGTTCTTGCGGCGTACCAGCCCGCCGTAGAAGAACGCGAGCCCCGGCGTCATCAGCGCGACTAGTGCCGCGCAGATCAGGATGAACGCCGTATCTCCTGAGTTGACATGCCCCACCATCCACTCCTCCTTGGAGTTCGCTCAGGCGCCGAGGGGGGGCAGGCGTAGGAAGGCGGACACTATGGCCAAGCCGACCCCTCTTGCCATGAGCACTTTGTGAGCGGCGGGGGATCTGACCTCGACCCCGCGACTCCCCGATGCCGTAGTCTCTAACGTTGCCGGGCGCGTCGCAAACAGCCCGGCGCGCCGGAACGGACAAGCGGCATCGTTCTGGCTGTACGAGACGCCTGACGGCCGGCCGGCCGTCGCGGCTTGCCCGGCCGGCCGGCTTTGGCTCACGCGACCGGCGCAAGCACCGGGTCTGGGCTATCGGACCCGCCTTGCGGCGTCGTAGAATCTCGCTGCCGCCGCGTGCTTCTCGCGGATGGGGCGGGGCGTATCATGGGGCACGTGGGCCTATAGCTCAGCTGGTTAGAGCTGCCGACTCATAATCGGCCGGTCGCAGGTTCGAGTCCTGCTGGGCCCACCACGTTGTCATTTCGACAACGTTTCCCCCTGCATATCGCAGAAGTCAGCCCCACCGATCGCCTACCCGTTCGCTTGTCCGGATGAACAGGGACATCACGGGAGTCGCGAGCACGCGGAGACTGCGTGGAAGACTTGGCTGCTCACGTTGAGGATGAGGAGTGTGGCGGCGATGG
>Ga0182021_10012049_pt1 | contig 10274 bp, 7 predicted proteins | sample 612E3MmetaG_FD_120493 | JGI IMG/M metagenome (GOLD analysis project Ga0182021, IMG submission 120493) | Permafrost microbial communities from Stordalen Mire, Sweden - 612E3M metaG (Illumina Assembly) | ecosystem: Environmental > Terrestrial > Soil > Wetlands > Permafrost | place: Sweden... | reverse complement strand
CGAGCAACTGCTCAACGGTTTCCACAAGAGAGTAGAGGCATTGCGCAAGAGCGGGGCCGACCTCAGCCCCCTCGATCCACTTGAAGTCTCGGGCATCGCCGGCACCCAGATGTCAGACACGATTAGCTTCGACCTGGCGCGGTGGCTGGTTCGTCACATGCCGGGCAAAGTCACAATCGACTGGGACAACTGGGAGGAGGGCCGCGCCATGGGGGAAATACTGCCGCGCCTGTTGCCGCTTGTTGAAGACGACGCCCTGGTCGAAGCCGACACGCCCTGGCGCCGCTGGATCGAGGCCGCTCACGGGAACAGAGTCGGAAGCGCCGAATGGCTTATTCTTCGATTCGAGAGTCTACCGCTTGCACCGCAAGCGAAGGCTGAGCTGTACGACTCGCTGCGCATACCACTGCGCTGGCATCTTGGCAACTCGCGTGTCACACGAACTCGAAACTGGACGCCGGTCCGCGAAGTTTTCTACCACTCTGGACCGCTGATCAGCCGCAGCGAGGTCTCGCTCGCGGACGAACTGACAAAACGACCGCCCGTGCTTCGCAAACTCTTGCGGTCGGAGGGCGAGCGGATCATCGACAAGATTCGCGAGGTGATGCTGGTCCGCTATCGCGAACTCTATGGCACGACACTGGGCGATCCAGCGTCGGTCGTGCGCGCCGACATTGGACGCGGCATGTCGATTTATCTCTGGAACCTGCCACCTGACCGCCGTCTGCCGTTGCGCGCTTACGTTGCCGGGCTCACGCTGAAGAATGGCGTTCCGATCAACTACATCGAGGCAATCGGGCTCTGCGAGTGGATGGAAGTCGGCTTCAATACCTTCTACACCTTCCGAGGGGGCGAGGCGGGCTGGATCTATGCGCAGGTGCTGCGCTGCCTTTGTCACCTGATGGGGACGACTTGCGTTTCCATGTATCCGTACCAACTCGGCCACGACAACGAGGAAGCGCTGAAGTCCGGCGCGTTCTGGTTCTATCGCAAGCTTGGGTTCCGGCCGGGGCGTGCCGATTTACGCAGGCTGGTCGAGCGGGAAGAAAAGAAGATCGCCGCCGATGCCAGCTATCGCACGTCTATCCGCACCTTGAAGCGGCTGGCGCGAAGCCACGTTTTCTACGAACTGCCGGGCAGCGAAGTGGGGGCTTGGGACCGTTTTTCCACGCGCAATATCGGGCTACGCGTAAATTCACTGATGGCGAGGGAGTTCGGTGGCGACAGCCGAGTGATGCGTGAGAGCTCGGCGACGGCACTGCAACAAGGTCTGGGTGTAAAAACGCGTTCCTGGTCCTCGATGGAAAAGGGGGCGTTCGAAACTTTCGCGTTGGTTCTGAGTAATGAGCGCTTGTCCACCTGGACAGCCCGAGAGAAGCAACGGATGGTCGAGATTGTCCGCGCTAAAGCGAAATCCAACGAGATGCACTATTTGCATCTGACGCAGCAGCATCAGCGTTTGCGAGCGGCGCTGATCAAACTGGGAACATAGGTCCACGAGTGTAATGGCGATGTTTCGCCAACAATCAAGTGGTGTCCGAGTTGCCGGCAATCCAGGGTCGTCAAGGCTCAGGTGAACATTGCCGCCATTGGCACCGGGCTGTGTTCCCGCCCAATCACGACGATGCCGGACTCGGTTACGTGCCATCCGCGCGCGCGGTCAGCATCCAGATCGTAGCCGACCGTCGCGTCTTGCGGAATGCGGACGTTCTTATCCAGGATGGCGCGGCGCAACTTGGTGTGGCGCCCGATGTCGCAGTGGTCCATGATGACGCAACCTTCTACCAGTGCCCCGGTATGGACGCGGACGCCGCGCCCCAGAACCGACTTGCGCACGAGGCCGCCGGAGAGAATGCATCCGCCAGAGACGATGCTGTCGAGAGCTTGGCCACGGCGATTGTCTTCATCGAAGACGAACTTGGCAGGCGGATCAGGGTAGCTCGTACTGCGCACCGGCCACTCGCGATTGTAAAGGTTGAGCTCGGGCTTGACGTCGTTCAAGTCCATGTTAGCTTCGTAATAGGCCTCGATGGTGCCGACGTCACGCCAGTAGGGGACGGAGCCTTCGGCTTCGCCGGGGATACGGTTGGTCTCGAAGTTATACGCGTAAATCGGGGCGTTGCCGGCGAGTTTGGGCAGGATGTCCATGCCGAAATCGTGATGGCTGCCGGGGTGTTTCGCGTCGGCCTTGAGCAGGTCCACCAGCGTGCGCGCAGAGAAGATGTAGTTGCCCATCGAAGCGTAGACCCGGCTGGGATCGCCGGGCATGGTGGGTGCCTTGGGTTTCTTCTCGTGAAAGCCCCTGATGCGTCCATCCGCGTCAGCCTCAATCACGCCGAATTCACCGGCCTGCACTCGAGGCATCGGGATGGCGGCGACGGTCACTTCCGCGTGCTTCGCCATGTGGAAATCGATCATGCTGGCGACATTCATCCGGTAGATGTGGTCGCCACCGAAAATGGCCACCAGGTGCGGATCGGACTGCTCGACAAGGTTAATGTTCTGAAAGATGGCGTCGGCAGTTCCCTGGTACCAAGATTCGTTTCCCGAACGCATCTGGGCCGGCACGTTGGTGATGAAGTGGCTCTTCAACAGTCCGCCGAACTGCCATCCCTCGCTCAGATGCTGGAGCAGCGACTGGCTGCGGAACTGGGTGAGCACGTAGATCGAGTTGATTCCGGAGTTGACGAAATTGCTGAGTACGAAATCGATGATCCGGTATTTGCCTCCGAAGGGGACCGCAGGCTTGGCGCGTTCTCGGGTGAGTGGAGACAGCCGGGTTCCTTTGCCGCCGGCGAGGACGATGCCCAACACCCGAAGGTGTAAGGTCTCTTGCGCGGCGAAGGTGGATCGTCGTACGGGGAGCATCTTCTCAGGCAATCGGCCCTCCCAAAAACAGTTCTGCGCAAGATGGTATCAAAGGTGGCGGCGGGGTTCTAAGCACAAGATGGGGTACCTGATAATGGTCGACGAACAGGCGACTACACGCATTGACCCTCAATGAGTGCTGTGGGGATTTTCGCCATCTGCCCCGATTCGAGCACCTTCTCCCAGCCTACGTAACTACCGCAGCTTCCCCGATGAAGCGTCCTTCCCAGAGATTGTGCTTCGGCGCCGGTCTTTCCAGCGCCAAAAAGGGGATTCGAGCGACCCGTTGCCATGGCAGCCTCATCGTACATCATGCGGTTTCGTCAGCGGCTTCAATGACATTGGCGCTTATTTGACGTTAACAGCGTTTACACCAACTACGATTCGGTCGAACTTCCCTCCCGTTTCGCTCTGTACGCGTACACCACGGCCAGCAGCGGCGGCGCCAGTAGTACACCCCAGAACGGGATGATCACCCCGAGCACGATGGGCGCAAGGGTCGAGGCCCAGATGGGCACCTTCGCGGTCCTTCTCATGATGTAGGGCTGAAGCAGGAAGCCGTCGATGACGACGATGACCGCGTAGAGAATGAGAACATAGAGCGCATGCTCCCAGCCGTCCAGGCCCCAGCGAAAAAAGGCGGCGATCACGGGACCGATCAGGCTGAGCACCGGTCCCAGGTGGGGCACGATCTGGAGCGCAGCCGCGAGTACGGCCCACAGCGGAGCCCACGGTACCTTGATGATCCAGAGGCCGATCAGCCAGAGGATTCCGACTCCGATCGAATCCTGAATCTGGGCCACGGCCCAGTTCTTGAGGGCGGAACCGGTGGTGCGGACGTGCTCTTTTGCGTCCATGGTGATCTAATCTCTGATTGGAAACCTTATCCCAACCCCGCTTTCGGACGAAGTATTAAGCTGGGAAGCATCAAGTTTGCGAACGAGGAAGCGGCAATGCCCTTAGCTCGCTTTACGAAAATGAGTGGTCAGCTGTTGCTGGCGATTTTGACCCTGGTTCCCTGTCTCGCACTTGCGGCGGACGATGGCGCCAGCTTGTTCAAGGCGAGGTGCGCCCCGTGCCACGGGAAAAGCGGCACGGGAAAAGGGTCGGCCAAAGCACCGAGTTTGCTTTCGGACAAGGTGAAGAGCATGTCCGACGACGGCATTCGTGATCTGATCGCCTCCCGTGCGAATGGGGAGATGGAGAAGAAGCGGATGCACACTTCGATCAAGAAACGGCTGACCACCGGCCAGATGAGTGCGGTTGTCGCCCACCTCCGCGAACTCCAGAAAGCAAAATGATTCAGGGCGACCCGGGCGGCGGCCTCCCGCGGCTCGACTGGGGGCTCTGCTATAATTTTTGAGTCTCCAGAGTACTCGGACTCGTGCGGAAGTGGTGGAACTGGCAGACACACCATCTGGACTCCGCAATCCTCTTAATCTCTGCAATTCTCACAGAACAAATGCATTCCTATACGTCTTAAGTACTTAACTCGCCCATGATGGACGCCAGCAGTACAGGGTAGTAATCTCCCTGTGCAAGCAGTCGGTGCAGAATCCGGTGCAGCAATGTCAGTGTCAGAGCAAACACTTGGTTGACAGATTGAATCCGCAGCCAGCGCGACTTCGCCCTTGACCAGCAAATTCTCAGGCGACAGTCTTCGTCCCTCTGATGCGCTCGTCTCCTGTCAGCCCTCGGGTCAATCACGTGGTTAACGACGACAAGACGTGCTCCGCACCCGTGGAACTGCGGAGGTTCAGAGTCGTCTTTTTTCGTAGCGGGCGTAAGACGATTCGATTTGTGCCACCGATTGCCTTCTGTGACTCAATTCCATGTGAGTGAAATGCCATGCATTCATACTTCTCAGCCATCCACCGGTTCGCTGTTCTCCGGACTAGAGAAACAGAATGTGGCCAGGCAGTCCTCTATCACGTCTTCGAGAACGTCTACCACCGCAAGCTCCATTGGGCGGAAGAAGTGATCGGCGCGGTTACCGCCAGCGATGAGCAGGCGCGGCTCCTGCAGACGTCGCTACGAAGTGGTCTTCTACTGATCAAGGAAACGACGTACGACGCCCAGCTTGTCCCGATTGAATACAGCATCTCGCTGTTGTGGGGCGACCGTTACATAGCCTCGGTAAGCTCTGTGCGCAAGTAGCCCCGATGAGTGATGTTTGCCGCAAACTTGTTCAGACTCATCTGAGCCGAGCGTGAAGTTAGTCACGACTCACCAAGCTGAAGTTTCCTCGCAACCCAATGTCTTCGGAGGAGGCACCGATAAGGACGGAATAGTCCTCCTTTTCAGCCTTCCAGTCCTTCCGGCTCACGTCATAGAAAGCGAAGGACCGGCGATCAAGCATGATCGAAACACGGCGCGTTTCCCCCGGCTTCAGGCTCACACGTACAAATCCTTTCAACTCCTTGATGGGACGGGGAAGGCTAGGATGTATGGCTCCCACGTAGAGTTCCGCAACTTCGGCGCCTTCCCATGAGCCCGTATTCTTCAGATCGAATGAAACGGTCACAGGTTCGTTGATTGGCCCACGCGCGGGTTTCACTGAAAGATTGGCGTACTGAAATGTCGTGTAGGAAAGTCCATAGCCGAAGGCAAACAACGGTTTGACGCTCGCTCGATCAAAGTGACGGTACCCAACGAAGACCCCTTCCGAGTACGACACACGCTTCTCGCCTTTCGCTGGATAGTAACTGTGGAAGGTGGAGTTGTCTTCCCAGTAGCGCTCGAAGGTAGCGGGCAGTTTGCCCGCGGGGTTCTCGTCGCCGAACAGAATCTGAGCGAGAGCCGTGCCGCCTTCCTGTCCCGAATACCAAGTTTCTACGAGCGCCGGAACCTGGCCAATCCACTCGTTCATATCGACGCCGCTACCACTTGTGAGCACGACAATGGTGTTCTTGTTCACGCTGCTGATGGCGCGGATTAGTGAGTCCTGGCCTGCGGGAAGCCGGAACGTCCGGTCGGAGCCCTCTCCCTCCGAAGTATCGTTGAATCCGACGCACAGGATCACGGCGTCGGCGCTGGCTGCCAGCGCTTTCGTGGCGCGGCCCGCAGATGCCTCGGTGGAAGCGACGCCAAAACCGACGCTGGCGCCGCCCACCATTTCAAAGTATTCAAGGCGCACTTTGTAGGCCGTGCCGCCTCCAGCCACGCCACGTAGCTGTTCAACGTTTCAGCGTGCCGCTGCCAATCGTTGATGACTTGGCGATCATCGAGAAACAGGCGGACGCCGTCGTCGGAGTTGGTGTAGAAGGTGTATTCCCCCGACTCCTTGGGCACAAAATAGCCGCTCCATCGCGCGGAAAAATTATCGACAGGACCCTTCTCGACAGAACTGCCATCGCCCCAATGAAAATCGACTCGCACATCGGTTCGAACCAAGGCCGGTGGACCCTGCAAACTTTCGTTGTTGAAGTATTCCCCCGTCAAACCGGCAGCACCATTCGGAGCGGTCACGAACTCGGATTTTTCGAAGATGCCTTCCAGGGGCGGCGTGTCAACGGCGGACAGAACCTTGGCACCAGTTCCAAGGTAGTTGCTGATGCCTTCCAGATAACTGACAGAGTCGAAGGGCTTCGTTAGTGAACTTCCTCCACCGCCGATCACTGCCGGATAGGCATTCGGCCCGATCACGGCGATGGTCTTGATCTTATTCTTGTCGAGCGGCAACAAATTGCCAGAGTTCTTGAGTAGGACCATCCCCTCGCGCGCCGCTTGCAGCGCACCGTGACGCGTCTCCTGATTCAGGAGCGGGGTGTTCGTATCCTCCTCCGGATGATCGAAGAATCCGAAGCGAATTCCCATGCGAAGAATTCTCCGAACCTTATCGTCGAGGGTGGCCATCGGAACCTTGCCTGTCCGCACCGCCCGCAGCATGGTTGGCAAGGTCATGAAAGCGGCGCTGGGCATTTCCAGATCGAGGCCACCATTCGCGGCGGCAATGCCATCGTGAGTAGCGCCCCAGTCTGACATCAGAATTTCGTCGAAGCCCCAGTCTCGCTTGAGGATCTCGCTATTCAGGTGGTTGTTTTCAGTCATGTAGACGCCATTTACCGGATTGTAGGCATCCATGATTGCGCCTACTTTGGCTTCTCTCACGGAAGCTTCAAAAGCGGGGAGGTAGATTTCGCGCAGGGTTCTTTCGTCGATGTCGGAGCTGACTTCAAGGCGTCCGTATTCTGAGTTGTTGCCGGCAAAGTGCTTGGCGGTGGCAATGACGCGTTGTCCTTGAATTCCCTTGATTTCGGATACCGCCATCCGGGAAGCGAGAAACGGATCTTCCCCGAAGTATTCGAAGTTGCGGCCATTCATGGGTGCGCGATAGATATTCATTCCGGGGGCAAGGATGAAATTCACTCCTCGCGCACGCGCGTCTTTCCCCATCGCCGCCCCGAAACGTTCCGCAAGTTCAACATCCCAGGATGCGGCGATGGCAATGCCGGCCGGATAGGCTGTTGTGGGTCCATAGTTGTGTACGCCCAGCGGACCGTCCGACATCTTCATGGAAGGAATGCCAAGACGCGGAATGGCCTGGGTGTAGAAAGTGTTGGTCCCGCCGAGAAGTGTGATCTTCTCTTCGATCGTCATTTGTCCGAGAATAGAGTCGACGCGCTTCTCAACCTCGGCGCTAGGAATCGATGGAACCTGCGCGGCGAGCCATGGCTAGCACGCCAGCATGATTACTGCAAGAATGCGATTGAATTGAGACATATCAAGGAGAATGCCCCTTCCGCCGTAGTTTGCCGCTGTCCGTCATTTTGTTTTTCCGCAAACACTCATTTCCACCGCGCCGCGATCCACGCCTCCGCAGGATGGCACCGGCGTCCCAAAGAAGTCCCTTCCCTCTTCGCGCGTAACTGTTTTTCCTGAATTTACTGCGGGCGAGTTAGAGCCGAGGCCATATCCGGAAAGGTCGTTGCCGCCCGGTGGAACATCTCCCGGAGCGATCAGCAGGGGGTCAGCAAAGAGCGCGTGCGGATCGTCGAGGGGCTTGATCCCGAAATAGATATTCGCATCGAAAATATTGTTCTTACTCGAGCCAAATCCGGACGCTCTCGTATCCGCGCCATCCTTGTTTCCCGGAACAACATAGGAATATCGCGCTGCGCCTTCCACATAGAAAATGTTGTTGTAGAAATGCGTACCGTCCGCCCACCCTTTCCAGTCGGAATACAAAAGCAAGTCGACGTCTTCTCCTTTGCCAACGTAGATCGTGTTGTTGTAGATGTAAGAATCTGTAACGGGGCCCGCGACGTTAATCACTTTGCGATGGTCGTTCTGGCTGATGTTGTAACGGATGATGGTTCCCGAGTTTCCTGCGCTAACCTTCGGATCCCAGCCGCCTTCGTTACAGATCAGCAGAAATCCACCTTCGTTGTCGTGGCTGTAGTTGTACTGGATGATGGTGTTGTGGCTGTTCCAGTCGGAATCAAAGCCCTCGCTGTCGTGGCGGCCGCTGGTGGCGAAGGCTTCATTGTGCTGGATGATGGTGTTATCGGCGCTCCATGCCCAGATGGCGACGTTGTTGCCGGCCGACCTCTGATTGGCGTGGCCGACGACGTTGTACTCCACCAGCGCGCCGTCCGTCGCCACGTTCACAATGCCGTCGCCGCCAATGTCCTCCAGAACATTATTGCGAATGACGACGCCCAGGCTCGGATACCATTTCGAACGCTCCCAGTGCGAGGACTCGCCAAAGATTCCGCTGCGGTCGACGTGGAAGACGCGATTGTCTTCGATGCGAAGATCGACAAACCGGCTTGGCTTCTTGACGCCGTCGCAGGTGTAGATAATGCCGCCGTTTTCCTTGACGGTGTCGGTGCCGTTCACATCGTGGACGGTCAGCGAGCGCAAGTAGATGTGGTGCGCGTCTCCGTAGTTCTTCACTGCAACATGAACGCCGCGTCGCGTCGCGTCGCCTGTGCCCGAATTCGTGATTTCCAGATTCCGAATTTCCCAGTACTCCTGGTTCTTTAGCAGCACCGCATCTTCCGCCTGTCCAGCACCTTGAATGATTGGTTTCGGCTCGCCGCCGAACTTGTCGATGACGATCGGCTGAAATTGCGTGCCCGATCCCTTCGGCCAAAGCTGACCAGTCCAACTCGAACCAGACTTGAACAGAATGGTATCGCCCGGAGCGAAGGTCATACGGTTGACCTTGTCGAGGGTCTTCCAGGGTGCGGTCAACGAAATCCCGGCGTTGCGATCGTTGCCCGTGTTGGAATCGACGTAGTAAGTGGTGCCTGTGCTTTCGGCCACGCAACCCAGACTCAAAGCTAATGCAATGGCGAGCTTCCAGTGTCCGCAGGAACGCATGAATAGAGACTCTAGAACATCAAATAAGCCGGTAGCTGCCGACCGCCTCAAGAGAAATGGCAAACGCTTCGTCATAGCCACCTCAATTGGTTAGATCTTAGTTCACAGTCGCCGGGATCAGTTCAAAGTGGTGCGCCTTCGGTATGGCCGTCGCTCGTTGCTGCTGGAGTAATTCCTCATCCAACGCATCCAGAGCAGCCAGCGCCTCGCCCACATGGGCTGACTTTTCTTCCTGCAGAGCAACCTGCACACCCTGCCAGCGAGCCATGCGGAGCGCATTGCGGCGCGCCGAAAATGCGTGGACACTCAGGGCCTGCCTCAGCATGGGCGTGTTCAGCGACGCCAGATTGACTCCCTGCGCCAAGTCTTCGCGCGGCCAAGCTCCGATTTCCTCGCCATCAATTTTCAGTACGTACTTCGGCGCAGACAGCCCTGTGATCTTGAGAACCTGCTGGTCGAGAGATTCGACGATATTGGAGGACCGAAGGACCAAAGCAAGCGCATCATCCTTCGGATCAAAAGGCATGGGCAAGGCATTGTCCAGTTGCGTCCAGGAAAGGTTCGGCTTCTTCTCCAGTTCTGTGACCTGCGTGTTTTTGCGCTTCAGTGCACGCGCATGGGAGGCGTCGATCTCGACAGTTGAAACCACGGCGGGAGCGTTCCATGACTGCAGGATCGCGGAGGCCATTACCAGGCCGCCAGCAGTTGATGGATGGATGCGGTCAGGAATGATCTTCTCCGCCAGAGCTTGATTGGCAAGGTGGGCCTTCTCCAACACCGCCACCAGCGGAGCATTCATGTCGATGACGTCCAGCTTCTGTTGTTGAGCGAGATCCCGTGCGAAACGCCCGTAGCGAATGATGACCTTGTTGTAGCCGCCGTCTCGCAGTGCGTATTGCGGAGGCCGAGTCACATCATCGAAGGGCGAGGGCTGAAGCACAGTCATTCGCAGAGTTGGCAGGGCTTGCCGAAGGCTGTCCACCAGGTGCAGATAGCCCTTGGCATAAACATCAAAGAAGGATTGGTCAAAGTCCTGGTAGGCGGCGTCATTCATTCCCACCATGAAGGTCGCGACCGTG
>Ga0182021_10012048_pt1 | contig 10274 bp, 9 predicted proteins | sample 612E3MmetaG_FD_120493 | JGI IMG/M metagenome (GOLD analysis project Ga0182021, IMG submission 120493) | Permafrost microbial communities from Stordalen Mire, Sweden - 612E3M metaG (Illumina Assembly) | ecosystem: Environmental > Terrestrial > Soil > Wetlands > Permafrost | place: Sweden... | reverse complement strand
CCACACCTGTCGCTACATTAACCGGGTCCGTAGAACTTACCTGAGGCGGAGTAATAACTGCCGCGGCGCCTGTTGTAAACGTCCATACATAATTATTTGCCAGGGTGTTGCCTGCAAGATCTTTAACTCCCGCCGCAACCGTGGCGGTGTATACCGTATTTGCAGAAAGGTTGCTTGCCGGCGCGAAAAGTACAGTTGTGCCGGAGTAGGATACAAAGCCGGAAACCGACGTTGTCCCTTGTTTTAAGGTAAATGTTGCCGAGGTAAATGTTGAAGCATCCATTGTCTTACTAAATGTCGCGGCAATTTTCTGGTTCAGGCCTACACCCGTTGCATTATTAACAGGATCAGTAGAACTTACAGTGGGTGGGGTGACGACCGCCGCTGAGCCTGTTATGAAGCTCCATATATAGTTAGTTGCCAGAGCGTTGCCTGCCAAGTCCTTAACCCCGGATGTGATAGTGCCGATATAGGCAGTATTCGGCGCGAGATTGCTTGCCGGCGCGAAAATCACGGTTGTGCCAGAGTAGGACACAAATCCGGAAACCGAGGTTGTACCCTGCTTCAATGTAAATGTCGCCGATGTAAAAGTTGAAGCATCCATAGCCTCACTGAATATTGCGGCGATTTTCTGGTTGAAAGGGACACCCGTCGCGGCATTAGCGGGGTCAGTAGAACTTACAGTAGGTAGAGTAACAACCGCAGCCGCGCCTGATGTAAAACTCCACACATAGTTATTTGCCAACCCGTTGCCGTCAACATTCTGAGCCGTCGTTGTAATGGTTGCGGTAAAGAGGGTATTCGGCGTAAGAATGCTTGACGGTGTAAAAGTCGCCGTTGTGCCTGAATAAGTCACGGTACCCGATACAAACGATGTACCCTGCATCAATGTAAATGACGCGGTGGTAATAGTTGAAGAGTTCATCGTTTCGCTGAAAGTCGCGGTGATTTTGCTATTGAAAGCCACACCGGTGGACGCATTAACAGGACTTGTTGAACTTACCATTGGTGTAGTGACAACCGGGGGAGAAGTGATCCCAACCCTATCTTCGCAGCCAGCCATAATCACAACCAATAAAAGCGGTATTAACCATATCTTTGAATAGTTTTTCATAATTACTTAACTCCTATGAATAATTCGTTTACGTTATATGCTTGTCAAAAAGTTACACAGATGTTGTGAATATGTAAATCGGGCTTAAGGATGAAAAAGGGATTACATCTTTTGATTGAGATAACCCTCCGTCAAATTATTTATCGACATCAAGTGATGGTGGTTTGCCCGTACTGATGACAATTGTGTAGCGGGTATTCTGCTCAGCAAGAAACGATACAGACTCATTCTGAATGACGGCTGTAGCTGTAATATTTCCTTCAGATGCTGTTTGATAAGCCGTTGTCTGCCCGGGTTCGACATCGTTAATGCTGAATTTTGTGCTTCCCGACGTCTGTACACTCACATTGACTTTGCCCGACTGTTCATTGCGGATACGGAACTGGGGGTTTTTATTACTGGAACAACCATTGAGGAAGAGAAAGAATACCAGACTGAGAATACCGATAAATATGTTTTTCATACATTCTCCTAATTATGTTATTTGATGCAGGATGCCGCAAAAATCCCCTTACGGGGCAATCGATTATTACCCGTTGGAAATAATCGTATTTTCCAATTGGAATTTGTTAATAGCGGGAAGGTATTTCAATAGGTCAAAAGGATGAAAATGGGACTACATCTTTTAGATGAGTCATTTCCTGATGTTACCCATCTGATAAAAGGGATTACAATTGATTCGAGATTCGAGTTATAATTTTATTTTTTAGAAACCCCACAGGAGCCAACTTTTTTTCGCTTTTTCCATAAGTATTTTAAGCCGGGCAGAACTTTCTTTCAGATTAACAACAGTAGAATCGAATTTTTGCGCAAGCGATTGGTCCATCAACAAACTTCCTATTGTTCCTTTTCCCGATTGAATATTGCCTGTAATTTTGGACAAATCGTTCGTGATACGCGACGTATTATCAATAGTAGTTTTTAATGGTATCAGGATATCGTCCATATTAATTTGCGCGAAGCTTCTTTTCACATCATATATAAGGTTTTTTAATCCTTCCGAACCTTTTTTAAGATTAGCAATGGAAGAATCGACATTTTGAGCCAGGGATCGATCCATAAACAGTTTTCCTATTGTTCCCTTTCCCGAATGTATATTGCTCGTGATATCGGACAAATCACTTGTGATACCGGACGTATTATCAATACTTGTTTTAATAGATATCATAATATCGTCCAGATTGATCGGCTGGACTGTTTCGATAATATCGTTGTTCTCTATTTCCGTTTTTCCCCCTTTCCCGGGATTTATAATCAATATTTTATTCCCCATTAGTCCTTCCGATCCAATACTCGCAAACGCATCCTTCTTAATAAATTTTCGAGTGTTTTCGTCAATGAGTACTTCTACCCTGACGGAAGTATCGCTCACTACCTTAATATCTTCTACAGTTCCAACATTCACACCCGAGAACCGTACGTTATTTCCTTCTTGAAGTCCGCCAACATCTTTGAATATGCCGCTTATCCGAAATGTATTTCTGAATAACTGCTCTTTCTCTCCGATAAAATAGATTCCCAAAATGAATAACGCCATTCCAAGCGAAATAAATATTCCCAGCCTGATTTTATTAGTTGTATCTTTTTTCATTTAATCTGCTCTCGCGTTTTACCGTGCCTGCTATTCAAAAAATGATCGTATCCACGTATCTGTCGAATTTTCGAGATCGGTATATGATCCTTCTGCCGCGCAAATACCGTCTTTGATCACTATGATTCGATTTGCCGTGCGTCTTGCACAATCAATATCGTGTGTAATAATGATGGAAGAAGTATCATATATTTTTTGCACATCCAGAATGAGATTGCTTATTTCTTTTGATGTTATAGGATCGAGCCCGGTTGTAGGTTCATCATAAAGCATTATCTCGGGTTTTAAGATCAGCGTTCTGGCCAAACCAAGCCTTTTACGCATACCGCCTGAAAGTTCCGAAGGCACCATGTCAATTGCTTCAGAAAGTCCTACATGCCATAATGCTTCTTTCACAAGCGAATTCATTTTTTCTTTCGGTATTGAGTGTAATTGCCTTCTAAGCGGGAATTCAAGATTTTCTCTAACCGTCATAGAATCATAGAGGGCGCTGCTTTGAAAAAGGAAGCCTATCTTTTTGCGGATTTCAATCAGCTGCCTATCCTTCAGTTCGGAAATATTCCGTCCAAGTATAACAAGTTTACCTTCATCTATATCAACCAATCCCACAATACATTTTATCAGTACCGATTTACCCGTTCCGGATCTACCGAGTATAACGAGGGTTTCTCCTTTATGAATAACCAAATTAATATCCCGCAGCACATGATTATTTCCAAACGATTTCCTGAGATGTTCCATCTCTACAACTACATAACCGTTTTGCTTATTATTATGTTCGGCCGTTATCGTGGTTGAATCAGCCTCAATTCTTCTCATTGCACGGTTCATCCTTGAAACAAACTTGTTATTTGCACCACTATCATATCTATTATAAAGACCATCAATGATCCGAATACAACGGCCGAGTTAGCCGCTTTTCCGACTCCTTCGGTTCCGTTACTGGAATCATATCCTTTATAGCATGCAATAAGTCCAATTGCGAATCCGAAGAAAAACGTTTTGATAAACGCGGGGAGCAGGTCTTTAAAGTCGAGACTTTGAAATACCTGTGAAAAAAACAAGTAGGCGCTTACATTTCCTTTCAAGTTACATGCGGCAAATGCCCCCAGCAAACCGACGGCATCCGCATAAACTACCAGTACCGGGAGCATCAATGTAGCTGAAAGTACTCTCGTAACAACAAGATACTTGAACGGGTTGGTATCTGAAACCTGCATCGCGTCAATTTGTTCGGTCACGGTCATTGATGCCAGCTCTGCCCCGATTCCCGATCCAACTTTTCCCGCAAAGATCAACGCGGTAACCGCCGGTCCTATTTCCCGTATAATTGAAACTGCCACCATGGCTGGCAACCACGATACGGCTCCGAATTTTGCCAGTGTGGGTCTTGATTGAATAGTAAGCACAAGCCCGATTATAAAGCCCGTAATACCTACTAACCCAAGAGACTTGTAACCGATCATAAAAAATTGTTTCATTAGTTCATTAAATTCATACGGCGGTTTAAATACCTCTTTGAAAAAACGGATAGTAAATATTGTAAACGAAGATATTTCCGTAAAGAACCTGTCGAATACCGAATTGGAGACAGTCTCAGAATACGATTCCGGGATGATTTCCGCTTCATGGTGAGGATTTTGGGACTGTTGCGTGGTTATTTCTTCCATTTCGGTTATGTCTGTCTATGCGTAAATTGAGCTATTGAATAAGGAGTCCGTGATTCGTTTTTTCATTCTTCTTCTCTCTTTTCGCCGCTTTTTTTTCCTTCATGGTTTTTGCCGGTTCTTTCTTTGAGCTCTTTTTACTGTTCTGACCTTTACTCATGATTTTGTCCTTTTTGAATTAGTTTATACTCAAGCCTGTTATTATAACAAAGTCTTAACGGTAAATATTATTGAGAAATAAGCTTCAATACAATAGATCGAAGGGATGAAAAAGGGATTACTTCTCTTGAGTGAGCTAACGGCAGGTAATTATTCGTTTTAAAATGAAGAAGTATCCGGTGCGGTTTTTTCAGAGTCGGAGATGTGGGCATACTTTGCAATCTGAACCCGCGTGTTAAGGGCAAGTTTTTCAAGTATGTTATGGACGTGGCTCTTCACGGTAAAGGTTGATATACCCAGCCTTTGCGCGATCTCTTTATTAGTAAAACCATCTGAAATCAATTCAATAACCTGCCGTTCACGTTTCGTCATTCGAACCGATTCAGCAATTGCCGAAGTTTTTGAGCCGGTAATCGAATGTTCGACAATTTGAGCAAACAGCGAACCGGTTAAATGCCTCGGTAATACCTGGACGCCCCGGGAAACCGACCGGATTGTATTAAAAAATTCAATAACGTTCGCGTCTTTGAGTATGAATCCCGATACCCCCGCCTGAACAAATTCTAAAACATCCCCTTGAAACGGTATGAGATCCATCACTATTATTTTGGCTTCGCCGGAATGCTTTTTAATTAACTTTACTACCTGCAAGCTGTTTTGACTTCGTAAACCGAGATCGAGAAGCACTATATCCGGATTGTGCTTCTCCATCATCGGCAATATGTTTTCGCCGTCACCGGCAGTTGCCGCTACCTGCATATCGGATTGTTTTTTAACCATTGATGTAATGCCGTCACGAAGAAGTCGATTATCTTCGATAAGCAGTATCCGGATTTTTTTCATCACACTTCCGATCGTTCGAAAAGAATTATCGCTTATAATGTTGTTTTACGTAAAGTGAATGTGAATTTCGATCCTTTCCCCAATTTACTTTCGACCCATATTTTACCATCGTTTCTTTCGATAAATTCTTTGCAAAGGGGTAATCCGAGTCCGGTTCCTCTTTCCCCCGAAGTTCCGTTAGTAGTAAGCATTGTACTGAAGTTGAACAGTTTAGAGGCCTTTTCCGCTTCGATTCCTATTCCGTTATCCTGCACGGTGACCTCGACAAAACCGTCTTTATGAAGAGAGGATATTATTATCTTCCCTTCCGATTTAGTGAATTTGATCGCATTTATTAAAAGATTCTGAATAACCGAGCGGAGCATATCTACATCCGCATAAACGAAGATCCCCGTATCAACGTTATTGGAAATGGAAATATTTTTCCTCATAGCACTTTGATTTAAAATTCCTATTATTTTAATTACCGCGTCATTCAGATTAAGATTTACAGGATTATACTCGAGCATATTTCTTTGCATCATTGACCAATGGAGCAAATTATCCAGAAGGCCGAATAGACTTCTTAAATTATCATTCAACCCCCTGCTGAACGACTTAATCTCTTCATGCGATAAACTTTCGATTTCAGTAGCAAGCAATTCCGAGGAACTCAGCAATGACTGGAAAGGGCTTTTCAAGTCATGCGAGATTATTGTGAAGAATTTATCCTTTGTAGTATTGAGTAATTTAAGATCTTCCGCGTACTTTTTTAATGAATCTTCCGCCTTCCTGTATTCGGTTAAATCGATTAACGCAATCTGGCATTTTTTATCCGATTCCAGCATATTATCCAGTTCCAGACCCTCAAGAAGGACGCGAAACAGACGTTTATCTTTTGTTATCAATCTTAACTCGCAAGATTGTTTTAAGGATGAGCTAAAAACAGTTTTACTGAAAGAATTAAAAATATCCTTTTCATCCGGCATGATAAAAGTAATAAAACTTCTACCGATTAATTTGCCGCGATCAATTCCGAACATTTTACTCGCGCTTAGATTTACTTCCTTAATAATACCCTGTTGGTCCAGAGTAAAGTAAGGGATCGGTGAAAAATCGAACAGGTTCACGTATTTATTTCTCGACACTTCCAGCTCTTCTTGCGCAAGTCTTAGTTCCTGGTTCTGATGTTCCAGCTCGATTTGATGAACCTGGAGCAGCTGTACAAGTCTTTTGACATCCTCAATTTTTTCTATAGTCCGTTTTTTTTGTTTTGGTTCGAATTTAATCTTCTTTTTTTTAGTAACGGTTTTCCCGGATCCTGAAAGGGTACGTTTCATTTTTTATACCTCTTTATTTTATACTATGCACTGTATCGCAAGGAGAATGAGTTTAGTTTCTTTTTCCCCCTGAAATATCTGGCGCGCGTTTAATATTAATTTTTTCCTGTCCGCATCCGCAAAACTGTACTCCACCTCAAAATTCTCAAAAATATTGCGTTGCGGAATTACATCCTCAAGAAGTTCCCGCAATTGAGGAATATCCCATTTTTTATCGTCAAGTTCGTATATAAACCTGCCGACGGTTTTTTCGCCGACGGTGTTAAACGTTTTATAAAAAGACCTGTTAGCCGAGATAACCTTTAAATCTTTATCAAGAATGAGGAGCGATTCCCTTACCGTATCAATTATATTATCGGCATAGTCACGCGCAAGCCGAATTTCCTGATTCAATTTATTGTTCTCTTCGCTGGCAGTTTTTAAATTGTTGATATCCGAAAATGTAATCACGAGGCCGTCAATAACATTGCCTATCGTCCGGTAAGGTAATATCCGCATTTGATACCAGAGACCGCTGTTGGTCTGCAATTCAATTTCTTTAAATACGAGGGTTCTTAAAACTTCCTTTGCATCCTCGATAAATTTTTCATATTTAAGATTTGTAGCTATATGGTTTATCGGTCTTCCTATATCTGAGGGGATCAGGTTCACAACCTTTGTCGCGTGGAATGTAAATCTTTTAATAAATAAATTATTATCCAGAAAGATGGTAGGGATATCAATGCTTTCCATCAGGTTTTTCATATCATTATTAATAACAGATAATTCATCATTCTTATTTTGCAGCTCGGTGTTTACAGTAATTAATTCTTCGTTCAGCGATTGTAATTCTTCCTTTGAAGTTTCCAACTCCTCATTTGAGCTTTGCATCTCCTCGTTGGTTGACTGCATCTCCTCGTTTGTCGATTTAAGCTCCTCATTGGAAGTTTCCAATTCTTCGATGGTTGAGCGCAAATTTTCCTTGGTAGATTTTAATTCGTGCTCAAGTTCTTTAATAATTTTTCCCGATTTCTTTTCATAATGGATTTTTTTAGAGGCCGGCATTTTCCGGGGAGGTATTACTTCCTCAAAAATAATCAACAAGGAACCGAGCATTTCCACCGGATCTTTGATCGGTTTAACGGTAAGGTTTATTAATTGGGAGCTGCCGTTGGATTTTACTTTTATTCCCTCGACGGTTAGCGATTTTTTGCTCGACAAAACTTTTCTAATCAATGCCGGAAGTTCCTGCTGTAATCCCTCTCGCGCCATTTCAAAAATATTCATCTTCGCTTCGCCGTTGGTAAGCTCAAGGTATTTGCCGGTTCTTCCATGAATATAAACTATATCTCCCTTTTCGGATATTATCACGCAATTCGGGGTGTAACTTTGCAGTATAATCTTTTCAGCCAACCGGGTAATGTTTTTTGTTTCGTTGTTTTTCATAAAAGTCTCGTTGGTATTTCCCGCCTGGCGCGATGACGGGAACTCAATAAAAGGTTGCGCCGAGTAAATGGAATCTCTTTTTTTGTATATTTTCCATTTTTTATTTACCATCGAAAACAAATCAACAAACCCGCCGATAGTTTCAGAAGAACCGAGGAAAAGCAATCCGTTCGGTAAAAGGCTGTAATGGAACAGGGGAATTATTTTTTTCTGCAGTTCCGCATTCAGGTAAATTAAAAGATTACGGCAGGAGATCAGATCGATTTTGGTAAATGGAGGATCTTTAATAATGCTTTGCGGCGCGAAGACCAGCATTTCTCTTATTTCTTTTCGAATATGAAAAATATTTCCCTCGGAAATAAAGAAACGGTTCAAACGTTCCCTGCCAACATCCGATTCGATTCCTGAAAATGAACCAATGCGGGCCTTTTCAATCGCACTGATATCGATATCCGTGGCAAATATTTGCACGTTTAAGTATTTTTTCGCTTCATTCATGCATTCCCGTAATATAATCGCAACGGAGTATGCTTCTTCACCGGTATAACATCCGGGAACCCAAATTCTGATTTGACCGTTATCCGGCTTGCTTATCACCAACTCGGATAATACTTTTTTCAATTCCTCGAAAGACTCGGGATCCCTGAAAAAATTCGTCACTCCGATTAAAAGTTCTTTAAACAGATTTTCAATTTCCGCGGGGCTTTCCTGAAGCAGACGGATATAATTAGGAAAATTTCCCAGTTGGGTAACATTCATTCTTCTTTCTATACGGCGGTAGATGGTATTTTGTTTGTAAAGCGAGAAATCGTGACCGGTACGGGTTCTGAGAAGTATGAATATTTTTTGAAATGCATCCGGAATTTTACCGTCGGCAATTTCCTTATCCAATAAAACACCATGAATCTTAGCGGAGGCATATTTAATCAACTGATCAGGCATCTCTTCAGGGGGAAGAATGTAATCGGCTAACCCGGTTTTAATGGCGCTGCTCGGCATACCGTCGAATTTTGCCGATTTAGGGTCCTGAACCATGACCATTCCCAACTCACTCTTCACGGCTTTTAACCCGGCGGTTCCGTCTGAGGCCATTCCGGATAAGACAATACAAACAGCTTTTTCGCCTAAATCCGCGGAGAGTGATTTGAAGAAAAAATCAATCGGAAGCCGAAATCCATGTGCCTCAAGAGGTTCTATCAGCTGGATTGTACCGTGAAGAATAGCCAAATCTCTGTTAGCCTGCGCGACATAAACATGATTAGGTTCGACAACCATTCCGTCTTCAGCCTGGAATAACTTCATCTTCGTAGCTTTTTGAATCAGTTCAGGCATAATACTGACATGATTCGGATCCAAATGCGAAACTACGATAAATGCCATCCCCGTGTTCTCGGGCATATTTCTGAAAAATTTTTCGAGAGCCTCTAAACCGCCCGCGGACGCGCCGATGCCGACTACATAAAATGAATTATAAGAGGATGATATTTCGGGAGTAAGTTTCTTTTTTTGAACGGGAGATCGGTTAGGAATCGTTTTCTTCTTCATGGCTCCTTTCACAAATAAATCACGGCACTTTCGAAAATCTATATTAATAAAATGAATCGATCTAGAAGAAGCCGGAATAATCGACCGGGGGGAACCTTCCCCCTTCGGAGATAATTTTTTTTATATTAACGTAACGCTTAAATCTTCAAAAAGCAACCGGAAGCATGCAGGAATACCACCATTTATCGACGGGAAGCCAGGCTCCGGGAGAATTCGGGTCACTCCGCATTATACCAATTGTTTTGTTGTGACGATGAAATCCCTGTAAGGCAGCAGGTAAGGTTTTTCATCCACTTTGATTTTAATATTTGGTTTGTCTTCTTCCAAAATGGTAGCCACATCCCCCTGGTTGAATTTATATTCCTTATTTAAGGAAATAAAATCCTGCCTGAATACTCTTTTCTTTTCCATTGCGACTCCTATTTGTTGGTTTGGAAATACCCGCTCATTCTTAGCATTACAAACTTAAAATAAAAATCGGCTCAATGGAAGTAAATAATCCATTGGGATGAAAAAGGAACTAGATCTTTAGGATGATATAAATATCCTATTTAAATTGAAAGTAAATCAATTCTGCGGCAGTACAAAGTTAGTCAGCGTGGTAAGTCAGT
>Ga0182021_10012047_pt1 | contig 10275 bp, 8 predicted proteins | sample 612E3MmetaG_FD_120493 | JGI IMG/M metagenome (GOLD analysis project Ga0182021, IMG submission 120493) | Permafrost microbial communities from Stordalen Mire, Sweden - 612E3M metaG (Illumina Assembly) | ecosystem: Environmental > Terrestrial > Soil > Wetlands > Permafrost | place: Sweden... | reverse complement strand
TGCGGATTATGGACGTCAAAAATCGAAAAGCTTTTTCCGGTATTATTAATTATATAAACGTAATTATTATTGACAGCAATCTGAACCGGATTATACAAACGATCTTCACCCCTAATCATCCCGACTTCCACTGGAGTGGTCGGATTGCTGACATCATAAATCACGACATTACTATTCATACCGCCGACATAAATATAATTTCCCACCTGAGTAATATTATCGCCCCAGGCCGGCGTTCCCAAAGTCGCAGTGCTATCAACACTTCCGGTGATTATCGGATTGGTTGAGCTGGAAATATCGATGGCCGTAAGCCCTCGGCCATAATAACTGGAAACATAAGCATAATTTCCTGAAATAATTATATTTAAGGAGCCGTGCAATAATGAATAATTGGTGACACTACCTTTTAATATCGGGCTGGTTGAACTGGAAATATCCAAAACGACAAAAATACCATTAGAGTAGCTGCCAAAATAGGCGTATTGGCCGCGCACCGCTACAGCGCCGGTGTGAATCGAGAAGGGATCGGGAAAATTATCTTTCAGCACCATATTAGTGGTGCTGGCAATGTCTATAATGGTAATTTCGCCGGGATTATAATTACCAAAATAAGCGTAGTGATCGGAAATAAAAAAAGATTCCGGAGTCCAATTAGGAAGAGCCGGCATTATCCTGGAAATAAATGTCGGATTAGCCGGGTTGGAAATATCGAAAACCGCCAAAAATCCATTACTTGTTCCGTTGCTGCTGAGGACGTAAGCAAAATGGCCTTTAACAAAAATCTCGCTGGCTGAATCCAAATTCGTAGCATCAGTCAAACGGCCGGTAACAAAGGGATTGAGCGGATTGGAAATATCAATAACTGATAAGCTTTTGGCATTATAAGAAACAACGTAGGCGTAAGAACCGGTGGCATATACCCCGTCAATACTTTTTAAGTTAGTATGATCGGTAATGACGCCGGCTTGCACCGGATGAATCCGATCACTAATATCATAAACCAAAAAACTATCGGCCACTGTCGCGGCAACATAAAGATAATTACCAACCGCGGAAGAATCGTGTGGATCGCTAAGCGGCTGGTTATGATTACTGAGAATAGAGGGATTAACTGCGCCGCTTTGTTTGAGGCCGCCGGCTAAACTTAATGCCTCGCTCGGGTTGGCATTGCCGATGCCAACCGAAGATAATTTATTATAGGCGGTGATGCCGGTACTGGTGCCACGCGTCGCCAGCGAAGCGACAGTGCAATTAGTTTCGCCGGGTGCGCAAAGAGGATCAAGCGCCGCTCCGGGAGCGAGCTTGGCGCCCAGCCCGGAAGCTAAGGTAAAAAAAACTGCGCCGAAAAACAGCGGCGCAAGAATTGCGAAAAAGATGGAGGAATTAATTTTAATTTTTTTATCGCCGACTTTTTTTCTAGACATATATCCTAATTGATTATCGGTTCAACCATTGATTTGTTTGCGTGTTTTCATTATACCATTTTTTTAAATATAAAAACAGTTAAGCGAAATAAAAAAATCGCAGTCTGTTTATCAAGACTGCGATTTTATAAAATAATTAGCGGACAAAACCGATTTCCATATACCAGCCTTGCGGCTTCTTGCACACCGGGCATTTTTCCGGAGCGGATTTGCCTTTGTGAATATAGCCGCAGTTCAGGCATTTCCATTCCACTTCGTTTTCATTCTTGAACATATTTCCGCTTTCCAAACGGTCGGCCATTTTTACAAAACGCTCGGCGTGCTTTTCCTCCACTTCGGCGACTTCGTGAAAAAGCTTGGTGGCGCGCTCGTCGCCTTCTTCGCGGGCGTCGCGCTCAAAATTCGGATACATCGTGCCAAATTCATATTTTTCTCCTTCGGCGGCGTGGCGCAAATTATCCAGCGTGTTGCCAAGCGGATAAATATCGTAGGTGTTGGTCATGACGGTTTTGGCATCAATCTGTTCCAACTCTTCTTTGGCGTGCGTTTTTTCATTGTTCGCGGTTTCCTCAAAAACTTCCGCGACCCAAATCAAATTTTCTTTGCGGGCAATCTCAGCGTAATAAGTATATTTATTTCTCGCCATTGATTCGCCGGCGATAGCCTTCAACAAATTTTCTTTGGTTTTGGACATAAAATTTTGGATTACTTTTTATGTCTTGATTATAGCAAATTTTTTTCAAAAAAAATACCCCACACAAAGACGTGTGAGGTATCTGACTAATTGTAGTCAGAAACATTTTGACTTTTTTGCCACAGGGTTAAGAAACTAAACCTGGGGTCTTAAAATTCATAATTTTAGCTTATCGGTGAAAGTAAAACTGCTTTCGGATTTACATCCACTGCCTGGCTTATTTCTTTACCAAGGCTCCCAAATTTCCTCATAACTCGACAAATCTGGACTACCTTTATAATGACTGCGGTCAGAATCATTAATAAGTAGATACCCGGAAACAACCCACCAAATGCCAATAGCCCTGAGTTCATCGTTAGAAAATTTTTCCCTAATAAGGCAGGCCATTTCGGCATTCGGGGCAATATAATCCCTTTTTCTGTCATCAGTCTCAGTGATTTGATCATTGTCGGTGTATAATTTGCCCTTAATAACTCCGATTTTGGTCGTAATCCTAGTCGGTTTAAACCTCAGATAGCATTTCGCATCAGCGGAAATCTGTATACCTTTTTTCTTAAGACGCTTTATCCATGCTAAGCCGGTCGTGCCGTCGGAGGTGACGGAAAAATAAATTATTCCTTTTTCTTCACGCCATTTCTGAGCCAAATCGGAAGTTGTGTCTTCCATGATTTACCCCTTTCAATCAGTTGAGTTGAATTTATTCCTCAATATTAATATTCCATCGTTTTGTGGTTATGACCGCTAAAAAAATTTAAAGAACAATTGATTAATCTGTTATAAAATCATAGCACAACAAACAAAATTAGTCAATACAAATCAATAATTATTAGCTTATTTTAGCCTTAAATATTATTAATACTCATAAAAAAAATAATGTCAGGAATAGACCCTCCCCGTCTCGCGCGGCGCGATCCACCCCTCCCGAGGAGGGGACGTTTTAAATTTTTCCCAAATCCAAATAATCGTCGATACGCAATTGTTTGACGAATTCTTCCATATGCGAAACGATCAACACCGCGCCTTCGTAATTATTTATTGCTTCCGCGATGACCGGCAAGTGGCGGAAGTTGATGTGGTTGGTCGGCTCGTCAAGAATTAAAACGCCGGGCTTCATTAAAGTTAGGCGAGCAAAAGAGAGCAAGCCTTTTTGGCCTTCCGATAAATCCGCAACTTGATGGCCCATCAGTTCGCCGGTGAGTAAAAAACCGGCGGCCACGGAACGCATATATTGCGCGTCGTGATTATCTTCCGGCAAAGCCGAATATAAAGAATCGTAAACGGTTTGCGAAAAATCCAAATTGGAAAAATCCTGGCTGTAATAACCAAGGCGGACGTGGTCGGCAATTTTGGCGTTTTTATCTTTGCCGGCAATAAGCGTACGCAAAAAAGTGCTTTTGCCGATGCCGTTCGGTCCGGAAACCAAAAGATGCATATTCTTGAACAAAATTTTCTCCAGCTTTTTTTCCACCGGCTTGTGATCTTTGATTATTTTTACCGATTTGATGGAAACCAATTCGCCGACAATTTCCTGAAACGGAATATCAAATTCACGAATGGTTTTGTCTTCGCGGCGCACATCAACTTTTTCTTCTTCCATTTCTTCAGTTTCGTCGCGCAACTTGGCGGCGAGCTTGCGCATTTTGCCGCCCTTGTTGGCGAAAAAATTAACTTTTTCTTTGCGGTCTTTGATGCTTTTTTCCAATTGCGCGTTTTTCATCTGCTCGCGCTCGATGCGGCGCTGAATTTCTTCCACCACGTCATAATAATTGCCGACATAAGTTTCAATTTTTTTGGTAAAGACGTCCAGATATATAACGCCGTCGGTAAATAAATTCAAAAAGTCCGCGTCGTGAGAAATTACTAAAACCGTTTTGTCGGACATTAATAAAAATTGGATGAGATGACTAATGCCTTCGGCGTCCAAATTATTCGTCGGCTCGTCTAATAATAAAATATCCGGATTTTGTACTATCGCATAGGCTAATAATAATCGGGCTTGCTGGCCGCCGGACAAATCGCCGACGCGGCGGTCGGTGGGCACGGTTAAATTTACCGCGTCCATCGCTTTGGCGATCTGGCTTTTGATATTTACCGGCACAATTTCAAACGCTTTGGCAAAATATTCCGCGACTGACAAATCCAAATCCGCGCGCGCCACAGTCTGGCTGGCAGTACCGATTGTTGCATTATTTGTAATAGAAACACGGCCTTTTTGCGGTTTTAATTCGCCTTTGATCAAGCCGAAAAGTGTGGACTTGCCCGCGCCGTTCTGCCCCATCAAAGTTGTTTTTGATCCTTGGCGAATGCCAAAACTCACCTCGTCGAGCAAGGGTTTATTTTCTTTATATTCAAAACTTACTTCATTAAAACTTAAAATTACTTGTTCGGCCATTTTGTTTTTGTAATAATTAAAAAATTAAAGCCATCTCGCTATCGGGACGGCAAAAATAATACTAACACGAATTTTTGAAAATGTAAAGAGTGGGGTCGCGTAACGCATAACTCGTAACACGTAACACGCGCAACGAAAAAAAATTTTGCCATGCAGCAGTCCCGACCCGTCCTGAGTTTATCGAAGGAGGCGGAGACTGCTGCATGGCACAAGAAGAAGTTCTACTTCATAAACCCGCCGGCTTGCAATTCCCAGAGATGGCGATAGAGGCCGTTTTCCTTTTTTTCTAGTTCTTCGTGCGAGCCTTCTTCTTTAATTTGGCCGTCATCGACAAAAATTATTCTGTCCATTTTTCTGATAGTTGAAAGGCGATGAGCGATAACGATAACCGTTTTGTCGGCCATTAATTTTTCCAAGGCGTCTTGAATCAAGCCTTCGGATTCGGAATCAAGCGAAGAAGTCGCTTCGTCCAAAACCAAAATTGGCGCGTTGCGCAAAATCGCGCGAGCAATGGCGACGCGCTGGCGTTCGCCGCCCGATAATTTTATGCCGCGTTCGCCGACAAAAGTATCGTAACGTTCCGGCAGGTCGTTGATAAACTCATCGCAGTGCGCCATTTTCGCGGCTTTAATAATTTCTTCTTCAGTCGCTTTTGGCCGGCCGTAGCGGATATTTTCTTTAAGTGAACGGTGGAACAAAACCGGATCTTGCGGCACCAAACTGATATTTTGCCAAAGCGATTCCTGAGTCACGCCGGCAATATCTTGGCCGTCGATAAAAATATGGCCGCCGGTCAAATCAAAATTGCGCAACAATAATTTTATCACCGTGGTTTTACCGGCGCCGGATGGGCCGATTAAAGCGATTTTTTCACCACCCATTATTTGCAAATTAAAATTATCCAAAACTTTTCGCGTTTCGTGATAACAAAATAAAACTTTTTTGAATTCAATGCCGCCTTCTTTAACTTTTAAATTTTTGGCACCCGGCTTATCCAAAATTTCCGGCGTGGTCAGCAAGAGAGTTGTCATTTCTTCGGCGTCGGAAAAAGCGCGATAAAAAGTTCTGATCATCCGGCCGAATTGCCAAGACTGATTGATAATAATAATCACGTATGACTGAACCAAAACGAAATCTCCTACGGTAAAACTGCCTTTAAACCAAAGCCTGATTGTAATATACAACAATCCGAACTGCAAAAACACCATTAAAAAATTTGAGGTCCCATTGAACAATTCTTCAAAACTCCAAGCGCGCTGAGCATTGCGGCGCACTTCCTCGGTGTGCTTGGCAAAAGATTCGACTTCGCGCCGATACCCGTTGAACAGTTTTAAGCTGGAAAAATTAGTAATCGTGTCCGATAGAAATCCGGTCGTTCTGGAGATTGCCTCCGTTTCCATAACATCGAATTTATACTTCCAAGTCGAAAAGAAAAAATTGAGCGTCAAAAAAAGAATGAGCCAGATAAAAATTCCTATTCCCATCCAAGCGTTGCGCAAAAAAAGCACAACAACGATTACGACAATATTGACAATCATCGGCAAGAGGCTCCAAAAAACATTATCGACTATCGTTTCGAAAGCGCGAGAAAAATAATTTACTTTTTTGACCAACGAACCGGAAAAATTATCTATAAAGAAAGAAAAGGAATGGCGATGTAATTTTTTAAAGCTGGAATTATTAATTTCAGCGACCGTCCGGGAAGCGAAGCGAATATCAATAAGCACTGAGCTACGCCATAAAACCCATTGCGACAAGCCCATCCCGGCGGCAACAGCCAAAAAAGTCAACGCGGAATGAAATGAAGCTGGACGGTTGGCGGAATTGACGATAGCATCAATGATTTTTTTAAAATACACCGGGATAAAAGTACTGATGGCCGACGACGACATCGTAAAAAGACAAATGCTAAAAAAAGCCACCCAATGCCGGCGGATATGACTCCAATAAATCTTAATTGTCTCAAAAGCTCTGCTTTTCATAAAAAAATTCGGGGCAGATAATCATCCCCTACAATAGAATACGTAAAATCAGGCGTTTTGTTACACCTGGCTATTTTATAATTTGCAACGAATCACCTATTTTTATGGCTTTTTTTTGCGCTAAGCCGCCATTTATTTCTAAAACATATTGCGCCGACGCGGCGGAAGAATATGATGGGCAATCAGCGGTTAGACAGGGCTGAAAATTTATTTTTATATCAACTACCTTACCGGCGGCGGAAATAAAAATCATATCCAGAGGAATTTTGGTATTTTTCATCCAAAAAGATTGCGGGGCTTCGGTGGGAAAAACAAAAAGCATTCCGGAATCGGCGGCCATTGAGGTGCGGAACATCAAGCCGCGCGTCCACTCGTCCGGAGTTTGCGCGAGCTCGGCGTGAATTATAAAATTCGGCTGGGCGGGAAAAAAAATATTGACGGTTGAGGTTGCCACCGCTTGCTTGGCCGCGACTTTGGGTTGAAAAAATAAAAACGCAAAAACCAGCGCGGATAAAATTATCAACGAACAGAAAAAAATTATTAAAATTATTTTAAATATTTTCATATTCCGTAGGCACGCAATATTTTGCGTGCTGGCAATTTGAACGCAAAATATTGCGTTCCTACAATTAAATAAATGGATTTTCTTTATTAAAATCCGGAATAAAAATATCACCGGCTTCCGGCTCTTGTGTCCAGCCGAAATCCAAACCCAATTCATTTTTTTTCTTTTCCACGGCGGAAAATTCTTCCGGCGTAATTTGGCGATTAAGCTCAGGAAATTCGGCGGCGCGATAAAGCGGCGCATATTGGCTCATCAGGCTTAAGTGAATATTTTTATCAATGGCGGCAATTTTTTCCAAAGCTAAAAAAGAATTTTCCAAATTATTCGGCAAGATCATATGGCGGATAATAATTCCTTTTTGCGCGATATCGTTTTCATCGGTCTGCAAAATTCCGACCTGCCGATACATTTCGCGAATGGCTTTATCGGCCACTTCGGAATATTTCGGCGCGCGGGAATATTTGGCCGCCAACTCATCATCTCCATATTTAAAATCCGGCAGATAAATATCCACAATACCGACTAAATCTTTGATCGCCGCGACTGATTCATAGCCGTTGGAATTCCAAGCGATGGGGATTTTTAAGCCGAGTTCACGCGCCAAAATAACAGTAGATCTTATTTCTTGCCTCCACGGCATCGGTGTCACCAGATCAATGTTGATTGCGCCCTGGTCCTGCAGATCCAGCATAATCTTGGCTAAACCGGAAATAGTATATTCTTTCCCTGAATTCTCATGGCTAATCTGCCAATTTTGGCAAAAAACACAGCGTAAATTGCAATCACTGAAGAAAATCGTACCAGCCCCTTGTTTAGCAGTGCCGGTCAATGGCGGCTCTTCGCCGAAATGTTTGCCAAACCAAGCAATTTTTACTTTATCATTCATATAAACGTAGTATAACAAAATGGCTGTCTTTGAAAAGCCAATTTTTTTTAAACAAAAATAAGGTAGAATGTTGGCCGTGATTATGTTATAATATAAAATAATATCAGCTTCGTTTAAATTAAGGGGTAGAACACCCCTTCGCTGCGGCGCAGTGACTTTTGTAAACCCACCCCGTCCGCGAGGCGCGGCCACCCCTCCCCTTCGACAAGCTCAGGGCTGGCCGAGGAGGGGAATTATCATGGACTATTTATCTTTTTTTAAAAAAATTCTAGTGCCGGAAGAGCCGATTGCCGGCTTGGAAATCAGCGACAGCAATCTGCGGCTGGTGCTTTTGAGTTTGGATAAAAAAACCGACTTAATCAGTACGCGGCAAAATTCTCAGCAAGCGCTTGCCGCCGGCATTATTGAAGGCGGTGTTGTTAAGGATGCGGCAAAATTGCGCCAAGCCCTGCTTGATTTCAAAAAAACCTTAAATCCGCCGGTTGATTATGTCGTCGCCAGTATTCCGGCCGACCTCGTCTATGTCAAAAAACTTGCTTTTCCTAAAAATCTTGAAGGCCAGAATTTAATTGAAGCCATCAAGTTGGCCGTTGATTTTCAATTTCCTTTTAAAAGCGCTGACGCCTACTGTTCTTGGGAAATCAATGACAGCCAAAACCCGCAGCAAGTTTTTGTGGCCGAAGCGCTGAAAAAAAATATCGATCCGTATATTGAATCGATTCGTCCGGCCTTTAATCTGGTGGCACTCGAGATACAGCCGGCCAGTTTTGCTCGCGCCGCGGTTTTGGAAAAAGAAAAACCGGTCTTGTTAAAAATCGACAGTCAAAGCGGCGCCGGTTTGTTTATCATTGAAGATGGGGAAATTATTTTTTCTCGCCTGATTACCAATGATGTTCCGGAAAACAAATTGCGCGATGAAACTAGCAAGCTGATCGATTTTTATGAAGCCGATGCAGGGGAAAAAATTTCGCAAATTATCGATCTTAGCCAGAATGCCATAGCAATTGATAAAAAAATAAATTTCCCAAAACAAGAAAACAGTCTTGGCTTAGTCGCTTTGGGGGCGGCGCAGCGCGGCTTAATCGAACGCCGCGTTGATAATTTTATCAGCTTGTCGCCGATCAGCCCGCAAAAAGCCTATAAATATCACAAGGCGGTCAGTTTTACTTCCATCATGACCGGATTAAGCATCGGTCTGTCGATATTTTTTATTGTCGCGTTTTTAGGAACATGGATCTTGATGATTGCCTTACAGCAACAAGATGTGCAAAAAACTGACGCTTTCAGCAGTTTGCCTTCAACCGCGGATTTGGGCGGAGTGGAAACAAAGATCCAAAATGCCAATGAGCTAATTATAACTACAGCCGGCATTTTAAAAACTTCGCCGCGCTGGTCCGGTTTGATTACTGAATTGCAAAATTCAATAATTAAAGGAATTATCGTTGACGGAATAAGCTTGCCGGCACCCGAAGGGACAATGACTATTTCCGGCATGGCCGGCGACCGCGACACGCTTAATCTTTTCCGCGATAAATTAAAAACCTCGGCCATCCTTACCAATATCAACTTGCCGCTGACTAACCTTGATCAAAAATCCGATATTCCTTTCACTATTTCTTTTGACTTAAAAAATCCGTCTTTACTATATAAAAACCCGTCTTAATATGTGGTTTAACACTCGACAACAAGTGATTATGATTATTTCCCGCCGCTCTATCATCGCCGGTGCGGTGATTATTATTGCCGCGCTGTCTTGTTTTTTCATCGGCCAAGAAATAGTCAAAATCAGCGACGGTTTGCAACAGAAAGAAAATTTGACGCGATTATTGGCCTTGCGCATTGACAATATCCAGAAACTAAAAGATTCTTTGACGATTTTGGGAAGCGGTGATGTAAAAATCGAGGCTGTTTATCCTTCCACGGATAATATTTTAAATTTTGTCGGCGCTTTGGAAAGTTTAGCCAAACAAAATTCTCTCAAACAAAATTTGAGTTTCAGCAATTTCGCACCGGTCGCTTCAATCAATGGCGCGACTGTTGAAAAAACCGATTACACGATTAACTTGACCGGCAGTGTGACAAATCTTAAAGCTTATCTCAGCCAATTGGAAAATATTTCTTTTGTCACTAAGATTGGCTCCGTCAACTTGCTCGCCGCACCGCCTTTCGGCTGGAACGGCGACACATCAATTACTATTAACGGTTCGCTTTATGCCCGGCAAGCTCAATGAAATGAAACAAAAATTTGTCCTCGCCAAGATGCTTTATCCGGCCATCACGATTCTTTTTATTGCGGTGGTGATTTTGCTGTTCGGCAAAACCGCCATGTTCT
>Ga0182021_10012046_pt1 | contig 10275 bp, 10 predicted proteins | sample 612E3MmetaG_FD_120493 | JGI IMG/M metagenome (GOLD analysis project Ga0182021, IMG submission 120493) | Permafrost microbial communities from Stordalen Mire, Sweden - 612E3M metaG (Illumina Assembly) | ecosystem: Environmental > Terrestrial > Soil > Wetlands > Permafrost | place: Sweden... | reverse complement strand
GGGCGCGGGTTCGCGGTGGTGGCCGAGGAGATTCGCGCGCTGTCGGATCGCGCGGCGACGGCCAGCTCCGACATCGGCAAGATCATCCGCGGACTGCAGTCCACCACGCGCGAGGCCATCTCGGCAGCGGCCGAGGGTTCCAAGGTCGCGGACGAAGGAGCGACGCTCGCCGCCGACGCCGAGCGGGCCATGGCCGCCATCCTCAAGGGCGTCGAAGACGTGGGGCAGACCGCGCGTGAGATGTCGCGATCGACCGAAGAGCAGGTCGTGGCCAATCAGTACCTGGCGCAGAGCATCTCGAAGGTCAGCGAGCAGAGCCGCGCGATCTCGGTCGGCGCCAACGAGCAGACGCGCGCCTCGAAGGCGCTCGCGCAAGGCAGCGTGGAGATGCGCCTCATGGCCAAGCAGACGAGCATCGCCGCGGCCGAGCAGGCCAAGTCGATGCGGAACATCGTGAAGGCCAACGCGCAGCTCAAGGGCGGCGTCGAGCAGGTCTCGCGGGCCTGCCAGGAGCAGGCGGTAGGCGCCAGCGGGCTGGCCAAGGCCGTGACCGAGATGCGCGCCGTCACGCTCTACATGAGCGGAGCGCTCGCGGACCAGAGCCGCGAGGCGTCGCTCATCAACGTGCAGAGCCGCGAGGTGACGTCGGCCACGCAGCGCACCATCGTCGGACTCTCGGAGCAGGCGAAGGGCGCCGCGGACATGGCCAAGTCGCTCGAGGAGTTTCGCGAGCGAACCGCCCAGATGGCCAAGGCGCTCCAGGAACAATCGCAGGGCGGCAAGCACCTCGAGGCGGCGTCGCGCCTGGTCGCGAAGCTGGCCGAGGAGGTGACCGTCGCCACCGGCGTGCAGGCGGTCGCCGCCGCCGGGCTCTCGCAGACCGCGGAAGAGGTGCGCCGTCTCGCGAAGCACACCTCGCGGGCGCTGGAGGAACAGGCGAGCACGGTCGCGATCACGACGGCCAACGTCGCGAAGCAGACCCTGAGCCTCGGGGCGACGGCGCGCGCGACGGCCGAGCAGGCGGCCGCGAGCGAGCGTATCCTGCACGCCGTCGACGACATGCGGCGGAGCGCGCGCGCTGCGGTGAGCGCGCGGCCCACGAACGGCGCGGCCGCGCCAGCGAAGGAACGTACGTGACCACGCTGCGGCCCCTCAGCCTGAGCGCGGCGGACCGGGCCCGTGTCGAAGAGATCTCGCGCCTGGCGAGCGTGGGCGCCGTCCAGGAGCTCGTCGCCCGTCTCTCTGATCCGAGCTGGGCCGTGCGTCGCACCGTCGTGGCGTCCCTCGCCCGCATGGGCTCGGCGATCGACCCCCTCTGCGCCGTGCTGCTCGGCGATCGCACCGACGAGGCGCGCCTCGCGGCGGCCATCGAGGCGCTCTCGACGTCGACCGGCGACGCCGACGACGCGGTGCTGCGGCTGACGCGCGATGGGCACGCCGAGGCCGTCCTCTGTGACGCGGCGCAGATCCTCGGTCGTCGAAGGTGCAAGCGCGCCGTGCCGAGCCTTGCCCGGCTCATCGCCGGCGGCGACGACAACGTGGCCGCGGCGGCCGCCGAGGCGCTGGGGCGCATCGGGGGTGCAGGCACCGTCGAGCCCCTGATTTCCGCCGTCGAGAGCCCGAGCTTCTTCCGCGCCTTCCCGGCGATCGCGCCGCTGGGGTACTCGACCGATCCGCGCGCCATTCCGCCTCTGGTGGCGCTGCTCCGACAAGCTCGATACGCGTATGAAGCGGCGGCAGCGCTGGGCCATTCGGGTCAACTGGCGGCGGCGCTTCCCCTCATCCTTCTCCTCGTGAACCTCGACGACGGCCTGGCCCGCGCCGCGGCGAGCGCTCTCACGCGGCTCCGGATGCATCGAGAAGCGCGCTTCGACGAGGCTTTTCGCGGCGCAGCCGACGCCCCCTTCGCCGCCGAGGCGCGCCGGCGGTTGCGCGGTTGCCTCGACGGCGGAAGCGTGTCCGAGAAGCTGGCGCTATCCATGGTGCTCGGGTGGCTGCAGGACGACACCTCGATCGCCGAGCTGGTCGAGCTGTTTGGCGTCGAAGCGGACGACGACGACGCCATCCGTGGGGCGCTGGGCACCCTCGGCGTCCGCGCCGAGCCTCGCCTCCTTCAGGCGTTGCACGACGGAGACAGCGCGCAGCGCCTGCGTCTGATGTCCGTCGTCACACCCCGGCGCGCGGGCCTCTCGGTCTTCGTCGAATGCCTCGCCGACGTCGAGCCACGCGTGCGCGCCCGGGCGTGCCAGGCGCTGGCCAAGATCGGCGACGTGACGGTGGTGCCTGCGCTGTTTCGCCTTCTCGGCGATGTGAACGCGCACGTCTCGCAAGCGGCGGTCGCGGCCATCCAGTCGCTCGGCTGCGCCGAAACGAAGGCGCTCGCCATGGACGGCGCCTTCTCCAAGGATCCGCGAACGCGCCGCGCGGGGCTGCGAATCCTGGCGTATTTCGGCTACCCCGAGGGCCTGGACGTCATGATCGAGGCCATGTCGGACCCCGACGAGCGCATCCGCGACGCGGCGATCTATGGCCTGCCCTTCATCGAAGACCCGCGCGCGCTCCGCATCCTGCTCGAGGCGAGCAAGAGCCCCGCGGCGCAGACGCGCGCCGCCGCCATGCGCGCGCTGGGTCAGACGACGGAGCACGGCGAGGTGCCCGGCGCGCTCCTTCGCGGGATCGGCGACCTCGATCCCTGGGTTCGCTACTACGCCTGTCAGGCGCTCGGACGGCTGGAGATCTTCGCCGCGCTGGGCGCCGTGATCGCGCTCATCGACGATCCCGCGGGGCAGGTGCGCGTCGGCGCCATCGAAGCCATCTCCAAGCTCGGCGATGGTCAAGCCACGGCGGTGCTCGACGGCGCGTGCCGGTCGGCCGATCCCGACATTCGTCGCGCGTCCATCCTGGGCCTCGGGGGCTGCAAGCGGTCCGAGGCGCTGCCCATCCTCCTGCGCGAGGCGCGCGCCGAGGACTCGGCCACGCGGCTGTACGCGCTCTCTGCGCTGGCCGAGACGGACTCGGAGGACGCGACCCACGCATTGGCTCGCGGCACGCTGGATCCCGTCCTCCTCGTGAAGAGCGCGGCCATCGCGTTTCTCTCCGCGCGCTCGGGTCCCGAGGCCACGCGGTGGCTGATCGCGCAGCTGCTCGACGGGCACGGCGGAAGCGGTGCGCTGGCCGCGCTCCAGAACCCCGTCGCCGGCCGGATCGCCGAGATCCTGGTCGCCCTGCATACCGCCGAGCAGCCGCTGACCTCGCTCCTGGTCTCCGCCCTGTCGCGCATGCCCCCGCCCGAGGGACCGCTGGCGATCGAGGCTGCGTTCGCGGTCGACAACATCCATGCGCGCCGTTCGTCCGCCCTGGTGCTCGCGGCGCTGGACAGCGTCGCGTCACGGTCCGCGCTCGAAGCGGGCAGGCTCGGCGATCCCGACGACGAAGTTCGTCGGATCTGTGCGGCGGCGCTGCGATGAACGAGCTGCGTCTCGAGGCTACGCTCTTCCGCCTCCTGCGCGGGCTCGTCGAGGAGCGGACGGGGATCTTCTACGCCGAGACGCATCGCGACGTCTTCTCGTCGCGGGTCTGGGAGCGCATGGTCGACGCGGGCTTCGAGTCGCCGCTCGACTACTACTACTACCTTCGTTACGACGCGGCCTCCTCGGCCGATTTCGACGCGCTTGTCGACCAGCTGGTCGTGAACGAGAGCTACTTCTTTCGCGAGCCCGAGCAGCTTGCCTCGCTCCGCGACGACGTTCTTCGCCCGCTCGTGAAAGCGGGACAACGCCCGCGGGTCTGGTGCGCGGCGGCGTCGACGGGGGAGGAGCCGCTCTCGGTCGCAATGCTGCTCGCCGAGGCCGGGCTCCTGGCCCAGGTGGAAATCGTGGCCACCGACATCAGCCAGAAGGCGCTCGCGCGCGCGAAGAGCGGCGCGCATTCGCCCGCGTCGCTGCGCCTGCTCCCGGCAGGCGCGCACGAGCGCTGGATGAGCACAGAGGACGGCCACGTCACGGTCGCAGCGGAGATTCGCGAGAAGATCGACTGGCGCCAGGTCAACCTGCTCGACGAGCGAGCCGTCGCCGGGCTGGGGACGTTCGACGCGATCCTCTGTCGAAACGTCCTCATCTACTTCCGGGACGAAACGGTGAGGCGCGTGGTGAGCACGCTAACGGGGGCGCTGTCCGCCGGGGGCCGCCTGTTCGTGGGCGCGTCGGAGTCGCTGATTCGCTTTGGGACCCTCCTCCACTGCGACGAACGAAGCGGCGCGTTCTCCTACTTCCGGGCGGACCCATGACGGTCGGTCGCCGGATCCGCGTGCTGGTGGTCGACGACTCGGCCTTCGCGCGGAAGGTGCTGCGCGAATCGCTCGGCAAGAGCCCCGAGCTCGAGGTCGTCGGCTTCGCGCGCGACGGGCTCGACGCGCTGGAGAAGGTTTCCGAGCTGAAGCCGGACGTGATCACGCTCGACCTGATCATGCCCGAGCTCGACGGGATGGGCGTGCTCCACGCGCTCCAGTCGATCCCCGGCGCACCTGCGGTGGTGATCGTGAGCATGGCGGACGGTGACGCCGAGCTCGGGGTCGCGGCGCTCGCGGCGGGCGCGTTCGATCTCGTCCACAAGCCCACGGCGCTCGCGCTCGACCGACTCTACGAGCTCGGGGACGAGCTGGTGCGGAAGGTCATCGCCGCCTCCGGGGTCGCCCCAAGGCCTACCCCCGCAAGCGCCCGGGCCGTCGATCCGGCGGCCCCCCTCGCCGCGACACACACGAGCATGGTCGTGCTGGGAGCGTCGACCGGCGGACCGCATGCGGTCACGGGCTTGCTTCGCGCGTTGCCCAAGAGCTTTCCCGTTCCCATCGCGATCGTCCTGCACCTGCCGGTTGGCTTCACCGACGCGTTCGCGAGGCGCGTCGATGCCGAATGCGCGCTCTCGGTGGTGGAGGCGCGGCAGGGTCTCCTGTTCGAGGCCGGCACGGTCGTGATCGCGCGCGCCGGGATTCATCTGCGGGTGTGCGCGCGCGCGGGCGGTTGGGTCGCAGACCTGGGCGTGGCGCCGTTCGACTCGCCGCACCGGCCGTCGGTCGACGTGCTCTTCGAGAGCGCGGCGGAGCACGTGGGCAAGAGGACGCTGGGTGTCGTGCTCACGGGCATGGGCAACGACGGGCTCCGCGGCTCGCGCGCGATCCACGCCGCGGGGGGGCGAATTCTCACCGAAGCGGAGTCCTCCTCGGTCGTCTACGGCATGCCCCGCTGCGTGTTCGAGGACGGTATCGCGCTCGCCGAGGCGCCCATCGAGCACATGGCCGAGCTCATCCTCGCGCAGCTCTGAGTCACCGCTCGACGCAGTCGCCGCCGCCCGCCTTGGCGCGGTACAGCGCGACGTCGGCACGGCCCACGAGGCCGTCCCCCGAGAATCCCTCGCTCTCGCTGGCCGCCGCTGCGCCGGCGCTGAAGGCAATGACCTCGTCCGTCCCGTCGGAGAACCGAAACGGGCTGGCCGAGAGCCACCTGCGCAGGCGCGTCGCCACGTCCACGGCGCGGGTCGCGTCGCAGGCGGTCAGGAGGAGCACGAACTCGTCTCCGCCGTAGCGAAAGGCCACGTCGTCGGCGCGCATGACGGCGTGGATCGTGTTCGCGAAGTGGACGAGGACGCGGTCGCCGTCGGCGTGCCCGTGGGTGTCGTTGACGGCCTTGAAGTGGTCCAGATCGAGCACCATGATGCAGAAGGGCTGATCGAGCCGCAGGGCGCGGGCCGAGGCCTCCAGGATGCGCGCCTCGAAGTGGCGACGGTTGAAGAGCCCGGTCAGCGGATCGCTCGTCGCCTGCAATTCGATGACGCGAAGATCGTCGCGAAGCTTGCGCTCGCCCTGGGCGTGCGACCGCACGGCCCGAACCTTGGCGACGAGCACGCTGGGCGAGCAGGGCTTGGCCAGGTAGTCGCTGGCCCCGGAGTCCATGCCGTTCACGATGTCCCGGTCGAGGGTGGCGGTTCCCGTCACCATGATGACGGGGATGTGGGCGGTGGCCGGAGAGCGCTTCAGCCGGCGCAGGAGCTCCATGCCGTCCATGCCGGGCAGGACCACGTCGAGAACGATGGCGTCGATCGCGCCGGGATCGGCCAAGACCAACGCCAGCGCGTCCTCGGCGCTCGACGCGCCGGTGCTGGGCAGATCGCCCATGTCGAGGGCGAACATCACCAGCAGGCGTGTCTCTTCGTCGTCGTCCACGACGAGGACGGAACCCGTCCCTTCGTGTCCCTGGCTCTCCTCGGTGTCTTCGATGTTCATGACCCTGACACCTCCTTGAGCAAGGGACGGGCCATCGTGAATTTGTCCAGATCGCGGCGCAAAAACGCCCTCTGGGGCCCCGGGCGAGGCTGTGGCATTGTGGCGTGGCGGCACAAATGAGGTCGGGCTGCGTGTAGGTGACCGGCGCAGGGTCCGTTGGTAGAATCGAACGCCATGCTCCTTCGCCCCTCTCGTGTGCCGCTCCTCGTTCTTGCCCATCTCGGCCTGCTGCCCCTGGCGTGCAAACCGGGAGAGACACCCGTCGAGCCCGTCGCGGTAGCGAGCGGGACATCTCCTGCGCTTGCTGCGTCGCTGCGCGACGCAGAGCTCGGAGCCTCTCCCGCGACCGCGACCGCGACCGCGACCGCGACCGCGACCCCGACCGCGACCCCGACGGCTTCGGCCGCTTCGTCGGCGGCGCTCAAGACGGGCGAGTGCAGGGTCGATCGTGACTGCGGCCCGGCCTACGCCGAGTGCAAGCATGTGCCCGGAGAGAAGGACGGCATCGGGACCTGCGGGTATCGAGAGCACTACAACCTGGGCCGTCCGCTCTTCGTCGAGGGCGTGGCTCACGTCGCGCCGTACGTCGGGACGATCACCTCCGAGGAGGGCGAGGCGCTGCGGCGCGCTGCGCGTGAAGAGCACGCGAGCATCGCCGCGTTCGCGCGCACGATCAGCGAGCTGATGGCCCTCGGCGCGCCCACGTGGTTGCTCTTCGACACCCAGGCCGCGCTCGCCGACGAGATTCGCCACACCGAGCTGACGCTCGATGCGATCGAGCGGCTCACGGGCGAGCGCCTCGTCCTCGGCGCGCTCCCCGCGGCGGCGGCCCCGTTGCGCAGCGGTCCCGGGGCCGCCGCCGGGCTCTTTCGCGACGTGTTTCGCGGCGGCGCGGTCGGCGAGACGATGGCGGCCGCGCACGCGGAGCGCCAGCGCGACGAGGCGTCGACCGACCAGCTCCGCGCGTTCTACGACACGATCTGCGTCGATGAAGCGAAGCACGCTGCGCTGGCGTTCAAGACGCTTCGCTGGCTGCTCGACGGAGACGTCGAGCAAGCCAAGGTGCTCGAGGAAGAGCTCGCGCGCCTGGCGAAAGACGGCTCGTTCGAGGAGCGCACGCTCGTCGGGCCGATGCTCGACTACCTCGGCTGAGCCCGTTGCAGGGCTAGGGCTGGACGACGACGCTGTTGTCGATGCTCACCGCGCTCTGCGCGAGCAGTCGTCCCGTGATGGACGCACCGGTCCGGAGCGCGATGGCCGTCTGACCCAGAATGACGCCTTCGAGGTGCGCCGTCGTGCCGAGATCCACGCCGCCGCTGACCTGCCAGAAGACGTTCTTGGCCAGCGCGCCGCCGGTCAAGAGGACGTTCGTCGCGCTGCTCACGGTGAGATTCTGGGCAATCTGGAAAATCCAGACATCGGTCGCGCTTCCCGTGAGGGTGACGTCGGTCGGAATGAGAAGCCCGGTGCCCCACTGGTAGACGCCACGGGTGAGGGTCATCCCCCCGATGTCTCCTGCGCCCAGCTCGGTCACGTCGGGCGCGCGCCCGGCCGCGTCCGTGAAGGCGACGCGGTGCCGAGCGACAGCAGCAAGAACGCGACTCCGGTCCTGGAAAGATTCGACATCGTCGTGACGGTGAATTGCGACATATCGAACTACGGGTGCACGGTGCGTACCGCGAGAATCTCCGCAGGAAACGGCCGATTCGAATCGACCAAAATGCCACATGAGGCACGTCGGTCTCCGTCCCGGCACGGGTCGTGCCGACTGGCCATTGCGCCGTGACCGAACGATGGCCAGGTTCGCCAAACGCCGGGCGGAGGTCGCGAATACGAACGCGCCGACGGGACGTCAACGCCGCGCAGGCCTTGCGCAGCACGCATCGAAGGAGAATCCCATGACTGATCTCAAGAACAAGGTTTCGCAAAAAGCGGAGCACCTGAAGAACAAGGTGACGGAGACGGCGAGCAAGGTCGGCCACGCCGCCACCGAGGCCGTCGAGAAGGGTGAGCACGCCATCGCCGAGGCGGCGCACAAGGCGAAGGACCTCGCGGTCGACGCGGCCGACAAGCTCCAGCACAAGACCGACAAGGCCGCGGACAAGGCCCACGACACCATGCAAGCGGCCGGCGACAAGGTCAAAGAGGCCGGCGAAAAGGTCAAGGACGTCGGCGAGAAGATGAAGAAGACCACCAACTAACTCGCGCGCTCGCGCTGAAAGGCAGGGACACCATGTCCATCCTCGCTTGGATTCTTCTGGGTCTCATTTCCGGGTTCATCGCCAGCAAGCTGGTGGGCGGAGGAGGCGGGCTCCTCGTGGACCTGGTCCTCGGCGTCATCGGCGCCTTCGCCGGCGCGGGGGTGTTTCACCTCATCGGTCGCGTGGGCGTCACGGGCTTCAATCTCTGGAGCGTGTTCGTCTCGGTGATCGGTGCCGTGTTCGCGCTCGTCGTCTATCACGCCCTCTCGGGTGGGCGCCACTCGACCGCCTGACGCTGTTATGCTCGTTCGCATGACGCGGACGAGCATCGGGTGGGGCTTCGTGACGCTGGCTCTGGGGATGCTCGGCCTCGGCTGCTCCGACGCCGCGGAGGTCGTCACGACCGACGGCGGCGTGACGGCCGATGGCTCGGGCACCGACGCCACGGCCGGCGACGGCGGCCCGGTCGACTCCGGCGCCGACGTGGTCGTCAGCCCGGACGGCGCGGCCAGCTTCGCCAAGGGGTGGCTCTACACCCAGGGCAACAAGGTCTATGTCGCGAACGGCACGGGCGGCGGCTCGGTGTGGGTCGGCCGCGGCGTGAACATGGATGACATCTTCTTCTGCGGCTACGACAACACGCTGTGGATGTCGAACCCGGGCCAGTCGCTGACGACGCTGGCGACCAATCTCGTCACGACCTGGAAGCCGACGTTCGTGCGCCTCTCGCTGTCGATGAACAGCTACCCCACGAAGCCCAGCTGGACGGCCAACCCGGCGCAGTACAAGACGCCGATGACCACGGTCATCAATGCGATCGGGCAGAGCCCGGGCGTCTACGTCATGGTCACCCTGCGGAGCGACGTCTCCATGGTCATGGAGGACATGCTCTCCAGCGATTCCGAGGCCACGGGCGTCCCCTCGAACGCGACCGACGCCACGTACGTCGCCCTCGTCGACACGTTCGCCAACGCGAGCTTCGTCCTCTTCGGGCTGAGCAACGAGCCAGGCGGCGACCAGGTGCAGACCTCGGTCATCACGGCGGCCATGGAGCACGCGGTGGGCGTGATTCGCGCGGAGGAGAACAAGCTCGGCGTCCCGCACCACATCGTGTCGGTGCAAGGCAACAACTGGACGAGTGACATCAGCGCCTACGCCGCGAAGCCGCTGCCCTATGACAACGTGGTCTACGAGGTGCACGGCTACCCGCCGCTGCCGAGCTCGTACACGTACGCCAACCTGCCCGTGATCCTCGGCGAGTACGGCACCCTCGCGAACGCGACGGCCTTCTTCGCCGACGTCGAGGCGAAGCAGATCCCGAACCTGGCGTGGGACTTCGACCCTTACAGCGACTGCACGCCGGATCTCCTGCTCGTGAACCAGAGCTCGACGAACCTGACCCTGACGGCGTGGGGAACCACCGTGAAGGCGTACCTGCTCGCGCACTGAGCCCTATTTGGGCGGAGGCGGGATGCTGCCCTTCTCGTAGACCTTGCTGGTCTCCTCGAACTCGTCGTCGGCGTCCTCGGGACGCTTCTCGCCGCGCTCGTCGAGGATGTCGACGCACATCCAGACGCAGTCCACGCAGATGGAGCCGGTGTCTCCGACGATCGCGCGATCCGGAGCTACCGGCTCGCCACACATCGAGCAGTGGATGTCGATCACTCCCTGGTTCTACCTGGTTCTGGCCGCCAAGTCTGCACGCGGTAGTGTCACATGGGGCGCTCGAGGCCCTGCCTCATTTGCCCCTCGGGCGCTCGGGCGTCGCGCCGTCGCCTTGATAGGGCGCGCCGTCGG
>Ga0182021_10012045_pt1 | contig 10275 bp, 12 predicted proteins | sample 612E3MmetaG_FD_120493 | JGI IMG/M metagenome (GOLD analysis project Ga0182021, IMG submission 120493) | Permafrost microbial communities from Stordalen Mire, Sweden - 612E3M metaG (Illumina Assembly) | ecosystem: Environmental > Terrestrial > Soil > Wetlands > Permafrost | place: Sweden... | reverse complement strand
CAGCGCCTGGGGGAGATGGCGGCGCGCCTGGACGAGTTCACCAAGCAGATCGTCGAGACCGACTCGAAGCTCGCCGAGCTCGGAGTGCGGTTCAAGGAAGGCGTTCGCGAGATCAAGATCGCCGAGCCGTTGCCGCCCAAGCCCTGACACTCCAGGGGAAGCGGCGGCGCACCTCGCGCGTTGTGCTAGAGAGCGCGCGATGAAGCCCCAGTACGCCTTCCTGGCCACGGTTCTCATGGCGTGCGGCGGGGCTCCGGTCGCGCCGCTCGTCGTGTCGGCGGCGCCTTCGGCGAGCGCACCGCCGTCGGCGTCGGTCGCGGCCTCGGCGCCGTCCGCCTCGGCGACCGTCAAGGCGCCCGCGGCTCCGGTCGCGCACGCGACGCTCGTCGCGCAGGCCAAGGTGGATGCCGAGGCCGTGGGTTGGACGAGCGATGGGGCGCGGATCGCGCTCATCAAAGGGGGAACCCTCGCGCTCCGCGAGGGGCGCGATCTCGCCGTCGTCGCGGGGCTGTCCGGAGGCGTCGCGAAGGCTCCGAAGGGCTTCGCGCCCATCCTCGCCGCGTCGAAGGGGACGATCCTCGTCGTGGCGGGAGCTCCGTTCGAGCTCCCCTCCGGCCGCCGCCTCGAGCTCCCGCTCCCGAAGGGCTGCGAGGATCCGACGTACGCCGCCGACGGAGCGCGCGCCAGCGTCGGTTGCATGGACGCGAACGGCGAGTACGCGCTCGTCCTCGACGCCCAGAACGCGACGGTCGTGGGCCGCTTCGACGAGTTCCGCACGGCCGCGCCGGTCCGCCAGGGAACCATCACGGCGAGCGGGAAGTTCGTCCAGTGGCGGGCGCGCGCGTCCGGCGCCTTCGAGGAGATCTCGAGCCACGTCACGGGGCCGGACCTCGGCTCGCAGGCCATCATGTCCGAGGACGAGCGGTACCTCTTCTTGGCGATGGACCTCGATTGGTACACGGAGGATCGGACGCCGCCGAAGATCGTCACGTCGAAGGACGGGAAGCTCGTCGCAACGCTTCCTCACTGGGTGCGCGCGGTCGACTTCTCGCCACGCGGAAACCTCTTCCTCGCGCGCACCTCGAGCCACGAGGACCTGGCCAAGGAGGCGCCGCGTCGGTCGGAGGTGTACCAGACCGGGACATCCGGCCCGATCCTGTCCATCGACGTGCCGGCGAGCGACGTGAAGAGCGCGGCGTTCTCGGCCGACGAGCGCAAGCTCGCGCTGCTCACGAAGGACGGCTCGCTCCGGGTCTACGCGCTCGAGATCCCGTGAGCCTCGCGTCGCTTCCGCGGTCCTTCTTCGCGCGTGACGCCCTCGTCGTCGCGAGGGCGCTCGTGGGGTGCTTTCTGGTGCACGGCCCTCGCGTCGGGCGCATCGTAGAGACCGAGGCGTACCGCGGTCCGAAGGACCTCGCGTGCCACGCGCGCGTCGGCCTGACGAAGCGCACGCGCACGCTCCTGGGCGTGCCGGGGCATGCCTACGTCTTCCTCATCTACGGGATGCACGACTGCATGAACGTGGTCTGCAAGGCCGACGGGAGCGGACACGCCGTGCTCTTGCGTGCCGTCGAGCCGGTCGCGGGCTTCTCGGGAGAGCTTCGCGGCGACGGTCCGGGGCGTCTCGCGAGAATCATGCAGATTGCACGCAGCCACGACGGTCTCGACGTCTGCGAAGGCGGCGTCCTCGGCTTCCTGCCGAGGGACCGGCGCCCGAGCGTGGGCGTCAGTGCGCGCGTCGGCGTGGGCTACGCGGGCTCGTGGGCGGACAAGCCGTGGCGCTTCTTCGACGCGAGGAGCCCGCACGTCTCGAAGCTTGGAGCCGCGACCCTCGGCTCGGGGCGCTCACGGTGACGCCCAGACGACGGCGTCGACGCTGCCTTCGCCGCGCAGGCTCACCCGGGACGCTTGACCCTTGCGGACGCAGACCGGCCCGCGGGGGCCGAGGTGAACATGGGTCCCCCGTGCGTCGGCGAGCGTCGCTCCGCTGAGCACGTCGACGAACGACACGTCGACCAGCTCTCCTGCGGTGAACGCGACGCGAAAGCACGTGTCGGACGTCGGCGCCGGCAGCTCGATCGCGCCGCCGTCGGCTAGCTCGAGGTGACGCCGCAAGACCTCGCGCATCCCGGGCGCAACGCCGTCCTGCGAGGCCGCGAGCTGGACCAGCGGATCGAGCGGAGGCCCGGCATCGGCGGCAGCAGCCTCGCTGCTCGCCGCGGCGTCGCTGCGGGCACCGGCGGCGGTTCGCGCCTCGGGACCCGAGGCGCGCCGAACCGCTTGCGCGCCGCACGCGAGGGTGACGAGCAGCGTCCCCGCGACCAGGATTCGCCACCCCATTCCCGACGGACGCACCTCAGGAGGGCGCCGCCGCCGTCGTCTTCGACGGGGGCTTGTCATCGACCGCATCCATGCGGCAGCTCCCCTGGAACTCGACGCCGCGATCGATGAAGAGGGACGGCGAGTGGAGGTTGCCCACGACCTTGGCAGGCGCGTGGATCTCGATGGCGCTCTTCGCGCGGATGTTCCCGTGGACCGCACCCCCGCGGACGATGACGGTCGCGACGTCGATCTCCGCGTGGACCTCGGCGCCGTCGCCGATGATGAGCGTGTCGTCGCTGCGAATCTCGCCCTTGAAGTACCCGTCGATTCGGACGCGGCCTTCGAAGTGAAGCTTCCCTTCGAACCGAGTGCCCCGACCCAGAAGCGCGGTGATTTCAGCGGCGTTGACGTCCATGGCTCTCCCTGCGTATCACGAAATCCGGGGCCGCGGAGCCCCGCGCCTCCCCCGGCGAACCCGGAGAACGTGAGCCTGCTAACGATCGCCACCGGAGCCGGATTCCCATGGCCCGTCGTCACTCCGCTAGCGTCGACCGCCGTCATCCTCCTGACGCAGATCCGAGGGCCGTTCCGTTTCGGCTTGATTGTCGGGTGGTTACGCGCGGTGTCCAGTGGGAACGAAACGTGCATATCGCACCTCGCGTCTGTTCAGGTCTCTCGCTCCGAAGAAAACGGCGTCGGAAATCCATCGCACCGTTGACACCGGAGGCCTTCCCGCGGTTACGTCCGCCCGTCTTTGTCCTGCCCCAGGAGCCCTCTCCCGTGAAACTCCGCGCGCTCTCCAAGGTTCTAGGTTCTGCGACCCTCCTCGCCCTGACGGCGCTCGGCTCCCGCGCGCTCGCGGACGACGCTCCGCCGGTGCCGGCCGCTTCGGCCACGGCTCCCGCGCCGCTTCCGGCGCCTGCGGCCGCTGCCACCGCGGATCCCGAGAAGACGGACGACCAGGCCGCGCCCCCGCCGGCGCTCTTCTCTTCCAACCTTCCCAATGAGCCGCCGAAGACCGCTGCCGCTCCCAGTCCCGCCGACAAGGACAAGGTCGTGCCGAAGGAGCCGGAGAAGCTCCGCTGGGCCGACACCCAGTACTTCCAGCAGCTCGGCGTCACGCCGAACGTGGTGAGCCCCGGGTCGACCCAGTCGCCGGACCCCGTCGTCGACACGTTCCTGCTCTTTTCGCCCCGCTTCGCGATCAACAAGGACTGGCAGCTCCGCGCGCGCATCACCGCCAACTACGAGCTCACCGACAACGTGAACTCGAGCACGACGCGCAAGCGTGAGTTCCGTTTCGGCGACATCACGACGTCGATCTTCTACCGTGGCATTCCGACCGTGGCTGGGATCAAGCCCCTCGTTGGCCTCAACCTCGGCCTCCCGGTGTCCGTGGAGTCGCAGGCGCGCACGATGATCGTGAGCCCCTCGCTCACCCTCTCGCTCGTGAAGCCCATCGAGCACTTCCTCGGCGGTGACCTCACGCTCATCCTGACGACCAGCTTCGCGCACCCGTTCTACAAGTACACGACGGCCGGCCTCGAGAACCCGGCCCCCTACGAGCGTCAGTGCGCGAGCGCGGCGGATTCGAGCTGCGGGCTCCAGGCCAGCGGCGCAGCCAACGCGGCCAACATCCTGAGCTTCCTCGCGGTCGTCAGCCAGGAGTGGGGCAAGTGGAACCCGGCCCTCGCGTTCCTGTCGTCGTCGCAGTGGGTCTACAACTTCAAGGACGTCGCGGGCGTTCAACGGCTCGGCGACGCCACGTCCGTTCGCCAGACGTTCTACCTGGCAGCGTGGCTCGACTACAACTTCAACTCGTGGTTCACCGGTGAGGTGGGCTACCAGATCTTTCGCAACGTGCTCAACGGCGACGGCACGTACGGCAACCCGCTCTACGATGCCTACGCGGGCGACATGCGCGTGTACCTAGGCATCAACATCGGCATCGACAAGCTGTACCAGGCGATCTCGGGCACCTCGGAAGGCGGCGGCGTCGTGCGCGCGAAGAACGACAAGAAACCGCTGATGACGTTCTGAGACGGTCTTTCGAGACGACGGTCTCGTGAGGAGCGGGGAGCAGGCGAAAATGCCTACCTCCCCGCTTTTTTTTGTGCGCGCGGCAGGAAGTGAGCGCGCTATGGTACGCGCCGCCCGGCACGGACGATACGTGCATTGTGCAAGTGAATAGGGAAGGAACGCGATCGATGGTGGCCAACAGAACTTCCGCGGTGGTCTTTTGCGCCTTGGCGAGCGTCTTCTTCGCGGGCCTCGCGAACGCGCACGAAGGTGACCACGGGCCCCAGGGCGGAGGCTCGAGCGGCGGCGCCGCGGGCGCCGGGGGCGGCGCGTCCGGAGCCGGAGGCGGCGCAGGGGCGACGACCGACGCGAGCGGACCGAGCACGCCGGACAATGGCCCGCACAGCGAGCCGCTCATGATCGGTATCGACGTGGTCGTCGGTTTCGGCACCTACGACACGGTGCTCGAGACGCCGCCGCTCACGAACCAGACGCTGGGCGGCAACGGCCTCTTCAAGGTGGGGCACCGCACGGCGACCTTCCTCCTCGAAGGGCGCTACGACTTCAAGACCTTCGGCGTGGGCGTTCGTTTCCCGATCATCGCCGGCCGCGTCTACGACAACGCGAGCCCGCTCGCGTTCGGCAACAGCAACTTGTCGACGGGCGGCCTCGAGCTCTCGCTCGACATGCCCAAGCAGCTATCGAAGACCGCGCAGGCGGTTCCGTACCTCGCGCTCGTCGCCCCGACGCAGGCGGGGACGGCGCTTCCCACCGCCGCCGCTCTCGCGGCCGCGGGACCCAACTTCGATCGCTTCGCCGCACAGAAGTACAGCGAGGGCATCGCCGCGGCGTACGCCCACGGCGGCGAGGACAACGCGCTCTATCTCAACCACCGCATCGGCATCGTGCCGGGCGTGAAGGTGGACCTCCGGTTCGGCAACACGGAGCTCGATCCCTTCCTGAAGATCCCCTTCATGATCGCCGTGCAGGACTCCACCCAGGAGCCGCTTCGCATCGAGGCCGTGGGTGGCTTCCGGCTGGCCCAGAACATCGGCCCCGTCGCCCTCGGCGTGCGCCTGTACGGCAACGTTCCCATCACCCAGAAGACGGGGATGAGTGACCCGCTTCTGGTGGTGGAGCCCGAGGTGCGCTTGCACCTGACCCCGTCGGCTACCGTCCTCGTGTCGGGGATCATCCCGCTCGCGGGTGCCGTGTCTGCGTTCGACAATCCCTCGAACGGGGCCGTCCGGGCGGCCTTCAGCACCACGTTCTGAGCGCAGAGGTCGCGGGCACCACGCCCGTTTCGGCTCGGAATTTCCCTCCGCCGTCCCCCCATGCTCTACTTGGGACATGCGCGCGCACCTATCTTGGCGCTCGGTCGTCCTGACGCTCGTGGCTTTGTCCGTCGCTCCGCTCGCGGCGGCGCAGGTGCCCGCGGGCTCGTCCGCGCCCGCCGCCAGCTCTTCGGGGGCGCCGGCGGCGCCTTCCGCGAGCGCGAGCGCGCCCGTGACGCGACCCGCGACCGGGTACGGATGGGCCGATCCCAAGCCGAAGGCGGCTCCCAAGGGAGCGACGCCGAGGCCGGTGGCTCGCGCCGTTCGGCCGCCGCCGCCGAGTGGTCCCATTGCCACGCTCCCCGGCTTCGAGATGCAGGCGGACGGCAGCTCGCGGCTCTTCGTTGCGCTCACCCAGACCGTCCAGGTCGAAGAGCACAAGGCGCGTGGGGTCCTGACCTACGTCCTCAAGGGCGCGCACGTCGTGCTTCGCAACAACGAGAACGCTCTCGTCACGGTGCACTTCAACACGCCGGTGGTACGCGCAAGGCTGGTTCCCGTGGGCAACGATCTCCACTTCATCGTCGAGCTTCGCGCGGCGGTGACCCCGACCTGGAAGGTCACGCCGGGTAAGGATGGGACCAGTCTCGTCATGGTGGATTTCCCGAAGGGGAGCTACTTGCCGGCGGGAGGCGCGCCCGATGCGGCGGCGCCTGGCGCGAAGCACTGAGCTCGTCCTTGCCGCGCTCCTTCTGAGCCCCCGCGCGAGCGCCGAGGACGCGAGCACGAGCCCCTTCACGCAGGGCGAGCTGGACGTGCACGCCGACGAGGTCGGCGTCGACGCGCGTCTTCGCGAGCTCGATCTGAAGGGGAACGTGCGCGCCGACGCGCCGCCGTTTCACCTGTCCGCCGATGCGCTCCACCTTCGTCGCTCGTCTTTGGGGGTCGTGATCGAAGGCGACGGCCGCCTCGCGTTCTGTCCGTGCCTCGGCACTCCTCTCACGGTCGCGTTCTCGCGAGCGACCGTAGCGCCGCCGGGCGATCTGTTCCTGAAGAACGCGCGCCTCGAGATCTTCGGCCTGCCCGTGCTCTGGCTGCCTTATTTCTGGCTCCGCGCGCCCACGCGGTTCGGCCTCCTGCCTCCCGAGATCCAGTATCGCGGACCGGACGGAGTCTTCCTGGGCGAGGGGATTCACGTTCCCTGGAAACGGAACGGCGAGGTCCACACCATCGACCTCCGCGGCGGGGGCTACTTCAAGGGAGGCTTCGCCCTCGAGATGGACGCGCGCACGAGCACGAGCGCCACGCGCGTGCGCTTCGATCGCCTGGACGCCGACGGGCTCACGGTCGACGCGCGCGGGACGATGCTCGGTCCCGAGGAGCAGGTCGCCTGGGATTTCGATCTCCTCCGCGGCGCGCGCGGCATCGCGGCGACGACCTCCCTCGACGCCGCCGCACGGCCCTACGACACGTTCTCCGTCGAGGCGTCGCATCTCGGCGACGTCGCCGTCGCCGTGGGCGTCCGCGGGGTCACGGCGCGAGGCGGGCCCCTCTTCAGTGCGGAGGCCGCCGGCCCCGTGGCCTCTGCCTCGCTCGGCGGCTCGGTCGGTCCCGTGACCCTCGACGCGATCCTCGACGGCGGCGTCCTGCGCCTCCCCGGCAACACGGCGCTCTCCTTTGCGCGCGCCGACGGTGGCTTCGAGGTGGCCGGGCACGCCGGGCCGTTCGGGCTCCGCGATCGCGTGCGCTTCGCCGGCGACGTGGGCTCGGACGGGGACCGTTCGGGGATCGACGGCGCCGCTACGTCGCGAGCGACCTTGTCCTTGCCCTTCGTGCGATCCTTCGAGGGCGGCGTCGTCGGCGATCCGGTGCGGCACCGCATCGAGCCGGAGCTCGCCGTGGCCGGCGTCGCGTCGCACGCCGACGGCTTGCTGGGCATCGCTGCCGGGCGCGGGCTGGCGGCCATCACGGGCTCCGCCCTGGTGGCGGAGGCCGGTCTCAAGACGGCGCTCGGACGCTGGGGGCGCGGCGACGCCGTCGAGCTCGACGGCGCCGTCGGAACCATCGCGTCGCACGACACGTTCCGAACGGCGGCGCGCTGGCGGCTCGCGGCGACGACGAGCTTCGTCGGCGTCAGCTCCGAGGGGGCGCACGTGCTCGGGGAAGGGGACGCGCTCCTCGCGCGCCTGCGCGTCGGCGCGATGGACCGCTTCGGGTTTCGTGCTCACGTGGCCGAGCGCCGTGGGCTGGATCCCACCGTCGCGCGCGCGCTCACGGACGCGCCGCTCGCCGCGCCGCTCGGCTACCTGACGAAGGAGGGGTGGTCCGGGGGCGTCGGCGTGTCCATCCCGTGGGCGTCGTTCCTGGCGACGCGCGGCGGTGTGGACTGGGACTTCGAGGGGCCGCTCGTGACCGCCGCGTGGGCCACGATCGAGCTGCGCGACAAGTGCGGCTGCTTCCGCGTGCGCATCAACGGCGCACACCGCCTCGGTCGAGAAGGCGTGGACGTCTGGCTCGGCATCGACCTCGCCCCGCGCTGAGCGGTTTCGCGCGGCGCGCGAAAAACGGAAGAACGGGGCTTCGCGCGGCGAAGAATCGATGGTCTCTTGGGGCCATGAAGGGCGACGCCAAGATCATCGAGCTTCTCAACGACGTGCTCACCAACGAGCTGACGGCCATCAACCAGTATTTCTTGCACGGCCGCATCTGCAAGAACTGGGGCTACGAGCGACTCGGCTCGTACATCCACAAGGAATCCATCGACGAGATGAAGCACGCCGACAAGCTCATCGAGCGCATCCTGTTCCTCGAGGGCCTGCCGAACGTGCAGCGCCTCTCGAAGGTCATGGTCGGCCAGAGCGTCCCGGAGATCCTCAAGAACGACTACGCCCTCGAGATGCACGCGATCCCGATGCTCAACGCCGGGATGCAGCTCTGCCGGGAGCTCGGCGACAACGGCACGGAGGATCTTCTCCGCCACATCCTCACGTCCGAGGAAGAGCACGTGGACTGGCTCGAGGCGCAGTTCGACCTCCTGAAGCAGGTGGGTGAGCCCAACTACCTGGCCCAGCAAATTCGCGGCTAGATCTGGCCCAAGCAGCGGGAATCACTCGATATTGTTGCGGCAGCCCAAAACTTCCGTTGGGGGCTTGCTATTGAAAGTGGTTTTCATTATCTTGTTCATCACGATGTTCGTATGCGTCTGCAAAGCCGTGACCGACGTTGACGTCCGCACCGCCATCGAGCGAGGCGCGTGCAGCCGCGAGGCCGTCACGCGCGCGTGCCGAGCGGGAGGCGACTGCGGCGCCTGTCACGATCACATCGAAGGCATGATCGAAGAGCACGAAGAGCTCATCGCCGCGAGCACGCTGGTCCGCGAGCGCGCGGCGTGATCGCCGGCGAGCCTCTCACCCGCAGAGGCGCTCGACGAGATACGAGGCGATGTCGGACGGCTTCGTCCCCGGACCGAACCCTGCGTCGAAGCCCAGCTCGAGCGCCAGCTTGTGGTCGATGCGCGGGCCGCCGAGCAGCAGGAGCACGTCCTTGCGCCAGCCCTCGCGCTTGGCGAGATCGACGAACGCTGCAGCGTTCTCCTTGTGGCAGTTGCGCTGGGTGATGACCTGGCTGATGAGGATCGCATCGGCGGACAGCGCGCGAGCCCGCTCGGCGAGCTGCTCGTTCTCCACCTGCGCGCCCAGGTTGTACGCCTCGAAGCCCTTGTAGCTCTCCAGCCCCTTGTCGCCCGCGTAGCCCTTGTAGTTGAGGATCGCGTCGATGCCGACGGTGTGGGCGTCGGAGCCCGTGCACGCCCCGACGACGATGATCTTGCGGGCGAGGCGCGCCTTGATGCGGTGCTCGATCTCCTCGCGCGTGAGGCTTCCGGTTCGCACCTCGGGCACGTCGATGTGGGTGATGTCGACCGAGTGCACCGAGTGTCCGTACACCACGAAGTACGAGTAGCCCTTGGCGCACTCTTCCATGGCGGCGACCAGCGGCTCCTTGAGGCCGTGGCTCTCGGCGAACTGCCTCGCCGCTTCCTTCGCGCGCGCCGATGGCGGCATTTCGAGCACGAAGGTCATCTGCACCATGCCGTCGCCTTCGCGATCGCCGTAGGCGCGGAGCGGCTTCTGAGGGGTCGTGGGATGCACGGGGGGAATGTAGTGTCAGGCCCCGAAGCGCGCTACGTCTTTGCCTCGGGCATGGCACGAAGAGAACCTCAGGCCGACGCCGATCCCTTCGCCGGGTACCGGCACGCGCGCCTGGAAAGCTTGCTGAAGGACGAGATTACGAGCGTCGTGCAGGACGAGCTCGACGATCCCGATCTGTCCGGCGTCGCGATCGCCCACGTGGTGCTCAGCGTCGACTACCGCCACGCGCGCGTATATTTCACGGCCGGGGAGGGGAACGACGACGTGGCCGAGCGCGCATTATCGCGCGCGACGGGGCTCCTGCGCGCGCGCATCGCCGACGCGGTCGATCTGAAGCGCACACCCGACCTCCGCTTCGTGGCGTACGTCTGACCGGACCAGCCCCGCTTCGCGAGCGGCCACCATGGATCGTGGGTTCTCACGATGGGATCGAGGATGATCCGGCGAAAACCACGGGATTTCCGGGCGATCGAGCTGGCACGGCGGCTGCTTAGGTACCCGGCATGCTGCCT
>Ga0182021_10012044_pt1 | contig 10275 bp, 9 predicted proteins | sample 612E3MmetaG_FD_120493 | JGI IMG/M metagenome (GOLD analysis project Ga0182021, IMG submission 120493) | Permafrost microbial communities from Stordalen Mire, Sweden - 612E3M metaG (Illumina Assembly) | ecosystem: Environmental > Terrestrial > Soil > Wetlands > Permafrost | place: Sweden... | reverse complement strand
CATAAGTATATCTCTATTCGCGTCGAGTTGCTACCTTTATATATTGACGCTGCCTTAGCACCGGTTTTAACCTTCTTTCGGCCATTCTGCCACCAATCGTTAACCTCAAGGCTTGGGCGCTCACTATAACTCGAATAATCTACAGTCAATTCCTCGCCGGCTTTAATGTCCCTTAAGGCTGAGAAGTTCAGAGCATCGTCGCACATTGTGTTGGGGCTTTGAGAATGGTTCAAATACCATGAAACGGTCAATCGGTTGAAATTCACTGGACATCCGTAACGCGTAACACCTCGATTCGTCTTGATCACGGCGAAGTCGTCGTACAATTTTCTCACTGCTTTCGGTCCTCTAGGTAGTATGCTCTTCTTCAACCAGCGCATTTCGTCGAGATCGCCGACGAACAAATGTGTTCCCGCCTTAATATTCGTTAATGCAAATACTCCGACGCCGCCCCTGTCAATTTCGGATGGGCCGAGCCTGGTGTATGTTCCTTCATGTGGCAGCTTTTCCTGAGCTTCTGCGGCATAAGGTGACAACAAGCGACCTAGTCCGTCAAGGTCAGGAAACACAATCGTCTCAACAATCCCGCAGATTTCAAGGCAGTCCCGTATTGATTGGACTTCCCAACTTGGGATTGTGATCTTGACAACGGGCACTCCGAGTTTGGGCACTATTTTCTCCAGGCCGTGCTGATCAGACCCGTGGACGGTAAAACACGACTGCTGCGCTCCTATCCTGCGTGTACTGTGGCGCGGAAACACAGCGACGGGATGCCGAGGCCATCTCTTCCCTTTACGAATCGCTCTCGCAGCCATCTGTCGTATCGTTCCTTGTCTTCCTCCGTAAGCCCAGGTGATCCCGGAGGGAGAACCTCTGATTCGTGAACGACCTTCTTGTTGAGTTTCCAAGGGTCCAGCGCCCACACCGCGGCGTCGTGATAACCCGAGCTTTCCCTAAGGTGGCGGTAATATATAAAGGTATCACGTTGCCTCAGGCATTCGGCCGGATGATGTAATTCCAATCTCCATGAAACTTGCTGCGCTCGAGATTCACGCGCCGCATTTCTTGTTCAGTGACTTTGCGGCCTGTTGGATATTTTCGGCGATCTAATCGACATGTCACCTTGAGCCCCTTCGCAGTTGTCGTTCGAGCGATCAAGTTAACGATCGTTTCGTAGTCGCACAATGGCTCGCCACGCCAATTCGACGATATGAATGAAAATAGTCGATGTTCCACTTTGTTCCACTTGCTCGTTCCGGGCGGGAAATGACAGACGGAAATCGAAAGACCAGTATCATTGGCGAGCTTCTGAAGTTCCAGCTTCCAGAGTCGCAATCGGGTACCGTTGCTGCCTCCGGCATCTGCGGTAATGAGTAGTTCCTTGTCGCTATACAATCGGTGGCCTTCAAATCGCCACCAACCACGAATCGAGGCCACCGCAAATGCTCCGGTGTCATCATCCGTTCCCACCACGACGAAGCCTCTGTTGTATCGAAGGTCATAGATGCCATATGGATGGGCACGTGGAACAGAGGGATCGGGGAAATCATGACCATTTACTTTTCGAGGCGTCTTCGTCGGACGCCATTGTTGTCCTTTGTTTACGTAGTTCCCGATAAGTTCCTTCTTTTTGGTGTCCACTGAAATGACCGGTATTCCCGACACCAACGCACGTTTTACCTGCATATTGATGTATCGAAATTGGGCATCACGATCCGGATGATCGCCTCCTTCCTCCACTTTACGGTTGCTTTGCAAGCTAAAGCCTTGCTCGCGGAGGAGTTGGCCAACTTTCACATAGCTGATAGGATGATGCTGACGTGTTAGTTCGGTCGCCAATGCGCGTGTGCTCTTACAAATCCATCGCAGGGGCGATTCGGGATCGCCGCGTGTATGGATAGGAATTTCAAGCTGCGTGATTGATCCCCATCGGTTCTGATTCGGACGCATCAGACCCTCTCTCCGGTTCCTGATAAAATGCAATACGTTAACCAGGCTCTTCTTTCTGGACTTAAGGGGCATCGTAACTCAAAACGATGCTGCAGGACAGAGTCTTGCGGATACACATAATTCCAATGGGTCCAAGCGGTACGGCCATCGCAAAACCAATAAAGACTCCCTTAAGAAAAACTATAGGTTCCATATTACAATCTCTGAATCAGAGTGTTCGTGTAAATGGTCACGTGTTCAACATACAATATGTTGCCTACTTTACCTTGTATTTGAACTGCGTTGTTTTGTAGCCCGCACCAACATTGAGATTAATAGTAAGTATGTATTCCCCTTTTTCATCGAGCGCTACGCCGCCGGCGGCGAATAGTCCGAACACGCTGCGAATTCTGGGATCGGAGGTCTGGTCCGGGGGTTGGGCCAGCTTCCAATATGGGGACTCATGATAACTTCCGCCCTTTCTCGCGCTCCTGGTGCGAGTATAAACCAAAGCGGCGTTGCAGGATACGGGATTTTGACACACTTCCGGTTGAAGCGTCCTCCCGGCTCACTCTTTCTGCACACGAAAGGTAAGACTCATCCATGCCCGTTACTGTGTCGGCAATCGAAGGCGGTCTGCAAGAGAGGCCACGGCAGTCAAGAATTTTGCGAATCGCCTCAGGCGGGTGGATCGCGGCAAGGATCCTCATGCGCGCGCCGCATCGAGGGCATGCCCAAACGTCAATCGAAAAAACCGGTTTCATCAGCGGTTCAAAAATCATGTGGGATGTGCCGTCGCGCCAGCGCCGCTTGGCGCGATGATACAGAAGCCTGCCGTCGGGCAAAAACTTCTTATCAATGACGCGCCTATCTGTCCCCGCAGAGTGGGACAAATCCATCTGTCGACGTTCGCGCCACGATTTCAGGCGGATCGGAGGGCAATCCCGGGCCGTAGCCTACTTGCCAATCGAGTCTGACACGTCCGCAGCCTCGGGCGGACAGCTCTCCTCCTTCCGCCGATCGTTCGAGATCTCGACGGCGATCGCGGCGGCCTGCTCCGCGGGCACGCCCTCTGTCCGGCGCTCGTACTCTTCCTCCGCGCGTTCGTCTCCGAAGCGCTGTTTCACATCTGCGACCTGCTCCTGCTGACCCGGAAGCTCGACGCGAAGCTCCTCGATGAGCATCATGACCGTCGCTGCGACAGGGAGCGCGAGGAGCGCGCCGAGGATCCCCATCAGAATTCCGCCCGCAAGGAGCGCGAAGAGCACGATGGAGGAAGGCATGCGCAGCGCCCGCCCATAAATGCGAGGAACGAGCACGCGGCTCTCAAACTCCTCGTACGCGAGCATGATCAACAGGACGACGGCCACGACGACCGGGCCACGCGCCAGTGCCGCAAGGACCATCGGTCCTATCGAGAGGAAGGCGCCGATGTATGGCAGGACATCCGCGAGGCCCGCAAACACAGCAAGCGCCAGCGCGTGTGGCACGCCGCACGCCACCAGTAGGAGGAATGAAAAGACCGCGATGAGCAGGCATGTGATCAACTGCCCGCGGATGTAAGCGCCGACGATCGTCTCCAGATTCATCATGACGCGGGCGAGGCGGATATGGTGCGAGCGAGGGACGACCGCGAAAAGCCCGCCACGAAGCCGGTCGCGGTCGATCATGATATAGAGCGCGAGAAAGATGGCGCTCGCGCCGTACGCGATTATCTCGAAGATGCGAATCGAGAAGGCAAAGGCCGTTGCGCTGAAGGCACTTGATGCAGCGTCGTACTTGACGTTCCGCAGCCAGCTCGCGAGCGGCGCTGTTAGGTTGGAGCGGGCGAGATAATCCGAAAGGTGTGCGCGAAACGCGGGTTCCTGCTCGACCAGCGCTGAGGCCTGCGCCACCAACGACGGGATCGTCAGCGTCATGGCGAGAGCCGCGACGACGAAGAGGAGTGTGAAGACGATGGCGATCCCGAGGCCGCGCTTAACTCGCCGCGCCTCCGTCCAGCTGACGGCTGGACTCATCGTCCCGACGATGAGGAGCGCGGCGATGAGCACCAGGAAGACCGGCCAAAGCCGGATCAGCAGCCACACGCAGGCCACGACGAGGATGAGCTGGATCATCGTCATGGGCGATACCTCGAAGCGCACCACACGCATTTTCTCGTCCGCGGCGGGCCGGCGCTCGGGGAGCGGTGGAACGCTGACCGCACTGGGTTGGATTTCTTTTTTCACGTTCTTTCCCTCCGCGTCACGGTTGCAGCCAGCGGTGTGACCCTACTCGCCCCGCGAGCCTCGATCACTCGTACCTCACGGTCTCGAGTCGATAGTCCATGGATAGGAATTTCAAGCTGCGTGATTGATCCCCATCGGTTCTGATGCGGACGCGGCAGGCCCTCTCTCCGGTTTCTGATAAAATGCAATACGTTAACCAGGCTCTTCTTTCTGGACTTAAGGGGCATCGTAACTCAAAACGATGCTGCAGGACAAAGGATTTTAGGCACACCTCTGGTATGCGGTGCGGATTAGCAGCTTCTCGATCAGAAGAGATAGGAGCCAGCCGTCGTTGCTGCGGCGATCGGCGGGGGTCTGGTTGGCAAGCCCAGGCAATCAAGTATCTTATGGATCGCTTCGGACGAATTTATGGCTGCGAGGATTCTCATGCGTCCGCCGCAGCGAGGGCATTTTAAAATATCCAACTCGAAAACTCTGCGCAAAAGCTGAGCCCACGAGTAGTTCCGGGGCCGGTAATTCCCTTTCTTTTTGGCATTTACGGCCTCGGCCCGTGCTGCGGGGCAATCACGGTGCGTGGACGCATCGCAGGCCTGGGATTCGGGAACTACCAAGGGTTTGGTTTTCCACATCGATCTCGTCGCCAACCTTGGTGATACGCCGGCCGGCGCGCGGACCGGTGGTCACTTGCCCCGAAATCGAGGCGCCATATAGATCAGCCAGCAGCGGCTGGTCCCGCCGAAGCGTATCTGCTTCCTCAGGAATGGTCTCCGGCGCCAGGCCCCGGCGCTCTAGAAGCCTGGCGACACTGCGCTGAACGTGATCGGCCACCCGTGCCACTTCGGCGTCGCTGGGCGGAGCCACATGCCGGAAAGCCACTTTAGCGTCCCCATTTCTAAAGCGACTGCATATATTGGCGGAATCAGGGACGCCGCAGGAAAACGAGTGGCTTTTCGCCTGCGCGCGAGTATCATCCTGCTCAATATGACTCGTTCGCCCAGTGTATTTCGAAGAGGGATCAGCAGTGCTCTTGGATGGGTTACCTTCTCTCTGGCGATCGGCGTGGCCGGTGCCTCAATCCTCGGTTCAACAAAACAACAGGCACCCGCTGTCCTGAGGCTTTCCGACACTCTTGAGCAGATTGTCCGCAAGGCTGCGCAAGTCGTGCCAGCGCCGCGGCAGGTTGCATGGCAGAAGCTCGAGTTTGTCGGCTTCGCACATTTCGGCATGAACACGTTCACGAATCGCGAGTGGGGAACTGGCGCCGAGGATCCGCGCCTCTTCAACCCGACGGATTTCGACGCGCGTCAGTGGGTGGCTGCGTTCAAGGCAGCGGGCATGAAGATGCTGATCCTCACGGCCAAGCACCACGATGGCTTTTGTCTCTGGCCCAGCCGCTACACGGAACACTCCGTGAAAAACAGTCCCTGGCGCGATGGCAAAGGAGATGTCGTGCGCGAGGTCGCCGACGCGTGTCACGCGGCCGGCTTGAAGTTCGGCATCTATCTTTCGCCCTGGGATCGGCATGAGCCGACGTACGGCGATTCACCTGTCTACAATGAACACTTCAAGAATCAGCTGCGCGAACTGCTGACAGACTACGGCGAAGTCGCGGATGTGTGGTTCGATGGCGCAAACGGCGAAGGGCCGAACGGAAAACGTCAGGTTTACGACTGGCAAGGATATTGGGATGTGATCCGCACGCTGCAGCCGGGGGCGACGATCTCGATCATGGGTCCGGATGCCCGCTGGTGCGGCAACGAGGCGGGCATTGCCCGCGCGAGCGAATGGAGCGTGGTCCCGATGCTGCACCCGATGACGGAAATCACTTCGGACGGCTTGGGCGGCCTCAATCCGCAGAAAAAGGACCTGGGGTCGCGCCAGGCTCTGCTCGAAGCGGCGGAGCTGGGGGCTAAGCTCATCTGGTATCCGGCTCAAGTCGACACCTCCATCCGGCCCGGCTGGTTCTATCATCCTGCCGACGACACGAAGGTCAGATCGCTGGACCAGCTACTGGACATTTACTATGGTGCGGTCGGAGGCAACTGCCAGCTTCTGCTCAATATCCCGCCTGACACGCGCGGACGCATACATGAGAACGACGTGCAGCGGCTCAAAGAGCTTGGCCAGATGTTGGGCAACACGTTTGCTCGCAACCTGGCCGAAGGCGCGAAAGCCACGGCGTCAAACAGCCGGAGCGGAAAGTTCAGCGCGGCAAAGACCATCGATCATAACGAAGGATCCTACTGGCGCGCGAATGACGGCGTCACCGCGGCGGCCATCGAATACGATTTGCGCACGCCCGTGACTTTCAACGTGGCGCTTCTTCAAGAGCAGATCACGGTGGGACAGAGAATCGAGGAGTTCTTCCTCGACGCGTGGAGCGGAAACGGGTGGAAGGAAATCGCGCGTTCCACCACGGTTGGCTACAAACGGCTCCTGCGCTTTCCGGAAGTGACGTCGGCAAGGGTTCGCCTGCGCATCACGCAATCGAGGGATTACCCCACGCTGTCGAATTTCGGATTGTATCGCGCTCCGGCCGATGGAAACCGCCCGCCGATCGAAAGGTGAATCGCAGATTGCTGAATTCAGACAGGAATATATTCCTCCAGGCCTTGACGCCGGGCACTTTGATGCAAAGCGTCCCGGAGGTATCGCTGGGAGAAGCGCGCAAGATCGTAGGTGCGATCCATCGCCATGACACGCTGCCCGAGACCATCCCCATGGTTCGGCGTACAAGTCTGGAGGCCGTGCGAGCCGCCTGCCAAGCACCACGGCTCGCCGTCCGGTCCGTGCAAGCCAGCAGTTTCGATCCTTTCGTCAAATACGCTCTCGAGACGTGGGATGGTCTCATCATTGAAACGGTTCGCATACCGCTCGAGCGGCCGGGCAGGTTCAGCGCTTGCGTCAGTTCGCAAGCCGGTTGCGGGCTTGCCTGCACATTCTGTGCAACGGGGCAGATGGGACTTGCCCGAAACCTGGAAGCCTGGGAGATTGTCGAGCAGGTTCGAGAGGTGCGGCGCGGATTGGATCGTAATCGGCGTCAGCGCGTTCATGGGGTCGTGTTCCAGGGAATGGGCGAGCCTCTCGCAAATGTCGAAAACGTGGTGCGCGCCGTGCACGTCCTATGCGAACCCGCCGCTCAGGCGATCGATGGCCGCACCATAACAATCTGCACCGCAGGCATTCCGGAAGCGATCCGTCGACTCGCGTTTGAGCTTCCCAAGGTCCGCCTGGCAGTCTCGATCGGAAGTGCACGAGCCGTCGTGCGGCGCGCGCTCATGCCCATCGATCGTGCGCATCCGCTGGATAGCGTGCTTGAAGCTGCGGCCGAGCATGCGCGGAACACGGGCCTGGCGCCCATGTGGGCGATCACTCTGCTTGCGGAGGTAAACGACACTTTGGAAGATGCCCAAGCTCTCGCCGATCGTGCCCGCGCCTTTTGCCATGCGACAAACTTGCGTCCGCAAATCCGAATCATCCAGTACAACCCGGTCGACGCTCCGGATCGGGCGCCGTTCAGGCAGTCCGATGAGTCACGGGAGACGGCCTTCTGCGCCCTGTTGCGCCGCGAGGGATTCCCTGCACACAAGCGCTACAGCGGCGGCGCCGATGTTCATGCCGCGTGCGGGCAGCTCGCCGGCATGCTTCGAAAATAACCCCTCCATCTGCCGTCAAAATTACTCGAAACCGGGATGGCCGAATTTGATTCGCCTCGATTCTCATGATCGAAGGAATTGCCGACTGGTACATGCCAGGCCATATTGAAGGCAGCGGGAATCTTGGAGCGAAGCTAAGATGATCAACCTGCCGTATTCACTCATTTGGAACGGCTGCGCGTCAGGTAGAACGTTCCCGCCTCAATCTTGCCGTTGTTGTCATAGCTCCACGTCTCGTTGTGATGGTCTGCATCGACGAAGGTAATGACAAGCTCCTTCATATAGCCGTCACCCAGGCGGATATTTGTGCCGTCCTTCATGCAATTGCTTCATTGCCAATAGGCATTTGACGTCGTGAACTAAAACGCCAAAAATATGACGCTCCAGCTCAACCAAATAGAGACCCGACCATAATTATCCTCATGGAATTCATATTTTTGTCACTTTTTACATTTTTGTGTTGACAATCACGAAATCATGCTGTAAAAAGGAACCCATCAGTGAATCGAATAGTCGTAGCTAGCCGATGGTAAGATCGATTCGGCGGCAAAAATGCGACAGACCCCCGGCTGTCCTTAAGAGGAACGCAGGACCGAAATCAGCTTCTCTCCCCAGAGACTTCGGAAGTTCCTCAACATTTCCAACATGAATACTGGAGATAATGAAGATGGCCAAATCGTCGCTGTGGCGTTTGAGCTTAGCAGTGGCTGCAATCTTCGCGGTTTGTCTGGGCCTTTGGGTCTGCCAGCCCGTTAGTCGAGCTGATCTGTGTGCCATTCAAGGCGTGCACAGAGCCTCCACGGGAAATGATGGATCCATAGTACAACCAACCGCTACATACAGTTACAGACAGTACTCCCTGACATCGCAGTTGAGGGAGTGGCACCGGAGCGGCGGCGTACCGTCTTCCGGAGCCTGGCTCCCAACCTCGAGCCGATTGTCGCGGCCAGGATCAGCGAGCATCGCTGCTGCCGGTCGGACGCTTAGCGTTAACAGAAACGGTAGCAGCAAACTGGAACCTGCCCTACAGGACCTTGCTCCAGGAACCGAAGTTCCTGTGATCATACAGTTTATGGAGACCGCCGGCGCGGTGAACGATCACGCGCAACTGATCGCGGCATCCGGAGGTAGACCCGAGCGGGGCTACTCGAATCTCCCCATACATGCTGCGACAGTAACGCGTGACGCGATTGATCTCCTGGCACTGGAACCGAGTGTGGTTCACATTTCACTCGATCATCCGGTGGCTGGCAGCCTGGGAGTCACGGCGCGTTCAATCGGCGCAGACCAGGTATGGACTGGGCCTGGAGGCGTCACTGGAAAAAATGTCGTCGTTGCCGTCATCGATTCCGGTGTGGGGTCCACTCTAAGCGTGATGGATTTGCTGGGGAACATCAAAGCGTCGTTGAGCTTCATCACGGGCACGAGCAACCCACTTGACGGCTACGGCCATGGCACGCACGTAGCCGGAATTATCGCCGGTTCCGGCCAGAACTCTGGATCGAAAAACGGATTTCCCGATACCTATGAGGGGATCGCGCCGGACGCCATGATCCTCAGTTTAAGGGTCCTCGACCAAAATGGTGTCGGCAAGACAAGCGACGTGATTGCGGCGTTGAACTGGTGTCTGCAGAATCAGTCCAGGTACTCGATCGATGTGATCAATCTCTCTTTAGGGCACCCCGTCTACGAATCGTACAAGACCGATCCGCTCTGCCAGGCCGTGGAAGCATGCGTAAGGGCCGGCATGGTGGTGGTTGCGGCGGCCGGGAATTACGGCAAGAACGAACAGGGGACAGTGTTTGGTGGTATCGTGAGTCCCGGCAATGATCCTGCGGCCATTACCGTGGGAGCCGTCGACACTCAGGGCACCGACACCAGGTCCGACGATCAAATCGCCAGCTATAGTTCCCGCGGGCCTACGGCGATTGATGGGTTGATCAAGCCGGACATCGTCGCGCCCGGAAACAAGGTGGTGTCCGACATCACTCAAACCGGCACCCTTTTCACCAACTACCCGAACAACGTGGTCGCGGCACAAAATTCCGGGGGTTGGGCCTGGGGTTTGTCCTCGAATGCGTACAAGTATTTCATTCTGAGTGGCACGAGCATGGCAGCGCCGGTCGTCAGCGGGACGGTCGCTCTGATGCTTCAAGCCAATCCCAACCTGACTCCCAACACCGTCAAGGCCATCCTCGAATACACGGCAGAGCGCATGAAGACGCCCAGCATCCTGGAACAGGGCAACGGTTACCTCAATGCCGAGGGTGCGGTCCGCCTCGCGCGCGCATTTGCCACCAACGCGAACACAAAGAGGAACGGCACGCCTTGGATTTCTAATCCGTCAAGCATCCTTCCCCGCAGCACCATTGGGGGACAGGCAATTCTCTGGGGTGATGCCATTCTCTGGGGTGACGCGATTCTCTGGGGTGACGCGATTCTCTGGGGTGACGCGATTCTCT
>Ga0182021_10012042_pt1 | contig 10276 bp, 9 predicted proteins | sample 612E3MmetaG_FD_120493 | JGI IMG/M metagenome (GOLD analysis project Ga0182021, IMG submission 120493) | Permafrost microbial communities from Stordalen Mire, Sweden - 612E3M metaG (Illumina Assembly) | ecosystem: Environmental > Terrestrial > Soil > Wetlands > Permafrost | place: Sweden... | reverse complement strand
TCAAGATCGAGGACGTGTTCAAAAAAGTGCACGGCGCGGCTGGCGTACAGGCGCCATGGGAATCGGGCTCGCTGGCGGGCGCGTTCTATCCCGCTGGAGCGAACTAGCCGGGAGAGACATCGCAACCGTTCACAGCGCACGGCCTGCGCAGTGGGACATGCCAGCAAAGCGGTTGACAGCAGGGCGCGCGCGGCTGAGAACGGGGCAAGGCCGGTAAAATAGGGCGTGTCCATGAGACTTATCGCAGCAGCCTCGATCTCTCTTGCCATGGCAGTTGCCGCCATGCCTGCGGCGGCGCAGATGCGGGCTCCCACCGACGGCGGCGGCGCGGCTGCCGGCGGCGCGCGCCTTGAGCGCCTGGAGCAGCAAATAACGGATCTGCAAGGCGTGGTGGCGGCGGTCGAAACCCTCGCCAAGAGCAATGCAGGCGGCGGCTCGGGATATGCGTCGGCGGCCGGCGGCGGCGCCAGCTCCGAGCAGATTCGCCAGCTTTCCGAACAGATCGCCGATCTCACCCAGCGAATTGAACGCCTCGAAGCGCGCCTAGGCGAAGGCGGCGGCGGCAGCCCCGCACCCCGTTCGCAGCAAAGGGGGGATGCGGATTACGGGTCGCAGCCAGCAAGCGGTTTCGAGGATAAGCAGCAGCTTCCGCCATTGGGCGCACCGCCGGCTCCGGCCTCCGCGCCCAGGCAACAGAGCGCGGCAGCACCGCGCCCAGCCGCGCCAGCACCCGCGCCCGCGCCTGCGGCAGGTGGCCCCAGCAGCGGCCCGGCGCGCGCGCTTTTCGACCAGGGCTATGGCGCACTCAACCGCCGCGAATACACGGCCGCCGAGGGCCATTTCCAGCAGTTTCTCGACGAGTATCCCTCCGATCCGCTCGCGGGCAACGCGCAATACTGGTATGGCGAGGTTGCGTTCGTGAGTGGCGAATACAAGACCGCCGCCGACCGATTCTTGAAGACGTTCACGAACTATCCGTCGAGCGAGCGGGCTCCCGAAGCGCTTTTGAAGCTCGCGATCTCGCTCAGGCGGCTCGGCAACAACAACGACGCCTGCGCGACCTTCTCTGAACTCGCGCAGCGCTATCCCAAGGCGGCGCAGTCTATTATGCAGCGCGCGGAAGCGGAAAAGAAACGGGCGAATTGCGGCTGAGGCATCGCTCGGGAGTAGCCGGCCGCATTCCCGCTCGTCCTGCCCTTCTCCCAAAGGGAGAAGGGGAGATCGATGTTGCGGCAGCGTTCGCGGGCGTCGTCTAACACCGCGCCGCCCGTCCTGCGTTTAAGCGTCGAGAAAGAGCTGCGTAAGCCGGCGCCCAAGCGCGCGATACAGCTCAAGCTCGCTGCCCGCCACGAGATCGCCCGCGAAGCGCGGCACCCAGGCCCCGAGGTGGTCCACCCACAGCTCGGCCAGAAGCCCGCAACCGCCCCCCGTCCGGTCGATCAGCCAGGCCGCGCATTCAAGCATCGTGCCCAGATAGTCGGCCGGGATCGTGGCGGCCGGCTCAAGGCCCGCACGCCGGTAGATGGCGTCGATTTCGCTGGTGGCCGGGCCGCAAAGCTGGCCGTGGCGGTAGTGCGACTCGAATGGCGGGCACACCGTCTTGGGGTATCCCGAAACGAAAAGCCGCATGTGCCCGGCCTGCCAGCGGTCAAGGCTGAGGCCGGCGATCTCGCGGGCACCGTCCTGGAGCCAGCGGTGCGTCTCCGCCAGCTCGGAAAGGATGGCGCTCGACTCATCGCCGGGCTGGGCAAGCACGAGGGCGATCACCCTGCAGGTGTCCGCCAGTTCGCGGCCGCCACGGACCGGGTTTTGCGCCCGGTCCGCGCCATTTGCGGCTGCCGCCACGTCACCAGGGGTAAGCATAGACGCCTGCCACAAGGAAATAATGCCGCAACAGATAGCCGCCCGTCAGCACCAGCATGGCGGAAAGCACCACGGGCACGTTGCTCCGCCAGCCCGCGACGACCGCCTTGAGCTGCAGGAAGAACGGCACGATCAGCCCGAAGCACAGGAAGCCGATCAGCCAGCCCAGGTCGCCGAACAGGATCGACAGCGATTTCTGCGCCGCCGCACTGCCGGTTTGCAGATAGTTGAAGATGGAGAACAGCACGACGATTTCGGCCGCGATCAGCATCAGGTCGAGCCGCTCGTAAAGCCTGACGATGGCCTCGTCCTCCTCCTTTTTCTTGGAGAAATTGAGGATGATGAGCAGATAGGCCATGGCGGTCGAGAACGCCGACAAGGTGAAGAGCAGCGGCACGCCCGGATTGTGCCAGAGCGCCACGGCGGGGAAGGACTGCAAAAGGAGGCCGGTATAAACTGCGGTGCCGATGCCGTTGATGGTGGCGAGCCAGCCGATAACCCTGGAGTAGCGGGCGCAGAGCTGGCTCAATCCCTTGATGGGCCGCCGGTTCAGGAGCCAGCGCAGCCCCGGCACGCGGTCCGTGCCCTCGCATTCCTGCAAGTGCGGCAGCGAATAGAGCATGCCCCAGAACATCATCCAGATGATGAACTGCGTGCCCAAAGCGATCCAGGCGCCCGGCTTTTTCAGGAGGATCAGCGGGTTCAGCACATGGATCACCGCGATGTGGTGCAGAAGGTGGCTGAACAGCATGGCCGAGCCGAGGCCCAGCATGATGACGCCCGACCAGGCGCCCCAGATCACCAGCGAGCGGTGCGGCTGCATGTACATGTCGGTGAGGAACGTAACCGACAGCGTGGCGGCGCCCAGGCCGCCGAAGAACAGATAGACCGCGATCCACCAAGTCCAAATATCTTGGGTTTGATAAGTAACCAGATCCATCACCGCCCCCGCTTCAAATCGTCGATGTAGAACACGCTGGGCTCGGTGCCCAGATGATCGAGCGGGGGCCTGGCCACGCCCGAGGCAACAAGTTGCGCGACAGGATCGCCGGGATCGTCGAGATTGCCGAACATGCGCGCCGAGCCCACGCAGGTCTCGACGCAGGCGGGCGGCAGCCCCTTCTCCACGCGGTGGTCGCAGAAGGTGCACTTGTCGACGCTGGGCGAGCGGCGGCGGAAGTCCTCGCCGTAGAAGCCGCCGCCCTCCGTCACGTCGCCATAGGTGTATTCGAGGCGCGCGCCATAGGGGCAGGCCATCATGCAGGCCCGGCAGCCCATGCACAGCTCCTCGTCCACCATGACGATGCCGTTCGGCTTCTTGTAGGTGGCGCCGGTGGGGCAGACCTTCATGCAAGCCGGGCTGGCGCAGTGGTTGCACAGCCTGGGGAAGAAGCGCCGGTGCGCGAACTCGCCCTTGCCGATCTCCTTGTCGTGCACGTAGGTGCGGAACTTGCCCGCCCAGACGGGGGTCTGGTTCTCGATGGTGCAGGCCGCCATGCAGGCGTTGCAGCCCACGCAGGTGTTGAGGTCGATGACCATTGCGTAGCGTGTCATGCGGACCTCCCAGCGGCGCCGGTCTTGACGATCTTCACGGTGAACTCCTGCGAGCGGAAGCCGGCCACCACGGGCTCGACCTGATAGGGCACGAGCTTATTGGTGGCGGTGCCGAGACCCACGGCGCGGGTGAGGGCCTTGTTCTCCACGCCGAAGGACGAGTAGAGGAACACCGCCTCGCGGTGGATCATGCGGGTGACGAAGGCATGCGCGGAGGCCTTCTGGCCCGATAGCGTGTTGGTGATTTCGATGGCGTCGCCCGAGGCGATGCCAAGCTTCTCCGCCCTGTCCGGATGAATCCAAAGCCCGGTATAGACGCCGCCTTTGAAATGGTTGATCGCGGCCAGCACCGGGTTGTTGGAGTTGGTCGAGGCGTAGGAGATCGTGGGCGCCTTGCCGTAGGTGAGGTAGAACTCGTCCTTGTCGAGCGGCACGTCCGGCTGTTTTTTCCCCCGGCAGGTTATGGGCACGTGGCCCGCCAGCACGTTGAAGTTCGGTGCCGTGGCGCCGCCGTCCCTGAGGCTCGCGAACAGCGGGCTGAAGAATTCGAGCCGGCCGCTGTCGGTCGGCACCGGCAGCTTGCGCGGCATGGCGTGGGTCTTGAGCAGTTCGTCCCGGTCCGTCTTGGTGAAGACGCCCTTGTGCCTGAGGGCGGCGTCTAGCTGCGCCACGCTCATATTGGCGTGATGCGCTTCCTTTTCGAAGGAGACCTCGCGGCAGGCGGCGGAGAACGGCCCGCGTTTGCCAGCCTTCCGGTTGCGGTCCAGCGCTTCCTTCACGGGCTCGGCCGGAAGCCCGGTCAGCTTCTCCACCCACTCGATGAATTTCGCCTCGTCGCCCGAGATGATCCGCGTCATGTTGAGCAGGATGTCCGGCGTTTCCTCGGTATCGAACAGCGTGTCGATGGCCGCGTAGCGGGTCGTCAGCGCCAGGTCGTGGTTGACGCCGTTGGCGTAGAGCGTGGGCTCGCTGCGTTCGAGGTAGGTGGAGTTGGGCAGGAGAACGTCCGCATAAGGCGTCGTATCGGACGGCAGCACATCCACGGCAACCACGACCTCGACGTTGGGGCTGGTCAGGATCTCCTTCCAGTAGCTGTCGGGATAATAGTGCCTGACCGGATTGGCTGCGTTGATAATCAGCGCCCGCGTGCGGTAGGGCTCGCCATTATGCTCGACCTGCCCGTTGACGGATTCGATCAGGCCGGTGTCGGCCATCACGGGCAGGGCGACATAGGGCCGGGCCGCCGCCTTTTGCTGCGCCGACCAGGCCCAGGCCCAGCCTGGATGGCCGTGGCTGAAGTTCTTGCCTTGCGAGAACGAGCCGATCACCATCTTGGCGAAGTGCATGCCCGCCAGCGTCGCAAGCGGAGCCGCCGCCTCGCCGCCCTTTTCGCGGGCGCGGTACATCTCGGCGGCTTTGTGATGGAACTCCCCGCTCATCATCCAGCCGCCCGGCACGTCGATGCCGCCGGTGAGCGCCTGGATCATGGCCTGCACGCGCCTGAGCATCAGCACGTTACCGAAGCGCGCGCCATGCCAGCCCGGATCGACGATGGCCGGGCGCGAGGCGCCGAACTCGCGGGCGATGCGCCGGATGATGCCCGCTTCGATGCCGGTGGAGCGCTGCGCCCATTCGGGGGTGAAGGCGCGGATCTCCTCGCGCTGCGCCTGCATCACGGTGACGGCGGGGCGGCCGTTGATCTCCAGGCTCGCGGCCGGGTTCAGCGCCGGAAAAACGGGCTGGCCATCCGCATCGCGAAAATTGTCGTTGCTGAAGGCCGCGAGCGAGCGGATTTTGCCGCTGCCCTCCTCGGCCACCTGCGGCCGGCCCTTTCCGTCCAGCGCCAGGCGCCATTCGCCGGCCTCGTTCTTAGTGACGAGGAATGGCATGTTGGTATGCTTGGCGAGGAACTCGTGGTCGTACAGCCCCTCCGCCATCATGACGTTCAGCACCGCCAGGCAGAAATCGAGGTCGGTGCCGGGCCGGATCTTGATCCATTCGTCGGCCTTGGCCGCGGTCTCCGAGAGGCGCGGATCGAGAACCACAACCTTGGCGCCGTTCTTCTTGGCGGCGGCGAAGCGCACCATGCGGCAGGTCGAGACGGCGCCGATGGAGGCGTTGTTCCCCACGAGCAGGATGAAGCGCGCGTTGTCGTAGTCGGGCAGCACCTCGTCGTGGATGTTGAAGTTGCCCGTGACCGAGTCGGTGCCCAGATGCCCGGTGGTGACGCAATGCTGCATGGGCGAGGCGATGATGTTGGGCACCTCGTTGGCCATCGCGAACGAAACCGCCCAATTCATGTAGAACACGCAGGAGGTCCAGCCGCCGACCATGGTCCATTCCCATGGCTTGATTTCGGCCTTCTTGGCCTTGCTATCGATGTATTTCCACGCCTCTTCCCAACTCGCGGGACGGAAGGCGTATTCGCCGCGCTTCGTTCCTTCCACGCGGATCATCGGGGTCTTGATGCGGTCGCTATCGTAGGTCTGGCGCAAACCGGATTGGCCGCGCGCGCAGAGCTTGCCGCGATTGAGTGTCGAGTGCGGATTGCCGTCGAGCTTGACGGCGCGCTTGACGCCGCCTTGGCTGCGCGTGGTCACCCGCACATTGCAGAGCGAAGAGCAGAAATTGCAGATCGTGTAACTCTGCTCTTCGACGGGCGCGCCGGCGCTTGCGTGGCCCGGTGCGGCGAAGGGTTGAAGCAGCCCGGTGCCGGCAGCGGCTCCGCCCGCCATTTGCATGAAGGCGCGGCGGGACAGCCGCGGGTATTCCCAACCCATGGTCGAAATTCCTCCCCTTGTAACCACACATTCTTTGCGGCACTAATAGTGCCCAAAGCGGTGGCTTCTCCCTTTTTGGCGTTGCGGCGCCGGTGCCCCCTATAACAATTTCCGTGCCAAGACGGTTGGTAGTTAGATACCCCCGACTTTAAGGGACTTTTTTACTCTGTGCTGTACAGGAAATGCTGCCATCTGCCGGATTTTGGCAGTAATTATGCCTAATCTGGCAGATCTGGCATGGCCGGGTTGGCCGCATTCGCGTTTCGCTCCCATCCCGCTGTTTCGATTGTCCGCGTCATTGGGAGCGGCGAAGTCCCGAAGCAATCCTTCAGGAAACGAACGATGTTTCAGCATCGCCACCGCGCCAAAGCCGCCTCGCGATGCCGGGGCGTACTAGCGCGATAATTTGACCTGCGTCTTGAGCATTTGAGCCTTCGCCTTAGCAAATATCTTAAGCTTGTCTCCCCATGATGGCCGCACGCCAGTCTTCCGGTGCCAAGCAAGTGACCACAATGAAAACTGCGGCTATTCAAGGCGGCAACAGCGCCGTCCTGGAAAAAGAAGTTCCATTTCAGTTTAGCGAGCTGTTCTTTTCGAGAACGGACGCAAAGGGCCGCATTCTGTCCGGCAATAGCGTTTTCCAGAAGATCAGCCAGTATTCCTGGGATGAACTGATAAACAAGCCGCACAACATTATCCGCCATCCGGACATGCCGAGGGCGGTCTTCTGGCTATTGTGGGACACCATAAAGCGCGGCGAGCCCATCGGCGCCTATGTGAAGAACAGGGCCAAGGACGGCCGGTATTATTGGGTTTTCGCCATCGTCACCCCGATCGACGACAGTTATCTCTCGGTGCGCCTCAAGCCCAGCAGTCCCTTCTTCCACATTGTCGAGCAGGAATACCGCGCGCTGCTGCCGGCTGAGGAAGGCCGCAAGCTCAAGCCCGCCGAAAGTGCGAAACTGCTGCTCGGCAGGATCGCGGAGCTGGGCTTCAGGGATTATACGGCGTTCATGTCGGCCGCGCTGGCGCAGGAAATCACGGCGCGCGACCGTGAGCTGGGCAGGATGCCCGACGCGGCGATCCCTCAATTCGAGGCGTTGGGAAAAGCGGCGCAGAACCTCCTGAAGCAGGCCGAAACCATTTCCGATGGCTATGCGGCGAGCAGGTACATTCCGCTGAACCTGCGGGTGCAGGCCGCACAGCTTGGGGATGCCGCGGCCACCATTGGCGTTATTTCCGTGAATTACAGTATTATCGCCAACGAAATAAAGAGTTTGATGGATGAGCTTGTCGACTCCGCGCTGAAGGTGTCGGAAGCCGTCAATAGCGGGCTGTTTCTATTCTGCGTCGCGCGGCTGCAAAAAGAGACGGTGGAATTCTCCCATTCTGAACCCTCGTCCGGCGGCACCATCAATGGGCACGAAATGGAACTGCTGGAGCAGCAGTGCAGAGCCTATGCGGGGAGCGCGGCCGAGGGCCTTTACACCATCGCCCAAAGGGCGGAACGGTTTCACCAAGCCTGTTCCGAGATGCAAAAGCTGGCCGCGGGCCTGGAGGTCACGCGCGTCATGGCGAACATAGAAAGCGCGCGGCTCAGCAGCACGCATAGCGGCCTGAATGCTTTATCGGCGAGCCTCGCACAATTTCAGGCATCGATTTCGAGTGGCCTGACCCAGATCGCCAGCCTGAGCCGATTCATTCTGGGGAGCACCCAGAGACTTATCGAAGTAACGGAGCACCGCGTCCACCACGCTGCGCGCCAACCGGCTGCCGCGCTGCGCAAGGCCAGCTAAGGCGCTGCCGGCGAAAGACGATGGCGTTCGCATTCAATACCGGGCAGCCAATTGTCATCCGCGCGAAACTCGATGACCTCACGCCACCACGCGCTGGCGAAACCATGCGGCGAGTTCGCTTTCCTGCATAGTCCCGCTGGCGACCGCCTCCATTGCCTTGATGGCGTCAAGCGGAGCAATCCGCAGCTTGACGCCATTGCCGGCCAGGAACAAGCGGGCCACCACCCACGCGGTGCGTTTGTTCCCATCGGCGAAACCATGATTGCGGGCCAGTCCACAAGCATAGGCGGCGGCTAAATCCGCCACATCGGGGGTACCGTAGGCCGCCAGATGCCGTGGCTTGGCGAGGACTGACTCGACCGCGCCGTCGTTAAGCACGCCATCGGCACCCCCGTGCTCGGCAATCTGCCGGTCATGAATAGCATAAACGACAGCCGCGCTCACACAGCGCCACTCGCTCACTTCGCCAGCGCCCGCAGGATTTCCCGGTCATCGTGCATGATTTCCTCCGCCAAAGTCATCTGGCGCTCGAAATCGGGGTCATACGGCGTGAGGCGATAGCCGCCGGGAGCCTCGGTCAGATAGACTAGATCGCCTTTCTTGAGCTTCAATCGCGCCATCGCTTCCTTGGGCAGAATGAAGCCGGCCGATGCGCCGACCGTAGTGACTTTGAATTTGAGCACGAGAAACCTCCCTCTATATAATGCTTATTATATACAGGACCCGCCCGCCTGCAAGTCCGGTGGGGCAGGCGGTCGCGACGCTATGTTAGCGCCAATGCGCGTGCGCGGGTATGACGGTCTCTGGCCCGGCTTCAGTCGCATCTGCTCTGGCATGAGTTCCCTGGTATCGTGGCCGCCGTCATTGCGGGCGCGGCGAAACGCTCCAGGGTTAAACCTCCGATGCCGCTTTGAATTACGCCGGTGGCGGCTGTTCGGGGTGCTTCAGAACAGTTCCACGTCCGCGCTGGAGGTGGCAGTGCTGCCATTATGGGGCACCGGCATGCCGTCGAGCTGCATCGCAGCGATAAAGCGGTCGCGCATTTCGCCGAGGGAGAAGGTACCAGCGACCTCGCGAAGGATGTTTTCGTCCACTTGCGCGCCGGACAAATCCGCGAACGAAGTGGCGGCGCGGCCTAGAACAGCAAGTGCGTTGTTGACGTTTTGAATGCGCTGCATCACCCGGTCCTGGAACTGCATGCCGACGATGGCGCCGCTGACCGCCTGCTCCATTTCCTGCGAGGAGCCGGCGGTCTTGTTCAATGCCTCGGCGATGGCGGCGTTTTGGTCGACCAGGCAGTTCATCATCACCTTGATGCGCGCCTGCGCGTTCACGTTCTCCTCGGACATTTCGATGGCCGAGATCTCCCTCAAGAGGTTGCCTCCGCGCTGTACGCCATCGGAAACTGTCAGGATCTGCTTTTTCACCGTGTCGGAAAGTGCGTTGACCGCGCCCGCCAGATCGCCGATCTCGGTCGCCACCACGGCAAAGCCACGCCCAGCGGCGCCCGCGCGTGCGGCCTCGATTTTCGCGTTGAGCGAGAGCAGCTTGGTCTGCTTGTTGATCTTTTCGATCTGTGTGATCGAGGCTTGCATCGAGCGGATCTCGTTTTGCACCTCGCCCAGCGCACCGCTCATGGCGACGCTGCGCGTGGTGAGCTGATTGATCTTCTCGACCAGCTCGGTGAGCGTCATGGAAAGGCTCGCTGAAAGATCCGCCAGCGGAATGCGTTCGCCGTCCAGCTCGATGTTTTGGACGGACGACATCAAGCCCTGCACCGTTTCGGTTTGCGTCCGCGCGGCTCCCGCCATCTTCTGAAACTTGAGGGCAAGCTCGCGGACATGCGTCTCGATGTCGTGCGAAGTGAGCGCCAGCTCGCCGGACAGCGTTTCGATCGCCTTGCTCTGTGCGGCGGCAAATCCCGCGCAATCCTGTGCTTCTTCCTCCGCCACGGAAATCTGTGACTTCCCCGAAACCCGTTTCAGCATCGTATTCATTGGCGGCTTCTTCTTTACAAGTGATTTGGAAGAGATGTTCTCGAACAAGCCTTCCGCCGGTTAAATTCGGACCGCGCGTTTGCCGCCGGCCGCGGAAAGGTTCAAGATTTCCTGGGCCACCCTGGCAAGAGGCACCTCGGCTTCCACGGCACCGGCATCGTGTGCGGCCTTTGGCATGCCGTAGACCACGCAGCTAGGCTCGTCCTGGCCCAGTGTGCGCGCGCCGCTCTGGCGCATGGCGAGCAGGCCGTCGGCGCCGTCCTTGCCCATTCCGGTCAGGATCACG
>Ga0182021_10012040_pt1 | contig 10278 bp, 9 predicted proteins | sample 612E3MmetaG_FD_120493 | JGI IMG/M metagenome (GOLD analysis project Ga0182021, IMG submission 120493) | Permafrost microbial communities from Stordalen Mire, Sweden - 612E3M metaG (Illumina Assembly) | ecosystem: Environmental > Terrestrial > Soil > Wetlands > Permafrost | place: Sweden... | reverse complement strand
GAGAGTGGGATTCATGCGCATGGAGTAATACGTGAGCCGTCAACCTATGAGTCCGTAAAACCGGAGATGATCGGGCGAAAACGCCGTATCGTTCTGGGCAAACATTCCGGCTCGGCTTCAGTTGAATCTGCACTGGCTGAAATGAACTACCATGCCGATGTAAACCAGGTGAAAGAGATCGTAAAGAGGATCAAACAGCTTGGCGATGCGGGCAAAAGGGTGACGGATGCTGATCTTATGGCAATAGCGGATGCCGTTCTTGCAATAGAATGCAGACCGATCATTACGATGAGACAATTTACCGCAGTTTCTGGGAGCAATATGATACCGACCGCTTCAGTTACCCTGGTAGTAAACGGCCAGGAAATGACCGGTGCTGCAACCGGGGATGGGCCCGTTGATGCGGCTATGGAAGTCCTGCGCAGGTGTGTAGCTGATGTGGCTGATATTCGTCTCGAAGAATATCATGTAGACGCCATACGTGGCGGGACCGATGCACTGGTCGACGTTACAGTAAGATTAAGTAAAGATGGGAAGATAATTACTTCACGCGGCGCCCGTACAGACATCATCATGGCCAGTGTCGAAGCGATGATCGCCGGAATGAACAGACTTTTGAGGGATGAGCATGAAAACCGGGGCAAAAATCCTCGTTGAATCACTGCAGCGCGAGGGGGTCGAGACAATATTCGGCTACCCCGGCGGGCAGATACTGCCGGTCTACGATGAACTCTATGATTCTTCGCTCCGGCACATTCTTGTACGGCACGAACAGGCAGCAGCGCATGCCGCAGACGGTTATGCACGGGCGAGCGGTCGTGTAGGTGTATGCCTCGCGACCTCAGGGCCGGGAGCGTGTAACCTTGTTACCGGGATCGCCACTGCATACATGGACTCTGTCCCGATCGTCGCGATCACCGGGCAGGTTCCGACAACGATGCTCGGTAACGATGCCTTCCAGGAGTCCGACATTACGGGCATCACGATGCCGGTCACGAAGCACAGTTACCTCGTGAAGAAGACCGACGAGATCAGCAGTGTTGTCCAGGAGGCGTTTTATGTTGCCGGGACTGGTCGTCCAGGACCGGTCCTGATCGATCTCCCGAAAGACACCCAGACCGGGACTGCTCGGGATAGTCCGCGCCTCGACAAAGTTGTCCTCCGGGGATACAACCCGACCTACAAGGGTCACACCCGGCAGATAGACAAGGTCATCGCCCTCATCCTTGAAGCGGAACGGCCTCTGATCTATGCAGGTGGAGGGGTGATCTCATCAAACGCGTCGGAAGAACTGATCGCACTTGCGACCCAGCTCGGCATCCCGGTCACGACGACACTTATGGGTCTCGGGTGTATCCCCTGCGATAATCCGCTCAATCTCGGGATGCTCGGCATGCATGGCACCGAGTATGCGAACTTCGCGGTCACGGAGAGCGACCTCCTTATCGCCATTGGCGCCCGGTTCGACGACCGGGTCACCGGCAAGATCGATACCTTTGCCCCCCATGCAAAAATCGTTCACATCGATATCGACCCTGCAGAGATCGGGAAGAACAAACGTGTCGATGTGCCGATAGTAGGGGATGTAAAGGCTGTCCTAAACGACATGCTCAATTCAATAAAGAAAAAAGGCATCCACGACGCTTGGCGGAAGAAGATACAGTACTGGCGGGAACACCATCCCCTGAAATACCCGGATGACGGGAAACTTCACCCGCAGTACATCCTCCAGCGGATGAACGAGCTCCTCAAGGGAGATGCTACTATTGTCTCGGAAGTCGGGCAGAACCAGATGTGGACTGCTCAGTACTTCGGGTTCCGCAGGCCGAGATCATGGATCACCTCCGGCGGTCTTGGGACGATGGGATATGGGTTCCCGGCAGCAATCGGAGCGCACTTTGCCCGGCCGGACCTGCCGGTTTTCGATGTCGCAGGTGACGGCAGTATCCAGATGAATATCCAAGAGCTTGGGACAGTCGCCCAGTACAAGATCCCGGTCAAGATCGCAATCCTCAATAACATGTATCTCGGCATGGTCCGCCAATGGCAGGAACTCTTCTTCGACCACCGGTACTCCTATACGGAGCTCCCCTCGGTTGACTTTGTCAAGATAGCCAATGCGTATGGTATTGACGGCATTAAGGTTGAGTCTGCTGATGAGGTGATGCCTGCCCTTAAGGACGCTCTTGACTGCAACGGCCCGTTTGTTATGGATTTCAGAATCGAACGCGAAGAGAACGTATTCCCGATGGTACCTGCGGGTGCAGCGATTAATGAGATGATTGGGGGACACCCGCGATGAAACCCCATACCCTTTCCATACTGGTCGAGAACAGGGCAGGTGTGTTGTCAAGAGTTACCGGCTTGTTCTCACGACGCGGTTTTAACATCGAGAGCCTCGCAGTCGGTCCTTGCGAGGAACCGGGCATGAGCAGAATCACTATCGTAGTGATCGGCGATGACGAGAAAGTCGAACAGATAATGAAACAACTGAACAAGCTCATAGATATTATCAAAGTCTCCGATTTAACCGAAAATGAGCGGGTGGAACGTGAACTTGCCCTTATCAAAGTTACCGCTGAACAAGGTTCTTCCCGCGCCGAGATAATGCAGATAGCGTCAATATTCCGGGCGCAGATTGTTGACGTCGGGGCGAAGTCATTGATTCTCCAGGTCATCGGTGATACGGAGAAGATCGATGCAATGGAAAAACTACTGCGGCAGTATGGGATCAAGGAATTCGTGCGGACAGGGACCGTCGGAATTCTCCGTGGATCAAAGACGGTAACGAGTGGAAAATAAAAACCCGGGTGATTTTTTTTCTACAATATTATATGAATTTTTTTAGAAAGAAAAGATGAGGGTGCAGTACTATTATAACTCCCGGAATTGCACAGCATGTGCGAGGGAAAATTGTCTAACCGATATTCCGGGATTCATCCTGAAAAAAGTTTACAGTATTATACCAACCAAAACTAAAAAAACAGTCAATAATCAGGGAGACGACAATCTGTTCTCTTCCTTAAACTACCCTGCGCTTAGGATAATTCTGTTATTAACTGACAGGTGATTCTGTCGATTACTTCCTTTTTTCCTTATAATGGTTATATCGAAATTTGGGTACGCTAAAACAGTGGGAAAAAGCCAATGGCGAGTCAACAGGAACGTCGGTGCAGGGTTGTGTCACTCAACAAAAATGAGAATTTTTCTGGTGCCGGAATGATACTACCCATGAAAAAATAGCTGGGATATTCAAATTTTCTGGAAACAAAGGGTCTTAACTAGGAGCCAGCGGATTGTTCTTTTCTCCCGCCACCCGGCATCCCCCACAATTGGAATAACCTCAGGAACGCAATAAAAAACCCTGAAAAAGAGCGGAAAAAATGGATGTCCCCATCATCTCCCTTATAAAGCAACTTTTCTTACAAAGGTTTTTTAAAACCTTCTGCATTTTTTGCACGCTGGGTGATGCCATCGCGTCAGGAGTGAAACACTACTGAAGCGACACGTGTGTTTGAACACTCATATGAACATTTCAACAGAGCGGTATTTTTGGAGTACTTTTAATAGCTATAAAAAAACAGGAAGAGGAAATTACCCTTTTTTTGCAATTGTTTCGAGAGCTATTTCTATCGATGTTCGTAGTTCGTCGTCTTTGAATGGTTTCAGGATATACCCGTAGGGAATGCTTGCACCAACCCGCTGCAGGGTCTGGGTATCACAGATTGCAGTAATATATATTACCGGGATGTGATATTTTTTCCTTATAACCTCTGCAGCCTGGATACCATCCATCTCTCCGGAAAGCTGGATGTCCATCAGGACAATATCCGGGTGCAGCTCGCCAGCTTTCTGAATTGCACCCTCAGCGTTGCTCTCGCGCCCGACAATGCTGTAGCCGAATTTTTTTAGTTTAATTTCCAGAGTCCCGGCCACCTCGGGTTCATCTTCCACGATCAATAATTTTGCCCGATCCATAACTCAACGTATCTGCTTTTGTTGAGAGAATATATGAATTGATTGTTTTTGCCCCCGATTTGTGTCTGGTGGCCAAAAAAAGAAGCTCCGGAAATAATCTGCTTCCACCATTTTGTCCTTGAGGACCGTTTTTCTTTGCAGCAGGATCAAAAACAGGGTAGTCGTGTTTTTCAGATCAAAAAAAATATCAGCAATTCTGCAATCATTTAATGCGAAATGGTATTGATCAAAAAAAATTCATCAGTATTAACTTATTTTTTGTTTTGTATATTTTCATTATTTTTCAGGTAAAATTACGATTTTGTTATATGTTAGCATACCACAAACTTATTGATAGCATGTTTGGATTGCCGGATATTACCATTATTGTTGTTGGTGCGACCGTCATTGTTGTCATCGCAGCACTGTTGTATTGGGGAATAACCTTCAAGGGGCACGACTAAATGGCAGCAGATCTGATCACCATCAGTGTTGTATCGCTCTATTTCCTTGGAATGTTAGCCATTGGTGCATGGGCATCAAAGAAAATCAAAAATACTGAGGACTATCTCGTTGCCGGGCGTTCACTCGGGTTCTGGGTATTTATCCTCCTGATGATAGGGACTGTAGCTTCGGGAATGTCTCTCCTCGGGGTTTCAGGACTAGGGTTCAAAGCCGGGTGGCCTACCATCTGGGAACAGATCTTTGTTCCCCTTTCTATCGGGTTCTGTATCATATTTTTCGGTGTCAAGCTCCACAATGTGGCAAAGACTGCCGGGTACGTTACTGTCCAGGACTATCTTGCACAACGATACGAAAGTCCTGTCGCACTTCGTTCGCTTTCTGCTGTTGCGGGAATCATTGTTTCGCTGATTTATCTTGTCGGCCAGTACACCGCAATTGCTATTGTACTTATGTGGCTGTTCCAGATTCCGCTCTGGCTTGCATTGGTGATAGCGACACTGGTAACGACAATATACACGGCTATCGGAGGTCTTTATGCGGTTGCCTGGGCATCCCTCATCCAGTCCGTGATTCTCATTATTGGCGTAGTCATAATGGCTCCGGTAATTATTTTCTACGCCGGTGGGTTTACGCACGTGAATGAATTCCTGTCGAATGTAAATCCTAACCTTGTTATGCCATGGATGCCGAGCGGTGCTTTTGCTCCGGCTTATCTCGTGTCTTTCGCAGTTCTCCTGATGGTCGGACTCTCCTGCGCGCCCCATGTCATCAATAACGTACTTGCAATTAAAGACGTGAAATACTTCAAGTGGGCCCCTCTTATTGCATTCATTATCTATACCATAGCTATGTTCCTGCTCAAGTTCACCGGGTTCGCAGGTGCTGTGATGGTAAAAGAAGGGGTCTTCACCCTCCCCAATGTTCCTAATGCCGGGGATTTTGTTATCCTGTACGGTATCCAGTACGCGATGCCGATCATGGCGCTCTGGGCCGTCTTTGCAGTCATTGTTCTTGCTGCGGTCATGTCAACAACTGATCGGCTGATGCTGACGATTGGAGCGATGTTCTCATGGGATATCTATAAGAAGGTACTCAAGCCCGATGCTGATGACAAAACCGTCCTGCTCCTCTCAAAGATCGTCGTCGTTCTTTCTGCACTCGGAACTATGCTCCTTGCTATAAATCCGCCGGAAATGCTTGCTATCCTTATATGGATGGGAATCGGCGTAATGCTTTCCACGTTTGCTGTCCCGCTTCTTGCAGGACTCTACTGGCGGGGTGCCACCCGGGAAGGTGCTCTCACCGCCATGACTCTCGGTCTGGTTTCGTCCCTGACATTCGGGATGCTCAATTATATCAAGGCCACGGTTCTGGGAATTAATTTTGGTACAATTCCCCTGCATTTCTCTGCGTACTCATTTATCATTGCAATCCTGGCAATGGTTATTGTTAGCCTGCTGACAAAAAAGACGAGTGAGAAAGTCCTCGATGATACCCAGACCGGCTGGTATATCTCAAAACTCTAATTTTTTTTATCCTGACGGTGAAATCATATTAATCATCAGCGCCAATGTAATGAGCTGTGAAAACAGCAATACTCGGGGGCGGACTTTCAGGACTGACGCTTGCAAGACTCCTCCATGAAAAAGGGGATGACATCGTTGTTCTCGAGGCAGAATCTGAGGTTGGAGGGCTCTGCAGATCAAAAACCAGCCAGGGATTTACGTTCGATACCGGTGGTTCGCATATCATCTTTTCCCGGGATTCAGAAGTGCTTGAATTTATGCGACGGATGATTGCAGGAAATGAACAGCGCAATAACCGTAATACCAAGATTTTCTATAAAGGGAAGTACGTCAAATATCCATTTGAGAACGGTCTGTCCGATTTACCCCCGGAGGACCGGTTCGCCTGCGTCAACGGGTTTGTAAAAATGATGATTGCGGTTGAAAAAGGTGAGAAGACAGCCCCTTCAAATTTTCGCGAATGGATCTATTACACGTTCGGAACAGGAATTGCTGAATGCTACATGATTCCATATAATGAAAAGATCTGGAAATTTCCGACCGATCTGATGTCCTGCCAATGGGTTGAGGGGCGGATCCCCCGTCCTCCGGTTGAAGACATCATCAAATCTGCAATTGGTATATCAACTGAGGGTTACACCCATCAGGCCATTTTTTCTTATCCTCTTGATGGCGGAATCGAGGCCCTGGTTCATTCTATCGCAAAGCCCATTGAAAAATTCATCAGAACCGGGTTCAGAGTAAACGCTATAACAAAAACCGGCTCCCGGTGGATGATAAGCAATGGGGATGAGGTTATTCAGGCAGACCGCTGTATCTGTACAATGCCGATTCAGCACCTGTTACCCTGCATCAGAAGTGTTCCGGCAACGGTCAGGAATGCGGCAGATGCGTTGAAATACAACTCATTACTATGCGTCACTATCGGGATAAAAGGACCGGTTCCGGATATATCCTGGTTGTATATACCGGAGCACCACGTCGGAAGAACCAACAGGATCTCCTTTCCTTCCGGTTACAGTTGTCATGTTGCTCCTGACGGTTGCAGCGCTATAGTTGCTGAGATCACTCACCAGCCCGGTGATGAAGTTGCTACCCTCCCGGACTACGAAATCCTTCGGGAAGTCCTGGAAATGCTTCAGGAAATGCAGATCCTGAATAAGGATCAAGTTGTTTTCTCTTCTGTTGAGCGGATGCCTTTTGCTTATGTGGTTTATGATTGTGAATATAAGAAAAATATTGCTATCATAAGAAAGTTTTGCAGTGAAACAGGAATAGCCCTTGTGGGCAGGTTTGCTCAGTTTGAGTACCTGAATATGGATGGTTGTATACGAAGTGTTATGGATTACGTGGCAGCTTCATAAATTGCATCATGCATTTGGAGTGTCCATCTAACTTATTATCCGCGAGCTTAAACACTGTACAGGAGTTTTATTCCCATGATTTCTGTCATCATCCCGACGTTCAATGAAGAAGAGAATATCGCTCAGTGTCTTGTCTCTCTTTCCCATCAGTCCGTCCCCCGGACAGAGTATGAAATTATTGTTGTGGATGGCGGTTCAAAGGATGCAAGCTGCGAGATAGCGAGAAAATATGCGGACTCTGTTTTTATCCAGACTTCAAAAAAAGTTGGTGGAGCTCGCAACGACGGGATAATGGTAGCGAAAGGGGATATTGTAGCCACGACTGATGCAGATTGTATTCCCCCTCCCAACTGGATAGAGATCATAAAAAAGGATTTTGAAGATGAGGATATGGTCCAGGTTTACGGGCCTGTTTATCCGATCGAGGAAGGATCAGGAAATAAACTATCCCTGATGCTTGCCAACACCTTCTCCCGGATCGGCTACTACAGCAGGACGTTTTACTATACTCTGGGATGCAACACGGCATTCCGGAAAAACGCATTTATTAAAGCCGGGATGTACCGCTGTATTGATGCCGGCGATGATCTTGAGATCGCCCTGCGCATGAGAGACGAAGGCAAAGTTGTTTTTGATGGCAGGATCAGCGTTGGTTTTTCCATGCGCCGTTACAAACAATACGGGACGCTAAAATCCCTCTATGAGTGGGTGTATATAGTTGCTCATAACGGCGAAACCGAGAAATATTCGTATTCCCAGAAAAAATATAAATAGTACGATTCAGGTTATCCGCTGATATCATGGAATCTAAAAAGTCACATTCCCTTCCCCAAAGAGTTCGTCTTCCCAGATTTACTCTGCCAGTTTAATGACAGAGAGATTACCATATTAAAAAAAGGGGCTCGGTTTTCCCATGATTTTTTCGTCTTGATTTTTTAATCACCTCCTTTATGGCATATTGGATCGTAACAAGAATGCCCTGCGGCGTCGTCGGAGTCTTCCTCAGTCATTGCCTGAGTTGTAAAATAATAAAGTCTGGCGAGGCAACGATGCAATGCGTGTTACCGGAACGATCAACGGATTTTTTTTCCGGTACGCCAATCAATGTCAATCAGAAGATATAATGGAACATCAACCATAACAGCAATTGATACCTATGCCGACTATGAAAATCCGTGGCGGGGATCTCGATCTTGTTGAGTATGAATTCAATTCATTTCCGCCTGGCCAGAATCTTAAAACACTCGGGTATGAAAAAGAGAAGTACCTGTTAAAACCCGTGAAGGGAAAAATAATCGTAAAAGCTCCTGCCCGTATACACCTGAGTGTTCTTGATATGAACCGTTTTGCACCTGATCATCCCGGGGGGGGTGGAATTGGGTTTGCAATCCAGTGCTATTGCACCGCAGAAGTTGAGTGTACCAAAAAGGATAACGAGATAGATTACAGCCGCTTCTCAATAGTCGAAAATTTTGTCGAGGTCTTCAAAAAAACTGTTGGATATCCGGGGGGTTTTAAAATCAAAGCCACTGACCACCAGCATAAACATGTCGGACTCGGTTCCACAAGTACTGTCATGATTGCTGTTGCTACAGCAATGAATGAAGCACTGGGTAAACCATTGACAAATAACCAGTTGAGAAAACTTATAGGACATAATTATGTCGAGGAAACTGCCGATGGCAATATTGCCTTCGGATTTGAAACCGGCGTTGGTCCTGCAGTCAGCCTCTATGGAGGCATGGCCGTACTTGGTGATGAGCTTACCCTGGTCTACCATCACTCGTTCGCGGCGGAAAAAAACGTATATATTGTCATTCCTCCTACGGGGATTTCTTCAGCAGGAACGCAGGAATTTGATCTCCTGATGAACAAGGCGCGAACACTCGATTACCGGGACCGTGAACTAAAAGCCTACCTTTTCTTAATGGATCTCATACCTGCACTTGAACAGGAAGATGTAAAAAAGGCGGGAGATATCATCTGGGAGATTGAATTCCGCGGTTCAAAACGGGCAGAGGTCGAACACCACAGCTTTGAGATTTATCACTATATGAGTAAACTCCGCGAAGCAAAACTCGAATTTGTGGGAATGAGTTCGGTTGGACCTTCTATCGCAGTAGTTACCAATCTTGATAAAAAAAGGCTTGAAAAAATTCTCAAACCCCTTGGACTGACCATTGCAATTGTTACAAAAGTTGACAATAAAGGATTGAAAATCAGTCGAGAAAAATAATTTTTGAGTTCATATTTTTTCCAGAGATAATAGCACTTTAAGGTAGACTTCATTAATTGAGATAAAATAACAAAACCGGTAGAAAATTCCTGTATTTTCGTTCAATGTTTCCAGGGCTCTCTTAGAAATGCCGATATAATCGCTCCTACGATTCCGGTATTTCTGGAGAACCTCCTTCGCCCATGAGAGTGGGAGGGGTCCCCAAATATGGAAGGTAAAAAAATATTAAAACAGGATTTCTTCAAAAATCGTCTCGTTATGCAGGGTAACTGGAGTTGAGACACCTGAACTCCTAAACGGGAGACTTCACCGCCCGACGGAGGCACTGTATGGCTGATTGAAGACCCATAAGAAATTTACCGCAAACTTTCCGCCCCCCAAGCGTTGCGGAGAAGCCATGAAACAAGGTGCATCCACGAATTGACTTTGATGATGTTCGCTATTCCGGGGTGAACCGTATGCCTTCATGTTCTTTTCTTCAGAACCGTTTTTCGCCATATTTTTCAGGATTTTCCCTGAACTGGCTAATAATTAAGTCTTATCCCTTCTTTACCGGTCCTTGTCTTTTTTTAAATTCCATCTCCCCGGTTTTCTCTTATGGGATTCGTGGCAGGCAACTGTTCTGATAGCAACCATCAAATCGGAAAAATGCATGATATGATAACAATATCATGCCCGGACCTCTTTATCTGCCTTTCTTTATTGTGAAAATGGACAAAAAAGATCATTT
>Ga0182021_10012039_pt1 | contig 10278 bp, 11 predicted proteins | sample 612E3MmetaG_FD_120493 | JGI IMG/M metagenome (GOLD analysis project Ga0182021, IMG submission 120493) | Permafrost microbial communities from Stordalen Mire, Sweden - 612E3M metaG (Illumina Assembly) | ecosystem: Environmental > Terrestrial > Soil > Wetlands > Permafrost | place: Sweden... | reverse complement strand
GATCCACGTCAGCCGGATGAGCGCCGAGAGGGTAGCAACCCATGTCAGTTCCCAATCCCCCGAGCGAAGCATTCCTGTTCCACGCCCTGATGGACAGCACGGCCGACAGCATCTACTTCAAAGATCGTCAATGCCGTCTGCTGCGCGTCAGCCGCAAGATGGCCCAGGACCTTGGCTTCCCGGATCCAGCCGACCTCGTGGGCAAGACGGACGTCGATCTGTTCGGCGAGACGTTCGGGATGGGAACCCGGCTCGACGACGAGAGAATCATGGACACGGACCGACCCATCATCGGCGTGATCGAGAGCCGCCCGCTGGGCAACGGCCGAACGAACTGGACGCTGACCACCAAACTGCCGCTCCATGACGAGTCCGGCGAAGTCATTGGCCTGGTGGGCATCACACGCGAGATCAACGAAATGAGGCAGACCGAGGCGGCCCTGCAGCACCTCGCCACTCACGATTCCCTCACCAACCTGCCCAATCGCTTCTTGTTGGTGGACCGGCTGGGCCAACTCCTGGCTCGTGCGAGACGGTCGGGGACCGACTTTGCCGTCCTGTTCATGGACATCGACCGTTTCAAGGAGGTCAACGACGCCCACGGACACGAGTTCGGCGACCTCTTGCTGCGCGCCGTCGCAAACAGGCTGACCAAGAGCGTGCGCCAGGTCGATACTGTCGCCCGCATCGGCGGCGACGAATTCGTGATCATTCTGGAAACCGTTCACCAGGTCGAGGAGGCCGACGCGATCGCCCTGAAAGTCCTCCACGCTCTGTCTCGGCCTTTCGCCCTTCAGACACACAGGGTGAATGCCGCGGTCAGCATCGGCATCAGCTTCTATCCGCAGAACGGCGGGGACGCAGACACGCTGCTCAGGGCCGCAGACTACGCCATGTATCTGGCGAAGAGGGCCGGCGGCAATCGCCACATGACATGCCTTCCGGGCCTGCCTCGCCCTGGAGAGGTTCTCCACGAAGGGTAGCGAGGCTCCCCCGACGGCACTCGCCGTCCATGCCGCGGGTCAATTCGCGAGGGCGGCCTCGAGAGTGAGCTCAGTAGCGCACTCGGAGAGTTCCCACAGCTGGACCAGCTGCTCCGGCCGGTCGATCCCAGATCCGATCTTTCGGACGACCGGCGCACCGAAGGAGAACCAGCGCGGCGCATACAGCGTTCCACCAACCGCCCCAGGATCGGTGCCGGCACGAAGCTGGCTCAAGGCTCCGCTGGCGGCGGACTGGGCGATCAACGGAGAGGCAATCAGCCAGAACCGCTGCTGCAAGCCGTTCTTGGCCCTGGCGCTGGTGGCCTGGAGATCGGTCCGGGCAAACCCGGGATCCGCGGCGTAGGCCGTGACGCTGCGGCCTGCAAGCCGCCGGTTCAGTTCCAGGATGAATTGGAGATCGGCGCGTTTCGACATTCCGTAGGCGGCCCAGGCGTCGTAGCAGCCGCGCATGTGCGGGTTCGTGAGATCGTATTTGCCGGCGGTGAAGCGGGCGATGGAAGTGGTGCTCACGACGCGCGCGGCCGGCGCCGCCAGGAGCGCAGGCAGCAGCCGCAGCGTCAGGGCGAAGTGACCGAGGTGGTTCGTCCCGAACTGGATCTCGAATCCGTCCGCCGTCTTGCCCTCGGGCACGGCCATCAGCCCGGCGTTGTTGAACAGCAGGTCGATCTGCGGGTGGGCCGCCTTCGCCGCCGCGGCGAACTCGGCGATCGAGGCGAGCGACCCGAGATCGAGCTTGCGGATCTCGAGCGACGCCCCCGGCACCAACGCCTCGATCTTCTTGCGGGCGGATTCGGCCTTGTCCAGGTTGCGCGCCGCGATGACGACATGGGCGCCGTGAGCCACAAGCTGCCGCACCGTCGCCAACCCCAGGCCGCCGTTGCCTCCAGTCACGACCGCTACCTTGCCCGATTGATTCGGGATGTCGCTCGCCTTCCAGCCCATTGATGTCTCCCATGCGACGCTGGTCGAGCGAATCACCCATCTCGAACCACTCGCTCGCCCGAATGGAGATGCGCGTTCTCCTACGAGTCGTCTTTCGGACGTCGTTCGGAGTATCAGGTAGATATCTTATGACACCGTCGTGGCGTCCGGTCGAGAGGGCGCTTCGGATAGTTCCCGCGAGTCTGACGGTTTCGACGCGTGGCAACCGATCATTTCGGCGAGCGGCGTTGCGCGGGTTGCGGCCGCGTTGCGCCGCGCGACCCCTACCTCTCCGCATAGATCGGACCCATTGTGGGCACCCTCAGAATGGGTGGTCTCGACCGCCGCTTAGCTCATCCATCCATTCGTCCCCGCGACGATGCTAAGGAGATTCAGGTGAACGTCGTCCTGTGGATCGCTCAAGTGCTTCTGGCGCTGGCTTTCCTCGGCGCCGGATACGACCAGGCTGTGAACTACGACGATGCCCGGCGACGCCTGGCCTGGGTAGCCGCCGTCCCGAGGGGGCTGGCCGCGGTCCTGGGCGCGCTCGAGATCCTGGGCGCAATCGGGCTGATCGTGCCGGCGTGGAGCGGAGTCATGCCCTGGCTCACGGCGGTTGCCGCCCTCGCTCTGGCAATTCTGATGGGGCTTGCGGTCATCTTCCACGCGCGACGCCACGAGATTCCTCAGCTGGCTTTCAGCGGCATCTTCGGAGTCGCCGCGGCTCTGGTGGCCCTGGGTCGCTTCCTCTGGTCGCCGTTCTGATCGGCGGCGGCTCGAACGCCCCGGCGCACCGCGTCGGGCGGGCGGGGCGCGGGCGGGGCGGCGCTGGCTTCGCGACGCGGGCGAGGCGGCGCGGGCTTGGCGGCTATTCGAACACCCGGCGGCGCGACTGGGGCTTCGCTACCCAGCGTCGTCGCGAGGAATCGAGGTCTCGGCCGGAGGCGCAGACGGGCTCGTCCACGAAGGCGAGACCTCGGTCCGAAACGTTGCGATCGTTCGACTGACGGCCGAACCGGCGAACAGGAGCGTGTATGCGGCCCACGCAGCCGGGGCCGCCAGTGTGAGCGCCGCCGCGCAGACGACCGCTCCCGCTCCCGCGGCAGCCGCCGTCGTCCCGACGAACCGACTCTGGCAATGGACGCGAGCGTTCGGCGGAGCGAGACGGTACAGACGCTCGTTGGTCGCGAGCGCCCCTGCGTTGCCTGCACCGTTGAACAGCGCCGAGCCGACAAGCAAGAAGGCCGGCGCCAGCGGGTTCATCGGGATCGCAGCGGCGCAACAAACTCCGGCCAGAGCCCGAAGAAGGAAACTCGCTCGCAGCACGCGGCTCGAGGAGCCGCCGAGCAGGAACGAACCCACCACCAGAGAACCGCCGAGCGCGCCGGCAGCCGCAACGCCGGAAAGCACGACGGCGAAGCCGGCCGACATGCCGAGGACGCGCAGGGCGTAGAGCGACAGGGCCGGCACGAGGCCCTGCCCAACGGAGGCAATCGCGCTCGCGTTCGTGAAGTTGCGGAACGCTAGCGGCATCTCAGTGCCTTCGGCCGTCTCGCGGGCAACGAGCACTCGCCCTGGACGAGGGAGCCGGGACACAGCCAGCGGAGTCACGGTGGAGGCCACGCCGCTGACAATGAAGAAGGCGACGTAGGCCCACAGACCGATCGCCTGGGTTCCGGCGTCGAGGACGAAACCGGCGGGCAGCAGCAGGGCGGTCGAAAGAGCCATAGTGAGAGCGCCCATCCGAGGCCCGACCAGACGGCGCTCGGCATCGGGCAGCACGACGGCCGTCCAGAGGGTGATGTTCGAGCTCGACAGGACGCCGGCGGTCTGACCGATAGCCACTGTCAGCGAGATGAGCGCCATTCCCAATAGCTGGTCCACTGCGCCGGCCGCAACGCCGGCGACGATGGCGGCAAGCACGAAGCCGCGAATTTCGGCGAGGGCCAGGCCGAGAGTCAGGCTACGCAGGTCGCCCTTCAAGCGCCGCAGGATCTGCGGCGCGAATGCCTGCAGCGCTGCGCCCGCGACCGGGGCGGCCCCGACCACGATCACCAGGGCCGGGAGCGCGCCCAGCCGCAGCAGGAGTGGGACGAACAGCGCGTCCGAGGCATAGGAGGCGGTGAAGGCCTGGCCGACGGCGATCGTCTGGAAGGGTCGGTAGTCCGCAGACGCGAACGCACGCCAACGTTTGGGCCGGGGCAGATGCATCGTCGTCTAGAGTACCCCGACTCCCGAGGTCGCCCGAAAGCGCTACATCCGCGCGATGGGCCTCATCGGGAAGACGCCGATGACTCCGGGGCTGTCCGGGTCGAGAAGCATCTCGGCGCCGACGTCGCCGGACTTGATCAGGTCGCCGAGGAACTGGGCCTGTTCGGGCGGGAGGCCGACGTAGATCGTGCCGTGGGCGGTGACAACCGGGCTGACCTCGTCCTCGATCCCCTCTATCTCGAAACGGCGCCGCAGCTCGTGGACCGGCACGTAGGGGCGACTCTTGATGAACCGGCGCATCTGCGCGAGGGTGCAGTTGGGGCGCCTGGCCGGAACCGGCATGCCATCCTGGTCGGCCTCGGCCGCCGCGGGCGCCGGGCGCGCCGGCGCTGGAGAGGGACGGATCGAGCGAACCATCGGCGGGCGCCGCGGACCAGCGGGCGGGCCGCCTGCAGGCCTGCCGCCACCGGCATCGGGTCGATTGCCGTTCAGATGCGCGACCCCATCGTGCGAAGCCTCGACGCCTTGTTCTGCCGGCCTCTCGGCCAACGCGGCGCCGGCGTCGACCGCGTCGGTCCCCTGCCCTTCAGGCGGGACTGCGACGGTCTGGCTGATCGCCTGGCTGCCACCCACGGCACCATTGCCGCCCGCGGCTCCGTTGACGCCCGCGGCTCCGTTGACGACCGCGGATCCGTTGACGCTGCCGGCGTCGCCGGCGCCATGCCGACCGCGCCCCCTGCGTCGCGGGCTCATCAGGTTCGGGCCGAGGCCTGCTCGACGGCGTCGGCGGGCGCGACGCCGGCCAGAACGCGTTCGGCGTAGCGTTCGGCGAAGCTGCTGGCCGCCTGCTCGGGGACGATCGCCCGGATGGCGTCCTGATCGAGGCCGTATCCATACTTGATGGCCGCGATATTGTCGTCGACGTACTTCTTGGGCAGCGCGTCGCGCAGATGCTGGTCGGTGAAATCGACGTCGCAAATACACAGCAGCCGGCCCAGGGCGATCATGTTGCCGAATAGGTCGCGCCCGAACTTCTCGACGCCCAGCTGCAGGAACGGGATTTCCTCGCCGCGCTCGCCGGGCTTGATCAGATCGCAATCGGCTATGACGTAATCCGCGACAAGATGAACGGGGCCGCGGTCCGCGAGGCGAAGCACGACGTCCGCACATTCGACCACGAAGTTGGAGATCGGCTCGCGGTCGTATTCGAGGAATGCCTCGCTCATGCCTCCGCGGACCGAAGAGTCGTAGTCGAACAGGAGCGTCACCTCATAGCCCATGACCGTCAGCAGACTGGCCATGGTATTGCCGATGACCCGAACTCCCTGACCGCCGACCCCATCGATCACGATTGATTTCGCCGCCATCAGCTTCTTCCTCGCTCTTCCAGGCCCACCCACCATTCCTCGTTGAGTTCGGGGCCGGGGGCGCCGAACTCACAAGGCCGGCCTTGAACCAGTACTTCCTTTGTCATTCTCCGGAGCCGGCCGGCCCGTTGTCCGGCACGGCACCGGTCGGCACCTGGCCCTTGACGATACCGGTCTGATGCGGTTCCAGGTGCGTCGATCCGGGAGGCGCTGCCTTGTACTCGGTGCGGTAGTTCTGGAGCATGTCGTTCGCGCTCGAGAACCCGATTCGGCGGCCGTTGTTCTCGATGCACTGGCTGGCGACATCCACGAACGAAAAGCCCGGCCACTCGATCGCTTCCTTGATCGCCTTGCGCATGGGCCCCTGGTGGTAGACGGTCGTCTTGGCGTAGAACGAGTTCGGGTTCGTGTTGACCAGGCCCTGCAGGTTGATCGGTGAGTACGCGGCACCCGCGGGTGACGAGATCGTGTTCGTGCCCTGGGGCGTGGTCGGCCCGGTTTGTCCGCCGGTCAGGCCGTAGATCTCGTTGTTGTTGCAGATAACGGTGATGTTCGGATTGCGCCGAATCGAGTGAAGCAGATGATTCCCGCCGATCGAGGCCATATCGCCGTCACCCGAGACGACGATGACGTTGAGTTCCGGTCGAACCATCTTGACGGCTTCGGCCACCGGCAGCGTTCGACCGTGGAGCGTGTACACGGACTCGAAGTTCATGTAGGCGCCCATCCGGCCGGTGCAGCCGATGCCCGTGATCAGGACGGTGTTGAGTTTGTCCAGGCCGAGACCGTCCATGACCGTCGCCAGCTGCTGCATGATCAGGCCGATGCCGCAGCCGGGGCACCAGATCGTCGGGAAGAGATCGGTCTTGAGCTTGTCCTTGACTGCCATGGTGATGAACCTCTGCGGGGACGCGGGTCAGCCGACCCGGCTGCTTGCCGGGGCCGCGGGGCTGCCGGCCGGCGACTCGGACCCGGACGGCGCGGACTCTGCTGGAAGCATGCCGATGGCATCGAGGCCTTCACGAATTGCCTCGAGGCTCATTCGGCCGCCCAGCAACGGGACGCGTTCGACACGTCGAAGGAGCATCCGCTCCACGACGTTGGCGTACTGCCCGTCGCTGCCTTCGATGACGATGATCTTCTTGTAGCGCCCGGCGATCTCGGTCAACTCCTTGTCAAGGGTTGGCCAGATCCGGATCGGTCGGAAGAGCGCGAAATGCGGAGCCAGCGGTTGCGCGACCCGGCGGGTGATGCCAAAAGCGATCACCAGAGTCTCGGCGTCCTTGTTCCAACCGTATTCGTGGAACGCATACCGCTCCGCCACCTCGAGGCTACGCTCCCGCCCCTCGTGATATTGGCGGATGTACTCGTCGCTGTCCGCTGTGGCCGGCTCACCGTCGGGGTATGTGGCCACGCCCGAGAAGAGCCTGGTGCTGCCCGAAGCGAGAGGCTCGAGCGTTCGCGGAACCACCGGCACTTCGATCGAGTCCAGGTCCGCGACTTCGTTGAGATGGCCGAGGAACGCGTCGGACAGGATGATGACCGGGCTCCGGCTCTCCTCCGCCGCGTTGAATGCGTGAATCGTGTACTCGTAGCACTCGGCTACGGTGGACGGGTAGAAGACGATGCTGGTGTAGTCGCCGGTCGAGCCGTAGCGGGTCTGGTTGAGGTCGCCCTGACCCGGCATCGTCGGCATGCCGGTCCCGGGCCCGACGCGCATGACGTTGACGATCACGCACGGAATGCCGACCTTGTGCCCGTATCCGATCGCCTCCTGCATCAGGCTGAAGCCCGGCCCCGAGGTTGCCGTGAACGACTTGGCGCCGGCCAGGCTCGCCCCCAGGATCGCGTTGGCGCTGGCGATCTCGTCCTCTTCCTGCAGGAAGCGGAACTCGGGATGCTTCGACGCGTAGACCGAAGCCTGCGCCAGGATCTCGGACGACGGACTGATCGGATAGCCGGCGAAGTGCGTGGCTCCGGCCTTCACGGCGCCGAGGAAGACGGCCTCGTTGCCCTGGACGAGTCGCTTGGTCATGGTGTGTCCTGTCCGATCAGGTCTGGTTGTCGCGGTCGACAGCCGGAGCGCTCTCCGTGTCGGTCATGCCGCGATGTGGGTCCGTGCCGGCCACGGCCGGCCCTCGGGCGACGTCCGGAACGTGCTGCGGAGTGAGGTTGAGCGCGGACGCGGCCTCCTCAGCCTCTACCACAGCCGGCAGCCGGCCGTTCTCGTCGCGCTTGGGCAGGACCTCGATCGCGAGATCGGGGCAGTAGCGCTCGCACAGACCGCAGCGGATGCAGTCGGTTGCCTCGATGATCGCGTCGTGGGTCAGGATGAGGCTGTTCTTGGGGCAGATCTCGACGCAGATATTGCAGCGCTTGCACCACTCGTCGACCCAACGAATGTTGACAAAGTCGACGATCGTGGGCGCGAGGTGTGGTCGTCTTTCGGCGGCGTAGACGGTAGTGATGGCGGGATCTCCCGAGACTCTGCGGCTCCGGCAGGTGACGCCGGCTCGTGAAGTTTACGGAATCGGGCGGCCGACCGCAGAAACTCCATCAGTCGGGTTCATCGCGTGGGCCCCCGGCGAAGGACGCAGCGCCCCTCGATTCGGGCGACGCCTGGCTTAGAGCCCCGTTATTGGACCCGCAGGATGGTCTTCGCCTTCGCCCAGTGGCGCTCGAGCTGGTAGTAGTCACGCTCCGGCGGGGCGAAGATGTGGACGATCACGGCGCCGAAGTCCAGCAGCGTCCAGTGCGAATTCGACCCGCCTTCGCGACCGATCGGCCGGACTCCCTCGGCGCGCAGCTTCTCGGCAATGCCGTCGCCGATCGCTCCGAGCTGGCGCTCCGAACCGCCCGAACAGATGACGAAGTAGTCCGCCATCGAGGTCAGCTCGATCACCTCCAGCAGGACGATGTCGGCGGCCTTCTTGTCCTCGGCCGCATCGACGATCTTGCGGGCGATCTCGAGCGAAGTCAGCCGCAGACCGCGCTGGCGCAGCGTTTCCTCGATCTCCGGCTCGGTCAAGGCGGCATCGGCTTCGGCGGCGGCCACTTCGGCCTCGTAGGCGGCAGCCTCCAGATCGGCCAGGGCGTCCTCGGACGTGGGCGCGGAGGCGCGGGCGAGCGGCTTGCGCCGCCGCGGCAGGCCGTCCGGGCTGGGCGTCTCTTTCGTCGAGGGCGTGGTGTCGGTCACTTGGGGCAGTCCTCCGAAGATTTGTCCGAACGATACAGCCGATGGTCGCAGATGTACGCCTCCACGGCCGGCGGCACGAGATAGCGAATTGAGTGTCCGGCGGCGGCCCTCGCCCGCACCGCGGAGGCCGAATGGGCCAGCGGAACGGTCTCGACCTCGACGACCCGGCCGGCGCGGTCGCCGAACTCGGTCTCGAGCCGGCGGCGGTCCGGCAGCGGCGTGCCGGGGCGCGGGACGACCGCCAGCCGGCACAGCGAGAGGATCCGGTCCGGGTCGTGCCAGCTCGGCAGCGCGGCCAGAGCTTCGGTCGAGAGGATGAAGAAGAGGTCCCGCGCCACTCCCTGTCGAGCCGCCTCGCCGACGAGGATCGCAAGCGTGTCGACGGTGTACGAAGGGCCGTCGCGCTCGAGCTCGATGCGGCTGACGGCAAAGCTCGGGTTGCCTGCGACGGCCAGCTCCACCATGGCGACGCGATGTTCAACCGGCGTGATCGTCAAACCGATCCTGTGCGGCGGGACGGCAGCAGGCACGAAGACCACTCGATCCAGCGAGAGCGCCTCGCGGACCTGTTCGGCGATGACGAGGTGGCCGTAATGGACCGGGTCGAACGTTCCGCCAAGGATCCCGACTCGCAGATCGGTTGGGGCGAGGACAGAAGAATCGGAGCCGCCGGAGCCCTGGCCGACCGGGCCGCCGCTGGCTCGGTCGGAGCCGCCACCGACCCGTCCGATCACCGGTCGTCCCAAGCGTCGGACTCCCATTCGAGCTCGTATGCGCCGATGCGCACCGTCTCGCCCGCGCCTACTCCCTGGCGTCGCAGTTCGTGGTCGATGCCGAGGCGGATCAGATCACCCTGGAACCGCTCGGCAGATTCCTCAACATCGAAATTGGTCTGGGCCGCCAGACGTTCGATCTTGTGGCCGCGCACGACCAGCACCCCGTCCTCGCGAGCCACCGTGAAAGCGTTGCCGGCCGACTCGAGCCTGTGGATGACGATGCCGGCCGGCTCCGGCGGCTCGGCCAGCTCCTCGGCCGACGGCAGCAGCTTCGACAGGCTGTCGCGCAGTTCCGCCAGGTTGGCGCCGGTTTCCGCGGAGATGGCGACGGCGGCGACACCCTGTGCCGCGCGGGCCTTGTGGAACGCAGGCCAGGCCTCGGCCGCGGCCGTGCGGTCCATCTTGTTGAAGGCCACGAGTGTCGGTTTGGCCAGGAGTGCCGGATCGTGCGCACCGAGCTCGTCGCGGATCACGTTGTAGCTCCACTCCGGGTCGCGATCGGCACCGTCCACGACGTGGACCAGGACGCGCGTCCGCTCGACGTGACGAAGGAAGGCGTGGCCCAGCCCGGCCCCGGAGCTGGCGCCTTCGATCAGGCCCGGCACGTCCGCGATCGTCGGCCGCCGATTGTCCTCGTCGCCCATGTCCAGGACGCCAAGGTTCGGCTCGAGAGTGGTGAATGCGTAGTCCGCGATCTTCGGACGCGCCGCAGTCAACGCCGCGAGCAGCGTGGATTTGCCCGCATTTGGCAGCCCGACGAGGCCTATGTCGGCGAGCAGCCGCAGCTCCAGCCGGATCTGGCG
>Ga0182021_10012038_pt1 | contig 10279 bp, 11 predicted proteins | sample 612E3MmetaG_FD_120493 | JGI IMG/M metagenome (GOLD analysis project Ga0182021, IMG submission 120493) | Permafrost microbial communities from Stordalen Mire, Sweden - 612E3M metaG (Illumina Assembly) | ecosystem: Environmental > Terrestrial > Soil > Wetlands > Permafrost | place: Sweden... | reverse complement strand
TTGGACCATCTATTGGCTAACTAACTTGACGCTGTATCAAAGAAGCTGATATAATATTTCAGATGTGGAGGGTACGAACATTTACGCTATAATTGAGACAGGTGGAAAGCAGTATCGCGTTACTCAGGGGCAGACAGTTGATGTCGATAACCTGAATGTAATTGAAGGCGATGCTGTCGAACTGAATAAAGTTCTGGTAATAGGCGATGAGAAAAACGCCACCATCGGCAAACCCAGTATTGAAGGAGCCAAAGTTACGGCGACCTCACAGGGCACAGTCCGCGGCGATAAGATCATTGTCTACAAATTCAAATCAAAGGTCAGATTTCGTAAGAAGACCGGTCATCATCAACTTTTCACGCGGTTAGCGATCGACAAGATCGAGGCTCCCGGAATCGAACAAAAGGAACCTGTAAAGAAAGCTAGCCGGATAAAGAAAGAGGAGAAGGAAAGTGGCTCATAAAAAGGGCGGCGGTAAAAGCAAGAACGGGCGCGACAGTCAGTCGCAACGGCTCGGTATTAAAAAATATGCCGGAGAAGCAGTAATATCCGGTAATATAATCGTCAGACAACGCGGCACCAGAATTCATCCGGGTGTGAATGTCGGTCTGGGTAAAGACTATACGATCTTCGCCTTAATTGACGGTATTGTGAAGTATGAACCCTATAGCAATGACAGGAGAAAAGTCAGCGTTTACGCTGAATAAATAATATGAAAGAAAAGATTCACCCTCAATATTTCCCAAAAGCCAAAGTAGTTTGTTCCTGCGGTAATACTTTTACCGTCGGTTCGACTAAAAAGGAAATCAGCGTCGAGTTGTGCAGTAAATGCCATCCATACTACACCGGCGAACAGAGAGTTGTCGACACTGCCGGCAGAGTGGAACGCTTCAGACGGCGTTATGAAAAAACCGAGAAGAAAAGTTAACTGCGGACGGAAAGAAATCAGGGAGCGGAAATAAAAAGCCGCTCCTTTTCTTTATAAGGAGAAAGATGACGACCAGGAAATTTCACTACGGCGGACAGGCAGTCATCGAAGGTGTGATGATTCGCGGCGAAAAGAATATGGTCACCGTCGTCCGTAAGCCGGATGGGGAGATGGTTGTCGACAAACAACCTCTGGCCAAACTTTACACCGGACGGTTGAGGTCAATGCCGTTGATCCGCGGCATCATTGTCCTGATCGAATCATTAGTTTTCGGCGTCCAGACTTTGACCTATTCCGCCAATATCGCGCTGGGAGATGATAATAAAAATAATAAAAAACAGGAGAGCGGCTGGGTGATTTGGGTCGCTCTGGCAGTTTCTTTAACTTTTGGCGTTGCTTTATTTTTTCTGGCGCCCCTATATCTGACAAAATGGATCGGTGTTCAGACGACATCGATACTATTTAGTTTAGTAGAAGGTATCATCCGCCTGGCAATGTTCTTGATCTATCTTCGGCTGGTGTCACTGATGCCTGATATCAAACGGGTGTTTGCCTATCACGGCGCGGAGCATAAGGCTGTGAACGGTTATGAAGCCGGTGCGCCGCTGGAACCGGAAGCGATTAAAAATTACAGTAAAGCGCACGTGCGCTGCGGCGGCAGTTTTTTGTTCGTCGTCCTAATCATCGCAATTATTGTCTTTTCGTTAGTGTCATTTTTCATCGGCAAAAATATCTGGTTGATCGTATTAAGTCGGATAGTGCTGGTGCCGGTAATTGCCTCGTTGGGTTATGAGTTCATCCATTTTGGCGCTAACCATGTCGATAATGTTATTATCAAAATCCTGCTGACTCCGGGTTTGTGGCTGCAGGCGTTGACTACCCGCGAACCGGATGAAGAACAGCTTAAAGTCGGCATCATGGCAATGAAAACGGCCATTGAAGGGGATATGGATATACCAGTTGCGGCGCCGGTAGTTCCAGGAGTTATTCCGCCTATTGTACCGCCGACGATGGGTCAGGCGGTTTGAACGCCGTCTCTCTCCTTTTTAAGGATAGATTAAGAGTGAGTTGAAGGTCTTTAGCTTAAACAATATTTGTATGTAACTAACAGAAAGAATAGATAACCCGTGACTACGAACGATTAATCTCCTTCACAAAAGCCGCCGCGCTTTCTCCAGCTAAATATCCGGTAGAGAATGCTGCCTGCAGATTATAGCCTCCGGTCTCGGCATCGATATCCATCACTTCCCCGGCGAAATAAAGACCTTTTACCAGTCGCGAACCCATTGTTTGCGGATCGATCTCTTTGAGCGCGATTCCGCCGGCTGTCACCATCGCCGTGGTTAAAGGTAATGATGATTTGATGTTAAATCTGAGACCTTTCAGCAGAGACAATAATTTTCCTCTTTCCTCCGCCGTAATCTCATAGCCGCATTTATGCGGCGGTATTCCGGTCATTTCGATAAACGGCGCAATCAGTTTTTGCGGCAGGAGTTCTTTTAAAATATGCTGGTAGCTTCTTTTCCCATAATTATCAAAATCACGCTGCAAACGTTCCTGTAGCTCTTTGCGGCTGAGGGCAGGTTTGAGGTCAATGGCGACACTGACCGGACCCTTCGCCAGTGCGTCCACGACCGCCAGGCTCATTTGCAAAGTAACAGGCCCCCCGATACCGAAATGGGTGAACATCATATCCCCCATGCGGCTTTCGATTACCGGCGGCTGAGGACGTTTTCCCGGAATATCCCGCCCGGTGTCTTTAGTAATTGTTTTTTCAGTATTGATTTGATCCGCTGTGCCCTGAAATGCCGTTAAACGAACATTATGCAGACTGACGCCCTGCATACTTTTCGCGCGTTCGATTTCATACACCACCAAGGGCACCAGAGACGGACGCAGTTGAATTATTGTATGGCCGAGGGATGATGCCAGACGGTAGCCGTCGCCGGTGGAGCCTGTCCCCGGATATGATGACCCTCCGGTGGTGAGAATTACTGCCGCCGCGGGATATGTTTTAGTGCCTGCTTGCACACCGGTTATCCGACCTTGATCCACCAGTAATTTGTTGATACTGACGCCCGTCTTCAGTTGTACGTCGTTATCGGATAAATAGCGCTTAAATGCTTTTACAATGTCTTCGGCATTATCCGAGACAGGGAAGATACGCCCGCCGCGTTCGGTCTTGGTTTCTACATCATATTTGCGCAAAAATTCCAACAAGTCCTCACGAAAGTAATGGTTGAATGCCGGGTAAAGGAAACGGCCGTTTTCGCCGTACATTTTAATAAATTCATCAAGCTCTTTAGCGTTGGTTAAGTTGCAGCGTGTTTTACCGCTGATCAGAATTTTCTGACCGGGTTGTTCGGTTTTTTCCAGCAGTATTACATCCGCTCCGGATTCGGCAGCGCGCCCCGCGGCCATCATCCCGGAGGCGCCGGCGCCGATGACAATCACTGTTTTACTTACCATCGATACCGACCACCTGATAATTTCATTTCACCAATGTTGCCTTTTCGTTTTTCTGCATGTAATATTAGGCCAATGAGATATACAGACAGCGTTGATTAATTATACGATAAATTTAAAATGCGTAATATAAAATTAATGGCAACTGCCGGACTGTTACTGGTGATGCTGTTCAATATCAGTTGTACCTCAGGGAACGATTTTGAACATCAACTAAATACCGTTGTGCAGCCTTATCGTTTCAGTATTGCGCGGTGGGAATTTAACACTTTTTTAGAAAAAGCTAAACACATTTTTACCAGAAGCGCGAAAAACACTCAAAGCGATACCGAAATAACCAATGAATACATATCACTTACTGATCAGATAAACAGCCTGAAAGGTCAAATTAATGCCGCCAATCAAACTGTCCTGCAATCTCAGATCGATAGCCTACAGAAACAGCAAAACGACATCACCGGGGCAGTAGAAAACATCATCAAACGCCAGACCACGCAAGTTTTAAAAGAAATGGGGATTTATCAGCCCTGGTACAAATACATCAAACTGAAAGTAGTTTTTCCGCCGCCGGATTTCAAGTTGGAGACGCCACCCCACCTGCTCGTGATTTCACCCAGAGATTCGATCGAGAGAAAGAAAGATATATTGCTGGCAGAGAATATGAGCGTAGCAGCGATGTCCGATATTGAAACTCAAGTCGATAATTTGGATGTTTCCTCTCTGGTGATTGACCTGGGTGGAATCGGCACTTATCCTAATCTGGTCGACAGCAACTCCGGTTTCCAGTACATCATCGAAACATGCGCTCACGAGTGGACTCATGCCTATCTGGCATTTACGCCGTTAGGTTTTCGTTACGTATTGAATATTGCCGGATTGACGCATAACGGCGATATCACCACTATCAATGAATCGGTAGCGGACATCATCGGGAAAGAGGTGGGTGATGCTGTCGTGAAAAAATATTATCCTCAATTTCAATCCACCGGCCAAATTGCGACCCAAACAGGTCTATCTTCCAATCAGACTGAGAAGAACCAACCGGCTTTTAATTTTAATCTGGAAATGCGCAGTATTCGGGAACAAGTCGATAAATATCTGGCGGCAGGGGAAATTGATACCGCCGAACAGTTCATGCTGCAAAAACAGGCGTATCTGGCCGCTAACGGATATTACATCAGGAAATTGAATCAGGCTTATTTTGCATTCTACGGGACCTATGCGGATTCTCCCACTTACGAGAATCCTATCGGTACCACGATAAACCAATTACGGGCACAGAGCGCATCGCTGAAAGACTTTCTAAAGACGGTCTCAATGGTGACCGGCGTGAAGAATCTGGATTCCGCTGTAAAATAAATCGGATAGAGAAATAGAGTTATTTCACAACTTTCTGTTAAGATTAAGGTTATAATAAGCGTAGTATCTTAGCAATACCGAGAAATCGAAAAGGGAGAGCACATGGCAAAATACAAATTCGACCATATTCATTTAATGAGTCCCGATCCGGTAAAAACAGCGGAGTTCTATCAGAAAATGTTCGGCGCAACCATGCAGGAGCCGTATGATATGGGTAACGGCAAAGTAATGCTCAGCGTAGACCTTGGCGGCGTCACCATGCTGATATCAAAGACTACGGACGAAAAGCAATACGGCCTGGCGCATATCGGCATCAAAACACCTCATTTGCAAAAGGCAGTTGATGAGTTGAAGACTAAAGACGTGAAGTTTACCATGGAACTGACCAAAATCAGTCCCCGGCTCACGATTTCATTTCTACAGGCTCCGGATAACATGCGACTGGAATTATCGGAAAGCGAAAAGTAGAATCTATTCGAAAGATCGATTCCATCGAGGTGCTACGGACTCGGAACTAAAGGTTTTACGTACAAGTAAAATCTCCGTTCTCTGCGGGGAAAGGTTATCATGAGTTTTCATTTTAAAAGTTTGATTAAAAACAAGGCTTTCTGGGAAAACTTTATTATCGTACTTGTTGGCGTATTAGTATTTGTCGGTTTTCGCATGATGCTCCAAACTTATTACGTCGAAGGTCCCAGTATGCAGCCTAATTACTGGGCAAACGAAAGGATATGGGTTAGCAAACTGGAATATAAATTCCACGCGCCGGAGAGAGGTGATATCATTATTTTTCACCCTCCGGTTAGTTCCACAGCGCCGTACATTAAACGCATTATCGGCCTACCCGGTGAATCCGTGGAAATCACAGATGGTGTCGTTTTTGTCCATAAAACCGACGGCAGTACGATTACCTTGTTTGAGCCTTATATCAAAGAACCGTTTCATTCCAATTACAATAGCGGTGTCATGCCGCCTGACAAATACTTTGTGATGGGTGATAACAGGAATAATAGCAGTGATTCCCGTTATGGATGGTTAGTTTCGCGTGACAAGATCATCGGTAAAGCATGGGTATCATATTGGCCGCCGAGCTTATGGGGAGGATCACATGACTATCGGCAACCGGTTGCGGCTGCCGCAGTTACACCGGCTAAATGATCATTCGTTGTTAACCATCCCCGGTGTTTCAGACGATAAGAGCTGAATTAGCTGTGAAAAGGTAAAAAGAGTATAATGAAACTAGATTTGAAAGCGTTTTTTTTAAGTAGAGCCTTTTGGGAAGATGTCATTGTTATCCTCATCGCCGTCGCATTTTGCATCGGCTTTAGATTAACGATCCAGCCTTATTATATTCATGGTCCCAGTATGGAACCCAATTTTTGGAACAACGAATGGATCTGGGTCAACAAAACGGCCTACAAATCCCATGCGCCCCAGAGAGGCGATATTATCATCTTCTATCCGCCGATCAAAGACTCAAAAGCATTTATTAAGCGCGTTATCGGACTGCCCGGAGAAACTGTAGAAATCAAGGACAACACCGTCTATATTCACAAAGCGGACGGCAGTATTATCACGCTGCAAGAGCCTTATATCAAAGAGCCGTTTTTCTCCAGTTATACCAGTTCCGTTATCCCTGAAAACGAATTTTTTGTGATGGGAGATAACCGCAACAATAGTGAGGACTCGCGTTGGGGCTGGTTCGCATCCCGTGACCAGATCATCGGCAGGGCGTGGATATCGATCTGGCCGCCGAGCTTGTGGGGTGCAGCGCCTAATTTTAAACAGCCAACGACAACGGTAAACACCGGCGGCAATTGATCGATCAAGTTAATCATGAGGGTTGGAATAATGAATGCTGAAGAAATGTTCAGGAAATCCGGAGCTGTTCTGGATGGGCACTTTGTATTGACTTCCGGCAGACATTCTCCTGTATACTGGGAAAAATTTAAAGTGATGCAGTATCCGCAATATGTCCAGCAACTCTGCGGCATGATCGCTGACAATTATCGGAAAGTACCTGTCGATCTGGTGGCCGGGCCTACTACCGCCGGTATTATTCTCGCCTTTGAAGTTGCCCGTCAGCTTGGCGTGCGGGCAATTTACGCAGAAAAAGCGGAGAATAAGACCTTTGTTTTCAAGCGAGGCGCAGCCATTAGTCCCGGAGACAGGGTGCTGGTGGTTGACGATATCCTGACGACCGGGGGTTCAATCCGTGAAGTGATTACCGCGGTAAAAGAACGGCAGGGAATTGTGACCGGCATTGGGGTACTGGTGGACCGCACCGAACAGACGTTTGATTTTGGCGCGCCGCTTTTCGGCTGCCACCGGGCCGAAGCGGTCAGCTTCCCACCGGAAAAATGCCCGCTGTGTGCCGCTAAGATCCCGCTGGTCAAGCCGGGCGGCAGTTAGGTAAGGGCATCATTCTAAATCAAGTTCCCTGATATCCCGATGGCGATTCTCAACACACACCCGATTGATTTTAATTGTAAATATCAGTATTGTTATAATGTATTTTTGTATTCTTAATCCGGAGAAATTATTAAGATGGCTGAGAAGAAATTAGTTCAAGAAATAACGCAAATGGACGTGGACTTTACCCAATGGTATACCGACATTGTATTAAAGGCGGATCTGGCGGATTACGCGTCGGTCCGGGGTTGCATGGTGATGCGGCCCTATGGCTATGCCATATGGGAATTGATCCAAAAAGGGCTGGATTCCCGATTTAAAGAAACAGGACATGAAAATGTTTATATGCCGTTGTTTATTCCGGAGAGTCTTTTAAATAAAGAAAAAGAACATGTGGCAGGATTCGCCCCGGAAGTAGCCTGGGTGACACACGGTGGAACTGAAGAGCTTACGGAGAGATTGTGCGTGCGTCCGACATCAGAGACGCTGTTCTGCGACCATTATGCCAAAATCATTCATTCTTATAGAGACCTGCCGAAACTATACAATCAATGGTGTTCGGTGGTGCGTTGGGAAAAGACCACCCGGCCGTTTTTAAGGACGCTGGAGTTTTTATGGCAGGAAGGACATACCGCTCATGCCACTGCCGCAGAAGCTGAAGAAGAGACGCTGAGAATGCTGAATATCTATTCTGAGTTCTGTGAAAAGGTTCTGGCGATACCGGTAATCAAGGGTAAAAAGACCGACAAAGAGAAATTCGCCGGGGCCATGTCAACCTACACCATTGAAAGTCTGATGCATGACGGCAAAGCTTTACAATCCGGGACCTCGCATAATTTCGGAGACGGGTTTGCCAGGGTTTTCGGAATCCAATATCTGGATAAACATAATCAACTACAGTATGTACATCAGACCTCGTGGGGGATGTCAACCCGAATTATCGGCGCTTTGATCATGGTCCACGGCGACAACAGCGGGCTGGTGTTACCGCCTGAAGTGGCGCCGGTTCAACTAATCATTATCCCCATCGCCGCGCACAAAGAAGGGGTGATGGAAAAAGCGCAGGAATTAAAGAGCAAATTATCGAAAATTATTCGGGTATCGATCGATGTCAGCGATCAGATGCCGGGATGGAAATTCAGCGAATGCGAGATGCGGGGCATCCCGCTGCGGCTCGAGATCGGACCAAAAGACCTGGAAAAGAATCAGGTTGTCCTGGTCAGAAGAGATAACCGGGAAAAAATGTTTGTGCCCATCGATAATATTGAAAATACGGTCCAATCTGTCTTGAGCGAAATTCAAACAGGTCTTTTAGCAAAAGCCGCGCAAATGAGAAATGCCAAAACATGTTCAGCTAAAACATATAAAGAATTTGAAGAAATATTCACTGATTCTTCCAAGCTGGTCAAGGCAATGTGGTGCGGCGATCGAGACTGTGAAGATACGATCAAAGAAAAAACCGGCGCGACCGCCCGCTGCATACCTTTTGAACAGGAATCAATATCCGATAAATGCGTTGTCTGCGGTAAAGCAGCGAAGCACATGGTATATTGGGCAAAGGCTTATTAGACCTGCCCATCCATCCCTGCGCCCTCCACCCCATATGAGAGTTATTGAACGGGAGATACAAAAATGAACGTAAGTGACCTGATTGATGCTCAAATCGCAAAACTTACTGATTGGCGCGGTGTGACCCTTTCCCACATCCGCAAAGTTGTCCGCGGGGCTGATCCGGAGATAGTCGAGGAATTGAAATGGATGGGTACCCCGGTCTGGTCTCGTGAAGGTATAGTCTGTTTAGCAAAAGCTTTCAAAGACAAGGTTAAATTGACGTTTTATGAAGGCGCAAGTCTGCCCGACCCGGAGAAAGTGTTTAACAGCGAGCTCGAGGGCAAGAAATGGAGAGCGATCGACTTTTACGAAGACGACAAAATCAATGAAAGCGCTCTGAAGAATATCATCCTTGCTGCCGTGGCTTATAATCTTGCTAAGGCGAAAACCAGGAATAAGGCTTCCGTGACGCGAAGCACCTCGCAAAAGAAATCAGTAAAGTAGCTTTTCAGCATTCTGAAACGTACGCACGGAAGGACAAACATCTACGATGTCTGTCGTCACCTGATTATTCACCCATTTTTTCATATTGCACTCTTAACCTCATTGCGTCTACAATTAGGTGAACGTCAATTATTTGCGGGCAGGTAAGAAAATGAAATCAGGAGTTTTAGCAAAATACCAGGAATATCTACCCGTTACGGCCAAGACACCACTGTTTTCGTTGGGAGAAGGCGATACTCCGCTTGTCAGGAGTAATCAGCTGGAGAAAGAGATCGGGTGTGAGGAACTGTATTTCAAACTTGAAGGCTGTAATCCTACCGGTTCTTTCAAGGATCGCGGTATGGTGCTGGCAGTAGCCAAGGCGATAGAGGACGGCAGTCAGGCAGTAATGTGCGCCTCAACAGGTAATACAAGCGCTTCAGCGACGGCTTACGCCGCCAACCGCGGTCTGAAAGCCATCATCATGGTACCGGAAGGGAAGATCGCTCTGGGCAAACTGGCGCAGGCAGTGGTCTACGGCGCGAAAATCATAACCATCGACGGTAATTTCGACCAGGCTTTGCAAATTGTCCGGAAATTGACTGAATCCTATCCGGTGACTCTGGTAAATTCCGTCAATCCTTACCGCATCGAAGGACAAAAAACCGCCTCCTTTGAAATTGTCGATGTCCTGGGTGACGCGCCGGATTATCTTTTCATTCCGGTAGGGAACGCGGGTAATATTACCGCCTACTGGAAAGGATTTGTGGAATATCACAAACTGGGTAAAGCCACTAAATTACCGAAAATGATGGGCTTTCAGGCTGAAGGCGCTGCTCCGATTGTCAGAAACAAAATTGTTGCTCATCCGCAAACCATAGCTACCGCCATCCGCATCGGTAATCCGGCCAGCTGGCAAAAGGCGATTGCCGCCAGAGATGAGTCCGGCGGCGCCATCGATATGGTCAGCGATGATGAAATTCTTTCTGCCTACCATAAAATGACACAACAAGAAGGCATCTTCGGAGAAACGGCTTCGGCTGCGCCAATCGCCGGGCTGCTAAAACTGAAGAAAAAGGG
>Ga0182021_10012037_pt1 | contig 10280 bp, 11 predicted proteins | sample 612E3MmetaG_FD_120493 | JGI IMG/M metagenome (GOLD analysis project Ga0182021, IMG submission 120493) | Permafrost microbial communities from Stordalen Mire, Sweden - 612E3M metaG (Illumina Assembly) | ecosystem: Environmental > Terrestrial > Soil > Wetlands > Permafrost | place: Sweden... | reverse complement strand
TCATTGGAATATAGTAGAAACATATTCATCCCAATTAGATATAATATTCTATATCGGAATTATAGCGGTAGTAGCTTTCATAGCATATAAAATTATCCAAACACGTGATGATGGTAATTTGATTGTTAAAAATACAAACCAATAAAATACTGCCCGAAAAAGTACGTTTCTGAAGAAGAATAGTTAAAAAAAAAATGTCATTTTCCTGTTATGATTATAGTTATATTATTTTATTATTAAAGTTCTTTCTAAAAAAATTTACTACATAAATTAATTAGAGAAAAAACCTTCAGAGCATCTTTAAAAATTTTCAACCTTTCTAAATGACTTCTAGATAATACTTAAATCCAATTCACCTATTTTCACCAATTTAAAGCACTTTAAACTCACTTGCTTGTCCGCAGGATCGCATACATGGGTGGTTGCTTATTAGTTTGAATATAGTTTATCTGAACTTCATTTTTCTATAATTCTGGATGTTTTTCTAGTTAATGCAATAATATTTAATAGGGTTACCAAGAATATTTAGTTATAACAGGTGGATTAAATAGGGGGAAATAGTGAATCGGTTAGGGGAATAAGAAATGAAGAAAAGATATATCATAAGTGTTATCCTTATTTGTTTTATAGCGTTTATTTTCATTCTAGGAAACTTAGGGTCTTCAAATAATGGAAATAATCCGCAAATAGCTTATTCCACTTATACTAATCAAAACATGTCATTTGAATATCCCGCAGGTTGGCAAGCTGAAAATAATGATGTGGGCGGGGTTAATGTTTACAACGGTACGCAAAATAATCATAGGGAATGGTTTACTGTCAATACTGTAAGTATGACTGATTACAATTTAATTGCTTCAGTTATCACAGAAATTCAATATCCAAATGTTCAAACTACTGATAACATTTCAATAGCTACAATTCAAAATCAAATTCTTAATAACAGTACATTAGCTACAATTATCTCAAATATTCAACCAAATATTATCCAAAATCAAACTATCAATAACAATTCAATAGCTTCAATCACCTCAACTCTTGAAGCATCAACCATACAGAATCAAACTATTAATAACACAAACTATACATCAGTTGATCCTAAACCAGATAGTAGTATTGGAAATTATAGTTGGAAATATTGTTTTTTCACTAAAAATAATGAAGGTGTAATAGTCGCAGGTTACGTTGATAATATTACAGTTTTAGAACACGTTGTAGCTACATTCAATTAAAAATAATCAAGGATAGTAAGTTTATTGCATTTCATTCATACATATTCTAAACTGAATAATAATATTTAAGATAAATCGAAGGTTGTAACAGTTATTACAGAATAGATAGTGAAAAAAATATGACACACAATAAAAAATTTACGAAATTTCTTAATGAAACAAGACTATGATTTTATAGCAGATTCTTTACTTTTCTATATTAATGAAGATTATAAATATAAAAGGTCAATAAGATTTAATGAAGACATTATTCTAGATTTTAATGATAAAGATGTGCCTGTTGCTTTAGAATTGTTAAATGCATCTAAAACTTTTAATGTAAAAAAACATTTTCTTAAACAACCCGTAGGAATAAAAATGGATATTTTTGTTGGAGAAGATGTAATAAAATTAATTGCTAAATTTCCTATTTCAATTCATCAAAAAGAAATACCTACTAAACCTTTAGTTGAAGAAAAAGCCAATACTATTAATTTAATTGCTAATGAAGCGCATTTTGATTCAGCAACAGCTTAAATAATTAATTATAGAGAATATCTATTTACTTGATTTTTTTGTTTGAATTTTTTATAAATTTTTTTGTAAGCTTTTGGAGATTTTTTTAGTAAATTTTCTTTTTTCTCTTTTATTTTGTGCTATTTTTTCCAATTTTTTTTATATCCTCTATTTTTTCAATCGCCCAGGCTAGTGCTTTAGTGCAGAGTTTCACTTTAACTCGATATTCATCTGTGAGTATTTCACCTAAAAATGATTCACTGAAACCTTCATGATAAAGAAGAGCGGTATCTAAAAATTCACTCCATGATCAATCGCGTAATAAATCATTTCAGTAGCCTTAATCTTATCAATTTTGTCATCTATGGTTGGGAGTCTCATGGCACCGAATCCTAAAGCGGATATTAATTCACCATGTTACTTGTTTTTCTCATTTGCATAAAATTAAATCCACCTATCTTTTATTTAAAAACCTTATTTTTAGCGTTAATTTATATTTTAAGTTCTATTTTTAGTGTAAGGTTTAACGAATTGTGCCATTATTAAACCCGTTAGTAATAGTATTGCTATAACATAAAACGAGTTTAATAAGCCACCCAGTAATTTTTCAACATTTAAAGCATTAGAAGCACCCATTAATAATATAATTCCAAATATAGCAGTACCTACCGAAGTGTTAAGATTACTATTAGTACTTCTAATCGCGGAAGCATCAGGCTGCTTATCATGACTAATCTGAGAAAACGCTAGATTAGAACCATGCGGAGCAATAACTCCCACACCCAATCCAATCAATGATATACCAATTAAAATATCATACAAACTTGGATGTGAACTGAAAACACTAATCAGATAAATACTACCAATAATACAAATTATAAAACCGGCGGATATAATGTAACGTGGTTGAAATCTTACTGTTATTGCTCCTGTGGTGAATGTGACTAAAAACATGGGTAAGGCCATTGCCACGAAGATATAACCTGTCGTAAGTGCATTGTATCCTAATACGGTTTGTACAAATACGGGTATAACAAAACGAATACCACTAATTACTGATCCATACATAAATAAGAAAATGTTACCTAAAATAAATGATCTAATTTGGAAGAGTCTAATATCAACTAACGGATGCATATCCTTCTTTATTCTACTCCTCTGATTAAAATAGAATACTATTAACAGGATAACACCAATTAATATAACAAAGGGACTAATGAACCGGGTAAACGGGTTGTTAAGTAATATTAAACCATAAACTAGTAAAAATATACCTAAAGCAGAGTTAATGCCTCCAACCAAATTAATATCCCTCCAGTGCATGGTTGCTGGAAATGATGGTATCGACCGGGAGAATATTAATATTATGAGGATTATAATGAATTCTAATCCAAATGCATACCTCCAACTGAAATACGTGGTTAAAAAACCTCCAATAAAAGGTCCCACCACTAGTCCAAGAGACGCTACTGAAGCACCTAAACCTAAACCAATAGCTCTTCTTTTACCAGTGTAAGTACCAATTATTATAGTATACATACTCACCCACATTAATGCTCCGCCAATACCCTCCAGTATAGACCATCCTAATAGGAGCATATTACTATTCAAGCTTAATGCAGCAATAAGATTACCAACACCAAAAATACCTGCACCAATAAGAAACGTTCTCTTCCTACCCAAAACCTTTTGCAATTCACCACTAAGCAAGGTTAAACTTGCTAAAACCAACGCATAAACAACAATAATACTTTGAATAGTTACATAAGTCGTGTGTAAATCATTAACTAAATTAGTAATCGCTACATTTAAAAAACTTAAATCTATACTAATAATAAAAGCAGCTAAAGTAACAATAATTAAAGGAAACCAACCCACATTTAACTCATTATCTCTTCTAATATTCGTATCATCCATTTTATTTTGCACCTTTTCTATATTTCAAGAACATTAAATATTTTTCAAACTAGATTTTTTTCTTCTCTTACCATTCCTATAGTTTTAAATCCGCTTCAGAGCCAGTTAGAATAGAATATTACTTCGACTCATTTTTTTTTAAGAATAATTTATTCCACATTTCACATACAGAACCTTATAAATACTAAATATTATCTTAAAAAAAAAATATGGGCTTAGTAATTATCTTCTCATAAATATATTTTTTTTAAGCCAGTATTAATCCTAAGCCAAAAATAAGCATTATACTCACAAGCAAAGGTCCATAGATTTTCTCAATAGTCTTAGGATTAATTTTTTTAAGCAGTACAGGCCCTATAAATGCACCTACAGCACCTCCACCGCCAAGCAGAATTATCAAAGTCAGATCTAACCTTCCTAGCAGATAAAAACCTCCTATACCTGCAACTGAGTTGAAGATAAGTACAAATACGGAAGTACCTACAACCATCGCAGCGGGTAAGCCTAAACTATAGAGTCCTGCAATAACTGGTGGTGTTCCACTTATTCCGAAAACTCCAGCCATTAATCCAGATGCGACTCCAAAAAAAGAGGCTATAACTTTTTTAGGACCGGTAAAGGTTAATGTTTTTTCTTTATCCTCATTTTTTTCTTTCAGTTTTTGACGTCTTTGTACTAAACTTCTCAACATCGGAATAATCATTATCAACGTGAATATTCCAAGAATTTTTTGTAAAAGGTTAGGAGGAATAATATTGGCAATATTAGCTCCTATTAGTGTACCTATTAATCCTCCGATTCCTAAAATTAATCCTATGCGGATATTTACATTACCTTGACGATAGTGACTGAAAGCACCTACAGCCGTGGTGGGCAACACTGATGCTAGAGAGGTAGCTACAGCTACTTGTGGTGTGACACCGAAAATCAGTATCAAAACCGGTACATATAATCCACCTCCACCCCCACCTAAAGTAGAAACTAAGAGGCCTATAATAAATCCGAATAATGGAAGCAGAATTAAATGAATATCAAGCATTTTCAATCATCTAAGACTAATTCTTTAATTTTTTGATTGGGATTGTCGTTGAATGGGCCTCCGTGATAAGTTATCACATTTTCAACGTCGTATTCCATTAATTTTTTAAGGGAATTTATAGCTTTTTTAATCTCTTCTTCATTCATGATTTGAGTGTTCTTTCCAATAAGCTGTCCATCTTCGATGTTCATTGCATCTCCTACGATGACTGTTTTACTCTGGTTTATCGAATAATACAGATTAATAACGGAGTATTCAATTTATTATAAGTAACAGTACTCCCCAATTTTTTAACTCAATCACTTATCTTTTTAATAAAATCTTTCAAGTGACCATCTCTTTTAATAGGTTCACCATGAGCGGGACAAATCCACTCAAAATCGTATTCATCTATTTTAGCTATCGATTCTTTTATAATCTGATTATTCCAGTTGCTAAATGACATCATGGAGGTTATTTTTCCTTTGGGAGTCCGGAACAAATCACCAATGAACATTATATCCTTATAAAGCAGACTTACATGTCCCCGTGTGTGTCCAGGAGTCGGTATGACTTTAATGTCTCCTATCTTTAGATCTTCAGGATATGCATTTATATTTTCTGGCTTTTTTACTTTAACTATATATTTAATGATTCTTTTAATCCCTTCATGATTTTCACCACAAATAACGGGGATATCCTCTTTTGATGCCCAGATTTTAGCTCCTGTTGCCTGCTCCAGGAAAGCCAGACTTCCTATATGGTCAAAATCATTATGTGTTATTAAAATATGTTTAACATCCTTAGGATTAATATTTAAAGATTTCAAATCATTTAAAATACCTTCACCATTCTTAGGACGACCAGTATCAATTAAAATTATTTCTTCACCCAAAATAACATACACATAATTTCCTTCAGTTGAATCCAATGCATAAACTTCATCACTTATTTTCATTTTTTTTTATACACTCCTTTTTTTTATGTTTTTATAAAATGAAATGAATTTTTTATTCTAATATCCATATCATCCCTTATTTGCATCCATGATCTTTAAAACGATATTTTTAATTGTTTCTATACTATTTTTAAGTTCTTCAACCTCTTCAAAGTTTAATGAGGATAATAATTGTTTCATATTTTCTTCAACAAGGTTTCGTGATGTTTTTATGAAACTATGTCCGTATGGTGTTAATTTAACCCTAAGTATTCTACGGTCTTTTTCATCAGGTATTCGCTTTATTAAACCATCATTAGCTAATTGATCAATTTTACCAGTCATTTGTGACTTTGCTAATCGTAATTTCTTCCCTAGTCCTGATATTGATGGATTATCATAGCTTTCAATTAATATTAACCAAGAAAATGTTTTCATAAAGTCTCTATCACCTAAATGAATCAATTCATTATTGAAAAGTTTAATATAAAGTATTGAATCTTCCATCATATCTTCTACAAGTTTATCCGCCTGTTTTTCCGTCATAATGACATCCCTCTTAAACAAAATTTTTAGTTATTTTTTGTATAGTCTATATTAATTAATAGTTAAATTTTATAAACTATATAATTTTGTAAACTATTCTCATATTTAAAACTTTGGATCAAAAATTAAAAAAAGATATAAAAAATATAGAGTTCTAGATTCTTTTTATGAAATTGCGAGCTTTTTTATAATTTTGTTGGCGTTGTAGCCTATTTTACGATGATATATCACTAAAAAGTGCAGTTATTGAGATGATTTTAAGGACTGATCTTCTTATATAACGGTGTGATTTTTTCAGGGAAGCCTTTCTTTTTCTAATGTGGACACACTATTTTGGAGATAGTGAAGATAACGATTGGCGTTCTTTAATGAAAGTTGACGGAATAACTGAAGATGTAGCCAAGGAACTACATACTAAGGGAATAGAGGCTAAATTAATTTAATTCATATTAATAGTATTTTAAAGATTTTTAAATTTATTTTACACTTGAAATGGTACTTCGTAAAACAGCAGTTTAACGAAGTAATATTTTGTATAATATCATTTTCGGTTTGGTTGTAATTTATAGAAGATCGACATTTTCACGATAAGGCAAGGTCGAACCGGTCCAGGTTCATGACCTTGTTCCACGCCATTATAAAGTCGTGCAGGAACTTCTCGGGGGAGTCCTCACATGCGTAGACTTCCGCCAATGCCCGGAGCTGGGAGTTTGAACCGAAGATGAGGTCGACACGAGTACCGGTCCACTTGAGTTCGCCTGTGGCTCGCTCCCGCCCCTCGAACACATTATCGTCTTCTGGGGATGCATTCCATTCTGTTCTCATATCAAGCAAATTCATGAAGAAATCATTGTTGAGTGCCTCGGGCTGTTTAGTGAAGACGCCATGTGGAGATTGTTCAAAGTTGGCATTCAGGACACGTATGCCGCCAATGAGAACCGTCATCTCAGGAACGGTCAATGTCAGCAGTTGCGCTTTGTCCACCAGCAACTCTTCGGGCCTAACGGCGTTGTGAGTCTTCTGATAGTTGCGGAATCCGTCTGCGACCGGTTCGAGCACGGCAAAGGAGTTCACATCGGTCTGCTCCTGCAAGGCGTCCATGCGTCCCGGCGTGAAGGGCACCGTTACAGCATGACCGGCATTTTTCGCAGCCTGCTCAACACCCGCGCAACCAGCCAACACGATCAGATCAGCCAGTGAAACCTTCTTGCCGCCCGACTGGGCTTTGCTAAATTCGCTATGGATGCCCTCGAGCATCTCGAGCACTTTGGCAAGCTGAGCTGGTTGGTTGACTTCCCAATCCTTCTGCGGTGCCAGGCGAATGCGGGCACCATTGGCTCCACCACGCTTGTCGGAGCCGCGGAAGGTGGATGCCGAGGCCCAGGCGGTCGAAACCAGCTCTGACACTGACAGGCCAGAAGCTAATATCCTGCCCTTAAGGGTGGCGATGTCTTCTTCATCAATCAGTTCATGATTAACTGCAGGGATGGGGTCCTGCCAGATGAGCTCCTCGTCCGGTACCTCCGGGCCGAGATAGCGTGTCCGTGGGCCCATGTCACGGTGGGTCAGCTTGAACCACGCACGGGCGAACGCATCCGCAAGCTGATCAGTGTTCTCATAGAAGCGCCTTGAGATCTTTTCGTAGATAGGGTCGAACCGCAAAGAGAGGTCGGTGGTCAGCATGCCTGGGGAGCGACGATTTGACGGTTCGTGGGGATCCGGCACGGTATCGGCGCCTGCATCACCCTTCGGCTTCCACTGGTACGCACCGGCTGGGCTCTTCGTCAGCTCCCATTCGAAATTGAATAAGATCCGGAAGAAGTTGTTGTCCCACTTCGTTGGCGTGTTGGTCCAGATAACTTCCGGCCCACCGGTAATCGTGTCGTTGCCTTTACCCGTGCCTAAGCTGCTCTTCCAACCCAGGCCCTGCGCCTCGATTGGAGCCGCTTCTGGCTCTGGTCCCACATTCTTTGGGTCACCTGCACCGTGAGTCTTGCCGAAAGCATGGCCACCCGCAATGAGGGCCACTGTCTCCTCGTCGTTCATCGCCATGCGACCAAAGCTCTCTCGGATATCCCGCGCCGCAGCGATCGGGTCCGGTTTGCCGTTCGGGCCTTCCGGGTTCACGTAAATCAAGCCCATCTGAACGGCGGCGAGGGGTTTCTCAAGTTCCCGGTCACCGGTGTAGCGCTTGTCTCCAAGCCACTCGCTCTCGGAACCCCAGTATATGTCCTTCTCCGGTTCCCAAATGTCCTCACGCCCGCCACCGAAACCGAAGGTCTTGAAACCCATAGATTCCAAGGCGACATTGCCAGCGAGAATCATCAGGTCGGCCCAGGAAATTTGACGGCCGTATTTTTGCTTGATGGGCCAGAGCAGTCGGCGTGCCTTGTCAAGGTTGGCGTTGTCGGGCCAGCTGTTTAGAGGTGCAAAGCGCTGGCTGCCATGGCCTGCGCCACCGCGGCCATCACCGATACGGTACGTGCCGGCGCTGTGCCACGCCATGCGGATGAATAAAGGTCCATAGTGGCCAAAGTCCGCCGGCCACCAGTCCTGTGACTTCGTTATCAGTTCATGGAGGTCCTTCTTCAGGGTCTCGAAGTCGAGACTCTTGAATTCTTCAGCGTAGTTGAAATCCTCGCCCATCGGATTGGACTTCGAGGAATGCTGGCGCAGGATGTCGAGATTCAACTGGTTCGGCCACCAGTGAAGGTTGGTTGTACCACCGCTAGCAGTTTGTTTGCTTTTTTCATCCATATTTTTCACCCTCTTTTTTTCCATTTCTAATTCATCTATTTCATTTTACAAAACTGTGAATCTTATGTTTTTTAGAGCTTAATACTATTTAATTAACATTCCTTAGAGCATATAATTTGAATTGTTTCTAAATTATATGAATTTCTATATAGAACTTGATTCTATATAAGTTTTTCTTCGATACATTTTTATTTTAAAAGATCAATTATAAAAACATGGAAGAGAAGTTTCGGGAATATGGAATTAAGATTACTCCTCAAAGGCTGGAATTAATTAAAAAGTTAAAAGAGTTAGAAAAATACCATCCTTCATTTAACGATGTCTACAAGTCAATTAAAGCTACAAATCCCAATATAAGTAGGTCTACTGTTCATGGAAATCTAAAATTACTGGTTGAATTGGATATTATAAGAAGTTTCCATTATAATGGTGAAATTCGTTATGAAATGAATTCTGAACCTCATATAAACTTAGCAGAATCTGATGGGAAAATTAGAGATATTAAAAACGATGAAATCAAAAAACATTTGGCAGAAATAGGACGCATCCTTAATGAGGAGGAAAAAATAAAATATAAAACAATAATGGTCATTGTAGAAGAACAAAAATGAAAAAGATACAATAGTTTTTTTTTAATTACGTATAAGTTGACGATTTTTATAGGAAATGTAGTAAAATACTAAGTGGAGGAACAAAATGAAAAAAACAATAGGAAATTTAGCAAAAGCTTTTATTCTTCCAACTCTGCTATTGCTCCTCATAAAAATTAAGGATTAGGATACTCTAGATCTTGTTTATTGGGTTTAACCAACATTGTTTTGTGAAGTGAGGGATCTTGCTTATGAATTCTATTTCAGGACCTCTTAAGAAAATAAAATAATCATTAGATATGCCTTCAGGCATCTTAAAAGATTTAATTAAAGCATTTGCAAATTTATCAGATGATTTTAAAGTGAAATCTATAAGTCTATTTATAAAATAGAATAATGAAACTAGATCATTTTCCAATATGTTATTTGAAAACCCCAAATCGTCTTCAAAAAACCTTCTAAAATCATAAAAAGGATCTTCATGTTCTCCGATTTTTCTCATACCAATTGCAGGTCCATTTTCTGTTATAAAAATTATTTCGGGAGTTTTTCCCCTATGGTAAATGGAATCTCTAATTTTCTTGCATAGCCTGAATAAGGGCAAAATATCACTAAAAAAATCTGCTAAAGGTTCATTAAATCCATAAGATGATTTTAAAAATTCTGGCTCTGTAGAAATCTTTTTTTAGATTTGGATGTATAAGTGTTTGGTGAAGCGGTGTATGTTGTAGTCGATGTTTCGTAGTTTGGTTTCTTTGTTCCTTAGTCTATCGCTTCGACTTTGGTTT
>Ga0182021_10012036_pt1 | contig 10280 bp, 8 predicted proteins | sample 612E3MmetaG_FD_120493 | JGI IMG/M metagenome (GOLD analysis project Ga0182021, IMG submission 120493) | Permafrost microbial communities from Stordalen Mire, Sweden - 612E3M metaG (Illumina Assembly) | ecosystem: Environmental > Terrestrial > Soil > Wetlands > Permafrost | place: Sweden... | reverse complement strand
CAATTTGCTTCTTTCTTTTCTACGTTTCGCTTCTCTTCACTAACTCACGCGCCGGAGTAGCGGGATCAATCCTTTCGCTTCTCGTTTTTGGCGCTATTTATTTAGTATTAAACAAAAAAGATTTGTCCCCTGTTAAAAATAAGTTTGTCGCCGGATTTTTGGCTCTCATCGTCTTAATCAGCTTTGTCGCAGGAGTAAACGTGCCGATTGCCGACAAAATTTCTCTAAGCACTGTAATGGCTAACGTCAAAAAAGTGGATATTTCCACCCAGACGGCCCAAACAGCCGCGACTCAGCAAACCCAGAGCGTTTCAAGCACCGAACTCGGAGGATCTAACTCTTTTGAAATCCGAAAAATTGTGTGGCGCGGCGCACTTATCGCCTGGAAAGCAAACCCGATTTTCGGGACAGGAGTTGAAACTTACGCTTTTGCATACTATAAATACAAGCCAATTGAGCAAAACCGCGTTTCGGAATGGAATTTTCTTTATAACAAAGCTCACAACGAATATCTTAACTACTTGGCAACCACCGGAATCATCGGCTTGCTGACTTATCTTTCTATGATTGCGCTGTTTGGAGCTTTTGTTAAAACCAATTTGTTAAACCTCGGATTTAAAAGATTGCAATTCCTAAAGGCTAAAGTCAAATGGGACACAAAAGACCCGTTAATCCTTTCGCTTCTTATCTCTTATTTTGCGATCCTCGTAATTAACTTTTTCGGCTTTTCCGTGGTCATCATGAACATCTACCTCTTCCTAATTCCTGCTTTCGCTCTGGTTCTTTACGATTTCCTCAAACCCCAAGCTCCGGAAAAGAAGATAGATTATATTTCTTATTTCCAGTGGCTTTCGGTCTGCGCGGTCGCAGTTGTAGCTGTATTTTTGATTTATATGCTCGGAAGATTCTGGATAGCGGATACGAAATACGCGCTTGGCGCAAATTACGACACGGTCCAGCAATACCAAACAGCCTATCCACTTCTTCATGAAGCAGTCGCCCTGCGAAAAGAGCCGGTTTTTCAGGATGAGATGAGCGTGAACGATGCAATTTTGGCAACCCAGCTTGCTTATTCGCAGTCCAGCCAATCTGCAAGCCTCATTCAGGGCTTAGTTTCCGAAGCAATCTCCACAAACGATAATCTCACAAAGACCTATCCGAATAATGTAATTTTCTGGAAAAGCAGAGTCAGAATTTTTTATACGCTGAGTAATGTCGATCCAAGCTTCGGACCTCAGGCTCTCCAAGCAGTTCAAAAAACAGCAACGCTTGCTCCCCACGACGCTCAAATCCTATATAACCTCGGTGTTTTATACGGCCAAAGCGGAGACAATAAAAATGCCATCTCAGTCCTTCAAAAGACTGTCGAATATAAGCCCGATTATGCCGACGCGCATTTCGCGCTTGGCGTCTTTTATCATGAAGCAAGCGTGGATAAGAACAGTAAAATAATTAACCAGGATTATCATAAAAAAGCTCTTGAGGAAATGAAGACAACGGTCAAGCTAAACCCGGCATACACTCAAGCCAACGATTATTTTAGCCTCTGGAATAAAGAACAGTAATTTTGTATAATAGTCACCTATGAACGGTTACAGATGCTTCAATTGTGGAAAAGGAATCATGGTCGGCCATGAAGTCTCCCACGCAAAAAATAGAACGAGAAAAGTTTTCAAGCCAAATCTTCACATGGCTAAGGTTATGATTAACGGAAGAAGCATGAGAGTTAGACTTTGCACCAAATGCTTAAGACTTCTTAAGGGTAAGTCTACAATGGCCCGAAAAGAAGAAGCCAAAATCAAAGAAACAACGATCTCAACCTCCGCTCCAGTTACCGCAGGCCTAGCTTAAAACCGACAATTTCCTTCTTTTCTGCTATAATTCAGAATCAAATGAGTGAAATTATTGCCGCACCAAATGAAGTCCTGGGAAAAATAGCAGTTTCTTTTGATTTTTCTAAAAATTCTAAAGCACTTCCTTCTCTTCTCAAAGAAATGGAAAAAGCGCTTTTATCCGCTTCCGACCCGAAAGGTGTCGGCCTTGCTGCTCCTCAAATCGGAAAATCTGTGGCTGTTTTTATCGCCAAACCGAAAGAAAACAGCAAAATCTCCGTTTTCATCAATCCGCAAATAGTAGAGTCCGCCAAACTAAAAAAAGACAAAAAAACAAAGCGGGTTAAAAAACTTGAAGGATGTCTTTCTTTACCAAACATTTGGGGCGAGGTTCTGCGCTCCCCTTCAGTCACTCTTTTTTATTACAACGAAAAGGGCGTTTCCGCCACCAGAAAATTTACGGGTTTTATGTCAACGATCGTTCAGCACGAAGTTGATCATCTGAACGGAGTTCTCTTCCCGAAGAAAGTACTTGAGCAAAAAGGCAGATTATACAAAAGCCACAAAGACAAAAAAGGTCAGGACGAATTCGAAGAACTCGAAATTTAATGAAAATTGTATTTTTTGGCACGCCCAGCTTTGTTGACCCGGTTTTAAAAATCTTGCAAGAGAATTTTGAGGTAGCGCAAATAATTCGACATCCTCAGGCTTTTGACGGAAAATTTATTTCTCAATTAAAATCTTTAAATCCCGACATTTTTGTCGTTTCTGCGTATGGTCAGATACTACCGAAAAGCCTATTAGAAGTGCCAACTCTGGGTACAATAAATATCCATCCTTCACTCCTGCCAAAATACCGGGGCGCATCCCCTATTCAGAATGCAATTCTAAATGGAGATAAAAAAACCGGAGTTACCTTCATAAAAATGGATGAGGAGGTAGATCACGGTCCGATAATTAAACAATTTGAGGTGGAAATTCTGCCAACTGACACCTTTGAAAGTCTTGCCAAAAAACTATTTGAACTCGCAGCGAATAAGATATTAGAAGTACTCGACGCCAACCAATCGACCCCGCAGGACGATTCGAAGGCCACATTTACTCAAACTTTAACAAGGCAAGACGGATACATTGATTTATCAATAGTCAATAATAAATCGTCAATGGTCAATCTCGAGAAAATGATCCGGGCTTATTTTCCCTGGCCTGGAGTTTGGTTTAAGCACGAAATAAACGGAAAAGAAGTCATAATCAAACTTCTTCCGCAGGGAAAAATACAAGTCGAAGGCAAAAGCCCCATGAGCTACAAAGATTTTGCAAATGGCTACTCGGAAGGCAACGAAATCCTCAAAAGTCTTAATCTGGTAAAATAGAATTGTGAATTTGGAAACCGGCTTAATTGCGCTACTTATTATAATTCCTTCGGCAATTCTCCATGAGATTGCGCATGGAGTTATCGCCGAAAGATTGGGCGACCCCACAGCTAGACTTAGGGGAAGATTAACTCTAAATCCTATTCCCCATATCGACCCCTATATGACCATACTTCTTCCACTTCTACTTATAATCGCCCATTCACCTGTAATTATTGGCGGCGCGAAACCCGTTCCTGTGGATCCTTTTAACTTACGAGACGGAAGAAAAGATTTGGCTCTCGTTTCCTTAGCCGGACCGGCTACTAACTTTATAATTGCAATCGGTTTTGCAGCCATAATTCATCTCGTACCTGTCTCAGTACTTCCAAATCTCGTATTCCAAATTTTCTACCTCATCGTGCAGCTAAATCTTCTTCTCGGGATTTTTAATTTAGTACCAATTCCTCCGCTGGACGGAAGTAAAATCTTTTCCATGCTTCTTCCGGAACGCGAAGCAGCATCTTTTATGTCTATCGGAAACATGGGTTTTATCCTGGTCTTGGGTTTTCTTTATCTTTTCGGCGGAATACTAAGCAATCTTTTATACTTTGCCCTGCACTTACTCGGACTTTAATGTTCGCTTGAGTCTAAATTCAAAATATTGTAAAATCTTATAGTTTCACTTACTATAAATATGCTAGAACACGAACCAATGGGCGAATCAAACACAGATCAAACACCAGAAATTTCAGGAATTCAGCCTGTTGCGGTTCCCGCTTCGCCGGAGGTTGTTACTCCCGATACGCTTAGCCAAACAGTGGCTGCATCTCCAAATGCGCAAGCAATCCAAAGAGAAGAACGTTTTCTGGAAGCTGAAGAAACTGTTAATCCTCAGCCCGCCCTCACGCCAGTTTTAGCCGGCGCAGGCGGTCCAAACGTTGAAGCTCATATACTGCGCACAACCACTCCCGCTCCTCGTCCACGAACCTTTCCTACCCCAAGAGGGGGCGTAGGAACAGGAACCGGATCCGCCGAGGACACAGGAGGACATGGAATTAGGGACAGAGTAAAGGCAGGTTTACGCAGGGTCGGAGGATTTCTCAGCAGACACAAAACTGCCGTAAAAGTTGCTGGCGCAGGCGTAGTTATAGGAACAGCTGCTGTAGGTGTGGATATTGCATTAAACAGTAATAATGGCGAGCATCAACCGAATCCAACAATTCCTGCAATTGGGATAGGAGAACGATCTCCCAAACCTAGCGATCCGATTGTAATTCAAACCGCTACTCCATTTACTCCGGCACCAAGCCCCAGCGTTGAACCATCAACGACAGCAACGATTGCCCCTAGCCCGACTTCGTCGACTGAAGCCTCTGCGTCCACGCAACCATCAGTTCCTCCACCTTCAGAATCTCTCTCCCCCCAAGAGCTTATTCAGCGAAATATCACTAACTGGATGGCTCCCGAAAGCGACCCAAACAGAACTCAGATTACCAAAACATGGATTGATTCAAACGGAAATTCAGTAAATTATGGACTCGATAGTAATCTCAAAAGCGATACGTTTCACTATCACGTATATCTAGGAATTATGCTTGGAGCCATCAAACTAGACAACGGAGAAGTCATCGCTGTGTTCGGCATGCAGGACAGTGCAAACCCCAGTAATAGATTTTACACTGTATTTAGGGCCGGTACCAATGACCCAAGCGATTACTTTCAAGTAGATACTACAAGAACCAGAAATGCACTTCTCCAAACCTACAGTCCAAGACCGATGAGTGAAAGCGGATTCGAGTCCCTCGCTAATACTACGTATATTGGAATGCCGGCTATGATACAAAATTCATACGCATACAAAGACGCACACGGTAACTACACAACCGACTATAACAGTGGAACATCCCATGAAAAAGCCGTATTGGATAGCAGAACGGCAACGGACGCAGTATATAGCTTTGGATCTAGCGCTGAAACAGGCGATGTTAGCAAAGCAGATGCGCCCTGGCCAATCAATGTTAGCATCTCAGACATTAATAGCTCCAACGTAGGTCAATTACCAGAATTTTCCTCCGTACTCTTTAGCACACCCTGACCTCAGTATTAATTGACAGGAAATAGGATTATACATAGAATAGTTATATGCGCAGGGCTGCTCTTGCTATAGCTATACTTCTGATTTTACTTATTGTCTTTTCTGCATTGGCAGTTTTTTTGCTAGATCGTTCTTCAAGATCAAGCCAGAGCATTACAAATCAACCCCAAGCAAATCAAGTTCAAGAAAACACCGTAAACGACGCAAATACAAACTTAAATGCTAATGTCATTCTAAAAGCAGTTAGCAAAAATGGTGACTTAATTTCCGCTGATGTTAGCTTCGACAAAAATGGCCAGAAAATTGATAGGAAAGTAGATTTGTTTGATCCTAAGCTAAATCCTACCTACTACATAGTGACCTATCCCAACGCAGACGGCATCGGCGAGACTAGCGTAAAACCCCTTAAGGATTCGGGAAGTATTTACGATGAACTCAAAAAACTTGAAGGAAAAGGTGTTCAGCTGACTTTTGAACTTGAAAACAAAAATGTTCAGTTAGCTTGCAATAGAATACTTGTAGATTTTTTGTCTGGAAAAATCGATCAACTTACATGCACACCATTTTCTTCCCATCTAAGTGTATATGGTAAATAAAAAAATATTTCTTTTTCTTCTTTCGTTTCTTGGATTGTTTTTCTTTTTGAAAAACAATGCGAACGCAAGCTTTGTCTGCTCGACTAATAATAAAACAGTCTCTTATACAACTTACTCTTGTCAGCCAGATCCATCTTTAAAAAATCCTGGCTGTGACAAAGATTCTACAAATTCGCAGACACATGCCTGTTCTGGCTATGGGAATCAGCAAGTATGTGGCTGGGGCTTCCACAATGATCAGACTTGTAGTGCTACGTTTCATGAAGGCGCATGCCATGGTGGAGGATGTGATCCCAGTTACTACACTTGCAATTTCGGATGGAAATCAAACCCAACGGTTTACGATTCTGTAAATAAAGTCTACTACGGCGGCACTGGGTCAAAATGGATTTCCTGTAACATTACCTCTTGCAAGGCAAAGACAATTGATTGTAATGGGAAGTGTGGATCTTGGGATAGGGGTTGCAGTAACGTAGCAAACAAGGACTGCGGGAGTTGTAACCCCAATACTCAAACTTGTCAGATAAGTAGCGCCAGCCAGACTAAAACAGGCGGATATTGCAAGACAAAGCCTCCCTCTTGTAACCCAAACAACTGTAACGATATCGGGGCAGATGGTACTAATGGTGCCCCCTGCGGATCACAGAGAGAGCCTGCCTGCTCTACCACGATATCCTGCGGCGGATGTAATTCGGGCCTTGCTTGCACAGGGAAAAATGCTAATGGGTTAGGTGGACATTGCACGCCAGTTAATCAGCCAACCCCTCTTCCGGGAGCCGCTACGATTACTGTTCTTGTTTTCTACGATACATATACTAAAAATTCCCAGAAAGGAACAGAGCCTTCTTACAACAACTGCTACCCCGCAGTAGATAAAAACGGGAGCTTAGGCGGCAATTCAAACCCATCAAACGTATTTTTCAGCGTACTGAGCAAAGACGGGGGTAATAATAATTACAATTATAATAGTTTTAAAAATTGCAAAAATCCTGCCGTGATCAGCAGAACAGATAATTCGAGGAGCATAAAATTGACCATACCACCCGGCTACAATATCACTGGCTACAATTACACAGTAGACGGAAAAGCAAACGTAAGATGCATTGGCACAAGCTCTTCTAAGTGCACCAATTTCAGCAGCGATGACCCCACTGTTTCGACCCCAACGCTCACTGGACAAAATATAAGAGTAAGGTTTGGAGTAGAAAAAGCACCAACTGTCAATCCCAAGCTTAGGGGTTTCGTCTTTATCGACGATAACGGAAACGGCCAATATGAGCCTGGGGACGGAGGAAATAACGAGGCATGCTTAAACGGAAATGCGAGCATTAAATATTCGAGTAATGCGACAGATACTTTTGGGCAAACTCCAAACTGTAACTATTTCTCATACACCAATACGGCAAGCGCTAAGCCAATTTCCCTCACCACAATCCCCGCAGGTTATCAAGCAACGGGTTTTGAATACCCACCTGATAATAACGGCAATTGTCAAACTATAAATGGCGTACTCGACCAAGTCGGCGATGGAGGCTGGTGCTTACATAATTCCACAGGAGACACCTCTGAAACTGTCTCGCTGGGCGGAGACACGGAGGTGCATTTCGGAATTAAACCTGTTGTCCAAAACTACACAGTAACTGGATCTATATTCACGGACGGAGGGAGTTTGGGAGTTAAAGATGGGACTGACGCTAACTACACCGCGGGCGCTAACTCCACCCGCACTATTTCCGCCTATTCAGTAGATGACCCAACGGCAGCGCCGGTTCCGGCAGTTTCGGGCTCTACAGGCTATTCGCTTTCTTTAACTCCCGGAGAGTATCAAATTAAATATTACGATCCCACATCGGGGACCAGCGGACCTCCCAGCGGATATAGCGAAACATATCCAGACGACAGTAATCCTCCCCCATCCTTCACGGTTTACGTAGGTAACACTGACTGCTGGATTCAAAAAGAAGGCCAAGCTTCCCTCAAAGATGCCAGTTGCTCAGGCGGAAACATAAGTGGCCTTAATTTCGGCATAAGCAATGCTGCGCAGGCTTGGTTTGAATCTGTCGGAGGAGACATGAGAATTGATGACGCCTTCACCGACCCAATTCCGGGCGTCCTTTACGCATCAATTACCTCCGCGTCATTACTTAGCCCCGGAATACTCTTTACCGCCCAACCAAGCGCGCAGCTTACCTCGACGGGTAGCCAAAACGCCCGAGCGTCGACGAAAGGATGGCTTGTCAACGCAACTCCTTACAATCCTGTTTCTGCAGGCACAAGATCATCATACGAATACTTAAGCGCAGTGCTGACAAGAGGCGGCATAACGCCTAAAGCTATGTGGAGCGGAGGGAATAATCCGAATGCTCCATGCGGTAGCACAGCAAAACCTAGCTGTACGCTTCCGGACCCAAACCCAGACAAGACTCCGGTAGCTTCTTTTCTGGGAGGCGTTTATACGGGATTCCCGGGAGTAACTATCCAAAACGCTCTACCCTATACATTCGCAGACAATACCAACTATGTTTTTTTAATTAGCGGAGATTTAGAAATTACCCACAATATTATTGTCCCAGCTAATTCCACTGTGGTTTTTGCAGTCACTGGAAATATAATTGTCGATCCTGCTGTAACAAGCATGGACGGAATATATTCGGCAGACGGTTATTTTAACGCGGGATCCGGATCAAGCACATTAAGAGTAAACGGTTCTGTCATTGCAAACGCAAGTCTACAAATTAAGGCAAACTCGATTGATGATGTTTTCAATAACGACAGGAGTATGGCAAATAATTCCACTACGCCTTCTGTAATTTTTACAATGAGACCTGACTTTATTCTAAATCTTCCCGAGGCTGTAAAAGTTCCGAATTATGTGGTACAAGAAGTCGCTCCGGGCCCTGCGTTCAATCTAAACAACCTTCCAAGCCCGACACCTACACCGAGTCCGACACCAACGCCGACTCCGACTCCCATTCCTATTCCACCGGCTCCTACTGCGGCTGCGGCAACGAGCATTACTTCAAGCGGATTCTCGGCTAATTGGAACGCATCAACAAATGCGACCGGATACAAACTCGATGTGGCAACCAACAACACGTTCGGAAGTTACGTGTCGGGATACCAGAATAAAGATATTGGAAATGCCCTAACTAGCCCCGTATCGGGCCTTTCTGCAAGTACAAATTATTATTATAGAGTCAGGGCTTATAACGGTTCGGGAACCAGTGCGAATTCAAATACGATAACCGTAACTACAGCCTCGGCACATATACCAGGCTATTCCGATACGATCGCTGGTGTCGCAAGCCCTGGCAGATTCACAATGGTTCCGGAACGGCCTGAGGTACTCACAGCAGGCACCGCTGACTCTAACGGCCATAAATGGGCTCTCTCTACGTCTACCGCTGGTTATACTGGCAGTGGATACATTACGACCGCAGATAACGGCAGCTCTTATTCACAGCCGGGTATAGCGAGTGCAAAATGTCACACCCCGTCTGCGGGGACAGCCGCCGAGGTGGATTATCCGTTCTATGTAACATCAGCTGATCTAAATGGAACAGATTATTATGTATACATGAAAGTTTACGGTCCGGACGGAGGCTCTGACTCCAAAATATATGTCGGAATTGACTGTCAGACCTGGTCCAGACCTGTTTATTGGCCTTCTGCTTCAGGATGGCCTTGGGTAAATCAAGATAATAGCGCAGGAGCAGCACAGGTACATTTCCCGGTTACAACAACTGGACTTCATTATCTCCAAATTTGGGAAAATTTGGATGGAGTTAAAATTGATAGAATTCAGATAAAAAATAGCGCAACGTATCCAGGCGGGACTCCGACAGACAGCGATTGGAATTAAAAACCAAACGCCGATTTTACCACCCCTTGTCAAGTTGACAACGCACTAGCTCAAATCTATACTTTGGTTGTACTTTGATATTTGGAGGGATTATGATTTTTCCTCTACAAGTTCACATTCCTTGAGGTAGCTCGAAAGGGCGATGAGGTGCGGTTTGTTTTTGATATTTTCAAGGGCAACAGCCTTCCTAATTGTCTCAAGGGGAAAACAATAATCTTTTCCGGTATTAAGGTACGGCTTTATTTTTTGGGGTTTTTGCGGATTCAGGCAGGTCTTACTTTAATTTATCTATCTCTTTGTGCTCGGTCACTTTTCTGCATTTCTTGCAGTACTTTTTAAGTAGTAGTTTTGCTTCGGTATTTATCTTATTTCTCTGCGTGATGTAATTCACGCTTTTACAAACGCTGCATTTTAACCCGAAATTCATTCTATGTTCACTCTTTGCCATATGAGGTTACAATTATACCTGAATATTGCTTCAAAATAAATAGTGAGCCCAAAGTGGGAATCGGACCCACGACCTAGTTCTTACCAAGAACT
>Ga0182021_10012035_pt1 | contig 10282 bp, 7 predicted proteins | sample 612E3MmetaG_FD_120493 | JGI IMG/M metagenome (GOLD analysis project Ga0182021, IMG submission 120493) | Permafrost microbial communities from Stordalen Mire, Sweden - 612E3M metaG (Illumina Assembly) | ecosystem: Environmental > Terrestrial > Soil > Wetlands > Permafrost | place: Sweden... | reverse complement strand
TACGTGCAGAAGTCATTCATCAAGAAATATCGAGATCACACGCACTTGCTAATAGAAATTATTTCTGAAGGGTATCCTAAATATATTCAAGCTTAGGAGCGGTAATCATCGAAGGTCACTCAAAACTGCACCCTAGAAGTCATCGTTTCGGCTATTATTTACCTTCGATCATTTCGACTACTAACCTTGCATCGGGAAATTTCTCGATGCTTATTGCCTGCTCACAGGAATTGAGAGCTTACCCGAAATGGCTAAGACGCTTTGTTTGTATCTAAAATTATCAAGGAGGGATTGTCGTCACCAAGTAAACACTTTTGGATGTGCTGGATAAGTATTGATTTAGGGGAAGAAACCTGCAATAAGTTTTGCGTTAAACAGATGCGTTTTGTTTCAGACTTAACAATACCTTTCCGAGAACCCACTGTTGTATTATTCGGAGTGAAAAGAAGGAAAGGAGGCTGAGTAGCATCAAACAGAATCAATAAATCGGTAGATCCCTATAGTATTTGACCTGATTTAAAGAACCATGAGGTAGTTTACCTTGAAGCGCTTCAACGATATTATGCGCTGCATCCATTTCAATTGCCATCCTGACTGATTTTACCGCAGATCCGATATGAGGTGTAAATACAGTTCTGTCCCTCTGAGCAAGCAATTCGGGTGCAATTGTTATCGGTCGGTCTCCTTGCGCCCAGTCTTCCGCTTGGAAGACGTCGGCCGCATATCCGGCAAGGTGGTCTCTGGCTAAGGCTTCTGTTACCGCGCTCTCATCGACTACGGATCCTCTTCCAACGTTAATCAGAAAAGCCCCGGGCTTCATCATAGCAATCCGGTCACGATTCAACATCTGCATCGTTGAGGGCAGAAGCGGAACAAGTGGAAAAACGAAGTCGCTATTTCTTAACAGTTCGTCCAATGTTGCACTCCGGGCACCGATCGGATGAAGCACATACGGTGAAATCTCCTTGACGTCATAATAGAGGATTTTGATATCAAAGGCGCTTAATCGTCGTGCTACCTCCCGCCCAACGGCGCCCATCCCGATTATTCCTGCCGTGGCCTGCGAAAGCCCAGTGCCGTAAAGATGTGGCCGCCACCCTTGAAACGTCCCACTTCTAACGTACCGGTCGCCTTCCAGAATATGCCTGGTCAGACAAAGAAGGAGGCCTACTGCAAGATCAGCTGTCGGCGTAGTTAACAAGTCAGAAACTATCGTGAACCAGATACCGCGTTGAGTACAGGCGACAAAGTCGAAATTATCATACCCCTTCAGTGCCGCTCCTACAATGCGCAGTTTTGGACATGCGGCGAGGAACTCGTCGTCAATCATGTCGGACATGAAGACCATAATTGCTTGAGCATTATTGCAACGTTCTAAAAGTTCATTGCGAGTGAGTGGTTCACACGACTTATTCTGAACAACAGTGCAGTATTCTTCCAGGTAGTCAATGACTTCTTTATGCACTTTTTGAGTTATTACTACGACTGGTTTCATCTGTGCTCCCTTACTTGAATTTCCTGCGAAGTACTGCCCCCAAAGTATCAACAAGGGTCACCATGATCAGAATCACAAACAAGATTGCAGAGACCTCCTTATAGTTCATGAGTCGAAGGGATCCCATTAGCTCAAAACCAATGCCGCCTGCACCAACCATCCCCATGACAGTTGATGCCCTGAAGTTATACTCCCACCGGTAGACAGCAACGTCCGCAAGCTGAGGAAGGACTTGTGGCACAACACCGTGCAGAATAACCTGCAATCGCGTAGCACCAGTTGACTTCACAGCTTCTACGGGGGCAGGGTCAACATGTTCGATAGCCTCCGCGAAGAATTTACCGACCATGCCAATTGAATGGAATCCCAGGGCTAAGACACCGGGTAACGAGCCAAAGCCCACCGCTGCAACAAAAATAACCCCCATAATTAGCTCCGGGATAGATCGGAGAATGTTCAAAACAGACCGGGCAATATGATAAAGCACCGGATGAGGGGATGTCTGCTTAGCTGCAAAAAAGGCAATGACCATCGAAAACAGTATTGCCAGCGCAGTTCCTGCAATGCTCATTGCAAGCGTGTCGAGCAGCGGCTTCATCCAGGAAGTCAGAGCAGTAAAATCAGGCGGGCTCATCTCGCCAAGTAACTCCACAATGCTTGGCACCCCTTCATAGAGCCGTTCGGCATCAAATAGCCCCACATGGAAGCATGCGGCGACTATGATGAGCAGGATGAAGAAGTTACGCACGGCAGACTGCCGCCAGATTGACTGTTCTCTGTCTACTGCAGACTGATATGCCTCTGTGATCATTCTTAATTGGTTACATCTTTGCAAGATCAAGGTTCAGGATCTTTGCGAGATCCCGTATTACATCATAATCTTTGTCACTGACTGATGCGAAGCCGTCAGCCTTTAACGGTTTGAGAACGTCCTTATCCGTCAGAGAAAGAAAGGCGCTTCTTACTTTTTCCTTCAGCGCAGGAGAAAGATCCGATCTCATTGCCCATGGATACTCCGGATACTGGTCGGAAACCGCAATAACCTTAACTTTGGCCGAGTCTATAATTTTCTTTTCGAGCAAAGTTTCGAAGATAGTTTTGCTCAAGCCACCTGCCTGTGCATGTCCATTCTGGACCGCAAGTGCCACTGCATCATGCGAACCAACAAAGTGTTCTTCATAGTCCTTCTTTGCTTCCAGTCCTTTCTTCTGCAGCATTGCTTTCGGAATAAGATGGCTTGAGGTTGATGCTATATCACCATATGCCACATTTTTGCCTTTAATGTCCTCGATTTTTGTTATGCCGGCAGCTACATTGCCGATAACAACTGCCTGATATGTGGTGCTTCCCTTGTGCAGTCTCGCCGCAAAAGGCTCGATAGCGCTTTTCGACTTCGCGAGAACATAGGAAAGAGGTCCGAAATAAGCAAGATCAAGTCTGCCGTGACGCATTGCCTCGATCATGGAAGAATAGTCGGTAGTCACCACGATCTCAACTCTTTTGCCAAGCTGCTTCTCCAAATAGGCTTTGAGGCCAGCATTGTTTTTAATCACCGTGGCTGAGCTTTCATCAGGCAAAAGCGCAACCCGAAGCAGATCAGGGTCTGCCTTTCCGGCAGCTAAGGCAACAGCCGAACTAAGAGAAAGTAATAAAATCACGGTAATAACAATATTTACAAAGCGCTTCATCAAAACCCCCTTATTGATGTTATATTTCGATCATTAAACGGCAGAGCCGCATGACTGCAGATTCCAGGCTTCCTCCTTGGCATCCGAACTGCCACGGCTGACAGGATTGTTATAGAGCGCCTCAAGATCTTGTTCGGTCATCGTTGAGGGTGTCAGGTCAAACTTGATATGTCCTTCGCTAAGACCGACAATTCGATCCGCAAAAGTGATTGCGAGATCGACTTGATGCAGACTCATGACTGCGGTAATACCGTCCTCCCTGCATATGTCTCTCAGCAACGTTAAGACATGATAGGCAGTTGCAGGATCCAGACTTGCTACCGGCTCGTCGGCAAGAATCAGTCGCGGCTGCTGGCAGAGCGCACGTGCAATCCCCACTCGCTGCTGCTGTCCCCCACTGAGTGCGTCCACTCGCGTTTGGGCTTGGTCAAGAAGACCGACGCGTTCGAGGCAATGCAGTGCGAGAAGAAGATCCTCTCTTTTCGGAGGAAAAAGACTTCTCGTCACAGAATAATAGCCAATGCGAGACGTCAGAACATTTTTTAAAGCTGAGTAGCGTTTGATAAGCTGGTGTTGCTGAAAAATCATTGCTGTTGAACGCCTGTGTTTACGCAGGTCGCCTCGCGTTCGCAGGACGCCTGTCTCTTCGGAAATAACCTCTCCCCCCGTCGGACGTACAAGGAGATTGAGTGTACGCAGCAACGTCGACTTGCCGGCCCCTGAGGAGCCAAGCAGGACTGTGAATTGCCCTTGCGCAAAGGACAGACTGGCTGGTTTAAGCGCTATAACTCCGCTAGGATATCTTACCGAAACGTCTTTAATTTGTATCATTGGAACTCGTTCGTTTAGTCTAACGAAGAAAGATGACGAGAACGTTACATTACGATGACGAAATAGTTAAGAATCTTCTATAAACAAGCCATATGTGGGCTTACGATATTTGGTAAAGGGGCAAATTGGGACGCACCTTTCCAACCTTCATTATTCTCCAGCCGAGTTCCATCTTCAGTGATATGAATGCCAGCAGCCTGTAGCAGGCATCTTCGCCGGCCACGATCTCCATTGACTTCGTTCTGCGCTTGAACTCCTTATTTAGCCGCTCAATGACATTAGTTGTCCGTAAGGATATCCATTCTTCCTCCGGAAATGAGAAAAATGTCAGGCAGGAGTCGATGGACTGGCTCAGAGACTTGACCGCTGAGGGAACCTCCTTGTCCCACCTCTCGACAAAGCCCTTATAGAACGCTTCAGCTTTTTCTTTCGTAGACGCATAAAAGATAGACCTCAAATCATCTGCTATCGGCTTTTTCAGTTTGTGCGGCACTTTTGCTAGAACATTCCTAGCCACATGAACCTGGCAGCGCTGCCCCTTTGCGTTTGAAAACTCCTCTTTGAATACCTTCTCCAATCCAGACAGACCGTCCATGATCCCGAGCTTCACCAGTGATCCATCAAGCCCTCTGCTCTTTAAATCCCTGAAAAACTCCCTCCAGTTCGTCGCCGATTCCTTATCCCCGCTCTGAAGCCCTACAACCAACTTCGTACCGTCATCTGTCACTCCGATCGCCGCTAGCACAGGCACAGCCTCAATGCTCTTCCCTGTCCGCATGGTGAAGTTGACGCCATCGACGTATAGATACTTTATCTTTTCTTTCGACAGGTCTCGGTTCCTCCATCTCTCTACCGACTCCTTCAATTCACGGCTCGCCTTGCTGACCTCTTCGTGGGATATGCTCCGGCCGATCAGTCTCTTGCTTAAAAGCGATAGCGTCCTCGTGCTTATTCCAGTCAAGTACATTACAGACAGATCTTCAGCTATCCGCTCTTCGTATTGCTTGCTTCTCGGCAATACCTGTGTCTGAAAGGCTCCGTTGCGATCCCTCGGCACTTTGACACCAACTTCGCCGATTCCTTTTATGCAAAATCTCCGCTGATAACCGCCATTGCGGTGATTGCGCCTTCCGGCTAATCTCTCATATTTCTGACGCCCTAAGTGATGCGTTAATTCGGCATCCATAAGGCTGCTCAGATACTGTCCTACTTCTTTCTGTGCATTCATGCTCACCATCTCGAATATCCGCGAGGGCTTCTCCTGAATCTCCTTGATCAAATTTACTAGCTCTGGTACGCTAAACTTTAGTTCCACGGTGCGCCTCCTTTAATGTTGTTAGGGGTAACTACATTTTATAGGAGGTGCGCCTTTTTTTTGCCCTATTATTAATTCACACAATAAAGATTACACTGTCGGAAAATCCATGATTTTCTAGTGTGCGCTCACCTTATCGGAGAAGGCTAGCATCGTGATAGCGGGAAGAAATCTTGGATAATAAGTCATATCTCTGTATTTGGAGATTGTGAGTGGCCCCAATTCAACAGCCTCGATATGCCGCATCAAAGACTTCGACATGCTATTGAGGCCGCCAAAGTTCCGGCAACGATTGAGAGTACAAGTGTAAATCATCGATCTTGCCATGCTTCGCGCACTGGATGTTATCAGAAGACACTCAGATCGCCACAGTCATACCGACAACCCGCTGTGATCCAGATCATAGGACGATCCCAATTGTCCATAACCAAGGAAAGACTGGACAATTTCTCGAAAAATAATGGATACTTTTATAGTTTCGGTTTATTTTGAGCAAATGTAGAGGTGATGCATCCTGCAAAATCGCCCATGAATGAGCAGCTTCTTGATATTGCCTGTCTTATGTCCAATTCGCTTGCGATCCAGACGATTTTAACTTCACTCGGCGTGCTTTGTGTGGGGACGTTTGCGTTGATCAGAGAACGAGGGACCAAGATAAGCCTGGCTTTTTCCCTTGTGACATTGACCATGGGTGTCTGGCTCTTTTGTTTTTCATGGATGTACAGTGCGCCCAATGAACGCATTGCCATGTGGTGGGCGAAGTCTGCGTATATCGGCGTTGGTTTCATCCCGGCAGCTGTCTATCACTATGGCAGGCTACTCCGAGGTGACACGAAGTTCAGCAAAGGGACAGCGGTCGTTATCGTGCTTGGCGCCCTCTTTGTAATAGCCATCATTAAAACCGATATGCTCTTCGGGTCACTCTACCATTACCAGTGGGGTTATTATCCTAAGTACGGTATCGGAAGTCTTCCCTTTCTCCTGTATTTCTTTGGCGTAATGTTCTATGCTGTCCGTCACGCAAGTATTGAATACCGCAGAGCTACAAAAGGGTCTACTCGGAAAACGCGGACAAAAGCGGTGCTGTTTTCTTTTGTCATCGGGTATCTGGCCTCATTCGATTATCTCGCTGCATGGGGTATTCCGGTTTACCCATTCGGATATATTCCCATCTTAATTTTCATTGGCCTCTCAGGTTACGCAATCATGCGGTATCGGCTTTTGAATATCACTCCGGCTGCAGCTGCTCATCAGATCATCGAGACTATGCATGATGCTCTAATCGTTCTGGACATGGACGGGATTATCCGAGTAGTAAACAAGGCAGCATGCCGCCTGTTTGGCTATCAAGCACAGGACTTGGTAGGGTCACGTCTAGCAAGCAGCCTTGTCCATAGTCTCGCCATCGTAGAGGTAATTGAGTCGAGCATTCGTGGAGCGACGATGCAGAACTATGAAGCAGCGTACCAAACGCCAGCGGGAACTACAGGCACGCTGAGCTTGACCACTTCAATCCTGCAGGACAAGGATAGTGAATCACTTGGCATTGTGTGTGTTATGCGTGACATTACTGAACACAAACGTGCCGATGAAGACCTACGACAATCATTATCTTTACAGCAAGCCACATTAGAGTCTACTGCTGATGGGATTCTTGTTGTAAGTAGCAATGGGCGACTGGTTAGTTTCAATACGCGTTTTGCGGAGATGTGGCGGCTACCACAGGACATCCTGGCCTTTGGAAATGATCGGCAGACGCTCGCGTTTGTGTTAGATCAACTGAAAGATCCCGGAGCATTCTTGGACAAGGTTCAGCAATTATACGATCACCCGGAGATGGAGAGTTTTGATATGCTCCAATTTAAGGACGGGAGAGTCTTTGAGCGCTATTCCAAATCTCAGCGTATCAGTAACGAACCTGTTGGTCGAGTATGGAGTTTCCGTGATGTTACCGAACGCCGGCAGGCAGAGGAGTTATTGCAGAGGAGTGCGCTGCGTTTAAGAAGGGCTGAAGAGGTAGCCAATTTCGGCAACTGGGAGATCCACCTTGATAGCAAGATAGTACTCGGTTCCGATGGCGCCCAAAAAATCTATGGACTTGAAGGCAACGAATGGCCGCTATCATATATACAGTCATTTCCACTTCCAGAATATCGCACGCTGCTTGATGAGGCATTGACGGATCTAATTGGGCATTGCAAGCCCTATAATGTCGAATTTAAGGTGCGTAGACCAGCCGATGGGAGAATAATCGATATTCAGTCACTGGCCGAATATGATCCAGAAAATAGAATTGTGTTTGGTGTTATTCAGGATATTACTGAGCGCACTCGGTCGGCAGAAGCATTGCGCAAGTCTGAAGAAAAATACCGTACATTATTTGAGGAATCAAAAGATGTTATCTTTGTAAGCACGCCCGATGGAAGATATTTGGACATGAACCCCGCAGGGTTGGAACTATTTGGCTATTCCTCTAAAAATGAACTGTTCGGTCTCGATATTAGGCGGGATGTTTATGTGAATCCAGATGATCGAAAGAAGTTTCAGCAGATCTTAGAGAAGAAAGGTTTTATGAAAGATTATGAAATAGAGATGAAGAGGAAAGACGGGAAGAAACTAACCTTTATGTCAGCGGCCACGGCCGTCAAAGATGATGTCGGGCAGGTCATAGAATATCGTGGGTCAATGCGTGATATCACAGAACATAAAAGACTTGAACAACAGCTTCTGCAGGCGCAGAAGATGGAGGCAGTGGGCCAACTTGCAGGAGGAGTGGCCCATGACTTCAACAATATTCTCTCCGCAATTATAGGCTATGGGTATCTTCTCAAGGAGAAGATGAACTCTGATGACCCGCTGCGGGCTGACGTAGAGCAGATACTTGAATCGGCGGATAGGGCTGCTGAGGTTACGCGCAATCTTCTTGCATTCAGTCGGAAACAGATAATGAATGTCCGGCCAGTCAATGTCAAAGAAATTATAATGAAAACTGAAAAGTTGCTTTCCAGACTTATTGGTGAGGATATAGAAATAAACACTGTTCTTAGCGGCATGGATATTATTTGTATGGCTGACTCAGGACAGATACAGCAGGTACTATTGAATCTTGCGACCAACGCCAGGGATGCCATGCCGCAAGGGGGGCAGCTTACAATAAGCACAGAGATCACACAGCTTGATGACACCTTTATGCGTCCTTACGGCTACGGTAAAGCAGGGGAATACGCTCTTATTACTGTGTCTGACAACGGAATTGGAATGACACAGGAGGAAATGGAGAAGATATTCGAACCCTTTTTTACCACCAAGGAAACTGGAAAAGGCACGGGACTTGGGCTCGCAATGGCATATGGAATTATAAAGCAGCATGACGGCTACATTGTCGTACAAAGTAAACTTGGGGAGGGGACGACGTTCAAGATCTACCTTCCTACTGTCAAATTGAAAGAAGAGGTCCTCGTTGACGACGCTGCTGAGTCATTTCAGTCCATGGGTACCGAAACCATTCTTGTCGCTGAGGATGATGAAGTACTAAGACGGCTCTCAGAAATAGTTCTCACGCAAAGCGGATATAAAGTAATATCGGCAAGCGATGGAGTAGAGGCGATAAGCAAATTCATCGACAATAAGGAAAGCATTCAGCTCGTTATTCTCGACATGGTAATGCCGAAAAAAAGCGGCAAAGAAGTCTATGACGCAATACGAGAAATCAGATCAGACATAAAAGTTCTTTTTTCAAGCGGGTATACTGCAGATAGACTAGATCAAGCTTTGGTGCAGGCTGAAAATATCAATGTGATATCCAAGCCAGTAGCTCCACGGAATCTTTTGAGGCGAGTAAGGGAAATACTGGATAACGTTAAGGACAGCGGTAAGTCTTAGCTTATTTTGTGTCTCATCGGCGAGTTGAGACGTTCAGAGACTTTTACGGGTGATAGATATCGTGCCCTTTGTTTTCGGCGGCATCAATGACTTGACGACTGGACACCTGATAAGGTGTACTGGACTATGCTACCTCAGTGGCAGGTTGCTGTATGATGCTGGCAGCTTATCATTTAGAACCCTCTTACACCTGTCCAAAGAACTCCGACCACATCTGTTTATCTATGAAGAGTTGAAGGTTATTTTCGTAAATCATCGATCTTGCTATACTGCAAGCCTCGTGATTTTTATTCGAACCCAGCAAGTCGCCTCGATGTGGCCTCCGCGATGGTTACGACATGTTATTGAGGCCGCCAAAGTTCCGGCAACGATGGAGAGTACAAGTGCAAATCATCGATCTTGCCATACTGCGCGCACTGGAGGTTATCAATAGAAGGTCTTTTCCTTTAGTGCAGTTCTATTATGACTTCAGGCTTTTCTTTTTTGAATCTCTTAAGATAGAGTTCCTCAATGAAATCGGGTAATGGCAGTTTCCATTTCTCTTGTTTGTGATTTGCAAGACTTCCAAATTTCTTAGGATTCATACCCAATTCTCTTGCCATTTGTATGTGGGCATTAGATAAGTGATATTTCTTTTTTGCCTCGATCCATTTTTTGTTTTTATCTGCCATTTCCCGTTTCCTTAGATTTAGATTTGGGCGTGGTCATCGCCAATAGACGGATTATTCGGGCTGAAGAAGTTTATGAATTCGACTTACCTCTGCGCCAACCACTTGCGATCCGCCAGAACAACTGAGGTCTCGACTTGGCGTTCCGGAATGGACCAGTATGTTTTCAGAAGCCGTGTTTTCTCTTGCGGGGACACCTGCCCGAAACTGTATTTTTCGTAAAATTGGATTGCCCAGACTGCATCCGCCCAAGTTCCAATCAGAACCGGGGTCGTAATCTTTTCCAAAAGATATTTGAGTAGCGCACCGCCTATGCCTTGATTCCTATTTGCTGTCCTGACATAAGCATGGCGGATCAGAGTCACGTCCTGCACAGGCTGCACGCCCATGATACCGAGAAGAT
>Ga0182021_10012034_pt1 | contig 10282 bp, 10 predicted proteins | sample 612E3MmetaG_FD_120493 | JGI IMG/M metagenome (GOLD analysis project Ga0182021, IMG submission 120493) | Permafrost microbial communities from Stordalen Mire, Sweden - 612E3M metaG (Illumina Assembly) | ecosystem: Environmental > Terrestrial > Soil > Wetlands > Permafrost | place: Sweden... | reverse complement strand
GGCTGGCAGTGGCTGGAAGCCGGCCTGGAGAAATTCAAGAACCCGGCCTGGATGCAGACCGGTCTCGGTCTGAAAGGCTTCTGGACAGCCGCGATAGCTATTCCCGCCAAAGGGTCTGCGCCCATCCATTATGCCTGGTACCGTGGATTCTTGCAAATGCTACTGAACGCCCAGGCTTACACCTGGTTCGCCAAGCTGATCACCATGGGCGAAATCCTGGTCGGCGCAGCAATGATTTTAGGCCTCTTCACCTGGTTCTCGGCCCTCATGGGCGGCGTGATGAACTTCAGCTACCTGATGGCCGGTTCCGCCAGTGTCAACCCGATGTTCCTGATGCTGGAAGTGTTCCTGGTATTGGCCTGGAAAGTCGCCGGCTACTTTGGCGCCGACTACTTCCTGGTGCCCTGGTTCGCTTCCCTGTTCGGCCAGAAGAGAGAAAAGAGAGAAACAATCCCGGCAGGGTTGCCGAAGGGCGCCCAGGCCAGATAGATTTTGGATAAATAAAAAACAGAACGGCGAGACAACCTCGCCGTTCTGTTTTTATTTATAGTACCTGTGTGAAAACCAGGTTCTACTTGAATTTTCAGATACGGCCTATTCAGGTTTCATGCGCTCGGATAGATGGTGCTTGATGGCATACGTGGCCAGCTCGATGCGGTTGGAAAGCTGGAGCTTTTCCAGGATCACGCTGACGTAGTTGCGGGCGGTCTTTTCCCCCAGGTTGAGGGCCTGTCCTATTTCGGCGTTGGTCTTCCCCAGGCTGACCTCATAGAGTACTTCCAGTTCGCGCTCCGAAAGGTTATGGAAGGCATCCTGCTCCACCTTGCGGTCGATGGCGCGCATACGCGCGAACATGCGGGTGGTTGTGGCCGCATCCATGACGGATTCTCCTTGCGCGGCCGCCCGAATACCGCGCAGGACTTCTTCATTGCCCACCTCCTTCAATAAATACCCGACCGCACCGGCGCGAATGGCGCTCATGACCAGTTCTTCATCTGCAAAGGATGTCAACATGACCACTTTGGTTTCCGGGAAGCGAACCACAATCTGGCGGGTGGCTTCGAGGCCGCCTTCCCCGGGCAGGCGGATATCCATCAGAACGACTCTCGGATGCAGGTTCGCAACCATCTGGATGGCCTCGGCAGCCGAACCGGCCTCACCGATCACCTGCATATCGGGCTGGTCGTTTATCAGGGTCTTCAACCCCAGCCGTACCAGCGCATGGTCATCCACCAGCGCAACCTGGATCTTGCTCATAGTTCCACCTCCCATGGGATATCCAGGGTAACGCAGGTGCCCTTCTCCATTTTTTTGACAGCCAGCTGCCCGTGTAATAAGGCGGCACGGTCGCGCATGTTGCGCAGCCCGTGGCCCTCGATAGCGCCGGCCGGAATGCCAATTCCATCATCCTGAATTGCCAGGCGCAAGCGCTCCCCGGACCGGCGGGCAGTGACCGTGATCTGCCGGGCCCGGGCATGCCGGACTATATTGGCCAGGGTCTCCTGCACGATCGCCAGTACGTGTGCGCAGCGCTCGGGCGGGAACGTATCTGTGCCAGGCAAGTCCAGATCAAGTTTCACATCCACCAGCGAACTGAAGCGTGGATCGGTGACCAGCTTTTCAAGCTTGGACTTGAATGGCTCCCGGGATTGAACCGGCGCCTGGAGTTCACTCAGGTTCTGGCGCAAATCGCTAATGGCATCATCAAGCACGCCCACCGCGATGGCCAGGCGGCCAGCCAGGGGAGTTTCCAACTCGACCAGATTTTGGGCCGATTTAACCAGCAGCCCGGCCGTATATACTTTTTGGATTGTGCCATCGTGCAGTTCGCGCGCAATCCGTTCGCGCTCGTCAGCCAGTATTTGCTGCTGCTTCATGGATTCGATCTGGCGGTAGGTTTCCACATCGAAAATTTCCAGCATCCGGATGGTCGTTATTGCAATTACCAGCCCGAGCAGCGCCCGGATAAGTTGGGGAGGCACCAGCAGATAACGGGTGAAAGTATCGGTATTCAGCCAATTCCCCGGAAAGAAATTTACCGGCGCAACGATCAGTCCCGACGCAAGCGCATATAGAGCCATAGTGATCCCGGCTGCCTGCATTGCCCGGACGATCTGGGGCACATCATAAGGAGCGATCCGCTGCAATGTATGTTTGCGTAATGCATAAGCCGCCAGGAGCCCGCCCGGCAGACCAATGAAATATCTTGCCAGGGCGCCGCCAGTATTAAACCAGGTAGTAAAGTCGGTTATGCGCAAGCGTAAGGGAAAAAATACGATTATGGCCCAAACGATGAACAGGCCGGCTGCCAGGATATGAAGCCATTTGCGCGGTTTTAACGACTCCAACAAAGCCACCCCGAATTCAAACAAGCAAGCAAAGGAAATCGCCAGAAGCAAGAGGTGTAAATAATTTAGAACCAGGATGATTTCGGACGAAAGATATACAGCCTGAATTGGAATAAAGAGATCGCCCCATTCATTAAAGCCATGCAGGAAGCCGAAGGCAGCCAGCCAGGTCAGGTTACGGGCCAGGTCAAGCCGCGAGGAATGCCGGGATTGCAGCGCAATTGCCAGCCCCAGCACGAAAAACACCAATCCATAAACAAAATAGATGATTTCGTGATTGATGGTGAATAGATTCTGGATGAAGTTCATCGGTAAAGCAAATTATAGCACCACAACCTGGCGGGCAACTTTGGTTCATTGGGAAATACCACGGTTCAGGGAAAGATAAATCTACTTTACCCTTCCCGGATGCAGATCTCATCCGCATCCAGCTCCAACTCCACCCGGTCTCCATATTGGATCTCCGGAATGTGCACCGAGATTACTTCGATGAGGGAATCGCTCTCAAAATGTTTCTTCTTTGTCTCCGGATGCGGGTAATAAATATAGCCGGCATAGCTGACTCCCTTGAACCTGACCGTGCAGCGCGAAAACGAAAAATCCTCCGGCGGGTGCAGGTCGGTCCATTCCACCTGCCGGAAGGTGTATTCCGGGTTGCCCAGCTCGAAAGTGGCGGGTGCAATGGAGATATTTAGCGACCCAAGGTAAAACCGCTCGAGGTTAAGGCCGCGTAGCTTGAACAGCGGGATTTGCTTCTCGAGCGTGCCGTAGGGATAATCCCGGGATGGCCCAGACGCCACCCGATACCCTTCCACAATCACACCGGCAATGACCGTCTGCATGAGAGTAGCTCAACCGGCATTGAACTCATCGATCAGGGCCAGCATTTCGGCATTGCTGGGAATGTCGGACATGTTCTGCCCATAATGGATGCAACGCACCATCCCGGTTTTATCCACCAGCAGCTGGGATGGCATGCGCCCAAATTTGAACAGGTTGATCTGCTGGCCGTACAAATCCAGAATGGTATGAAGCGGGTCTGGCAGGCCGGTGAAGGGCAGTTCATGCTCGCTAAAATAGCGGGCGAAGGTGGCAGCGTTTTCCGGCCCAACGACCAGGATGGTGGTCTGCCGCTTTTCAAATTCTGCAAAGTCCTGGCGCAACTGCGCCATGTGCGCGCGGCAGAATGGTCACATAAAGCCGCGGTTGAAGACCAGCAGGATATTCCGGCCGCGCAGGCCAGACAGGCGGACGGCTTTGCCGCCGATATCGGCCAGTTCAAAATCGGGTGCAAGGGTATTGATGAGAATTTTAGACATGTTTTTTCATCTCAAGCCGGGTTCTTTTTGAGCAGGAACGCCGAGATCAGGCTGGCAGCCACCAGGCCAAAGGTGACCCAGGTGGCAATGGTGACGATGCCCGCCTGCGGGAACTTCACCGCGATGCCAGCCAGCGCCCACAGGATCACGGCGGCATAGGCCACATCCCGGCGCAGGAAGTTCATCAACCCGGCAATCACCAGCACCGCTGCCAGGATGATTACCATCCAGGTTGCAGCGAGGCTGCTAAACCCGAGCGGGTGCAGGGTGTCCAGCACGTCACTGACGTTGGCGATCGTGGCAACGGTGATCCAGCCCAGGTAGATGCTGAAGGGGATGCGCACTGCCCAGGTCTCGCCGGAGGTAACTTTCGTTTGCCCAAACCCGAGGGCCAGGTAAACCACAATCAGCGTGGCCAGGAGAACCAGCATGGCAGCCAGTGTGCCAACAAACTGCTCGTAATGCCACAGGAAGATCCAGGCGCAGTTGGCCAGCCCACCCAGGACCACCCACCAGCCGGTGGCCTGCAGCCGCGGATTCTCCCGCTGGGCTGGCAAGACCTGGTAGACCGCATAGGTGATCAATCCGATATAGATGATGCCCCAGATGGCAAAAACATACCCGGCCGGGACAAAGTACACTTTAAATTTGTCCGATATCGCGCCGGTATTCAGCCCGTTGATGGGCAGGGCATCCGCCAGGACGTTGATGATGATGGTGATGAGGACGGTTAGTGAAACCACAACTTGTCTGAGCGTGTTTTTCATTTGAGCCTCCTATTCAGCAATTCTGATTTCCAGAATAAAATATCTTCCTTTGGCCAGGAGGATATTTCACGCCTTACAATAATCCATAACCTGGCCGACCTTTAGCCCGTATTCATCAGGGAGTGAGCGCGGGCTGGGTGGCAGTCGGTAGTATGGCCGTGGAGGTTGGAGGGACGGCAGTTGCAGTCGGGAGGATGGCAGTAGCCTGTGGACCGCGCACAAATGTGTTGGTAAAGGATGGTGTGGAGCTGATAATGTAGGTCAGAGTTGGGGTTAGAGTCAATGTGGGTGTGCCGGTAAATGGGGTCCTGTTGGAGGTTGGCGTGAAGGTGGAGGTAGCAGTTGGGAACGGCCTGAGCAAGAACAACCAGGCATTGGTGAATTTACACACTGCGCTGCCCGCCGTACTCATACCCAAAAAACCCAGAAAGCCGTCTGATATGGAAGCCACCCTTTTAGCATTATAATTTTGCTGGGCCTGAAGCAATTCTTCTGCCATTTGATTGCTGATCTGTTTATTCTGTTCTATTTGTTGTTGGTATGCTTGCAGTTGTGCGTCTGAAGGATTAATAGGCAATTCGGGCATGTTCGGCAATAGCAAGGTTGAGGGTGGCTGCTTGGTGGTATCCAACTCAGCGATCTTAACGCCATTGGTATAAATTTGCATCAACTGGCCGCGCGCCACCACCACCAGGCGGTTGGTGGTTTGGTTTTGCCAATCAAAGGCTTTATCCTTTGTCCAAGGGTAATAGATTTGCATATTGGTAATATTGCCGTCCACCATGGCCGAAAAAACCAGCGTACCATAGGCAAAACGCGTAATCAACACATTGAACTGGCTGGGTGTCTTCCGGTTTGCATCCGAACGGAACATAAACCCGCAGCCCGAAGAGCCGAATTGGGTATTCCAGGAAATGTCAGCCGCAAGCACAAAATCCTTGGCGGTGATTTCGGGGAAATCATTGGCATAACCATATCGCTGGTAGCCATTCAGATTAATAGTGACTGGTTTATGCAACCAGGCCACATCTCCCTGCAGAGCACCCACCCCATAACGCGGCAGTTCTTCCAACACCGGCAGGATGGCCGTGGCCGTAGCCTGATAGGCGGCATTATCGAGTTCAGCCTGGGCAGTGGTAGTTTGGGCGATTGCGGTAGTATTGGCAAGAGCAGTCTCCAGCTCCTGGCCCGAATTTCCTTGTTGAAGAGCGCGTGCAGTAACTGTCCCCATTACCTCGTCACTCAAACGTGTCTGTGTGCTGGACAGCATTGACGACTGGCCCAACAGCGGTACACAAGAGGCGATCAGCACCATAACCAAGATGATTGATGGAACAGCCAGATACCATTTATTCATGACAATATACGATTTCTTTTCCAGGTTTTCGTTTCCAAACGCGGATTTTCACCATGGGAATTTCCCGAGGTTGTGGTTTAGTGAACGTCCTTCATCTTGACCAAAACCAAAATGATGGAGAAATAAACAACCACGAGAATGACCTCCGCAATCCAGGTATTAATCACCCAGGGATAGTAGATCAGCGGGTCGCGTTTATTCACCCAGGCCCATTCGCTTTGTGAAGCGACCCCATCGATAAGGCCCTCTCCGGCCGAGGCTGCGGTCACGCGTGCCACGGTATACTTTGCCAGATCTTCCTGATATTGAACCATCTGGCTCTGGTATACGGTGGCAATGCCCTGGTAGATATCCACCTGGGTACGATAACTGTCCTGGATTTTACCCACATCCTGCTGATATTTTTTCAGGGCATTCAGATATTGCACCACCTGCACCTGGTTGGAGGTATCCTGGACCGGATCGGGTGGAGCGGGCAGAGCTGGCTCGGGTGGTGCTGCAGGCAAGGACGGCGGGGGTTGGGGAGCCGGTTCAGAAATCTGTGGAACGTAATAAGCTCCCAGTCCCGGAAAATTGCACGAATCCTGATTAAATAATTTCAAGCCCATACACGGGCATTGGAAGTAAGCCTTATCTTCCAGAGTCATGGCGTCGCGCAGTTTCTTATCCATTTGCCAGCACTGATCACGGGCCACATCTGAACCTAATCCTGAAATGCCCAGTAATCCCTGCAGAGACCAGTGGGAGGTGGACCACCCGCTCAGGTAAACGGGAGTCGGCGCCAGCCCGCCGCTTAATAAGAACATCGGTGTGACCAGGCAGATCAAAACCAAAGGAGTTACACCCGGGTTGTTCGAAATGGCAGAGGCAATCAATCCAACCATCATACCGGTCATTACTGCCAGAACAAGGGTCACGTATATCTCACCAAACTCCAATGTGCCACCCGGCATCTTGAAAGCAGCATAATGGATCAGTGTAAAAGCCGCCGCATGGTAGAAGGCCAACAGCAATCCCACCCATACTTTTGAAGCAACATACGGAAATATCCTCAGGTTGACCAGGCGCTCGCGCCGGTAAATGCTGGCCTCCTTGACGATCTCGCGCATCTGCGACATGGAACCCACCATTAAGGTATACACGCACAGGAAGAACAAGGAAACGTTGGCGTAAGCCGCATTGCCAGAGACATAATCAAATGGGGTTTTACCTATGATGGGCGCAATAATAAAATCGACCGAACCCACCAAAGGCGCAATCAGCAGCATCAAAACCAGGCTGGTACGGTCACGCGCCAGGATGGTGAGATTGCGCGCTGATAGGATGATGAATTGACGGAACGAGGTTATCCGGCGAATTCTGACTTTGCGCTTTCTATCGGCCTGGACCTGGCTGCTGCCGGTCTGCTTGGGCTGCCTTTTCCCATTTACCTGGGTTTTCTGGTTATCCACCTGCTCCTGGCGAAACCGCAGGGGTTCAACGATATATTTCTGATAAGCTGCACTGGCCTGATAACGATCAGCCCAGTCACTGGCGCTCCCCAATTCCGGGTCGTCCAGAAGCGCATAAATGTCGTCGAACTGCTTCAGTTTCACCTGCTCGGGCTGGTGGTACTGCCCAAAATAAGCCAGGGCCTCCTTGGGCGGCCCAAACCAGGCCAGGTAGCCACCGCAGTCCATGAAGGCCACTTTATCAGCCAGCATCACATTCTTGGTCGTGTGGGTGATCATTATGACCGTGCGGCCCTGGTCCGCCAGGCGGCGCATCAAGTTCATGAAGGCTGTCTCATTGCCGGGATCCAGACCGGAGGTCGGTTCGTCCAGAAAGAACAGGTGCGGCCGGGTCAGCAGTTCCACACCGATCGAGACGCGCTTCTGCTGGCCCCCGCTCAACTCGCTGATGCGCACATTCCTTTGTTCTTCCAGACCCAATTCATCCAATACTTCATTGATGCGGGCTTTGCGCGCCAGTTTCTTGGTACTGCGCGGCAGCCGCAACCGGGCGCTGAAATCCAGCGCCTGGTAGACAGTCAACTCCATATGGATGATATCGCGCTGGGGGACATAGCCGATCTTGTCGCGCATGGAATTGACATTGCGATAAACATCGATGCCATCCACAAACACTTTGCCATTGGTGGCCTGGCGGAAGCCGGCAATGGCATCCACCAGGGTGGTTTTGCCGCCACCGCTTTGCCCTACCACCATCACAAATTCATTCGGCTTGACAATCAGGGAGACATCATGCAGGATATTGAGCTTCCTGCGAACCAGTTTGTTCACATGCAGGACCTCTACCAGAGATCCTTCCGTCTCGCCTTCCCGAATTGAATGATCTGTTTCAGTCATAATATAATAACCGGCCGCCAAAAATACATCTTCGCTCTTACCTGTTTGAAAATTGGCATATTCAAAGTTCTTTAAAAATTTCCGGTATATCAGGGAGATACGGGAGAGTTGGGCGGGCCTGGCACCGTTTCTAGTATCCCTATAGGATGCTGCACGCTGCTGCGCGACCCGCCCAACTCTCCCTCTTTTCTACCATGCTCAAGGGATTCTCAGAGAACCATAATTATAAGTCCTTCCGGACATTTATCATCTGGTTTCAAATTTTTGTCAAGACTCAAGGAAATGGAGGGCACGACTTTCAAAAAGTCGGACAAACACCCGCACCAACTGCTGGGTGCGGGTGGCGACTAATGGCATTTTCAAGGATCGGTGGAAGCGAAGCTTTTATACTTCCACTTCAGCCAGGCTTACCTCCCGGGCGCCAGGGTCCGGCAGCAAGTACAGTGCTTTGACGCTGGTTTCCAGAAGATCGCACAACCGCCGCCGTTCCTGCCCTGCCGGAATGAGCGGATTGAAGGCAACCGGCTTTCCCACCACCACATATTTCTTCGGATGGACCGCCAACGGGTAAAATTCCAGGCACTTTCCGGTTTCCTTGTAGTATATCTCTCCCAACCGGGCAAAACTGTGCATGAAAGGATTCATCTTCGTGAGCGGGTCAGCCGGCAGGAAGGGATTTTCCGGGAAAATCATTATATACTTTCCTTCCCGCAAGACATCCATACTCATCTCCAGGGTCTTGCGTATGCCCTCGTAATCGCCGCGGTAGACCGGAATAGACCCAACTGCGGCAAGGAATGGTACGTTTATTTTGCTCATCACCTGTGAAATCCACCGGCTGAGCGGAGGTTTGAAATGCAATTGGCGTTCCACTAAATCCATCTGGAAGTAGGCTGGCGCCAGGTCCTTATCCACGATGTCTGCGATCATCCAGGATTTAAATCGCAGCGGGAGCGCACAGGTGATCGCGATCGGCCCAAGCGCATCCATATGATTGGCAATGAAGACCGCCGGTCCCTGCTTGGGTAAATTCTCCTCACCGGCCAGCTTACCGCCCCATAGAAAAGGGCCCAGTACTTTTTTCAAAATAGACAAAAGAATTTCAAACATAATATTTCTCCATCGGCTTGAAAGGATGGTGAGGCGGGACGCTAATGCAGTGCGATCTCTGCTGGTACAACGTAGCAACAGCAGTGGGTATCTTCATAAGTCGAGTGAAATAAAAGTTCTATATTTCCATCTCAGCCAGATTGGCTGCAACAGCGCCAGGATCCGGCAGTAAGTAAAATGTTTTAATGCTGGTTTCCATCAAATCGCATAATCGCCGCCGTTCCTGCTCTGCCGGGTTATGCGGATTGAAAGCGACTGGTTTTCCGACCACCACATACCTTTTTGGATGAACCGTCAGTGGGTAGAATTCGAGGCATTTTCCGGTTTCCGTGTAAAATACATCTCCCAGCCGTGCAAAACTGTCCAGGAATGGGTTCATCTTCGTCGCCGGGTCAGCCGGCAGAAGGGGGGTTTCCGGGAAGATCAGTATATACTTTTCTTCGCGCAGGGCAACCATACTCATCTCCAGGGTTTTACGAATGCCATCGGCATCGCCGTGGTAGACCGGAATACTACCGAACGCATTAAGGAACGGTACGGTTACGCGACTGAGTATCTGGGAGAACCACCGGCTGAAAGGGGGTTTGAAATGCAACTGCCGTTCAATAAAATCTTTCTGAAGATAGTCCGGGGCCAGGTTTTTATCCACATCCTCTGCGACCATCCAACATATCATCCGCAGCGGGACCGAGCAGGTTATTGCAATTGGCCCAAGCGCATCCACGTGATTGGAAATGAAAATAGCCGGTCCGTGCTTTGGTAGATTTTCCCCCCAAACAAGCTTGCCGCCCCAAAGAATTGGGCCCAAAATGAATTTCAAAATGGCAAGGATAGTATCAAACACGAATTGTCTCCTCCGGCTTGATTTGAAAAATCCTCCAAAAACGACCCTACACCATGGGCCGTGAACAATAACGAGTAGAACCTATCCGATGCGTTATCCTGGTCAATTAATATGATACAACAAAATTGATGCTAAGGTCAAATCCATTCGACCTATCAGCTCGCTCTCATTCATCAGGGGGAAACAGGT
>Ga0182021_10012033_pt1 | contig 10283 bp, 8 predicted proteins | sample 612E3MmetaG_FD_120493 | JGI IMG/M metagenome (GOLD analysis project Ga0182021, IMG submission 120493) | Permafrost microbial communities from Stordalen Mire, Sweden - 612E3M metaG (Illumina Assembly) | ecosystem: Environmental > Terrestrial > Soil > Wetlands > Permafrost | place: Sweden... | reverse complement strand
GCAGAATGGCCATTCATTTTTTTCTTTGTGATGTTTTACACATTCTTCACAATTACTGTGACGAGGGCAATCTTTTTTTGGGCAAGGACAATTAGGCGCAGACATAACGAAGAGTAATCCCCACTTTCCATATATTTATAGGCGAGATTTTAAATCTCTATTCTTTTTAACTGTAAATTTGCCTATAAGCTAATTATTTCATTCCAAATTCTTTATCTTCTTTAAAGCAAAAATTTTGAGAAAACTTTAAAATGTGCTTGCAAACTATGGCTAACGAAGAATCATAATGGCTCGCGTTGTTATTCCATCATTAAAAAGACTTATCGTTTACTTAAGCTTAACTTTGATTTTAACAATAGCTGTCCTTTATCTTTTTAACCAGTTCATTGAGCCTACAACTATAAGCTTTTCTACGATCGTTGTACAAGCAATAAGCGTAATTATAATTGTGGGTTTTTCGCTAACGGCAATAGGGATTATACAGCGTTTTAGACCATTTCTGGGTCAACGATTGGGCATCCAAGCCTCCACTATAGTGTATTATATTATGCTTTTGATTGCTGTTCTATTCATGACCTTTGGCATTTTGGATACTCTTGGCGTGCGCTCAACGGATCTTTTAACAGGCGCAGGAATAATTTCAATTACCGCTGGTCTAGTCATATCCACGTTTGTTGGAAGCATCTTATCAGGTTTCTTGGTTTTTACTACTTACCAGTTTAAAGTAGGTGACGATGTCATAGTCAACAATATTCCTGGAAAGGTCATAGAAATGACTGCACTTATTATGAGAATACAAACTGACGTAGGTTACATCAGCATTCCCAATAGCGCAATTGCTTCAGGCGGCGTAATATTAACTGCAGTTCGAGAATACCAACCCCTCAAAGAAAGCAGATTACACTACAATGTAGGCGACCGCGTAGTAACTTCGTATTTGAACGAGCAGGGCATTGTAAAATCAATATCATCATTCTACACAGTTGTAAGTTTAGATTCTGGAAAAGAGGTAACCTTCCTCAACAACAGTATCCTATCCGGTGCAGTAGTCATTGCAAAAATAACTCAAGCAACAAGCTAAACTTAAAGTAAAATGGCACAGTCTTAATTAGCAAGCGCAAGATATTTTTTTTTAAAAACTGGTAGTTAACCATGACTGTTGCACCACTTGCAAGCACAATAGTCGCTGTTGGCTTGATTCCAGTGGCTTTTCTGTTTTGTCACGCTTTTTTAAGCGGTAGAGGAAAAAGCCGTTTTCATCCTGTCTCAGCTACACTTGCAATTTCATGGGATTTAGTCATGTCCATAGGTTACATGCTTTATCGCACTTTCGGCGGAGCAGTAGATGGTTCAACTTTGCAGTTGACTCCGACTTTGGATGTTTATTTCGGAATCCACGGAGCCGTTGCAGTTTTAGTTATGACCTTAGAAGTTTTAGTTCTTGCTGTTGGTTTGACAATGCTGAAGCTAAAGGCACCTAACAGGTGGCATGGGAAACTTACGAAAATTCTCTTTGGCTTCTGGTGGTTTGCTTTTCTTTCAGGAGAGATATTCTACCTAGTTATATACGTTTTTTAATAATGTAAAGTGCTTGCGCCTTATGTTGACATTGAACCTTTGAACCCCAACTTGCTTTTAGTAACGGCTAAATACTGCAAAGCCTAATTCCGTTGATGATTTACGCGTGGGGAACACAAAAAAATGGAAAAATTCTCCGACCTATTCCTAAACTTAATCGAAGCATCCCGCAAACATGAACAATATCGTGACAAAGAATGCATAAATATGATTGCAAGTGAAGGGATCAAATCGCCAGCAGTCAACCAAATGCTTGACCTTTCACACGACCTCGACTGCAGATACGCAGAAGGCGAAAATGATGGCCAAGGGCACGTAAAAAAACGGTATTATCAAGGTCAAAAATATATGTCCAGGATCGAGGATTTCTCAACAGACTTGATGAAAGAACTCTTTAAATCAACTTGGGCAGATGTCCGTTTGGTTTCAGGCACCCACGCAAACCTAGCAACGTTCAAAGGATTATCGTTAGCATCAAAAAACAACAAAATGGTTGTTACCCCCCTGAATTGTGGCGCCCATATTTCGCATGATTATACGGGCTTAGCAGGCAACATTTTAGGTTTAGATAATATTAATCATGTTTATGATTTAGACGAATTTAACATTGACCCTGAAAAATCAGCTTATGTTATACGCGCTGCTAAACCAGGTATTGTTACTTTTGGCGGTAGCCTATTTTTGTTCCCTCATCCAATTAAAGAGCTTCGAGCAGTCTGCGAAGAAGTAGGTGCATTCATTGCCTATGACGCTTCTCATGTTTTAGGCTTGATTGCAGGAGGTGAATTCCAGGATCCACTGAGAGAAGGTGCAGACTTTATTACATCCTCAACTCATAAAACCTTCCCAGGTCCACAAGGGGGTGTCATCATGGGAAGCCCAACCAACCCTGCTATGGAGAAAGCAGTTAAGAAAATCCAATTCGCTATTTTCCCACTCAGTGCTTCAAGCACACATCTAGGAAGGCTACCAGCGCTCGGTATAGCTGCGTTGGAGATGAAAGTTTTCGGCGCACAATTAGCCAAACAAATAGTAAAAAACGCTCAAACTGCTGGACAATACCTTTACGAGAACGACGTTAAAGTTCTTGCTGAGAAAAAAGGCTTCACTCGTTCGCATCAATTAGCAGTAGACATTCGTAGCTATGGCGGGGGCAACAAGATAGCACAAGACCTCGAAGATGCACACATTATTCTAAACAAGAACCTGTTGCCCTATGATAATCAAAGCAGCAAAGAAGATCCTTCGGGACTACGAATTGGCTTCCAAGATATAACCAGACGCGGATTCAAAGAAGGCGACATCAAACACCTATGCGACTTGATGCTGGATGTAATAAAAGAAAAACGGAAACCCGATCAGGTCAAAGAAGACGTTCTGTCGCTAAAAAAAGAGTTCAGCGGCGTTAAATACGGTTTCCAAAACGTTGAAGAAGCGCTTAGTTATATCAAAAAGGCTTAGCTAAGCTTTCTCTATCTTTATTAAAAAACCAATAATCTTTGAGTAAAACTAACCGTATTTGAGATTAAGCTTAAATGCTAATAAGTAAAATTCATTCAGCTGAATAGCTTCATGGTAGACCCTTTAATAATCTACGTCATCATAACAGCAATAGTTTTCATAGTAGTTTTCATGTTGCTCCCGCGGTATGGACCACACGCAATCTCAAGGCTTACTTGCCCCAGATGCAAGAAAAAATTCAATTATCACTGGGTTCCGGGAGCCAGCTTTATTTCACTATATCGAGGGCGAAATAGAAGGTTGAGATGTCCTTACTGTCACGTTGTATCTAACTTCGATGTAGTATCAACTAAAATGAGCAAAGAGCAAATTCGCCTGCTAAAAAGTAAAGCATAACCTCGAAGATTTGTCAGGTTTCTATAGGTTTTAATATTGTTTTGCCAATCAACTTTAAATCTAAAGCTTGATAACCACTTAAAGGAGTTGGCTAAAGTGAAGGTATTACTAAACGACGGTTTAGAAAAAGAAGGATTAAATCTCCTCCAAGATGCCGGTATAGAGACAGACACACAAAAAAGAGACCAAAATAAGCTAGTTGCCGACATCTGCGGATTTGATGCCTTAATTGTACGAAGCGCAACCAAAGTCACAAAGGAAATAATTGAAGCCGGCGCTAAAGGCAAACTCAAAATCATAGGAAGAGCCGGAGTAGGTTATGACAATATAGATGTTGCAGCCGCTTCAGAAAATGGCATCGTTGTAAAATCTGCTCCTTACGGAAGCACCAACGCCGTTGCAGAGTTAACTATTGGTTTAATGCTGGCTGTCTCCAGAAATACTCCTCAAGCTCATCATTCAATTAAATACGGTTTATGGAAAAAAGAGAAATTGAAAGGAACCGAGCTCTCATACAAAACCTTGGGTATTTTAGGCTGTGGAAGAATCGGCCAAAGATTGGCTGAGATTGCACACCGCGGTTTTGAAATGGACGTTATCGGTTTTGACATAAAGCCATGTCTTGAATCCGGCATTAAGTTCATGTCAAAAGAAGAAGTTCTCTCAAAAGCTGATTATGTTAGCCTTCACACAGGCGGAAAGGATGTAGTCATCGGCGAAAAGGAGCTCCAATTAATGAAGAAAACAGCCTACTTGGTTAATACTTCCAGGGGCAGCAACATTGACGAACAAGCACTATACCAGGCTCTAAAAGAAGGCAAAATCGCTGGTGCAGCAGTAGACGTCTATGTTGATGAACCTAAATCTGACGGTGCTGAATTCAAAAGTAAACTCAAAGAATTAGACAACATTGTTTTAAGCAGTCATCTCGGTGCATCAACAATTGAAGCCCAAAGGGAAACTTCAACCGAGATTGCTCGGGTAGTTTCAGGATATCTTTTAGGCGGAGACTTTGTCAACGCAGTAAATGCTGGAGAAAACATTGAGCTGGAAGAAAAACCTGTATACACCCTGTTTATTCATCATCGGGACGTTCCAGGCGTTTTCGCAAACATTGACAAAGTGTTAGCGGACAACGACATAAACATTAGAGCAAACTATTCAAGACAAATTGGAAGCAGCGGTTACGCTATATCAGTTTACGTGCTCCACAAGAAAGTCGACGCAGAAATATTAAAGAAGTTAAAAGCCATCCCCAACGTTTGCAATGTAAACGTCTAAGCCCATAGCCTGTTTCAAACAGGCATATAAACCAGTTTTCTTTTTAGGGTAACATGCGACTTGGTGTTTTGTTCTCTGGTGGCAAAGACTCGACACTTGCCCTTCAATATGCTGTAGAAAAAGAAGAAGTCGTATGCCTCATCACTATCGCTTCAAAAAATATGGAGAGTTTCATGTATCATACTCCAAACATTGACGTAACCTCGCTGCAGGCTGAAGCTTTAGGATTGCCTCAAATAACAAAGACAACCGAGGGAGAAAAAGAAAAAGAACTCTTGGATTTAAAAAATGCAATCTCTCAGGCAAAAAAAGAATATGCGATAGAGGGTGTAGTAACTGGCGCAATCGAATCAGTCTACCAAGCGGAAAGGGTTCAACGCATATGTTATGAACTTGGACTCTGGTGCTTTAATCCACTTTGGAAACATGATCAAAAAACGCTTTTAGAGGAGCTTCTTAAAAAACAATTCAAAGTGATTATTTCTGGGATTTTCGCTTATCCGCTTGATGAGAAATGGCTTGGAAAACAAATTGACGCGAAATTAATAGACAGACTAGTTGGTCTACAGCAGAAATATGGCATAAGCCCATCAGGGGAGGGCGGGGAAATAGAAACAACTGTCTTAGATGCACCGCAATTCAAAAGGCAAATTGAAATTCTTGAATCCAAAATTGAAGCAAGAGGAAATTCTGGCATATTTAACATTAAGCGAGCTCGGCTGGTTTCAAAATGATTCTAATTGTTGACTTGAACTGGAAGAAAGATTCGCTTGGCTCATGCGAGTTTTTACTGCCCATAGCGGCAGTTGTGGAAAAACTGGATAATTACATAGTAAAACATTACCTTGACTTAACTGATAAAGATCTGAGCGGATGCGTCAAAATTATTCTTTCAGGTACTGCGCTTAAGGACATTGCGACTTTAAGTCAACCAGAAAAATTCCGGTGGCTCAAAGAAACACAGAAGCCAATTCTAGGAATTTGCGCAGGTATGGAAACCATAGGTATGGTCTTCGGGGCTCATTTAGTTAAATGCCTTGAAATAGGCATGACACCGATAACGACGTTAAAAGAAAATATCTTGGTATCTGGGGACTTCAAGGCTTACTCGCTTCACAGCTACTGTGTTGAGTCCTTGGAAGATTTTGAGGTTTGGGCACAATCTGCTAAATGTGTCCAAATTATCAAGCATAGAACGAAGCCAGTTTTCGGTGTTCTTTTTCATCCTGAAGTTAGAAATCAAGAATTAATCAAGCGTTTTATTGAATGTTAAAGAGTTTACCCCTTTCTTTTCCGTACATAGAAAATCAGGTATCAGAAACTTAATTACCTACCAAATTAAAAGTTATATTAGTTTTAGATTTTAATTGAAGTGATTTTGATATGGTTAATGCTTTACCAGTAGAAAAACTCAGAAAAGTGTGCGATCCAAGTTTTATGCAGTGTGAGTCAACTCAAGATCTTGTTCCTTCAAGTGAGATTATTGGGCAGGAAAGAGCTGTTCGAGCGTTAAAATTTGGGCTCGGAATAAAAAACGACGGTTTTAACATGTACGTAGCCGGATATCCTGGCACAGGGAGAAAAACCGCGGTAAAAAACTTTGTAGAAGCTCAGGCTAAGCTCCAGCCTGTTCCGCCTGATTGGTGCTATGTCAATAACTTTTCAAATCAATATGAACCTACAGCTATCCAACTGACAGCCGGAAAAGGAAAAGAATTCCGAGAAGACATGAAAAACTTCATTGAAAACATTAAGAATGCCTTACCTAAAGCTTTCGAAAGCGAAGATTACGCTGCAAGAAGAGATTCAACAATTCGAGAATTAGAGAATCAGCGGAAACAGTTAATTGATGAATTAAGTGTAAAAGCTCAGAGGGAAGGCTTTGTTATCCAAGCTACACCTATCGGTCTACTTCTGATTCCAGTTTTAGATGGTAAACCTCTGAACGAAGAGGAAATGTTAGCGTTACCTCAAAAAGCTAAAGATAAAATTCAAGAAAAAAGGGAACAATTGGAAACAGAATTTCGAAACACAATGCGGCAACTCATAGATATGGAAAGAAAAATTCATGACGCTCTGAAAAAACTAAACAAGGAAGTTGCTTTATACGCTATCGGCAACCAAGTTGAAAGCATAAATGAGAAGTACCGAGGTATTCCTGAAGTAACAGCGTACCTTAAAGCTATAGAGAACGACATTTTGGATAATCTAACTCAATTCGTGAGAAGAGGCGGTGGGGAATATCAAGAACAGCTTCCTTTCTCAATGCCTTGGATGAAAGAGGATCCATACAAGAAATATGAGGTAAACGTGATCATAGACAACTCAGATACTAAAGGCGCGCCTGTAATTGTGGAAACAAACCCTACTTATCATAATCTTCTCGGAAGAACGGAAAAAGAAGCTCAATTCGGCGCTCTAACCACTGACTTTTCGATGATTAGAGCAGGTGCTATACACAAAGCCAACGGCGGCTATTTGATTATTCCAGTTGAAGAGTTACTAAGAAACCCGTTTTCATATGATGGTTTAAAACGCGATCTCAAAGACGGAAAAATTGTTATTGAAGAGCCCGAAGAACGCTATGGGTTTCTCAGCGTTAAAACCCTTAAACCCCAGCCTATTCCCCTGTCAGCCAAAGTAATACTCATAGGAGATCCCTACCTTTACCAAATGATGTTCCAATTAGATAGTGATTTCAAAGAACTTTTCAAAATTAAAGCAGAATTTGATACAGTGATGGACAGAACCGAAGATAAAGTAGAGCAATATGCTTCTTGGGTATGTGGATTCTGCGAAAAAGAAAAACTCAAACACCTTGATGGCACAGGAGTAGCAAAACTAGTTGAATACAGCTCAAGAATTGCAGATGATCAGTACAAGCTATCAATACAATTCGCGCACATCGCTGATATTATTCGTGAAGCCAACTTTTATGCCATGCAAGAAAACTCTGAATTTATCAAAGGAGAACATGTTAAGAAAGCAATTGAAGAAAAAGTTTACCGCTCAAAACTTGTCCAAGAAAAAATCCAAGAAATGATAGCAAGAGGCTTCTTCCTTATAGATACCGCTGAACAAAAAGTTGGGCAAGTAAACGGTTTATCCGTTATGGGATTAGGTGATTTCGCATTTGGTACGCCTTCACGCGTTACTGCTAGCATAGGCTTAGGCAGAGACGGTGTAATTGATATTGAAAGAGAAGCAAAGATGGGCGGACCAATCCACACGAAAGGGGTCTTAATCCTTGGCGGATACCTAAATGATAAATATGCTAGAGATAAACCATTGAGTCTCTCAGCCAGAATAGTCTTTGAACAGAGTTACGGAGGAGTAGAAGGCGACAGCGCTTCAAGCACCGAATTGTATTCAATGTTATCAGCACTTTCTGGGCTTCCCATTAAGCAAAGTATAGCTGTAACTGGTTCAGTTAACCAGAAAGGCGAAGTTCAAGCTATAGGTGGAGTAAACGAGAAAATCGAAGGCTTCTTTGAAGTCTGTAAGCTAAAGGGACTCACTGGAAAGCAAGGCGTAATGATTCCTGAAAGCAACGTGCAAAACTTAATGCTAAAAGAAGAAGTTGTCGAAGCAGTGAAAGCAGGCAACTTCAACATTTATGCCGTAAAAACAATTGATGAGGGCATAGAATTTCTTACAGAAACCATGGCTGGCCAACGACGTGAAGATGGAACTTTTGAAGAAGGAACAGTTAACGATCTCGTTGATAAGCATCTGAGAATAATGGCTGACAAACTTAAGGAATATCCATCCTTTGAGATGCAACAGAAAAAAACTGAAACTTCCGGTTAAAAGAGAACTTTCTCTTTTTCTTTTATTAATTGAATTTTTAGTTATCAAGTGAAAACTCGTTTTTGTCCAGCGCTCCACAAATATTTATTTGGGCTCGACAGCCGTAACGAATAAATCGTGAAAAGTAGAGCTAAAATTCAATTTAAAAACAAGATAATGTAACTTTTTTGCTTCTAGTATACGAGGACAAATAGCAACCGATAAATGAATAATATAACAACCAACCACTTATTTTCAATCATTTGCTAATATTAACCTCTGTTTTGCTATCGCCGCTTGCATGCTTGTTGTTGATGCTATACAACAACAACTCCTTTTATCCCCGCTTAAGAATTGTTAAATTGCGAGAAATAGCCATCCAAGAGGTACACCCAAGTTTGGCGGGTTAGCGGTTGAACAGGACGCAGGTCGGCCGTGCCTGAGAAATCAGGCCTATTTTTGATCTGTGTCATGAGTCAACACATGCGATCCGCTAAGCCTACTTTTGGTTACTGTGCATACAATATATCAGCTTTTCTGAATAGAATTTATTAAAGGTCTCTAGTGGTGTTCAAGAAGTTTTAGTTTTAGCGTTGATGCTTGTGTCTGTTTTTGCGCTTTTTTCGTTAACATGGGCATCAGGTATAAAGTAGGTATTGCAGTCTTAATGTTTACAGTAATCTTTCTTATTACGTTAACAACTCAAATGCTTAGGCAAAAAAAAGAAATCAAACAAGCCGCTGCTGCCTAAAGGGTTCAAGTTTTTTCACTTTCACTACACCCTCCCCTGTTCGATAATGTCGTTTCTCCAACGCTTTAAATAAGGTTAGAAACGTACTCCTGTTTTGTCTATATACAGGAAGAACAAAAAGAATGTCTCAAGGTCTAATCTTTGAAGCTACAATAGCTCAGCCACTATTTTCTTTAAACATGCCAAATGTAAACGATCTTTTCAGAGGTTTTTTACCAGTCGACTTCGCTTCATAGTCGCTTGAGTGCTTTCGCAAAGGTAGTGAATGTAAATTGAGTTACAAAGCAAACATGCATCCTAGAGTCAGCCAAGCAGAAATGGCAGTTTTCCAAACACTAAGCATTGTTGGATTAACGAGCGGTATGATTACACAAAAACCAATTATTTTGAAATCTACCGTTCCTGATTTTTGCTGGGTTGAAAAAAGAAAAATTGTTTATCTTGATGGTAATCCTGTTCATCGCAAGGATAAACAGATAGCACGTGATAGTGAAATTGATGAACTGTTAGAAGCTCAAGGATGGGATGTGCTCCGTATTCCATATGACCCGCCTCTAACTCAGAAGGGATTGGAAGAAATCATGGCTACAATAAAGCGCTTTCTAAATGTAGACGAAGAAACGTAAAGCTTTCGAAGAAATGGATTACGCAAAACCTATACTCATAAAAAGATATTTATTTGTTAGAACTTACCCTTCTGCGAATGCTCCGGTAGTATAGTCCGGTCAAACCTTACTAAGACTTCTTACTAAGGGACTATGTATAGCGGCCTCTCGAGTCGCGGACCCGGGTCCAAATCCCGGCCGGAGCACCACACTTTCAATTTTGAAATGAAAAAATTCAATTATTTGTAAGTCATAGTTGAGCAAAGTTCTTCTACTGTACGGTTAAGTGTCAACTCAGCCATGTTTCCGCTGTAATCCATTATGCGTCTTGAACTGTCAAAAATCAATCGCAGCACTGAAGCAATGTTTGGATCCAATTTTTTGCTAGACATCAACATAATTAATTCATTTTCGAGCGGATG
>Ga0182021_10012032_pt1 | contig 10283 bp, 7 predicted proteins | sample 612E3MmetaG_FD_120493 | JGI IMG/M metagenome (GOLD analysis project Ga0182021, IMG submission 120493) | Permafrost microbial communities from Stordalen Mire, Sweden - 612E3M metaG (Illumina Assembly) | ecosystem: Environmental > Terrestrial > Soil > Wetlands > Permafrost | place: Sweden... | reverse complement strand
TATAATGAGTTCATGCAAGTCTACCAGTACATCAAGCACTTCGACAGGAAAGAGAAGAAGCGGTTCGTCTGGGACAAGATCATATTCCCCAACACGATCAAGGACCGGACGACGCTTGCGAAAATAAAACAATACAAGCCGCTCGTAACGTACGACAATAATGCGGAGCTGATCAAGCTCAAGCACCATTGCGACACGGCGGGACTTGTACTCCGGCTCAAAGTTCCCGACACCGGCTCACAGGTCGAGATGGCCTCAAAATTCGGTGCGGAACCGGGCGACGCCCAGCAGCTGATTCAGCAGGCATTCGATATGGGGTTGAAGGTCGAAGGAATCAGCTTTCACGTCGGGAGCCAGTGCACGCATTTCGATAACTACACGGTAGCTCTTGATATCGCCTCCACGATTCTGAACGACGCCCGGAAAAAGGGGTTTCCGCTGAACCTTGTCGATATCGGGGGAGGGTTTCCCGTTCCGTACGACGCCGGCGTTCCGCAGTTCGAAACCCTGGCTACGCTCCTGAACTCCGAGCTCACGAGGCTCTTCCCCGATGATATTGAAATCCTTGCCGAGCCCGGTCGGTTCATGGTTGCCACGGCGGCGACGCTCGTGTCAGAGATCATCGGGAAGGCCCGGAGGGACGGCAAAGTGTTCTATCACATCAACGACGGCGTCTACCAGACATTTTCCGGCGTGGTGTATGACCACTGGATTCCTAACTTCCACGCATTCAAGGAAGGCGAATCTGAAATCTGCGCGGTCGTCGGACCGACGTGTGACAGCTTCGATAAGATCTCACTCTCTGTCGAGCTTCCCTGGAATCTTGAAGTGGGGGACTATCTCTACACGGAGAATATCGGGGCGTACAGCACGGCATCCTCAACAACATTCAACGGCTTCGAGGGGGCCAGGATCATCCACACGAAATCTCCCGACTCCGTCCCTGAACTTGAAGTCCCCGCCTCCGGCGTCAATCACTGATGCCGGGGCATGCGTGCCGGGTCAATCTGTATCCGGCAAGAATGTCTTTGGCATCCATTCCGGTCACCTGCTTCTTTTCTCCGGGGAGCATTTGTCATGAGCTCACGTTCCAGTGTAATTCGCATCCAGACGAGGGGATTCAGTGACGTTCACGACATCACTCCCCTCGCAGCTGAATTTCTGTCATCCTCTGCCGTTCAAAGCGGGCTCTTCTGCGCCTTTGTACCGGGAGCCACCGCCGGAATTACTACAATCGAGAATGAGGAGGGCGCATTGCACGATCTCAAAGAGGCAATCGAACGGATGGCGCCCCGGGACATCCACTACGAGCATGACACGCGATGGGGAGACGGCAATGGCTTTTCGCACGTGCGCGCCGCACTTCTGGGGCCGTCGCTCTCTGTTCCTGTGGCAGACGGCAAGCTCCGGCTCGGCACATGGCAGCAGATCATCCTTATCGATTTCGACAACCGTCCGCGCAACCGGGAGGTCATTTTCGAGATCGTTGGTGACTGAGGCGCCAGCCCTGCCAATTAACAGATTTGCTCTCATCTCCGGGCCAAATGTGCAAATGCCTTCAGTGTTTGGTCCAGGTGGAATCTGGCTTAACCATTTGTCCCGGTGTGCTGTAGCAACAGTCTTTTCCAGCATCGCAGCATTGCACATTGATCTATCTAAGGACCAACATCGGTCTCGATGCGACGAACGATCCCGCAGTGAGACGGCAGTAATACACTCCGCTCGAAAGACGGGAAGCATCAAACCTCACCGAATTCACCCCCGGGGGCGCCAGCTTATCCACGAGCGTCGCGACCTCGCGCCGTCTGTCGTCATTGAGTGACAACATAGAATCGAACGATGAGTTCACGAAAGACAATATCCCTGTGCCTTGTAGTGCTGATAAGCGCTGCATCCTGCGCAAAGTTCGCTCCGAAAGACCTGGTGAACCTGCCGGTATCGGAGAACCGCGGCTTGCTTGATACCTCACAGGCGAAGGCTGTTTTCAACTATGCACAGCATTTCCCGAACTGGACGCAACTCTCCATCTGCATCATAAATGGCGATTCAGAGAAGTATGTCGGAATTCAACGGCGGCAGGATTCTTTAGTGTACATCCAGAACAGTGACAGCGTCTTTGAAATAGGTTCCATTACGAAGACATTTACCGGTACCATGCTCGCAAAGATGATACTCGACGGGAAAGTCGATCCCAACGAGCCAATCAAGAATATCCTGCCTTTACGCTTGCGCGAAAGCTCACGTAACGGCATTGAGATAACCCTCGTTCATCTTGCGAATCATACCTCCGGGCTCCCCTTCGAGCCGACCAACGTCAAAGACGACAAAGAGCATCCGTTTGATCCTTACAGTCCCTATCGATATTATGACGCAACGAGGCTTTACGATTACCTCTCCCATCAACTGGTGCTGCAATCAACCCCGGGGGAGAAGAGGACGTACTCCAATCTCGGGGTTGGCCTGGTAGGGCATATCCTGACATTGATTTCGGGGAAGCCGTACGAAGAACTTCTTTTCGAGACGGTCTGTAGTCCCCTGGGAATGAAGAATACATTTGTCACACTCAACGACGAGCGTATGCGCTCCATGGTCCGGGGAAGAGATCCCAGAGGTCAACTGCTTCCGTACGACAGCGGCGGGTGCGGCGCACTGACAGGAGCGGGAGGGATAAGCTCGTCCGTCAAAGATCTGGTGAAGTATCTCAGAGCGAACATGTCCGATACCACATATTTCTATCTTGCTCAGAAGACGACAAAGAGATTTGACGAGCATTTTACAGGAGGCCTTGGATGGGCAACCTACAGTGATCGCGGCAAAAGTCACGTGGGCGCATTTGGCGCAACCGGCGGATATACATCCGGTGTCATCTTTGAGAGAAATGAACGTGTCGGTGTGGTCGTATTGACCAACGTCTCCGCATTTCTGGCATCGGAGGGGAATTATACCGAGGGACTTTGCCGGGCCCTCTATGATCCGCTTCCTTTTGCTTCCGGGAGGAAAGAGTGAGTGGAAAACAGTCTCTGTTTCGAAAGCGAACTGAAGTAAGGCACGAACACACAACTACCATATGCGCACACTGAGATTCTCTCTGACCGGGTTATTGATTTGGACTGCAAACCCTCTGAATACTTATAGTCACCCCGACGACAATCTCAATAATCAATCCCTTGTCATTGAATGGCAGAACATCCAGCTCAAAGGGACCATTGAGATATCAAACGGGAAACTGCTGAAGATCGAGATCACTCAGGGGAAGGGAACAATCAACCGGGATTCATTTGAATTCGACTCAAAGGAAAATGTTCGCATCCTGGCTTCATTGTCTCAAGTGAATGATAACGCGGGGAGTGATCCGACTATCGTGGCTGTCAGAACCGATCACAATCCATTTTCCTTCTTTCTCAGAGATGTAAGTAAGGAATACCCGATTTATATTCCGGAATATCATGTTGTGGTGACAACTTCTGATGATAAACGCTCTTACGGTCAGATTGAGACCGCGATTAAAAAGCGCAAGGGACGAACGAAGTTGGAACAAATTGAGAGTGAGCCGGAAGAATCCTTTGATTCCGCCGCCATACGTACACGAAATCAGCCTTGTCCCACCTGGCTGGGGTTAAGCCGGGATATGCGCATTTTTGACCTGGCGGATAACCGCGCGTATCCCGGCAGTGAAATGAACATGATTACGCCCCGCAATTCATCAGCTCAGGTTACACTGCCTGAATTTGAGAACAAAACACTGGCATTTGGCTATCTGGTCGGGCGCGGGCAGGGCGTGGCAATCAACACCACCCGGCGATTGGAGGATGGTGTGCTTCCCATTCTCCATTCTACCCTGACTGATGACGATATTGAATATCGATCCACTGCTTTTGTGTCGCTCGAGAAATCTCCTTTAACAGCTCAATCACTCAATGGCACCGACTATTTGGTGGCGGATGATTACAGCATCGGACATATGCTCACGAAGACGCAGGAAGAAGAGGTGAAACCGAGGCTTGAGGCGGAAACAAACAAAACCGAAACGACCGTGTTATATTTTCGTAGTGAAGCAGTCAATACGGCTGCAGTCCCACGTTATGCATGGTTCAAAACGGTGCGCCCTGTCGTAGGACAGTGGATGAAGATCGACTATTCCTTGGACAAAGAATCCGGGTTTTCCTCTTTCTCGTCCGGCAACGTCTTTGCGATCTCGAGGCTGAATGGACGCCCTCTGCATGACGAAGAGATTGCTGTACTCGTGAAACCTGGCGAAAAGGCGGTGTTCGAATTCGTCGTGCCTCATGCCCCCATTTCGAAAGAAAGAGCGGTGGATCTGTCAAAACAATCGTTTGACGCAAGACACGATGAATGTAAGCGATTCTGGAATGCGAAATTGGATAAAGCGGCTCAGATAAGTGTTCCAGAGCAGAGAATTAATGAAATGATTCAGGCAGGGTTATTGCAGTTGGACATGATTACCTACGGAAATGAACCTGATGGTACGCTGGCCCCCACTATCGGGATTTATTCTCCTATCGGTACAGAAAGCTCTCCGATCGTCCAGTTCTACAATTCCATGGGATTGCCGGATATTGCCCGGAGGTCCCTGATGTTCTTTTTGGAAAAGCAGCACGATGATGGGATGATTCAGAATTTCGGGGGATATATGGTGGAAACCGGTGCTGCATTGTGGAGCATGGGTGAGTACTATCGTTACACAAGGGATAAAGAATGGGTAAAACTGGTCGAACCGAAATTGCTGAAAGCATGCGACTTCTTGTTCCGATGGAGATCGGACTACAAAAGGGCCGAGCTGAAGGGGAAGGGTTACGGAATGATTGCAGGGAAAGTTGCTGACCCTAATGACCCGTACCACCAGTATATGCTCAACGCCTATGCCTATCTGGGAATCAGCCGCGTGGCGGAAATGTTAAAGGATGTGGATCATGATCAATCAAATAGAGTTGCACAGGAGGCTGATGCATGGAAAAAAGATATCCGCGTCTCATTAATGAATAGCATCTCCCATTCGCCGGTTATCCCTCTTGGCGATGGCAGGTGGTCTCCCACCGTGCCGCCGTGGACTGAGGCAATTGGCCCAAGGGCGCTGCATATCATTCCCGATACGTACTTCTCGCATGGCACTGTTACCACACCCGATGTTTTGCTGGGTCCGCTCTATCTTGTTTTTTGTGAAGTCCTCTCCCCTGAAGAGCAGGTTTCAAGAATGATGCTGGACTACCATAGTGAATTATTCTATGAATGCAATTCGGCGTTCAGCCAACCCTATTACAGCCGTCATGACTGGGTTCAGTTGAAGCTCGGCATGGTAAAGCCATTTCTGAAGACTTATTACAACACCTTTTCGGCACTTGCCGATCGCGAAACTTACACTTTTTGGGAACATCTCTTCCAGGTCAGTCAGCATAAAACGCATGAACAAGCGTGGTTCCTGATGGAAACGAGGTGGATGCTGTACCTCGAGGAAGGGGAGACTTTAAAACTACTCCCCGGAATACCGCGCAAATGGATGGAAGACGGGAAGCAGATCACACTCAACAACGTGGGCAGTTATTTTGGTCCAATCTCTCTTCACGTAAATGCGAAAACGGAAGCCGGATTCATTGAAGCGGCCATTTCCTGCAATTCCGGATTTAAGCCTCGAAATGTGATCATTCGTCTTCCCCATCCCGAAGGGAAAAGAGCGATCAAGGTAACGGGTGGAACGTATGATTCCGTTACGGAATCGATACTGATAAAGGATTTCAGTGGAACGGCTAATGTAAAAGCGGAGTTTTAATGCCGTCAAGAAACACTCCGTTTCTTCTTTTTCGGGGGATGGAGTCTCCGGAGGCGTGGTCTTCCTCCTTGTTGACGATGTGGATGAGCTGTATGCTGAATTGGTTGCTAAAGGTATCCCGATCGATCTGCACCCGACGGATCAGACTTGGGGTAACCGTGAAATGTATGTCAAGGACCCGGACGGCAACTGCCTGCGTTTCACTCATGAGATCGGAGGCTAATCCCACGCAATGAAAAAGCCCTCTCTTGTATATCAGTTTAAGATCACACTCCTTGGGGTCTCTCCCCGCGTTTGGAGGAGAATACAGGTCCCTGCTGATTACAGCTTCTGGGACCTGCACGTAGCGATACAGGACTCGATGGGTTGGCTCGACTCTCATGTGCACGCATTCTTCTTTGAGCGCGATGGAAAACGGATCGAGATTGGGATACCGATCGAGCCGCCGGATGATCATCCGTTTTACTCGGGAGTCACTGTGAAACTCAGTGAGTACTTCACAGAACCGGGCCTAAAATCGCGGTACGATTACGATTTCGGAGACGATTGGCAGCATGAAGTCCTCAATGAAGGATTGTTGTCACGGGAGGATGGTGTGAAATATCCCCGCTGCGTTGATGGCCTACAGCCCTGCCCGCCCGAGGACTGTGGAGGCGTTGAAGGGTATGCCCGTCTCCGGAGGATTCTGCGCAATCCGAAGCACAAAGAGTACCTGGAGACTCTCCAGTGGATGGAAGGCATGGCAAGCCTCAGCCGCCGGGCTCCATTTGATGAGCGCAACTCTGGGGCAGTTCGATTCGACAATCCTCGCACGCGGTTGAGAATTGCAATGTCTCGATAGAAACGGCTACAGGATTTCTCCTGAAGCCGTCGGACCAGCGCTACTCACGCTGGCGCTGTAAACCAGAGCGAAATGTACGACCGACCGAACCAGTAGACTACCCGCACAATTGACTCGTGCATGACGTGGCATGAAATCAATCGAAGATACGCACAGGGGCGCACCCGGGAGGCGGAGAAGCAGGGACCTCCAGGCCTCCGCCGCCGAGCTCCTGAAATCCCTTAACATGATTGTTGGGCTCGACCAGCTTCTTGAAATCCTCTGCGCCCGGATGAGGGAAATATTCTGCTCCGGGACTGTCACGATCTCATTGTTCGATCCGATCACTAGGCGCTATGCCGGGATGATGGCCCGCGGATTAGACGCGCAGAGCGCAGCCCTTTTCGGATTCTTCGAGTCCAATCCCCTTGTCAGGTGGCTGAATGTGAACCAGTCCCTTCTGAACGTGCGGGTCGACAGGGGAGTATTCGAATTCCTTTCCCCCGAAGAGAAGCTGGTCCTTGAGACGCACCGGGTGGCGCTTGTTGTTCCGCTTATCGCACTGAACAGACTCACGGGCATGCTCTTCCTCTCCGACAAGGAAGATGGAACCGGCTACACCCGGGCTGAAATCGACATTCTTCTGATGCTGGCCGGCCAGGCCTCTTTCGCCGTAGAAAATGCGGTGATGACGCAGTTTCAGGAGGAAAGGCTCAAAAAGCTCTTCCACGCCGACAAACTTGCGACTGTCGGAGAACTCGCCGCGGGAGCCGCCCACGAGATTCGCAATCCGCTCACTTCGATCCGGAGCACGGTTCAGTTCTTGAAAAAGGATCTTCCGCCGGAGAAACATGGCTACGTGGAGGGTGTTATTGAGGAAGTGGACCGGATCGACGGCATCATCAGGGGGTTACTGTCGCTCAGCAAGTCTTCGGAACTGCACCTGAGCAGGGTCGATCTGCGTGAAGCACTCCAGCAGACTTTGTTGCTCCTCGACCCGGAACTAAAACGAAACAGAATCGCCGTCAATCAGGAGATGTGGATCGGCGATCCGACTGTGGAGGCGGACCAGGCTCAGGTAAAGCAGGTGTTCCTCAATGTACTTCTGAATAGCGTCCAATCGATGCCGGGGGGAGGGACGATCACCGTCCACCTGGCGGACCGCCCGGATGGAAAGAGGGAGGAGTCCATCGATTCGGTCCGGGTCACGCTGTCGGACAATGGTCCCGGGATGCCGGAGGAAACTATTCGGAGGGTCTTTGATCCGTTCTTTACAACCAAGGAAAACGGAACGGGTCTGGGGCTCTCAATCACGTACGGGATCGTGCACGGGCATGGAGGAGAGATCGATATCGCGAGCAAAACCGATCCATCGTCCCACGGAACGAGCGTGACGATCCGGCTGCCGAGGAAGGCGAAAAAACTGATGAGCGAAGTATGAATCACACCGATGAAATATGAAATCCGGTCGCAAGGTACAATGACACGAGTCTCTGACACGAAGATCCTGATCGTCGATGACGAAGAGAGGATCCGCACTATCCTGGCGGCGATACTCGCCGGCGAAGGGTATCAGGTCGAAACAGCAGGCGACGGCATTGAAGCCCTTGAACGAGGAGCGGCATTCCGGCCGGACGTGCTTATCGTAGACCTTCAGATGCCTCGCATGGACGGGATCGAAACGATCAGCCGGTTTAAAGAGAGGGTCCCGCACGCCGCTGCCATCATTCTTACCGCCCACGGGTCGATACAGTCTGCCGTCCAGGCGATCAAAAGCGGAGCGTACGACTATCTGACAAAGCCGTTCGACAACGACCAGCTCCTGATGGTCGTACGGCGCGCGAGTGATCTGGTCAGGCTCTCAAATGAGATTGAGCGGCTCAGGGCGAAGCTGGGGGCGCAGGAGGGGCTCCGTGCCCTCCTGGGAGACAGCGATCTCATGCGGGACACACGTGCCCAGATACAGAAGCTCGCCGGGACAGACGCCACGGTCCTCATCTGCGGGGAGAGCGGGACCGGAAAGGAACTTGCCGCACGCGCGATACATCTTGAGAGCAAACGAAGAGGGGAGCCTCTTGTTGTCATCAACTGCGCCGCCATTCCCGAACAGCTTATGGAGAGTTCATTCTTCGGGCATGAGAAAGGGGCATTCACCGACGCCCACGAACAGAAAACCGGGGCATTTGAGGAAGCAAACGGTGGGACGGTGTTCCTCGACGAGATCGGCGAATTGTCTACAGGATCGCAGGCGAAGCTCCTGCGAGTTCTGCAGGAGAAAGAATTTTCACGCGTCGGCTCTTCGAGTCCTATCCGGGTCGATGTACGCGTCATCGCGGCGACAAACAAAGATCTCGGGACACGCGTCAGGGAGGGGAGGTTCCGCGAAGACCTCTTGTACAGACTTGACGTCCTCAAGCTCAGTATGCCGTCCCTTCGCGACCACGTGGAGGATATGTCCCTCTATGCCCTTCACTTCATCGAAAAGTACGGGACTGTATTCGGGAAACGGGTTTCCGGAGTCTCTGAAGGGGCTCTTCGTCTGCTTGAGTCGCACCCCTGGAACGGGAATATCCGCGAGCTGGAAAATGCCATCCAGCGCGGTCTGCTCAATGCGTCGGAGGACATGATCCAGGAGGCGGATATCAATTTCATTGCGGATGACGGCGACCGGAGTACCGCACAGTGGGATCCAGCAGTGGGATTAGAGCCGTATATTAAAATCCTTTCAGAACAGGCCGAGAAAAAGATCATACTTGAGTCCCTGGACCGGACCGGCTGGAACAGAACCGAAACTGCCCGCCGGCTCAAGATCAGCAGGAAGACACTTTTTAACAAAATGCAGCAATACGGATTCGAAGAGAAGCCCGATGCGCCCTAGCAGGATAATCTGCTGACCCAGTTGTTGGGTAAGGGACTTCCCGCCTCTGTGTAATCAATTACCCGCCTTTCCGATTCTCCTCTCCAACTACCACAATTAATCCGTTTCTCCCTCAGGGCACGGGACTTGCAGCCGCAAGCTTCCGGATCCGCGGAGCGCACAACAACCCAGGAGCATCAGTCGCCATGATACAAGCCATCGATCTGACCAAGCGCTACGAGGACGGTCTCCTCGCGCTCGACCACCTCAACATCAACATCCTGCCGGGCCAGATATACTGTCTTCTCGGGGCAAACGGTGCCGGCAAAACCACCACGATCAACTTGTTTTTCAATTTCATCGAACCGACGAGCGGGACGGCCCTGCTGAACGGAAAAGACTGCACGAAGGAACCCCTCCTCGCGAAGCAGTTCGCGGCGTATGTCTCGGAAAACGTCATGCTGTATGGAAACTTCACGGCGCGCCAGAACCTGGACTTCTTCACGAAGCTTTCGGGAAGAAAGAACCTCGGCAAAGAGGAGTACTACATGGTGATGCGACAGGTAGGCCTCCCCGAACGGGCATTTGAACAGAGGGTCAAGACATTCTCGAAAGGGATGAGACAGAAACTCGGCATCGCGATCGCGATACTCAAACAGTCCCCCGCGCTCCTTCTGGACGAGCCGACATCGGGGCTGGATCCGAAAGCCGGGGCGGAGTTCGTGGAACTCCTGCTCAGGTTGCGTGGCGAGGGGAAAGCCATACTCATGTCGACGCATGACGTGTTCCGGGCGAAAGAAATCGCCGATGTCATCGGGATC
>Ga0182021_10012030_pt1 | contig 10283 bp, 4 predicted proteins | sample 612E3MmetaG_FD_120493 | JGI IMG/M metagenome (GOLD analysis project Ga0182021, IMG submission 120493) | Permafrost microbial communities from Stordalen Mire, Sweden - 612E3M metaG (Illumina Assembly) | ecosystem: Environmental > Terrestrial > Soil > Wetlands > Permafrost | place: Sweden... | reverse complement strand
GTCCCACCAAACGGAAGGACGAAACCATCACCACCTAACAGATAACCACCAGCGTCGCTTCGCTCCGACCAGACCCGTTCACGATGCACCGAACAGAGCGTTCACGATGACCGGAATACGCAGTCTGACCGAGGGCACGGATGAGATTCGCAAGCGGGTGCCTCTGCTGCTGGCGGCACTGCACGAAGAGGGTGTGCTGATGGAGGTCGATGGCGAATACCGCCTGCAAACCACGGAAGGCGCGGCCTGGGAGGGCGAGTACCGCAAGCTCTTGGCGAGCATCAAGAATGACGAAGCGCGGATCGCGGCCGAGCGCAGCCAATTGATCTCCAAAGAAATATCAACGGCCTTGGGCGGAATCACCGTCAGCCAAGGGACCGCCAACGTGGCGCGGAAGACGCAAATGCACTACGGCAAGGAAAAGCCGCCGGCCCATGACGGGCCGGTCATCTGGATTCGGGATGGCTTCTCTGAATCCGAGAGCTCGATCATCAAAGAGGTCAACGGTGCACCCACGGAGGACGCCACCGTTTTCGTGGTCATCTCCAAGGCACAGGTCGAAGAGCTGAAGGGCGCTATTGCGGCATCGCTGGCAGCCGAGGAGACGCTTGCTGCCAAGGGCAATCCATCCACGGATGCGGGCAAGGATGCCCGCCAGGGCATCGTTTCAAGGCAATCCTTGGCGAACAACCGGATCGAAGGTCTCCTGGGGAAGGTGATCGCCGGGGCGCGGGTCTTCCTCGCTGGAGGTGCTGAACAGCAGGTAACAAGCTTGCGTGAAGCCGTCCATGATGCCGCCTTGCAGGTGGTTGACCGCATATTTCCCAGATTCTCTGCCGCCGACTCGGACAAGTGGGGCACCGTTTGGAAGCGCGCCAAGGACGGAAACGCCAACGCCTTGGAGGCTCTTGGTTACCAAGGCGATCCTGACAAGCACCCCGTCGCCAAGGAAATCCTCCTCCACATTGGAGCTGGCAAGAAGGGCGCGGAAGCGGTCAAGCATTTCACCGGTGGTGAATACGGCTGGCCCAAAGATGCTGTCGACGCGGCGATCGCCACACTCATGGTCAGCGGCCATCTGCTCGCACGCCTCGACGACAAGCCGGTGGGCATCGGCGATATCGACCAACGGATCCTCGGCAAGGTCTCGCTGAAAACGGCGTATCCGGTGCTCACGGCTGGTCAGAAGCTCGTCGTCAGGAAGCTGTTCACCGCTGCCGGCCTGAAGTTCAGTCCCGGCCAAGAAGCCCTGGATGCAACACGGTTAGTGGTCCTTCTGAAGGAGCTCGCCGCCTCGGCGGGCGGGCCGCCCCCTGCGCCGGAGCCGCCCAAGTCCCCGCTGCTCACGGAGCTGGAAGGTCTTCAGGGGAACGATCTGCTGTTTCGTCTCTTCCAAGAGTCGGCCACCCTTACCACCAACATCGCCGCCTGGAAGAAGACCGCCCAGCAGATCTCCAAACGTACCCCCATCTTCCAAACAGCCGAGCTGCTCTTGAGGCACGGTATCGCTGCGGCACTTCCGGGCATGGAAAGGTGCCAGGCCGATTGGGAAGCCGTGCGGGACCACCGTTCGCTGCTGGACGAGCCGGACCCGGTGTCCCCCGTGCTGCAAACCGTTTCCACGGCGCTTCGCAACGGACTCAGGGATGGCCATTCCCATTACGAGCAGGTTCTGAAGGACGAAATCGCTGCGCTTGAGAAGCACTCCCTCTGGAGCACGCTTGCTGCAGACAAGCGCAAGGCCCTTCTTTCCAACCAGGGCGTGGCCTCGCACCCTGTTCCCCAGCTCTCCAGCGAGGCCGAGATGCTGGTCTCGCTTCAGTCCTGCGACATTGTCGGATGGAAGACGCGCGCCGCCGCACTTCCCACTCGCTGTGCCGCCGCACTTGCTGAGGCCATCAGGGAGGCCAAACCGAAGGCCCGTCGTATCTCACTGCCGAGTGCGACCATTGAGACGGCAGCCGAATTGGAAGCGTGGCTAAGCCAGGTCCGGGAAACCATCGAGAAGGCCCTGCGCGACGGTCCAGCCATTCTCTAGGGTTTCAGCCCATGCCCACACCACTTTCCACCGCGCATCGCAACCGCTTGCAGTCGGTCACCTCCGAGGCCAGGGAGGCAGCAACTGCCGCCTGCAAGGCGGCGCTCGAAAATCTAGCCGTGCATGAGGGGGACTACCGTCCTCACATGACCGTCGAGCAGCGCAAGCTCCGCAATCGCCTGCGGGCACGTGGCAAGGCGTTGGGAGACGAGAGGGACGTTCGCAGCGGTCGCCAGGAAATCAAGCGTCTCGCGGAGGACGCCGCCTACGAGCACTGGCACCGGCTCTTGTTCACCCGATTCCTGGCCGAGAACCACCTGCTCATCACCGACCAGGCCAACGGCAATGTTCCCGTGACCTTGGAGGAATGCGAGGAGCTGTCGTCGGATCTCGGGGCCAAGGATGGGTTCGAGCTCGCCTGTCGCTTTGCCTCGACCACGCTGCCGGCCGTGTTCCGCAGCGACGATCCGGTGCTGGCGCTTTCCTTTCCAGCGAACGATCGAAAAAGACTGCGAGATCTCCTCGACTCCTTTCCACAAGAGATCTTCACCGCCAGCGATTCCCTCGGCTGGACCTACCAGTTCTGGCAGACGAAGCGGAAGAAGGAGGTCAACGATTCCGGCGTGAAGATTGGCGCCGACGAGTTGGCGCCTGTCACGCAGCTCTTCACCGAAGACTACATGGTCGACTTCCTCCTCGACAACACGCTCGGCGCATGGCACGCCGGCAAGGCCCTTGCCGCGAATTCCAAGCTGGCCGCCGCCGCGCAGAGCGAAGACGAGCTTCGCCAGGCCCTGTCCCTGCCCGGTTGCCCGTGGAAGTATCTCCGGTTCATCAGGAACACGGATGGCCCGTGGGCTCCCGCCGCCGGCTTGTTCGATGGCTGGCCCAAGACGGCCAGGGAGCTGAAGTGCCTGGATCCCTGCATGGGCAGCGGGCATTTCGTGGTCGCCATGTTCGAACGACTGGTCGCGCTGCGGATGGACGAGGAGAAGAAGCTGGATTTGCACGCAGCGGTGACGGCGGTCATCAGCGACAACCTATACGGGCTCGAGATTGATCCGCGCTGTACACAGATCGCCGCTTTCAACCTGGCGCTGGCCGCGTGGAGGCGCGTGGATCAGTACTGCATCTTGCCGCCGATGAACCTGGCCTGCTCCGGCCTCGCACCAAACTCGCGCGAAGCCGACTGGGTTGCGCTTGCCGGCGATAACCACAAGCTCCAGCGCGGAATGGAGCGACTCTACCGTCTGTTTGAGAAGGCAGCTGTGTTGGGCAGCCTCATCAACCCGCGTGTAGTGGAGGGGGACCTGCTGGAGGCTGGATTCCATGAGCTCCAGCCGCTGCTGGCGAAGGCGCTGGCGGGAGAGGGGGAGGACGAGAGTGCGCATGAAATGGCGGTGACGGCGCGCGGGCTGGCGAAGGCGGCGGAGATTCTTGTGGGTGAGTTCACGCTGGTAGCGACGAATGTGCCTTTCCTCAAACGAGGGTATCAGGAGCAAGAGCTAGGTAACTGGATCGAAAATCACTATGAAATCGGCAAGGCGAACATTGCTACAGCCATGCTGGTGCGCGCCAATGAAATGGCGATTCAGGGCGGGAGCGTTGCCCTAGTGATTCAGCAAAGTTGGTTGTATCAATCAACTCAGCGCCGCCTCAGAGAGCAGATGTTGGAATCCTGCTATTGGAACTCGCTCGCTCGGCTTGGCCCCGGAGCCTTTGATACCATAGGCGGTGAGGTGGTTAACGTTGCGCTTGTGACTCTCACGAGATCGAAGAGGTCCAATCCGGTCGTCTCTGGAGTCGATGCATATGCGGCCAAGGGCTCAGAGGCAAAAGCGACTCGGCTCCGTGAAGGGCCTTTGGTTTCTCTTGATCAGGCGGCACAATCTGCAAACCCGCAAAGCACAGTAATGTTCCCCGGGGAGGCCGACGGCACTAAGTTGATCGGCGAATTCTGTGATTTGGGGAAAGGAAGTGTAACTGGTGATTCACCCCATTTCGTCCGGGAGTTTTGGGAGCAGCACCTTACTTCCGATTGGGAGCCGTGGCTAAACACCCCGGCGAGCTCTCTCTTCTCAGGCCGACATCAAGTGGCATTTTGGCAGAACAACGGATCTCATGTCCGTTCGGAAAAGGGGGCAAGGATTCATGGTCAGAACGTCTGGGGAAGACGGGCTTTGTTGGTTGGCAAGACAAGCTTTGGGTCAGGAATCTATCTAGGCGAAATGTTTGACGATAACACTGGAGTGCTCGCCCCTTCATCCGAAGCGGACCTCGCAGCGCTTCTCTGCTTCAGCAGCTCAGACGAATTTGAGCAAGCGATAAGAGATGTTGACCAAGAGCTGAAAGTCACGATTGGGAACTTTGGGAAGATCACCATGGACCTCGATTCGTGGCGTGCCACCGCCGCTGAGAAATATCCAGACGGGCTGCCCAAGCCGTTTTCCAGCGACCCAACGCAGTGGTTGTTCAACGGTCACCCTGCCGGTGCCGACGAGTCATTGCATGTGGCAGTGGCCCGGTTGCTCGGCTACCAGTGGCCGCGCCAGACCGGTTCGAGCTTTCCCGATTGCCCGGCACTCGGGGCGGACGGTTTGGAGAAGCTCGCCGATGACGACGGCATCGTGTGTCTCGCTCCCCTGAATCGCGAGCAACCCGCCGCCCAGCGCTTGCGGGCTCTACTCACCGCTGCCCTCGGCAAGTTCGACGAGCGTGATCTCATCCGGAACTCCGGACCCAAGGGCTCCACCAAGACCAGCCTGGAGGAATGGCTGCGCGACGACTTCTTTGCCCAGCACTGCGCCATCTTTCACAGTCGCCCTTTCCTTTGGCACATCTGGGACGGCCTCAAGGACGGGTTCCACGCCTTGGTCCATTACCATCGCTTCGACCACGCCAAGCTCAAGACCCTTACCTATACCTATCTCGGCGACTGGATTCGCGATCAGAAGGCGGCTTCCGAGTCGGATACACCCGGAGCCGCCGAGCGGCTGGGAGCAGCCAAGAAACTTCAGGCCAAGCTGATCGCCATCCTTGAAGGAGAAGCCCCGCTCGACATCTTCGTTCGCTGGAAGCCGCTGCACCAGCAGGCGATGGGTTGGCACCCGGATCTGAACGACGGCGTTCGGCTCAACATTCGACCATTCTTGTTGGCAGGAGACGTCGGTGCGAAGGGCGCTGGTATCTTGCGTGCCAAGCCGGGGATCGACGCCACGCCGAAGCCTGATCGCGGTACGGAGCCGAAGCGCGACAAGGCCGAGTACCCTTGGTTCTGGTGCGCCGAAGACCCGGGGACCGATCCTGTGGGTGGAAGGGATTTCGAGGGCCGCCGCTGGAACACCACGCACCTCACGCTGGCCTGCAGGCAAGCTGCTCGGAAAGGGAAGCGATGACCGTCCTGGAACACATCGTCGCCTCCCTCCGCGTTTCCGCTGACTACAACAAGCACGACGTGGCACCTCCTTCTGTCATCCTCTGGACGGATGGTCAGCGGCTCTGGGAGTCCCTGGCGGGCCGGATCGGCGAATGCCTCGACCGCTTCTACATTCTTAACCCCGAGGTGTCGGGCACCAACGCGGGCCCTTCAACCTGGATTCGCTACCACTTGGCCGCCGACGCAGGCAAGGACGGCATCCCGGTTATCTATCTGGCTGGCATTTCCCGGCTGGCGTTCCGATCTCCGATCGGATTTCCTGAGGAGGCAAAGCACCTCTTCGCGCTCCAATTCCTGGGCCAGTTCTGGACGCAGATCAACGGCAAGGACTGGACTCCAGCAGCCATGATGAGCTCCGCCGACGGCGGACTGGGCCTGGACCTGGCAAAGGACAGCAGCACTGCGCAGGCGTTGGCGACCCAACTCGGGGTAGTCCTGGATACCCCAGTGGCGACTTTCCAACGCGGGCGACTGGAAGCAGCAGATTTCAACACGCTCGCAGTGGCTGACCCGGCTGGGATGCTGCTCCGCTGGATAGCTGACCCTGACAAGGTCAAATCCGAGTGGCCCGCCGAGCGGATGACTGCATTTCAGGGGATCTGCCAACAGCAGTATCAATTCAGCCCGGCGTCGGATGGCCGACTCGCCGCCGCCGAAAAACTGGTGGCTGGGGAGGGCGCCTGGAAGACTGTTTGGGACCGTTTTGAGGAGGCGCCGGCTACCTATCGAGGCGTGCGCGATGCACTTGCATTGGCGAAGCCCGACGACCTTTTCGGTTCCAAGAGCCTGCGTTTGCCCCAAAACAACCAGCAAGCGGAAGATCGCCTCCGGAAAGCCCTGCTCGACCTTGTCGCAAAACCGCCGCAGGAGGTCTTGGATAAGCTGGTCAAGTTGGCCAACGACAACCGACAGCGGGCGGCCTCAGTCTGGGCGCACCTTGGCGAAGCGCCGCTGGCTCAGGCGGTTGCCCATCTGGGGCGAATGGCACAAGCCATCCAGCAGGGCCTGCCGGGCACCGACTGGGAGGGGATTGCGAAGGCATACTTGCATTCAGGCTGCCAGGTCGACACCGAGGCACGCCGAAGCTTTGTGGCCGTGAGGAAAGGACCTGACCTGGCCGTGGTTATCCTGGCACTGCGGGAAGCCTATCTGCCATGGCTCGAACAACAGGCGAAGCGCGTGACGGCGTGGGCGTCGGATTACCCGAATGGCTCGAAGGACTCGGCTCGCCGGCTCACCGCTAGCCCCGGCACGGTTTATCTCTTCGTCGACGGTCTTCGTTCGGACGTTGCCATCGAGCTATCTGCAATGCTCGATGGTTCCGGGGTGACGGCCACCACGGCAGTCGCATGGGCACCGCTACCCACGGTAACCACCACCGCAAAACCAGCGTGGAACCCGTTGGCAGAATCCCTGTCTGGCGAGACGCTGGGCGACAGCTTCGACCCGCAGGTGGCCGAGAATGGCAAGGCGCTCACGACGGAAGCCTTTCGCTCGAGAATCACCGAGCTGGGCTTCGTGTGGTTCCCTGGTGCCGAAACTGGCGATCCGGCTCGTTGTGGTTGGACGGAAACGGCAGATTTCGATTCGCGCGGCCACGATGAGGGTGCCAAATTCGTATGGCGCATCGATGAAGAGCTGAACATGGTCCGGCAGCGGATAACGGAATTGCTGCAAGCAGGGTGGAACAAGGTCGTGGTGATCACGGACCACGGCTGGTTGTGGATGCCCGGTGGGCTGCCGAAGACTGACTTGCCGACGCATCTCACCGCCTCCAAGTGGGGCCGCTGTGCCATTCCCCAGCCCGGTGCTCAGCATCATTGCCCGACGGCACCATGGTTTTGGGCGAACCAACACCATGTGGTCCTCGCTCCCGGGGTAAATGCCTTCCGGGATGGCGTGGAGTATGGCCATGGCGGTCTCACCTTGCAGGAAGCGCTCACTCTCACGATTACGGTGAGCGCGTCACAGAGTGCGGAGCTGACCAATGTGGCGATCACATCGGCTCGCTGGCTCGGCCTGCGCCTGAATGTCGAGGTGCAGGGTGTGGTGCCAGAAATGTCCATCGACGTCCGCACGAAAGCGGCTGATCCTTCGACGTCACTCTTGGGCAAGACGCCAGCAAGGGCGTCCATCCGCACGGACGGGAAGGCGTCGATCATCATTGCTAACGACGACTACGCGGGCACCTCGGCGACGCTCGTGGTGCTTCACAGCGAAGCGGTGGTCGCCAAGTGTCCTGTGACTGTGGGCGAAAACTAGGGAGATCCGGCATGCAGCTCGATCACATTGACCAAATTGCCGCGAAAGCCTTCGAGGGCTTCCTGGTCCGCAAGGATCTCGTGCGCCGGTTCAAAGGCCAATATCCGGTGCCGACCTACGTAGGCGAGTTTCTCCTTGGCCGCTACTGCGCCAGCACCGTCGAGTCGGAGATTGCCGAGGGACTCGAGATCGTACAACGGCAGCTCGAGAGTCGCACCGTGCGAGCCGGGGAAGAGGAACTGTTCAAAGCGCGAGCGAAGGACCAAGGCAGGGTCAAGCTGATCGACATCATCCGCGCTCGGCTCGATGCGAAGAACGACTGTTTCCTGGCCGAGCTTCCCAGCCTTCGCCTCAACGACGTCCGCGTGCCCGAGGACCTGGTCCGGAAGCATGAGCGGATGCTTACCGGCGGTTTCTACGCTGAAATAGATTTGAGTTACGACCCCACGATTGCCGAGGAAACGGGCGGCAAGCCTTTCGGCATCGACACCCTACGCGAGATTCAGCTTTCGCGTCGAGACGGCCTTGACACCCTTGCCAAAGGGCGTCGCCTCTTCTCTTTCGACGAATGGAAGCACTTCCTCCTGCGGAGTGTGGGGATCGAGCCGGCGGCGATTTCGGAGCGCAATCAAGACGTGATGCTCCTGCGCATGGTTCCCTTCGTCGAGAACAACTACAACGCCGTTGAGCTTGGGCCACGCGGAACAGGCAAGAGCCACCTTTACCAGCAGGTGTCTCCGTACGCCCACCTGGTGTCTGGCGGGAAAGCTACGGTGGCCAAGATGTTCGTGAACAACGCCAACGGGCAGCGGGGGCTCGTCTGCCAGTATGACGTGGTTTGCTTCGACGAGGTGTCCGGGATCTCCTTCGACCAGAAGGACGGCGTGAACATCATGAAGGGCTACATGGAGTCCGGTGAGTTCAGCCGGGGCAAGGAAAGCATTCGCGGCTATGGCGGGATCGTCATGGTGGGGAACTTCGAGGTGGACGTCTCCCACCAGCAGCGCATCGGCCACCTGTTCGGCCCCATGCCCCCGGAAATGCGTGACGATACCGCGTTCATGGATCGCATCCACTCGTACATCCCCGGCTGGGACATCCCCAAGGTGAACAAAGACCAGCTCACCGACCATTTTGGCTTGGTCAGCGATTTTCTCTCCTCGTGCTGGAATCATCTACGCGTCCAATCGCGCGTTCAGAAACTGCAGGGCCGGATCCACTTTGGCGGTGCATTGAGCGGTCGGGATACGAATGCCGTTCAGAAGACCATGAGCGGCTTGCTCAAGCTGATGTTTCCAGACCACGACGCGGACATTCCCGACCAAGGCATCGAGTGGGCGGCAAGGCTGGCGCTCGAATGTCGTCGCCGTGTGAAGGAACAACAGAAGAGGATCGGATCCGCGGAGTTCCGCAACACCCATTTCAGCTACACCATCGGCGATGACGGAGTCGAGCAGTTCGTCTCAACGCCGGAGCTTCAAAGCGAAGACAGCATAGGGGAAGATCCCTTGCCGCCCGGACAGGTCTGGGTCATCTCACCTGGTGGCATGGACGAAAACCCCGGCCTATACCGTGTCGAGTGCAACCAGGGCCCGGGCTCTGGCGTCAAGATCCTCAACCAGCCACCGCCTGCCCCGCTCAAGGAGAGCGTCCGGTGCGCTGAGCAGAACCTGTATGCCCGTGCCAAGGAGCTGGTCGGGGATCGCGACCCAAGGTCCCACGAATACACCGTCCAGATTCGCGCCTTTGATCCCAGCAAGAGCGGTGCGGCGACTGGCGTCGGCATCTTGTTGGCCCTGTCTTCTGCGTTGCTGGAGAGAAATCTCAAGGGCGGCATGGCAGTCGTCGGCGGAATCAACCTGGGTGGATCGATCGAGCCCGTCTACAACGCCGTCTCTGTGGTGGAGTCCGCAGCGGACAAGGGCGCTCGAACGCTGCTGATGCCTGTGTCCACCCGGAAGCAGTTGATTGAATTGCCCGACGAGATCGCGACTCGCGTTGCGATCGTGTTCTATGCGGACGCCAGGGATGCTTTGCTTAAGGCATTGAACGAATAGCTCCCCTGTCGTCTACACGAGCACGCATCTGCCACGCTGACCCGCAACAACCCTCCTGAAACTCCCGCCCCTTCGCGGGTATAAGGATCTTGAGAGGCAGCTTCTCTGCCCTCCACGGTGCGCCCGCACCGTAGTCCTCAGCGTCTGACTGCTCGACGCTGCTAACCCACGCGCCCACTGGCGCAACTGTGCGCCACGTGGACCACAAGGCCCTCCGTGTGCGCACGCCTACGGAGGTCCTGACAATGAATATCGAGACAATCCGTTCGTCGTTCGATCAGAAAATCCGCAGTGGCATGTTCAAGCCCATCACCCGCCGGTTGCATGCCGACATGGCGGAAGACAGGGCACAGGAAGGCTTGGCCCTGACCTACGAAATCTATCGCCAGCACGCGCTCCAGGGCGACGTCCTCGACAATGCCCTGCTCGTCTTCTCCGCCCGAGTTCGTGCGGAAGACCTGGGACGCAACGTGGTTCGCTGCAACGGCAG
>Ga0182021_10012029_pt1 | contig 10284 bp, 5 predicted proteins | sample 612E3MmetaG_FD_120493 | JGI IMG/M metagenome (GOLD analysis project Ga0182021, IMG submission 120493) | Permafrost microbial communities from Stordalen Mire, Sweden - 612E3M metaG (Illumina Assembly) | ecosystem: Environmental > Terrestrial > Soil > Wetlands > Permafrost | place: Sweden... | reverse complement strand
GCCACGCCGGCCTGCGTGGAAGCTTGCCCCACCGGCGCTTTGACCGCGGGCACGCCCGCCGATGAGCGCGTGCGCTCCGATTTCCGGGGCCACGTGGTGGTGGTCGGGTCGTCCGCCGCCGGAATGGCCGCTTGCGAGGCCGCCCGCGAACACGCTCCGGGGTGCTCCATCACCTTGGTCACCGCCGACGCGTCGCCATACTCGCGGCCGCTGCTCGCCTACGCGCTGGCCGGGCATCTCGATCCGCTCGAAACCAATTGGCGCGCCGAAGGCTATCTGGAACATGAGTTGGGCGTTCACCTGATTGGCGGGCGCAAGGCGGTGCGGCTCGAATCCGGCCTCGGGGCTGTGTTGCTCGATAACGGCGAGGAACTCGGATTCGAGCGCCTCATTCTGGCCACCGGTGCGCGGGCGGCGGGGCTTGCCCTCCCCGGCGCGGACTTGCCGGGCGTGTTCGCGCTGCGCAATTTCGAAGACCTGGAGAAGATTTCGGATTGGTACGCAGCCGGGCAAGCTAAAGCGTGCCCCACCACTGCAACCAGTTTGCCAGCAGAGGTGGGGCAAGCTTCAGCTTGCCAATATGCCGTCGTCCTGGGCGGCGGCAACGTGGGATTGCAGGCCTGCGAGGCGTTTCTCGCCCGCGGCCTGCGCGTCACGGTGGTAGTGGCATCGCCGCACCTGCTCTCGCAGATGGTGGATGCCGAAGCCGGCCGCCGCCTGGCGGACCTGTTCCGCGCCCACGGCGTGGACGTACGCACCGGCTGCGATGCCGTCGAAGTGGTCGGCGACGGGCGCGTTACAGCGGTGCGCCTCGATAACGGCGAGCTGCTGGCCGCGGACGTGGTCCTGGTGGCCAAGGGCATCGTGCCGAACGTGGAGTGGCTGCGCGGAAGCGGCATCCGGATCGGCCGCGGGATTTCGGTGGATCTCTCGGGGCGCACCAGCGTGCCGGGAATCTTCGCCGCCGGGGATTGCGCCGAAGCGCCCGACCCGCTGACCGGCCGCCTGTCGCTGAGCGGCATATGGCCGGTGGCGTACGAGATGGGCCGCGCGGCCGGCAGTACGGCGGTAGGCATCGAGCGGACCTCGGCCGGTGCGCTGCGCATGAACGCCTCGCGATTCTTCGGCGAGTCGATTGTCTCGGTGGGCGAGGTCCGGCCGGAACGGCTGGAAGGCGCGCGCACCGAAATCCTCAGCGACCGCGATGGCGTGTACCGCAAGCTGGTCTACCACAACGGCCGCCTGGCCGGGGCGCTGCTCTACGGCGACATCACGGGCGCCGGCGCCTATTATCGGCAATACCGGGAGGGAGTGAACTAATGTCCAAGATCATCGCATCGGCGGCCATACGCGGCGGCCATGCCTGCGTACGGCGGGCGGAAGCGGCGCTGGCCGAGTGCCTGGACCGCTACGGCCGGGACAAGGACATCGGGTTTCCGTCCACGGCCTACGCGCTGCCGGTGATTCTCGCGCTGACGGGAAAGCGGGTGGAGCGACTCGGCGATCTGGAAGAAGCGTTGGCCACCGCCCGCTCCTGGCTGCCCGCCGAGCCCACCGAGCACCTTTGGCTGCCCTACCTGGGCGGCGCCCTCGATGCCGGCTCGGCCACCCTGGTGGCGCAGGAGGCCATCGAAGTCCTCAAGCCGTTACGCGGCATTCCGCTGGCGTTCGATTATTGGCTCGGCCCAACCGCCGATGGCATTCTGCGCGAGCAGGGCATCAAGCTGGTGGATGGCCGCATGCCGGGATTCGCCGCTTGCGTGGGCGCGCTGCCCGACGACGAAACCGCCGAGCAACTGGCGCGCGACCTGCAAGAGCGCAACCTGCTGGTGTTCATGGGGGCCAGTTCGGGCGGCGAAACCATGGCCGCGCAACTCGCCCGCCGCGGCGTGGAGATGAACTGGGAAACGTTCCTGGTCCCCTACGGACCGGACACGTCGTCCATCGTGCACGCGCTCGGCTTTGCTTGCCGCGCGGCGTTCACTTTCGGCGGCCTCAAGCCGGGCGGAGTGAAGGAGACCCGCGAGATCCTGCTCTACAACCAGCGCCGCGTGTTCGCCTTCGTGCTGGCACTGGGCGAGGTGGACGACGAAAAATACGCCACCGCCGCCGGGGCCATCAACTTCGGCTTCCCGGTGATCGCCGATACCGACATCCCGGAGATCCTGCCGAGCGGCATCTGCACTTACGAGCACGTGGTCTCTAACGTGGCGCACCGCGACATGCCGGCGCGCGCGGTGGAAGTGCGCGGCGTCAAGATACGCACCGTGGAGATCCCCATCCCGGTGCGTCACGGCCCGGCGTTCGAGGGCGAGCGCGTGCGCAAGGAAGAGGTGGCCATCGAGTTCGGCGGCAAGCACACGCGATGCTACGAGTACCTCGCCTCTCGCCCCATGGACCAGGTGCAGGATGGGCTGACCCGCGTGGTGGGACCGGAGATCGGCGACGTGGCGGAGGGTGCGCGCCTGCCGCTCGCCATCTTTGTGGAAGTGGCCGGCCGCAAGTTGCAGCCCGAGTTCGAATCCATTCTGGAGCGCCACATACACAGTTTCCTATCCGAGCCGATGGGCGTGATGCACCTGGGCCAGCGCGACACGGTCTGGCTGCGCATTTCGAAGAAAGCGCGCGACGCCGGGTTCCGCATCGAGCACCTCGGGACGGTGTTGCTGCACAAGCTGCGCAACGATTTTCCGGCTATCGTGGACAAAGTGCAGGTGACCCTGTTCACGCAATCCGCCGAGGTGGAGGAGTTGTATCCCGCCGCCAGTGCCGCCTACCAATCGCGCGACGAGCGCATGGGGGCGCTGACGGACGAGCGCGTGGAGGTGTTCTATTCGTGCGCTCTGTGCCAGAGCTACGCCCCCAACCATGTTTGCATCATCACTCCCGAGCGCCTGGGCTTGTGCGGCGCTTACAACTGGCTGGACGGCAAGGCGGCTTACGAAATCAATCCGCACGGTGGCAATCTGCCGGTCCGCAAGGGAGACTCGGTGGATCCCGCGCTGGGTCAGTGGAAGGGCATCAACGACTTCATCCGCAACGCCTCCAACGGCTCCTTCGAGCGCTTCTCCGCCTATTCGATGATCACCGATCCCATGACCTCGTGCGGCTGCTTCGAGTGCATCGCGTGCATCCTGCCGGGGACGGGCGGGATCATGATCGTGGACCGCGAGTACAGTGGGCAGACACCGGTCGGCATGACATTTTCCTCGCTGGCGGAGATGACCGGAGGCGGGCAGCAGACGCCCGGATTCATCGGCATCGGCACCATCTACGCGCTCTCGCGCAAATTCATCTCTGGCGATGGCGGCCTGGCGCGCCTCGTGTGGACCACCACGCGCATCAAGCAGCGCCTGGGAGACAAGCTCCGCGAGCGTTGCGAGGAACTCGGCAAACCCGGCTTCTACGAGAAGATCGCCGACGAGACGGTGTGCACGGAACTGGAGCCGCTGATCGAGTACCTGGCGGCGGTGGAGCATCCCGCGCTCGAAATGGGCGAGATGGTGTAAGGGCATGGCGACGCAGCGGCCGGCATGGAACGGGAATGTGAGTTCCCCGCAGAGACGCAGAGACGCAGAGATAAGCGCAGAGAAAACAGTAGCAGGCCTGATGCCTGTGGCAGGATTCTTCTCAGCGCTTACCTCTGCGCCTCTGCGTCTCCGCGGGGAACCCCTCTGTCGGTTTGGTATCGTTGGCTTCTCAGCCAGCCCTAAGGAGGCCCAAGTATGAGCCTGGAACTGAAACCGAAGAAATGGGCGGGCGCGCTGCGTGCGGTGACGCTGGGCGCGGGCAGCCGCCGGCCGGTCGTCGTAGGCGGCGGCAACGGCCTGCCGCTGCACACCTTCGAAGCCGCGTTCCCGCATCGTCCGCTGCTGGCGTTAGAGATCGCGGACGTGGACCCGGCGCGCTGGGTGGAGTCTGTCCGCCAGCCGTGGGAAGGCGTGCTGGGCCGGCCGGCGGAGGCCGCCCGGCGGGCTATCGAAGAGTTCGGCGCCGACCTGCTCATGGTCCATTTGATGGGCACCCACCCGGATCGCGGCAACCGTTCCGCGGAGCAGGCCGCCGCCGATGTGGCCGCCGTGCTGGAAGCCGTCCACGTTCCCCTGATCGTGAAGGGACCGGGCGCGGGACAGAAGCAGAACGAAGTGCTGGCGCGGGTGGCCGAAAGCTGCGGCGGAGAGGGCCTCGCGCTCCACTCGGCCACCAACGAAGACTATAAGACCCTGGCGGCGGTCGCGGTGGCGTATGGCCACGTGCTGGTGGGGGAGAGCCCCATCGACGTGAACATCGCCAAGCAGCTCAACATCCTGCTGGCGGATGCCAATGTGGATCTGAATCGCGTGTTGATCGACCCTCTCACCGGCGGCCTGGGCTACGGCCTGGAGTACACTTACTCCGTCATGGAGAGAATTCGCCTGGCGGCGCTGGGGGGCGATGCCATGCTGAATTGCCCCATCGTCTGCCTGGTGGGCGAGGAGGCGTGGAAGGCCAAGGAAGCCAGGGTCTCCGCTGACAAGGAGCCACTCTGGGGAGACCAGCGGGAGCGCGGGATCCACTGGGAAGTGGCCACCGCCATGGCACTGATTGAAGCCGGCGCCGAGGTGCTGGTGCTGCGCCATCCCGAGGCGCTGGCGAGAATCCGGAAGCAGGTGGATTCCTGGTTTGGAGGCACGACATGCCGTTGACCGGTTTGCAGATTTTCAAACTCCTGCCCAACACCAACTGCAAGAAGTGCGGGTATCCCACGTGCCTGACGTTCGCCATGAAGCTGGCGGCGGGCAAGGAGTCGCTGGAAAAATGTCCGGACGCCTCGCCGGAGGCCAAGGCGGCGCTGGGCGCGGCTTCGGCGCCACCCATCCGGGGGGTCACCATCGGCCGGGGCGAGCGGGCAATCGCGATCGGGGAAGAGACGGTTTTTTTCCGGCACGAGAAGACCTTCGCGCGGCGTCCCGGATTGTTCCAGACGTTCGATCCGGCGGGACTGACGGCGGCGGAGCGCGACGCGAAGTTGGACCACTGGCGCGGCATCCGCATCGAACGCGCCGGAGAGACGTTTCAGGTGGATGGCATCGCGGTGGTGGAAACGGCCGGGGCGCCGCAGCCGGCGGTGGAAGCCGCCGCGGCAGCAGCCGAACGCGGATTCCCGGTGGCGATTCTCGCGGCCACGCTGGCGGGCGCGACCGCCGTGGCGGAGCGAATCAAGGAACACCGTCCCTTGCTGGTTCCGCCGGTTGGCGCGAATCCGCAAGAGTACTCGGCCCTGGCCGCGCGGCTCGGCATCCCGCTGGTGGTGGGGGCGGGGGACCTGGGCTCGCTGGCCGATGCCGCGCGCGAGGCCGCCCACGCGGGCGTCGCCGATATCCTGCTGGAACCGCCCGGCGACGATCCGCGATCGCTGCATCACAGCCTCAGCGCCATCCGCCGCGGCGCGCTCGACCGCGTACACCCGGGCCTGGGCCACCCGGTTTTCCTGCGCGTGGGTCCTGGCGAAATCGAAAAAGCCGTGCTCGGCATCACCAAGTTCGCGTCGCTCGTGACGCTGGCCGATGCCGGCGGCGAGACGTGGCTGCCGCTTTGGACCCTGCGGCAGAATCTCTACACGGACCCGCAGAAGCCGCTCCAGATGGACCCCGGCATGTACGCCATTGGCGAGCCGAACCAGGGGTCGCCGCTATTGGTCACCTCGAATTTCTCCCTGACCTACTTCATTGTCTCGACCGAGGCCGAAGCCACCGGCACGGCGTGTCATCTGGCCGTGGTGGATGCCGAGGGGCTGAGCGTATTGACCGCCTGGAGCGCCGGCAAGTTTTCGGGCGACCGCGTGGCCAAAGCCCTCCGCGACATGAAGGCGGCCGAGCGGGTGAGCCACCGCACCGTGATCATTCCCGGATATGTGCCGGTAATTTCCGGCGAGCTCGAAGATGCGCTCGGCGACGGCTGGCACGTGCTGGTGGGCCCGCAGGAGGCGTCCGACATCGCAAGCTTTTTGCGCGATGTCTGGGAGCCATTGGCGAAAGACCTGGTAGCGAAGCCGTGACAAGCCCTGAGAGGATTGGTTGGCAGGCGAAAGCGCCTGCCCCACATCTTTGAGTGCTCATGCCCTCGCATCGAGTTCAGTTCTCGCCATCCGGCCGATCCACCCTCGCCGCCGAGGGCGCGAGCATCCTGCACGCCTCCGAGCTGGCCTCCGAACCCGTGCGCGCGGAATGCGGGGGACGGGGCGCGTGCGGCCGCTGCCTGGTGCGCATTCTCGAAGGGCAGGTCCCCGAGTACCGCGTTCTGCGGCGCGAATCCGGTTTCCCTGAAGTGCTGGCGTGCCTCACGCCGGTTCACGGACCGCTGACGGTACAGCCGCTGGTGGAGGCGCAACTTCCCAAGCTGGTCTCCGCCGACCAGTACATCGGCGTGGAACCGCTGGCGGCATGGGCACCCTGGCCGCTGGCGCTAGAGCCGCTGGTGGAATGGCGCGAGCCCCAGGATCTGGGCGTCGCGCTGGATATCGGCACCACCACGCTGCGGGTGCTGGTGATCCGCCTCTCCGATGGCGCCATCGTGGGCGAAGCCGGGGCCTACAATCCGCAGATCGCCAAAGGCGCCGACGTGATCTCGCGCATCGTGGCGGCGGAGAAGGGCGGCCTGGGTGAATTGGCGTCGGCGATTCGGCGGGCGGTGGTTACGATGCTCGACGAAGCGGCGGCGGCGGGAGGCCTCGACGCCGGCCGCATAGGTGGCTACGTGGTGGCGGGCAATGTCACGATGATCCACCTGTTGCTGGGCGAGGATCCTTCGGGGATTCGCCGCGTGCCTTCGGAGCCGCGCGCCCTGGCATTTCCCCCCGTGGAGGCGGCGAGCCTGGGATGGCCCGGCCGCGCCGGAGCGCCCGTGTACACCGTCCCCGGCGCCGGCGGGTGGGTGGGCGGCGATATACTGGCGGGCGCCGTGCGCGCCGGCTTCTCGCGGGCGGCTGAGACGGCCCTGTACGTGGACCTGGGGACGAACGGCGAGATCGTATTCGGGAACGAAGATTTCGCGCTCGCCTGCGCGTGCAGCGCGGGCCCCGCGTTCGAAGGCGGCGGCATACGCTGCGGCATGCGCGCCGACCGGGGCGCGGTGGATGGCGCCGCCATCGATGCGGAGAGTGGCGCGATGGAGCTTTCCGTAATTGGCGGCGGGCGCGTGCGCGGCCTGTGCGGGTCGGGGTTGATCGCTCTGGCCGACGCCCTGTTCCGCGCCGGCTGGATCGACCGCGGCGGCAGGCTGACCGCGCGCGTGCCCGCGGAACGCCGTGTGGAGGGCAAGTGGGGCGCCGCCCTGGCACTTTCCACCGACCAGCGGGTGGCGCTCTGGGAACGGGATCTGGCGAGCTTGATCCGCGCCAAGGCGGCGGTCTTCGCCGGCATACGCTCACTGGTCAATTCGCTCGGCCCCGGCGGCCCGGGGATTGAGCGGGCCTATGTCTCCGGCAACTTCGGCCGCTATCTCAACCTGCCGGCCGCGGTGGGAATCGGGCTGCTGCCGGAGATCCCACTGGGCCGCTACGGCTACATCGGCAACGGCTCGCTCGAAGGCGCCGCGCTGAGCCTGCTCTCGCGTGAGTTCTCGGGCGAGATCGGCCGCTATCTCACGCGCGTCACCTACGTGGACCTTGCCGATCTCCCCGGCTACATGGACGAATTCGTGGGCGCCTCGTTCCTGCCCCACACGAGTCCCGATTTGCTGCGCATGGGATGAGCGCCGCGGCTCACGGCATCTTTATGGTGTCGTCGAACGGCACATCGATCTCGGTGGTTTTTCCCGCCTCAATGGCGATCGGCCCCGGTTCGCCCGGCGTCTTGCCATAGATTGCGAGGGACGCGCCGGAAGGTGGTTTGCTCATCCCCTCATATGCCCCGGTTGGGTCGTAGATAGCGATAAGGTAGACCGGAGAGGTGGCGATGTCGGAGACGGTCACGGTCGCATCCTTGGCCGCACCGGACCCGAAGGCGATAGGCATGGCATTCTCGCCCTTGATGAAATCCGGAGTATCGAAGAGAAACACGAAGATTCTGTGCTTCTCATCCACCGTCCCGGATCCGGTGTATTTCAACTTCACCTTGAGCGTTCTCGCGGCCGGCGCTTTCTCCTGCGCCTGTCCTGGCTGCCAAACCCCTGCCAGACAAAGCAGGACCATCGCTGCCAGCGCAGTGTGCAAGTACTTCCTCGTTTTCGTCATCAAAAACTCCCTTTTTCGTTTCATTCCGGGAGGAGCCGCAAACTGGGCATCTCACGGGTCAAATATCGCATACGCAGGATCGGAGAAGAAAGTTCTCGAAAAGCCGTCAACTTCGGAACCTACTCCCACGCGCACAGCGAATCGGTATACGCCGCCGACCCGTCGCGCAGCCAGGCGTCGAGTTGCGCGGGCTCTTTCAACTGCTGGCCGCGCCGGCGCGGCACCGCGATAAAGCGGCAGTGTAACTCCGGGAGCGCGGTCATATCGCCCCATAACTTTTCGAATTGCGCCACCGGGAAGACATCCTCCTGCCCTTTCCCCCAGCGCTTCTTCACGTCCTTGAGAGTTATATAAGTCGGCATGCGCGCGGCCACGGCGCGCACCGCGTCGTTGACCCGGGCGCTATCGGACAGCATTTCGCGTGTCAGGCCGAAGACGGCGAGCAGGCGATCGATATCCACCCAATAAGTCGCGCTGTTGTAGTAAGACATATGCGATTCCAGCTCGTCGTCGGGCAGGGCCAGCCCCTCCACCAGACGCACGCGATCGTCCACGCGGGCGAGGCCGCCGCCGCGATCTTCCAGGTGGCGCGCGATCACTTCGGTAGTAAGTCCCGCGCCGCTCGCGATATGCTGGCCGAGCAGCGCGGCGTCGACGTCCACGGCTGCGGTATCGATGTTGTGCACCATCAGATAGTTCAAGCGCGGGCGTTCGGCGAGAAGGCGAAGCAGCGTGCCGTTGCGCAGCAGGTTGGGCACTTCGTACCAGTGCCCCACCGGGTGCAGGCACTGCATGGGCAAATTATCGGTATAGTTAGAGCCCTCGCCGGCTTGCGCGGCCCACTTGATGAGCGCGGCGTGCAGGCCCTCGCGGACCTTCTGCGCCTGCTCGTCCAGCATCTGTTGCGGCATTTCTTCCCAGGCGAAGCGCAGGTCGCGCTCCATCGGCACCATGCGCAGGCCGATGATGCGCCCGGGCGAGAGCACGAGCGGCCCGGGGTAGTGGTAGTTGGCCTCGCGGGCGAGAAACTGCTGGATCGAAGCGTGGGTCAGGTAGCTGGTGGTGACGATGTGCGGCAACAGGGTGCCGCATTCGCGGCCGACCCGGAGGCTCTTGGCCAGATGCGTTTCGATGAAGTTGCGATGCCGCCCGCCGAGTTTGCAGAACGGGTTGAGCGCCTTGACCGCGCCCGCGCCCTTGGTCCAGCGGCTGCCCACGCCGCCGGCCAGCGTGACCACGGCGACCCGTCCTTCGGCCAGCGCCTTCATGCCGAGCTCGCGATGCCGCGGGTCGAGATGGTCCGGCGCGGCATCTTCGATGCGGCTGGAGACCGGCAGGCGATTCTGCGCCAGGCCGATGCGGCCGGAACGCAGATCGGTCTGGATCTGCTCGTGCTGCACGCGGTCGAACCCGTGGGTTTCGAGCAAGACCTCCAGCGTCTGCGCGCGGTCTGCCTCCTGCTCCTGCGCGCGTGGCAGGATGCGATCGAAAAGATTGTGCACCATGGGGGCGAAGTCTTCCACGGTGCGGCAGGCGGCGGTGAAGCGTTCCAGTTCCGCGCGGCGTCCGGCGGAGAGGTTGCGCGCTTCGGTGCGCAACAGTGGAGGCACGGCCAGCGTGTAATAACCGGCGGGCATGAGGGCGCCCGCGCCGGTGAGTATCCCGGCTTCGGTGCCGCGCTCATTGATGGCGAAGTTATAGACCACGGGTTCCATGGCGAACGGCACCGAGTGCTCCATGGCGCGCTTGGTTTCGCTCATGATGACCTGCATGCGCTCTTGCGCTTCGGGCTTGCGCCGCGGGCTGAAGAGGAATCCCATGCCGCCGCCGGACATGCCGCCCAGCATCCAGAAACCCCAGAAATCCTCGCCGAATTCGGCGCGCGCGCGGCGGATCAGGGTGTCGGTATAGAGGTTGCCGGCCCAGGGAATGATTGCCTGGATGGGCTGATAGAAGTTGCGCGTCGTCGCGGCGCCAATCCCGCGAACGTCGCCATTGCGCAGCGCGGAGAGAATTTCGTCGAGGATACCCAACATGCTCTGGCGCGCTTTCCACTCGGCGTCGCATCGAAG
>Ga0182021_10012028_pt1 | contig 10285 bp, 5 predicted proteins | sample 612E3MmetaG_FD_120493 | JGI IMG/M metagenome (GOLD analysis project Ga0182021, IMG submission 120493) | Permafrost microbial communities from Stordalen Mire, Sweden - 612E3M metaG (Illumina Assembly) | ecosystem: Environmental > Terrestrial > Soil > Wetlands > Permafrost | place: Sweden... | reverse complement strand
GCGGCCGTCCAGATTTCCTGGTTGACCATGTTCTCGAGCAGTTCCTGCCGGCCCGAGACCGGCTTTGGGTCGATGTTGCCGAGCGCAACCCGGCGCTCGAGGTCGGTGAGCGTGGCCGTGCCCGACAGGATCGACTTGCCGAGTTCGTCCGTCCAGCCCGCGTAGCGCTCCTCGCGCAGCCCGTCGATTGCCCCGCGCTCGACCATCTCCGCGGCGACGAGCAGTGCCTGGGCCAGCGTGTCGATGCCGCCGATATGGGCGTGGAACAGGTCGTTGCGGTCCAGGCTCTGGCGGCGGAGCTTGGCGTCGAAGTTGAACCCACCCGTCGACAGGCCGCCACCCCGGAGGATCTCGAACAACGCCAGCGCGACCTCTTCGACTGAGTTTGGGAACTGGTCCGTGTCCCAGCCATTCTGGTAGTCGCCGCGGTTGGCGTCGACGCTGCCGAACATGCCGGTGGCGACGGCGTAGGCGATTTCGTGGTGGAAGCTGTGGCCGGCCAGCGTGGCGTGGTTGGCCTCGATGTTGAGGCGGTACTCGCCGTCCAGGCCGTGACGGGCCAGGAAGCCGTGAACGACCGCGGAGTCATGGTCGTACTGGTGCTTGGTCGGCTCGTGCGGCTTGGGCTCGATGAGGAGCAGGCCCTTGAACCCGATCCGGTGCTTGTGCTCGGCGACGAGGGTCAGGAAGCGGGCGAGCTGCTTCTCCTCGTGGGCCAGGTCCGTGTTGAGCAGCGTGTCGTAGCCCTCGCGGCCGCCCCAGAGCACGTAGTTGGCTCCGTCGAGTTTCTTCGTCGATTCCAGCGCCAGCTTCACCTGGGCGGCGGCGTAGGCGAATACCTCAGGATCCGGGTTCGTGGCTGCGCCGGCGGCATACCGCGGGTGGCCAAAGAGGTTGGCAGTGCCCCAGAGGAGCCGAACGCCCGTACGGTCCATGTGCCGAGCCGCGTAGTCGACCATCTCATCGAGATTGGCAGCCGACTCGGCGAAAGTCCGGCCCTCGGGGGCGATGTCGCGGTCGTGGAACGTCCAGAACGGCACGCCCAGCTTCTCGAAGAACTCGAATGCGGCATCCAGCTTGGAGCGCGCGGCCGCCAGCGGATCGAGCCCGGACGCGAGCCACGGTCGGTCGAAGGTGCCGGAGCCGAAGACGTCAGAGCCGCCAGAGGCGAACGAGTGCCACATGCACACGGCCACCCTCAGGTGATCCTCCATCCGCTTGCCGAGGACGATCCGGTCGGGGTTGTAGACCTTGTAGGTCAGCGGATCCTTCGACTCCAGGCCCCCGAAAAGGATCCGGTTCGACACGCCCGAGAAGAATTCCTGAGACACCGTGGCTCCTCCATCGGCCGGCACCCGGGCCGGTGATGCGTTTGTGCTGGCTGTGCGTTGACGAAAAGAGTAGTTGCTCCTTGACACCGCGCTATTCGTCGAGCTAACGTGCCGTCGAAGCGCTTCGACTATGCGTTTCGACTATGCGCTTCGACGGAGATATTACCCCTTCCGAACAGCTGCTGGCAGGAGTCGCGATGTCCGCACCTACGATGCTAGAGGTAGCCAAGCGAGCGAACGTCGCCCTGAGCACCGTGTCCTACGCTCTGAACGGGACCCGGCCCGTTTCCGAGGAGACGCGGCAGCGGATCTGGCAGGCGATGTCCGAGTTGGGCTACCAGCCGCACGCTCTGGCCAGGGGCCTGGCCAGCCGGCGGAGTCACATCATCGCCCTGCTTTTCCCGGCACTGCCCCGCGGCTTCGGAGCTACCGAGCTCGAGTTCGTAACCGGCGCTGCCGAAGCCGCCCAGAACCGCGGCTACCACCTCGTACTGTGGCCGACGGAGATGCACGGCGTAACGGAGCTGCAGCAACTCATTCGCCAGAGCCTAGTCGACGGCGTCCTGGTGATGGAGGTTCGTCTGAGCGACGAACGGATCGATCTGCTCCAGCAGATCGGCGTCCCTTTCAGCATGATCGGCCGACCGTCGATTGCCACGGATATGGATTTCGTTGACATCGACTTCGAGCAGACGACCCGCGACGCGGTGGCCTACCTTGTCGGGCTCGGCCATAGGCAGATCGCCTTCCTCAACCACGCCGAGGAGGCTTACAACGCCGGCTACGGGCCGTCGGTCCGAACGGCCGCCAGCTTCGAACAGGTCATTACGGCCGCCGGTCTCACACCGATCAGCCGATTCTGCGGCGACACGGCGCTGGCCGGGCAGGAAGTATTCGAGGAGCTGATCCAAGCGCATCCGGATGTGACGGCCCTGGCGACGATGAACGAGCGCGCCACCGTTGGCGTGATGCAGGCCGCCGCCGCACGAGGCTGGACGATCCCGGACGATCTTTCTGTCGTGTCCCTCGTTTCGTCGCCGCGGGTCGCGGAGATGACCCTTCCGCCATTGACCGCACTCACTCCGCCGAGCGCCGACCTCGGCCGTCTGGGCGTCGAGATGCTAATCGCGCAGCTCGAGGAGGTCGATCACCAACTCGTGCAGCAGCTGCGGCCGTGCCGGCTCGTCGTCCGGGGCAGCACGGGCCCCGCTCCAGACCCGGCCAGCCGCGCCCATCAGGGGTCGGCCCCCCCACGGGCCTCTTCGGACTAGCCCGCCCCGATGTCAGTTCCGTCAAGCCAAAGGCTTTAGCAAAGCGCCACGACTGGAGGAGGTGAGAGAGGTCATAGGGAATTCCCCGACGAGGCCTGCCGCTCCCCGATGATCGTGGCGCTTGCCATTCAGGAAGGACATCAGGGGCACCGTTCTCGCTCGGGTCTGAGTTGATGAACCGGTTCGGAGCCCAGCATGGAGGAGTACCGAAACATGCCTGATCTCGAAGGCCCAATCACGCGTCGCGAGATCCTCAAGAAGGGGATCATCGGCGCTGCCGGCCTGACCGTCCTGCCGGCCGTCGTCGCGGCATGCAGCTCGACCAGTTCGACGCCGACTGCGGCGCCGACACCGGCGCCCACGCCGGCAGCCGGAACCCCGGGACCCACGATTGTTCCGTCACCCACGGCACCCAACTACGCCGGCAGGACGTTGACGATCTGGGACTATGAATCGGCCGACAGCGCCATGGGGCAGTCCTGGGCGGCTGCAATCGACACGTTCAAGGCTACTCACCCCGGCGTCACGGTCACCCATGAGGCGAAGGCGTTCGAGGACATCCAATCCAACGCGTCACTGATCCTCAACTCCAACGCCGCGCCCGACGTCATGGAGTACAACAAAGGCAACGCGACCGCGGGCCTGCTGTCGACTCAGGGCTTGCTCACGGACCTCACCAGCGTCGCGACCAAGCGTGGCTGGGACAAGATCCTGACCCCGAGCCTGCAGACCACCTGCAAGTACTCGTCCAAGGGCGTCATGGGCGGGGACAAGTGGTTCGGCGTGACCACCTACGGCGAATACGTCATGGTCTATTACAACCAGGACATGTTCACCAAGTACAACGTGGCCGTTCCGAAGACCCTGGCCGACTTCGAAGCGGCCATGGACACGTTCGTCAAGGCTGGCATCACCCCCGTCGCGACCGGCGGTGCGGAGTACCCGGCCCAGCAGATCTTCTATCAGCTGGTGCTTGCCAAGGCTGACCGCCAGTTCATCAACGACTACGAGATGTACGCGAACGCGGTCGACTTCCACGATGCGGCGCTGACCTTCGGGGCAACCGAATTCGCCAAGTGGATGAAGAACGGCTATCTGACCAAGAATGAGGTTTCGCTCACGGCGCAGCAAGCCGGCGATGCGTTCCTCGCCGGGAAGAACCCTATCTTCCCGACCGGCAGCTGGTGGTACGGTTCCTTCATCACCGAGATCACCAAGTTCAAGTGGGGCATCTTCCTATTCCCGGGCAACACTCTCGCTCCCGGTTCCAGCGGCAACATCTGGGTCGTTCCGTCCGGCTCCAAGAATGCCGATCTGGCGGAAGACTTCATCGACATCACCCTCACGACTCCCATCCAAAACATCATGGGTCGCGCTGGCGGCCTGCCGGTCGCCGCGGATGCGACCGCCATCACCGACCCGGCCCTTCAGACCTTCAACCAGAACTTCCAGACGCTCCTCAAGAACGACGGGCTCGCGTTCTATCCGGACTGGCCGGTCGCAGGCTTCTACAACGTCCTGGTCTCGAACGTGCAGAACCTGATGAACGGCCAGGATCCCTCGGCGTTCCTGGACTCGATCGGCAAGGCGTACAACGCCGGTAAGCCGTAGCTCTAGTACAGGTCATTTCTAGCTGGTGAGCGCCGCCGAATCGGATCGCTCGGAACGGTCTCGGCGGCGCTCACCGAACTCGGAATAGTGGGTCTCCGTCTTGTGGGCGCTCGGAGCCGGCCGTGCCGGACTTGTACGCCGAGGGCCGAGCTTCGGGATCACGGGCCCGATGCCGGATGAATTGGACACATCTGTAGGAATGAAAGGAGTAGCGGGTTGAGTCGGCGGTCCTCCCGGGAAGGCAGCTACGCGATCTTCTTGCTGCCGGGCCTCCTCGCGTTCCTGGTTGTAATCGTCATTCCGTTCATGGCGACGATCGCCGTCAGCTTCACGAAATGGAACGGCGTCCAGGTTCCGAAATGGGTCGGCCTAGACAACTACATCACGCTGCTGAGCGATCCCTATTTCGTGGCGTCGTTCCAGAACACGATGATCTTGCTGCTGGCCATGGTCGTCGTTCCGACCGTCCTAGGCTTGCTCCTCGCCGGACTGCTGTATTCGTTCGTCGCACGCAGGTTTGGTTCTAGAACCGCAAGCTTCTTCCGTGCCGGCTTCTACCTCCCGCAGGTGATGCCGGTAGCCGTCGCCGGCGTCGTATGGGGCTGGATTCTCACGCCGGACGGCGCCCTGAACTCTCTGCTCCAATCGGCCGGTCTCGGCGTTCTCGCGCAGAACTGGCTGGGAAATCCAGACATCGCCCTCTTCTCGGTCATGGCGATGATGATCTGGTTCCAGATAGGTTTTCCGCTGGTGATCTTCTTCACGGCCCTTCAGAGGATGGATCAGACCATCACCGAGGCGGCTGCGCTCGATGGGGCCTCCGGCTGGCAGACCTTCATCCACGTGACCGTTCACCAGATCAGGCCGGAGATATTCGTCGTCGTCCTCATGACGACGATCGCCACGTTCAAGGTCTTCGCCCAGGTGTTCGTGCTCACCAGGGGCGGACCTGGCACGGCAACTTATGTCCCGTCCTACTACACGTACTTGAACTTCTTCCAGAAGTCTCAAGTGGGGCTCGGCTCCGCGGTGGCGACCATCGTTACGGTCGTCGTGGTGGCCGTGGCGGTGGTCTTCATCAACTTCCAGGCCAGGCGAGACCTGGCCGAGGAGTCATGAGCATGGAAAGCAGCCCTGTCGCAGCACAAGTGCCGGTTCCGGCGGCGCGGCCGCGGCCTCGCCGCACCCCAATCCGGTCGCGCATCTTCCGTGGGGTTCAGGCCTACGCCATCCTGCTAGGGCTGCTTGCCTTGCTTGTCGTGATGTTCGCGCCTTTCGTGATCATCGCCATCAACGCGGTCAAGGATCCGCAGGACCTGGCCGCCAACGGCGCCCTTTCCTGGCCGCAGAACCCCACCCTGAACAACATGATCACGTTCTGGAACGCGGTGGACTTTGGAGGAGCGCTGAGGAACAGCCTGGTCATCAGCGGGTCGGTTGCGATCCTGGCGACGACGCTCTCTCTCCTGAACGCCTTCGCCCTGGGGATCGGCAGGATGCGGGGGGCCATCTGGTTGCTTGTCTTCTTCATGCTGGCCAACATCCTGCCGAATGAGGCCATCGTCTATCCCCTCTACTACATGGCCAAGTCGACGAACCTCTACAACACCCAGCTGTCCGTGATCATCATCTTCACGGTCATCCAGAGCGCCTTTGGAACCTACTTCCTGGCGTCGGTCATGAGGGCGTTTCCGAAGGAGATCCTCGATGCCGCGAGAGTGGATGGCTGCGGCAGGGTGCAGCTCTTGGTGAAGGTAGTTGCTCCCGTGATGCGGCCCTCGCTGGCGGTCTTCATGGTGTTTGCGTTCATTTGGACCTGGAACGAGTTCTACCTGCCCCTGGTGTTCCTGGTCTCCAATTCGCAGTACACGGTTCCTGTCGCGGTCGCTGTCACCCAGGGCCAGCACATGATGAACGAGAGCCAGGTGGCCGCGTCCGCGCTGCTTGGCGTTCTGCCCTGTGTGGTGTTCTTCCTCCTGTTCCAGCGGACTCTGACGAGGGGCATCACGGCCGGGTCATACAGGTAGGATCTGGACACTGGACGGAAGCGATGGGGTCCTCCGACCGAGATTGCGTCTGCGACGAACGGCGGGCGACGGGCCGTCGACGACCACGAGCCGTGTCGACGGCGGCCAGGTGGAAGCGGGTTATGGGTGCCTGTTCTAGGAGCCAGAGTCGATGAAGTTCCGAGACGGATACTGGCTGTTGCGTGACGGCGTACGTCCGTTTCATCCCGCGACGGTCCACCGTGTCACGGCCACCGAGGACACGCTTACGATCCTTGCGCCCGCAGTCGTGCCGGATGGTCGCGCTGCGATGCACGATCTGGCCGCCCTCACGATCGAGCTTTCGTCGCCCACAGTAGACGTGATTCGCGTCCGTGTAACGCATCACGCCGGTGTGCGCGAGAGAGGGCCGTTCTTCCCCGTGTATGACGGTCGGGCCCCGAACGTGAGCGTCGAGGTTGACGACTCGGCAGCCTGCCTGACGTCGGGCCGTCTCTCGGCCCGAGTTCACCGGACTGGGCCGTGGAATCTTGAGTTTGCGGCCGACGGCCGGACCCTTACGAGCAGCGGCAGTCAGAGCATGGCGGCCGTCGAATCGCTCGGCCGGGACGGGGCTGCCGGCGCGGGAAAGAGCGGCGGCCACTTCATGGTCGAAGCTCTGTCGCTCGGCATCGGCGAGCACGTTTTCGGCCTGGGCGAAAGATTCGGTCCGTTTATCAAGAACGGCCAATCGATCGAAATCTGGAACCGCGACGGCGGCACGGACTCGGAGCAGGCCTACAAGAACGTGCCGTTCTACCTCACCGACGCCGGCTATGGCGTCTTCGTCAACGATCCCGGCCGGGTCGAGTTCGAGGTCGCAACGGAGCATGTTGACCGCGTCGGCTTCGCAGTAGAGGGCCAGTCGCTCGAGTACCTCGTCATATACGGCCCGACTCCCAAGGAGGTGCTCGAGAGGTTCACCGGCCTGGTCGGCCGTCCCGCGCTTCCGCCGGCGTGGTCGTTTGGCCTTTGGCTTTCGACCTCGTTCACCACCGACTACGACGAGGCCACAGTTGCGCGATTCGTCGACGGCATGTCGGAGCGGGGGATACCACTCAGCGTTTTCCATTTTGACTCGTTCTGGATGCGCGATCTCCAGTGGGTCGACTTCAACTGGGACGAGCGAACCTTCCCCGACCCGGTCGGCATGCTCGCCCGACTCCACGAACGCCAGCTGCGGATCGGCGTCTGGATAAACCCGTACGTGGCCCAGGCCTCGCCGCTCTTCCACGAGGCGGGCGACGCCGGCTACCTCCTCCGGCGCCCAAACGGCGACGTCTGGCAGACGGACCAGTGGCAACCGGGCATGGGCATCGTCGACTTTACGAACCCCGGCGCCCGGGCCTGGTACCGTTCCAAGCTTGTCCCGTTGCTCGACCAGGGCGTCGATTGCTTCAAGACGGACTTTGGCGAGCGCATTCCAACCGACGTCGTCTGGCACGACGGCTCGGATCCCGAGCGGATGCACAACTTCTATCCGTACCTGTACAACCAGACGGTCTTCGAGTTGCTCCGCGAGCGCCGGGGCCCGGGAGAAGCGGTCGTCTTCGCCCGGTCCGCGACGGCATGCAGCTGGCTCTTCCCGGTGCACTGGGGCGGCGACTGCGAGAGCACGTTCCCGTCCATGGCCGACACGCTGCGGGGTGGGTTGCCTCTCGGACTGTCGGGCTTCGGTTTCTGGAGCCATGACATTGGCGGCTTCCAAGGTACGCCCCCGGCGGCGGTCTACCAGCGCTGGGCCCAGTTCGGGCTGCTGAGCTCGCACAGCCGTCTCCATGGCAGCAACTCGTACCGGGTTCCGTGGCTGGTGGACGACCAGTCGGTCGAGGTCGTCAGGACGTTTGCCCGTCTCAAGTGCCAGTTGATGCCGTACCTCTATGGAGCCGCGGTCGAGGTTTCACGAAGTGGCGTGCCGATGATGCGGGCCATGGTCCTGGAATTTCCCAACGAGCCGACCTCGGCTTTCCTCGACCGCCAGTACATGCTCGGCGGGTGCCTGCTGGTAGCGCCGATCTTCACAGAGGATGGCCGGGTCTCCTACTACGTCCCCGAGGGAAGGTGGACGCACCTCGTTACGAGCGCCATCGTGGAGGGGCCGGCCTGGGTCCGCGAAAGCTACGACTACTCCGGCCTGCCGCTGCTGGTCCGGCCCGGGTCAGTGGTCGCGATGGGGGCGCGGGACGACCGCGCAGACTACGACTTTGCCGACGGTGTGACCCTTCGCGCCTTCGAACTCGTAGAGGGTGTCGACGTGAGCGTCCTCGTGCCGGACTCGACCGGCGCGACCGATTCCGCGTTCGTTGTGACCCGCTCGTCCGGATCGGTCCAAGCCGAACGCATCCGCGGCAGCAAGCCGTGGCGGCTTCTGCTGGTCAATGCGGGGTCGGTGCAGAGCGTGACCGGAGGCACGGCCGAGAGCACCCCGGCAGGCGTGCTGGTCACGGCGGCCGCCGACTCGAATCGGATCGAGATGGTGCTTTGACGTCCGCTGCTGGCATGGCCCACGCGCCGGATTGCGTTCGCTACCATCCACAGGAAGTCTCGGCCACAGGCTGAAGAGCGATTGCGAAAGGTGATCGGCAGCAGATGAAGTTCTCCGATGGCTACTGGCGGATGCGGTCGGGCGTTACGGTGTGGCATCCGGCCGAGGCTTACGACGTCAGCCAGTCTGCGGATGGCCTGACGATCTATGCGCCGACCCGGCAGATCGAGCACCGGGGCCACACCCTCGGCGGGCCGCTGGTGACCCTGCGATTGAGTTCGCCGATGCCCGACGTCATCGCGGTACGCCTTTCGCATTTCGAGGGCGGGGTTGCACGAGGACCGGAATTCGAGATTCGGGCCTCGCGCGGACCCGTAGTCGTATCTGTGGATGAGAGGGCCGCCGAGCTGTCATCGGGCCGGCTGACCGCCCGCGTGAACCGGGCCGAACCATGGCGGCTCGAGTTTGAAGCCGAAGGCAGGGTCCTGACTTCGAGCGAGCCCAAGGGCATGGGCATCGTCGAAACGGACGACGGTCATCACTACGTGCTCGACCAGCTCGGCCTGGGCGTAGGAGAGTACGTCTACGGGCTGGGCGAACGATTTGGGACGTTCGTCAAGAATGGCCAATCGATCGACATCTGGAATGAAGACGGCGGCACGAGCAGCGAGCAGGCCTACAAGAATGTGCCGTTCTACCTGACGAACCGAGGCTACGGCATCTTCGTGAACCATCCTGGCCTCGTTTCCTTCGAAGTCGGGTCGGAGACCGTTTCACGGGTCCAGTTCAGCGTCGATGGCCAGGCGCTGGAGTACCTGGTCATCTACGGCCCGAGCCTCAAACAGGTTCTCGAGAAGTACACGGCAATGACCGGCAGGCCCGCGCTGCCGCCGGCCTGGTCTTTTGGGCTGTGGCTCAGCACGTCGTTCACTACGTCGTATGACGAACCTACGGTGACGAGCTTCATCCGGGGAATGGCGGAACGCGACCTGCCGCTCAGCGTCTTCCATTTCGATTCCTTCTGGATGCGCGAGTTCAACTGGTGCGATTTCGCCTGGGATCCGCGAACCTTTCCGGATCCCCCGGCGATGCTCGCCCGCCTCAAGGCGAGAGGGCTGCGAGTCAGCCTGTGGATCAATCCGTATATCGCCCAGCGTTCGCCGCTCTTCGAGGAGGGGCGCGCGGGCGGCTACCTGCTGAAGCGACCAAACGGCGACGTCTGGCAGTGGGACCGCTGGCAACCGGGGATGGGCCTCGTCGACTTCACCAATCCCGAGGCCCGGCGCTGGTACGCGTCCAAGCTCGACGCTTTGCTGGACATGGGCGTCGACTGCTTCAAGACAGACTTCGGCGAGCGCGTTCCGACCGACGTCGTCTATTTCGACGGTTCCGATCCCGAGCGGATGCACAACTACTACGCGTACCTGTACAACCAGACGGTCTTCGAGCTGCTGGAGGCACGACGCGGCAAGGGCCAGGCCGTCGTCTTCGCACGCTCGGCCACCGCCGGAACGCAGCAGTTCCCGGTCCACTGGGGCGGCG
>Ga0182021_10012027_pt1 | contig 10285 bp, 11 predicted proteins | sample 612E3MmetaG_FD_120493 | JGI IMG/M metagenome (GOLD analysis project Ga0182021, IMG submission 120493) | Permafrost microbial communities from Stordalen Mire, Sweden - 612E3M metaG (Illumina Assembly) | ecosystem: Environmental > Terrestrial > Soil > Wetlands > Permafrost | place: Sweden... | reverse complement strand
ATGGTGCCGTTCATGTGGCTACTCCTGTTTTAGCTGGTGTTGGCCGGGTCTTCGTTATTTTACCCGGGTATATTGACATCGCGTAATTTATCCGGGTAATATATAGCTACCTCAAACGGGAGTAGCCACATGAACGGCACCATTGCGGATGTTCCCCGCTGCACTGCCTTTATCGGACACAGCTGTGCCGCCTCGGGCACGCAATTGCAGGTAGCCCTTGCCGTCAAGGCGCTTCTTGCGCACGACGCCAAGGCCCAGATTCTGATTTTTAACGATGAAACTGGTGCTCAAATCGATTTCGATCTTCGGGGAAGCGATGAAGAGATTTCGGCGCGTCTGCGGCGGCTTGCCCCGAAGCCGGAGGAGGAGGCAGCCATGCGGGGGCCAGGGCGTCCCAAACTGGGGGTGGTCGCCCGCGAGGTGACGCTCCTGCCACGGCACTGGGAGTGGCTGGCGGAGCAGCCAGGCGGGGCGTCGGTAACTCTGCGCAAGCTTGTCGAGGAAGCCAGGCGCGCCAGTGCATTCGCGGACGCCGGCCGCAAATCCCAGGAGCGGGCTTACCGCTTTATGTCAGCTATTGCGGGTGATTTTGCTGGGTTTGAGGAGGCAGCCCGGGCTTTGTTTGCGAGCGACCGGCAGCGGTTCAACGAACTCGTTGCCGCTTGGCCTGGCGATGTCCGGGATCACGCTGTCAGGCTTGCTTTCAAGACTGCCGGTCAGGGGCAGCCCGGCGGCCAAGCAATAGCCCGGTGACAAGCCAGCCGGCGGAGAGCAGTGCCACGAGCATCAGCGCGATTGCCGCAGTGGCGATGTGGTAGCCGTGGACGCCAAGGGCTACCGCATTGCCATCCACCCGCACCGATTTCACCGTCGCCAGGAACCATGCCTCGCCGCGCTTCTCGCCCTTGATGTGCTTGACGGGGATAACGTCCGTCAGGTTCTTGGCGATGTACGAGCCGAGCGGGGCTAGCACCGCGTTGAAACGGCTGAGCATCGGGCGCGCCGCCTCGCGCGGCAGCTCGGCCTTCGACACGCGGAAAAACAGGGCGCGGGTGGCAGGGTCGTATTGCGGTGTGCCGCTGATCTCGATGGGCGTGTGGATCATGTGGCCGGACACATGCGCCTTGATGCGCACTTCGCCGTCGATGGTCACGCCCAGGATGCTTGTCTCGAAGCCGCGCCATGGCTTGGGCGGGTGCTCGCGCGCGAAGCCCAGAAGCGTCTCGCCGGAAAGGCGGATTTCCCCGTTGCCAGGAAGCACGAACCAAAGGCCGGCAAGGCTCGCAATGCACAAGATTGCGGCAATCGCCGTTCCAATCGCGCTGCTGCCTGCTTGCATTTTGCGCTCCTAAGTCTCTATACAAATTTTATCTGGTGAACCTTCTGCACGGTCCAGCGGCAAATGTATAGGGCTGCGCATGCCGCGCGGGGCTGTGACGGATAGGTAAGCCACGGCCATGCGAACAGCGGGGAGTTTGCGGCGATGAAGAACGGCGTCCGGCGGCGTTCCAGAATACTCGGAATGGCTGCCTGTGTTGTTGGCCTTCTGGCTTTGCTTGCGGTGGCGATTCCGCAATGGGTCATGCCCCAGCCAGACCCGGTTCCTGTCAATACGCACTTCAGCTGGAAGGAGCGTATCGCCGAGAAGATCAAGGATATAAGCCACAAGAGGCACGAGCGGCACGAGAGGCAAACCGAGCCGGTGGGCTGGGAACAGCGCTTCCCTCTCGCCACGATTTTCCTGGCCCTCCTGGCCGTGGCTCTTGCGGCATTCTCGATTGCCTGGGGAGAAGAGCCGCTTTTCGGCGGCGTTGCCGTGGCGCTTGGGATAAGCGCAATTGCCTTTCAGCTGACAATTCTGTTTGCGGTGGGCATTGCCGCCATCCTGATTTTATACGCGGTATTGGGAGAGCCGGACGGCGCGGTGAGCCTGGCTATCGTCGCCGCCTGTGCAATCGCGGTGCTGGTGGCCCTCGCCATTTTGGGAATGGGAGCCGGGTCGACGCTGCTCTTGATTGCCGCGGCCGTAACCATTCTGGGCATGAATTTACTGCGAAGTTGATCCCGGAGGCTGGCAGTTCCGCCCGCGGTTTCTGGCTGAACGATGTGTCCGCCCATAGCATGGCCGCCCGCCCCCTGGCACTTTGTCCGGGAGGCTGTGCGGCCCGCACCGCCGCGCCGGCTACTCTGCGGCGGTGCGGGCGCCCTCGCGGCTCTGGTAGGCGTCGATGCGCGCCTCGATCTCGTGCCGGAAATGCCGGATCAGCCCCTGCACGGGCCAGGCGGCGGCGTCGCCCAGCGCGCAAATCGTGTGCCCCTCGATCTGCTTGGAGATGTCCCAGAGCTGGTCGATCTCTTCGTGCCGGGCGCGGCCTTCCACCATGCGCTCCAGGATGCGCCACATCCAGCCCGTGCCCTCGCGGCAGGGCGTGCATTGGCCGCAGCTCTCGTGCTTGTAGAAGTAGGAGAGGCGCGCGATCGCCTTCACGATGTCGGTGGACTTGTCCATGACGATCACGCCGGCGGTGCCAAGGCCGGAGCCCACGCCCTTGAGGCTGTCGAAATCCATGCCGAGATCCTGGCACATGGGTGCCGGCACGCACGGCACCGAGGAGCCGCCGGGGATGACGGCAAGCAGATTGTCCCAGCCGCCGCGCACGCCGCCCGCATGTTTCTCGATCAGCTCGCGAAGCGGGATGCCCATCTCCTCTTCCACATTGCAGGGCTCGTTCACATGGCCCGAGATGCAGAAGAGCTTGGTGCCCGTATTGTTGGGCTTGCCGAGGCCCGCGAACCAGGAGCCGCCCCGGCGCAGGATGTCGCCCACCACGGCGATGGACTCGACGTTGTTCACGGTCGTGGGCGCGCCCCAAAGGCCGGCATTGGCCGGAAAGGGCGGCTTCAGGCGCGGCTGGCCCTTCTTGCCTTCGAGGCTTTCGAGCTGGGCTGTTTCCTCGCCGCAGATGTAGGCGCCGGCGCCATGGTGGACGAAAAAGTCGAAGTCCCAGCCGTGGATGTTGTTCTTGCCGATGAGCTTGGCCTCGTAGGCCTCGTCGATGGCGGCCTGCAGGCGCTCGCGCTCGCGGATGAACTCGCCCCGGATATAGATGTAGGCCGTATTCGCCCGCATGGCAAAGGACGCCAGCAGCGCGCCTTCGATCAGGAGGTGCGGATCGTGGCGCAGGATCTCGCGGTCCTTGCAGGTGCCGGGCTCCGATTCGTCGCCGTTGATGACGAGGTAATGCGGCCGGCCGTCCGGCTTCTTGGGCATGAACGACCATTTGAGGCCCGTGCCGAAGCCGGCACCTCCGCGCCCGCGAAGCCCGCTCGCCTTCACTTCCTCGACGATCCAGTCCTGGCCCTTTTCGAGGAAGGCCTTGGTGTTGTCCCAAGCCCCCCGCGCACGCGCGCCCTTGAGCCCCGAATCGTGGAGGCCGTAGAGGTTCCGGAAAATGCGGTCCTTATCGCTCAGCATGGATTAAACCTTCACGTTCATTCACAGTTTTGGCCGCTCGTGGTTCTCAGAGAATTCCAGCTGCCTTGGCAGATACGGCATCAATGCGTTTCCGGCGGCCAAGGCTGCGGGCCCTGTCAGGCTTTTCGTCCGGAGCGTTTCTTGTAAAGCCGGATTGGCCTGCAAAGCAACAACGCTTCCAACTCCAACCGCAAGCGTCGTCAAAGCCACCGCGAACAGGACCCCAATAAGCCGCCCGGCCACCGACCTAGGGCCCGGCACCAGCCAGATTACGGAAATGACAAGGCTCACGGTCGTCGCGGCAATAAGCAAGCTGGCATATTGCATCGATTGCGGCGGCAGCGAATCCAGCGGGTTCGATCCCGACGTAACGACGATGAGCCCCAGCGCGAGAAACGGCGCGGCCAGCGCCAGAAGCATCAGAATAAGCTTAATCGGGCCCGACAGAGTACCCACGACAATCGCGAAGGCAAACGCCAAGCCGACGATCATGTCGAATGCCAAGGGACTGTTCATCGCTTCACCGTTCGCCATCCGTTGCAGAGTGTCCCGTTCATGATTGCAGGACAAGCACCGCCCCTCATTTACGCCTTTGGCTGCCCCCGTTTTTGGAAAGTGCCGGGATTGTCCGGCAGGAGCGACACCAGTGCGTCTCCAACAGCGAAGACCGCTGGCCCTGTAAGCGTTTTCTCGCGGAGGACCTGTTGCATGTCCGGGTTGGCGAGCGATGCCACCATGGTTGCGGCGGGAACGGCCACCGTTGCCCAGGCGGCGGCGAGAAAAACGCCAAAAAAGCGGCCGGCCGCCGATCTGGCCCGCGGCCCGAAAGCGATAGCCAGGATCGTCAGCGCAAGCGGCATGCCGAACGCCACCGCGGCCGCGAGAACCCGGTCCTGCGCCATTAGATGAGGAACGTTGACGCCGGCAGCCATCAAAAGCAGAGCCGCAATCATAGACGAATAGAACGCCAGGAATATGAGAAGCATCCGGAAAAAGCCAAACGCCGCCCCAAAGAGAACCGCGAAAAAGAATGCGAGACCGATGATTAGATCGAATGTCAAAGGACTGTTCATCGCCTTACCGTTCACATTCCACTGCGGAATGCCCCGTTCATAACCGTGGATTAAGCGTCAGGCGTCACCCTTCGATTTGACGGAGCTTGCCGGCTTCCCGGAATAAAGCCCGGGATCGGTCAGCGTCTTGGGACCGCTTTGGGGCGCCGAGCACTGGCGGCCGCTTTGCGAGCCTGGCTTCGGTTCGCGGCCCCGCTTGAAGCCGTCCAGCATCGCCTCGAAGTTTTCGGGCGTCAGGTCCTCGTAATAGTCCTTGTTGATCTGGACCATCGGGGCGTTAACGCAAGCGCCCATGCACTCGACCTCGGTCCAGGAAAACTGGCCTTCCGGCGACAACTGGCCCTCGGGTCCGATCGCGCGCTTGCAAACCTTCTTGATCTCTTCGGAGCCGCGCAGCATGCAGGGCGTGGTCCCGCAGAGCTGGATGTGGAAGCGGCCGACCGGCGACAGGTTGAACATGGTGTAGAAGGTTGCGATCTCCAGCACGCGGATGTTGGCCATGCCGAGCATATCGGCGACATAGCGGATCGCCGGCTCCGGCAGCCACTGATCGTGCTGCTCCTGTGCGCGCCACAACAGCGGAATCACCGCGGCCTGCTGCCGGCCTTCCGGGTATTTCGCGATCTGCTTCTTGGCCCAGGCAAGGTTGTCTGGCGTGAACTCGAAATCTTTAGGCTGGTTGGGATCGAGACGGCGGACGGACATGCTGCGCTCTCAGTGAATGTTCGTGTTGGTGATAACCCAGATGTAAACAGGCTGCTAGAGGCTAAGCGCTCGTAGAGCCAGGGTCACGCTGAAAACTGGTTGTCGAATGCCCACTCGCCGCCGCCCTCCCCGGCGCCGCTGCCATGGAAACGCACCTTTGCTTGTGACTTAACTTGGAAAGCGATAACCCGCAAGGGCGATCAGCCGCCGGCGGTGGCGCTTCGGGCGTGGCGATGTTATATATCCGATATGCAAACGCTGCCTAGCCAGAAGATGACAGTCGACGAGTTTCTGCCTTGGGCGGAGGCGCAGGAGCGTGGACATTATGAGCTTCACGACGGCGAGGTGATCGCTATGTCTCCCGAGCGCGCCGTGCATTGGAAGGTCAAGTTCAACGTGGCCGTTGCCTTGCGCAATGCGATTGCGGCGGCTGGTTTGAAATGCCATGCGGTTCCGGATGGCGCGACGGTAAGGATCTCTCAGCGCACCGCTTTCGAGCCCGATGCGCTGGTGTATTGCGGCGAGGAGGTGGCGGGCGATTCGCTTGAGGTACCGAACCCCGCGATCATGGTGGAGGTGCTATCGCCAGGAACGCAAGTGACGGATTTGCGCGACAAACTCCGGGGTTATTTTACCGTGCCCAGCGTGCATCACTATCTCATCGTGGACCCGGAAAAGCAGATAGCGATCCATCATGCGCGCGGGGAAGGCGATGCGCTTAAGACGCGGCTCGTCAGTGCCGGCGAGTTGCATCTCGATCCGCCAGGCCTGACCGTGACCGCCGCCTCATTCTTCGAATAGCGGACGGCGCCCTGGGGCTAGGTCACAGCCTACCAGGAAAAAGCCTACCAGGAAAATATGTCGAACGGGCTCCGCCGCCTGCGCTGCTTTTGCTGCTGCTGCTGTGCCTGCGCCTTTTGCTTGAGAGCGGGGTCGTCGATGGCACTCAGATATTGCGACTGCATGGTTACAGGCCCGGCATTCGCCTGGGGGCGCATCCAGGGCGGCAGATAGGAACGGTCGTCGGCCGGCGTCTGCGCTCTGGGCACATCCTGTGCGGCGGCTCCAGAAACCAGAAGGGCGGACAGAGCAAGGATAGCGAGGGGCGCTGTCATTCTTATGCGATGATACATTTAACCTCCCGCAATGCCGGGTGAGCAGGGCCGCTGTCATATCCAGCGGCTTGTAGCGCCCGCTTGCGTGTAATCCAGCTGGCGCCTTTTCTTCCATCTATTTGGCCGGAAGTGACGCTGCTGCCTAGAGCCTTAGCGCGAATTTGCACGATTTGGTTCAAACGCTGGGGCCATTATTTCCGGATAATGCGCGAATGCGGCTTTTCTCTGGAACAGGCAGGCGCGGGGCAGGGCGGCCGCCCTACCGCCTTATAAAGCTCAAGGGGTCCCAGGAGCCGGCCGCGGCTTGCGTGCGCTGCTTGGCAATCCGCTGCCCGATGTTATCGAAGATCTGCGCAAAGCGCTGGGCGCGCTCCTTCTGCACATTGCGGTCCATGATTTCGTCGAGCTTGGCGAGAAGCTGCTCGCCTGTCTTGCCGGCGGCGACCGGATTGCGCCCGTAGCCCTTGCGCTCGAAAAAGTTGGATGTGGGCATTTTCTTGCCGACGGGGTGCATCATCTCGAAGCCGTTCGAGGGGCCGGCGAGGTTCATAAGCTCAAGCTGCGCGCCCGAAAGACCCGTCATGCCCTTCTTGGCCGCGTACTCCGCGATACCTTTGAGCTTGACGACCTGCAGCCACGGCCCGAGGTCGCCGTCGAGGTTCAAGGCGTGCATGCCAATGCCGTTGGGCGTCCTGGCATACGCGACGTGGGCCGGCCAATTATCGGCAACCTTGCGCGCGTCGGCGATCATCCGCCGCAGAATCGCGGCCTTAGCCCGCAGCGTCTCGGCCCTGCCATAGGAAACGTCGTCCTCCGCCGCCCGGTGCTCCAGCCTTAAGGCGAACTCCTCGCCGTCCTTGCGTACCTGCTCGATGGTGTTGGCCGCGAGCAATTGCGCGTAGCCGAGCGCGGTCGAGGCGGCGTGGCGAGTCCTGCGATTGTAGCCCGATTGCAAATCGTGGGTGCCCATGCCGCCGGTCTCAAGCGCGTAAAGGCGGACGACCTGATCGCGCGAGAGGCCCAGCTTGATGGCCTCCATCGCGTAGGAGATCATGAAGTCGTCCTCTTCCACCTCGTCGGGCTTAAAGCCGTAGACCTCCTCCGCCCGCTGGCGGAATTCGTCGACGATCGGCACATGCTCGGTGGTCTCCGCCACGGGCGGCTGCGGCGGCTTGGGAAGCTTCGCCATGATTTCGGCGGGCCTCTCCGGCCCCTTGTAGACGGGCGGCTGCTCGGTAACATAGTCGGCCTTGCCGACGGTCCTGCCCGCGGCGAGCTTCGCCTTGCGCTTCTTGCGCTTCAGCTCGGTCTGGTGCCAATACTGATCGGTGCGCCGCAGGAACGCGAGGCGGGCAGCCTCATAGGCCTTGAGCGTTGCCTGCTCCTGCGGCGGGAGCTTGGCGATTGCTTCTTGCAGCGGCGTTTGCTGTTGCTGCGCGCGCGCTTCGAAGGATCGCGAAGGCGCAACCGCGGCAAGACATATCGCCGCAAACAGGATGACAAGGCGTTTCAACATGCGCGCACTCTACCGGAAAGGAGGCTCCGGAACAGCCCCAAATTTGAATTCGTATCTGTATCGCCGATTCGGGCTGACCAAAGGCTTAAGAGCGGACCGCACGCTCCGGTTGGTTGCATTCCACCGGAATCGCGGTTGCGTGAGCGCGATACATTACGGGAAGTTTAAATCCCAGGCCATGCAACGGTCCGCCACATTTCTGACGCGCCGCTGGGGCAACGCCTTGGCGGAACGGGTTCTTCCGGCTTGGGCCGGAGATTGAGAATCGGATGCGCTTTATGCGCGGCATTATCGCAAGCTTCGGGGCATGAGACTTTTAAGACGCCTGCATGGGCGTGTGGCGGATATTCCGGTGCGGCAGGCGTCGTCGGGAGGCGGCATAGGCCGCCGCGGCGATTCGGACGTTGGGCACAAGCTTGGTTCTGGATTGCTTCGCTTCGCTCGCAATGACTTCGCGGGATTGCGGTTTCCGGCCGTGCGAACGGCTGGGGCATGCCTGGCGGCAGCTCTCGCGCTCGCGGGCTGCACCGGCTTCGGTACGCGCAACGCTCCCATAAATGCCGCGCTCGCTGGCGATGTGGCGCCGGCCGATAGTACGTCGTCTGGCCCGCTCTCGCAGGATGCGGCCGAGACGGCCATCGGACTTTCCTTCTCGGGCGGCGGCACGCGGGCGAGCGCCTTCGCCTATGGTGTGCTGCAGGAGCTAGCCAAGACGCAGGAGGCTTCGCGCGGCGGGGCGCACGCAGCCCTCATCGACCGTGTCACGCTCGTTTCCGGGGTATCGGGCGGCTCGGTCACGGCGGCCTATTTCGCCTTGCGCGGGCACGATGTGCTGAGCGATTTCCGGCAACGCTTCCTGGTTCAGGATGTGGAGGCGACGCTTAGCACCTCGGTCAACGTCACGAACCTGATGCTGATGGCCAAGGGCGGCGTGAACGACCGCAGCGGCCTGCCAACTTGGCTCGATCAGAACCTCTTTCACGGCGCGACCTATGCCGATGTGCTGAAACCCGGCCATCCGCAGCTCTGGATCAATGCGTCCGATATCTTCAACCGCACGCCGTTCATTTATAACACGGTGAACTTCGGCGCTCTGTGCAGCGACCTGCGGCGCTATCCCCTGTCCGAGGCGGTTGCGGCGTCGGCGGCGGTGCCGCTGGTCTTCAGGCCCATTGTAATCGAGAACTTCGCGGATACCTGTCCGTTCAACGCGCCCGACTGGGTCGATGCCGCGGCAAGCCGGACTGGCGCACCCGCGATCCTGCGCGCCTCGGCGGCGGCGATCCAGCGTTACCGCGAGAAAGCGGACGTGAAGTTCGTGAAGCTGCTCGATGGCGGCATGACGGACAATCTGGGCTTGAGTGGCCTGCTTCTGGAGCTGGCGGCGGCGACGAAGCCCTACGAGCCGCTGACGCCGCGCCAGGCGGTCAATCTGAAGCGCTTCCTGTTTGTCGTGGTCGACGCCGGCCGGCCGCCCGGAGGCGATCTCGCGAAGAATGCCGACTCGCCTGAGATCATGGATTTGATCCAGGCCGTCTCCGACACGGCGGTGGACGCCAATGTGCGCGCGGCCTACGACGCCTTCGGGGCCGAGATGGAAAAGTGGCGCGACCGGCTCATCGACTACCGCTGCGGGTTGACACCGCCCGAGGTCGTGGCTCTCCGTGGCTCGATGGAGGGCTGGAACTGCCGCGCGCTGTCGCTGCAGGTGGCCAAGGTGAGCTTCGAGACGATGCGCGAGCCGAGCGTCAAGGCGCGGCTCGACAAGATCCCGACGCGCTTCAAGCTGCCGAAGGACGATGTCGATCTTTTGATCTCGTCGGCTGGCAGCCTTCTGCGGCAAAACCCCAGCTATAAAGAGTTCCTCGCCTCGTTTTAGGTTGAAAGCCGCCAAGCAGCAGCGGCTTTACTACCTTTGGGGTAAATCATGGCCAGGATGCAACCGTGAGCATTTGAGCTTTCATTAGAAAACTCCAATTTTGCCATAGTTTGGCACCGCCAGCCCGGCTAAAGCGGCGGGAAATTTTGGCAGGAGTGCTCCGATGTCTCTTCGATGGCTTGCGATAGTTTTGCTAGCGTTTTTGGGTTTGAGCCAGCCCGCCGCGTCTCAATCCGCCGGCTCGCCGCCGGCCGCGCCGCAGGCAGCCACGGGCGAGGAGAGCCGCGAACAGGAACTCCAGACGGCTTTCGTGGAAGGGGCGAAGGCGGCCACGAAAGGCAAGGCGGACGTGCCGCTGCTGGGCCAGGCTTCGCTGCACCTGCCGCCGGACTACATGTTCATTCCGCAGCCGCACGCAGCCCGGATCATGCGCGCGCTTGGAAACACCGCGAGCCATTCGCTGGTTGGCTTGGTGTTCCCCACATCGGGGCCGCAGGAATGGTTCGCCGAGATCAAGTACGT